>Ga0187770_10001676_pt1 | contig 11911 bp, 7 predicted proteins | sample 0116_SJ02_MP02_2_FD_133154 | JGI IMG/M metagenome (GOLD analysis project Ga0187770, IMG submission 133154) | Tropical peat soil microbial communities from peatlands in Department of Meta, Colombia - 0116_SJ02_MP02_20_MG | ecosystem: Environmental > Terrestrial > Soil > Wetlands > Peat | place...
TCGAGCCCGTCCACGGAAGTGCGCCCAAGTACGCCGGGAAGAACCAGGTGAACCCGTTCGCGACGTTCTTCGCGGTCGAGCAGATGCTCCGGTGGCTGGGCGCCCACAAGTCCGACCCTCGGTTGGTCGAGCAGGCCGATCGGCTCGAGCGGTCCCTCGCCCGTACCCTCGCGAGCGGGACCGCGCGAACGTTTGACCAGGGCGGGACGGTGACGACCCGGGAAGCCGGCGACCGTGTGATCGAGGCGATCCGACGGGAGGAACGATGAGCGGAAGGTCCGTGGCGATTGTGGGCGGTGCAACGATCAAGTTCGGCGTGCGAGCTGCGACTTGGCCCGAGCTCGTGCAGGAGGCCGGGGTCGCGCTCACGCGCGCTGTTCCGGAGCTGAGGGCGGACGATGTGGACTCCCTCTTTGTCGGGGCGGCCGAGCCGGAGCGATTCGCCTTTCAGTCGCACGTCGCTCCGCTCGCCGCCGAGCAACTCGGCCTCAAGCCCCACCGGATCCTCCAGCGCAACGAGCTCGCCTGCGCCTCGGGCCAGTCCGCGATCCGTTCGGCGTTCGCGGCGATCGCGAGCGGACTTTCCGAGGTCGCGGTCGTGGTCGGCGTGGAGAAGATGATCCTCCCGTCGATGGCCGAGGCGAATACCGCCATGGGGTGCGCGATGGACCGTCCGTGGGACGGTCCTGCGGGTGCGACTGCCCCGCCGTTCTTCGCAATGGTCGCCCAGCGGCACATGCTCGAATTCGGCACCACCGCCGAACAGCTCGCGGCGGTCTCCGAAAAGAACCACCGGTTCGCGAACACGAACCCCTCCGCTCAGTTCTACGAGAAGACGTTCTCCCGGGACAAGCTCCTCCGGCTCCCTCTCATCGCGCCGCCCCTTCGGCTTGGGGATTGCTCCTCCATGACCGATGGCGCCGCCGCGGTCGTCCTCACCTCGGAGGACCACGTCCGAGAATACACCGATACCCCGGCCTGGGTGCGCGGGAGTGGACAGTACTCCGACTTCCACAACCTCGCGAACGCCGGATCCCTCACCGAATGGAACGGGCTCACCTTGGCGTCCCGGGAAGCGCTCGGCCGCGCCGGGATCACGGTGGGCGACCTCGACCTCGCCGAAGTGCACGACTGTTTCTCGATCTCCGAGATCGTCGAGTACGAGGCCCTCGGTCTTTGCCCCCGCGGCGAAGGAGGGAAGTTCGCGGCCGACGGCCGGGGCGACCTCGGCGGGGACGTGGTCATCAATCCCCGAGGAGGTCTGCTCGGCTGCGGGCACCCGCTGGGGGCGACCGGTGTCGCCCAAGCGGTCGAGGTCTACGAGCAGTTCGCGGCCGCCGTTCCCCCCGCCCGGCAGGTTCCCGACCCGGAGTGGGCCCTCGTCCACAATCTCTCGGGGAGCGCAAACGTCCACTCCGTGATGGTCTACCAGCGGGGGGGTGCGGCATGAGCGCGGAGCGACCCCGAAGGCGGTCCACCGCCCCGGCGGTCATGGCCGAGCCCACGGCGTCGACCGTCCCCGAGACGCGACCGGCAGAACCCTCGGGCCCGGCGCCGGCATCGAAACCGAGGGAGAAGCGCCCGTTCCTGCTCGACTTCTTCCCGCTCGAGACGCCCGACCAGACGCGCCTCCACCGCTTCTACGAACGCCTTCGGGAGGGGTACCTCTCCACGACCCGGTGCCGCCGGGACGGCACTCTCCACTGGCCTCCGCGCACCGCGTGTCCCTCCTGTCGGTCCGAGGAGCTCGACTGGGTCGACCTGCCGGACCACGGTCACGTGTACGCTTTCAGCGCCGTGCTGGCCGGGGCGCCGCTCGGAATGGAGGACGATGTCCCCTTCGCGGTCGGCCTCGTCGACCTGGACGGTGCGCCGCTCCGTCTCTTCGGACGGATCGAGGGTCGACCGTGGACCGAGCTTCGGATCGGTGAGCCCGTGCGCACCGAGGCGTACGACATTGGCGACGGCCGCATGTTCTACCGCTTCCGCACGATCGGTTGAACGACGATCGGCGACTCCGGGTCTTTCCCTGCGGCGCTTCGCGGACCTCCGGAAGGGGTTCCGGCCTCGCCCGGACGCGCTCGCGGTGCCACTGACGATTCTCCGAGAGTAGGCTATTTATACAGCCCCTAGGTCTCGCGCGCCGCCGGCTCGGGGCGCCGGAGTCGCATGGAATCGACCAGCACGGGGTGGTGGCACCGTCACGGCTGGACGGTCGCGATCCTCGTCTCCGCTTTTGGGGTCGCCTTCGCGATTCGGTCGATCTGGGCCTACCCCGTTGTCGCGCAGTGGGGCGCGCTCTACACCTACGGAGGCGGGTCGGACTCGTACTACCACTCGCGGGTGATGCAGTACATCGTCCAGAACCATCGCAATCTGATCTTCGACCCGCTCCTCAACTTCCCCATCGGGGCGATCAACCCTCGGGAACCGCTGTTCGACTGGATGAACGCCATCCTCGGGCTCGTGTTCGCCCCGTTCTTCGGGGGGAACAGCATGGTGGCGGGAGCGTGGTTCCTGGACCTCCAAGCGCCGCTCTGGGCCGCGCTCGGCGTCTTCCCGATCTACCTCATCGGCCGCGAGGTCGCCGACCGCCGGATGGGACTGATCGCGGCGATGATCTACCCGTTCCTGAGCGGGAGCATCGATTCCTCGATCTTCGGCTACGCGAACTACCTCTCGTTCTACACGTTCATCATCCTGGTCACGGTCTACTCCTACATCCGGACGGTGAAGTCCGTCGGGAGCCGGCGCTGGGTGGAGGACTACCGCCACCCACGGCAGTACTGGCCCGCGCTCAAGGCGTTCCTTAGGACGGAACGGTCCTCGGTGAAATGGTCCGTCTTTACGGGGGTCTCGCTCGGCGCCCTGGCCCTCGCTTGGCAGGGGTACACCTACGCCGTGGTCGTCCTCGTGGTCTCGCTCGTCGTAGGGATGGTGATCGAGCGAATCCGACGCGTCGATTCCTTCGGCTTCTACGTCACGACCGCCATCGTCGGCCTCGTCGGCTTCCCCATGGCGATGCCGTACTACCTCGTCCAGCGCCAGTTCACGACGTGGTTCGACCTGCCGTTGCTCCTGTTCTTCGGAGCGCTCGCGCTCCTGCTGCCGTTCCTTCTGATGCGGGACGTCCCTTGGGTGTTCTCGGTCCCGTTGCTCGCCGGTGTGGTCGCCGCCGGGGTGGGGGTGCTCTTCCTCGTGGACCCGACCGGCTACACCACCCTCGTGACGGGCCAGGGATACTTCGTCAAGAACCTCATCTACCAGACCGTCGCCGAGGCCCAGGCACCGACGATCGACCAACTGGTGCTCGCCTACGGCATCGTCACGTTCTTCCTGGCGTTCGTTGGCCTCGCGCTCTTCGTCTACCTCCTGGTCCGGGGCCGGTTCAAGCGCCACCACATCGTCTTTCTCGTCTTCGCGCTCCTCTCCCTCTACCTTCCCGTCTCCGCCGCGAAGTTCTTCCTCGTCGCGACCCCGATTTTCGCGTTGCTTCCGGCCGAGGCGATCCGACGTGCGCTCGACATCGCCGGCTACGGCCAGCTCCGACGCACCGCGGCCTCGCTTTCCGACCGGCGGAGCCAGTTCTCGGCGTTCCGGAAGGCGTTCAAGCCCCGTCACGTCCTCGTGATGGCCCTCGTCATCGCGGTCGTGCTCCCCAACGTATGGGTGGCGATCGATGCGGGCATCCCGGGCAACACGAAGGCCCAGTATTCGGCTCAGGTCGGGGCGACGATTCCCAGCTGGCTTCAGCTCAACACCTCGAACCCCTCTTCGTACTACCTCGGGGCCGTCGGTGGGGCGCTCGACACTCCGGACCAGTACGATAGCGCCGGCTACACCTGGCTCGCCCAGCAAGATGCCAACTTACCGCCGCAGGATCGGCCCGCGTTCGTGAGTTGGTGGGACTACGGGTTCCAGGCGATCGACCAGGGGGACCATCCGAGCGTCGCGGACAATTTCCAGCACGGCATCGACCCGGCGGGGCAGTTCCTCCTCTCCCAGAACGAGTCGCTCGCGATCGCCGACCTCACGACCACGCTCCTATCCGCCGAGCAGCGCTCGAGCGGACAGGCGTACCTCCCCGCGTCGCTCAACCGGATCCTCGCCCAGGACGGGCTCAACCTGACGAAGCTCCACAACTACCTCGTCAACACGAGCTCCGACTACAACCTCGTGGTGAACAATCCCCAGACGTACCTCCCGGTCGACCCGAGCACGATCACGAAGGACAACGCGATGTACCTCGCCATGAACTACTTCCTCGCGTCGTCCCTGACGCTCAACGGCGTCGCGAAGGTCTACGACGACGTGCAGGCGTACACGGGCTGGTCAATCCGTTACGCGATGACGGATTCGCGTCTCTTCCCCTTCAGCGGTTCCGATACGGGCATCTTCTACGCGCCCGCGGACCTCACGGGCCGAGTCATCGGTCCGGACGGGCAGCCGACCTCGTTCTACAACCTGAGCGTTCTCGGCTCCGATGGGAGCTACTACCCGTACGGGAAGCTCCCGGCCGGGGTCACCCAGATCGGCGCCCCGGTGATCAACTACTTCGCCCCGTTCTACGACTCGATGATCTACCGCATCTACATCGGCTACAACGGGACCGATATCGGGCAGAGCCCGGGGATCCCGGGCCTCTCGATGAACTCGACCATCGAGCCGGGCTGGATGCTCCAGCACTTCGAGATCGTCTACAAGACCGCGTACCTCTGCTCCCAGCCGAACTACGAGGGGACGTGCGTCGCGGGGAACGAACCGGGCGTGGTCTCGGACGCGGCTCGGCAGAACGGGTCGGCGGACACGCGGGCATTCAGCTATTTCACCGGGGGGGAGACGATGCTCGAGTACTATCCGGGACAGACCCTGCTCGGAACGGTCGAGCTCCCGAACGGGGCCCCGGTCGGAGGAGCCCGTGTGACCGTGTTGGACGGCTGGTCGATCCCCCACCAGAGCGTGCTCACGGCGCCGGACGGTTCCTTCTCGGTCGTGCTCCCGCCGGGCAATGATACCCTCAACATCTCGATGGGACCGCTTGAGGGCCTGTCGCAGCAGGGAATCTCCCTGATGAAGTCGGTGAAGCTGGTCGTCCCGGACGCGGTCGGGCTCAGCTTCAACGCGCCCAGCCTCGTGGAGACCTACACCGTGCAGCCCGGCTCGCTGCGAGGGTTCGTCTACTGGCAGAACGACAACACGACCGCCTACACTCCCTCCACGGACACGCTGATCCCCGGCGCCCAGGTGGTCTTCTGGGGCTCGAATCTCACTCGGTACTCGGTGGTCACGGACGCCAGCGGCTCGTTCCAGATCCCGAACGTCGCCCCGGGCCAGTACACCTACGCGGTGCTGCTGGGCGGACACAACTACACCCAGTCCCCGATCACCGTGGACGCCGGTGAGGCCGTGAACGCGACGGCCGGGCTGAAGGCGGGCTCGGTCTACGGGATCGTGCGGGAATCCGATGGCGCCGCCGTGAGCGGCGCCGTCGTGACCCTCGGCGGCGCGAGCGGCACCCTCTCATCGTCCACGACGAGCGCGACCGGCGTCTTCCACCTCGGCAGCGTCGGCCCGGGAAACTACACGGTCAACGCCACGGTCCCGGCGAGCGACCTCCGTTCGAGCGGCCTTCCGGTCCAGATCGTGTCCGGGACGACGAACCTCACGGTGAACCTCACCGTCGTTCCGTCCGGCCGCGCGAGCTTCGCGCTGACCGCCAACGGAGTTCCTGCGGCGGGCATCCCGGTCCGCTTCTCCCCGATCACGACGTTCGACAACTTTTCAGCGCGACCGGTCGCGAGCCTCCTCAACGACTCCCAAGGGGCCACCGTGATCGTGAGCTCGGGGACCGGCACGGTCACCGCGTACCTCCCCTCCGGGAACTACTCCGTCTACGCCGTGGGCACGGTCAAGGGTCAGATGGTCGCGGCGGTGGGTTCGACCACGATCACCGCGGGCGAGACCGCCTCGCCCGTGGCGCTCACCCTCGCTCCAGCGGTCCGACTCTCAGGAACCGTCACGACCGTGGCGGGAGGGTCCGGCAACCGCACCGCGGTCATCGCCTATGCCTCCACCGGCGAGGTGGTCACGTGGGCGACGGGGGGAGTCTACTCGCTCCTGCTCCCGAACGGAACGTACAGCCTGCTGGCGCTCCAAGGGCCGATCACGAGCGGTTCGGGAGTCTGGGCCGCCCTCGGAAGCGTCGCCCTGTCCGGTTCCACGTCGTTTTCCTTGACCCCGGTCCTCGCGGAGCGCGTGGCATTCACCGTCGGCGTCCCGACTGGCGGCGGGAGTCTCTACCCGGCAGCGGGTTCGTCCGTGGCCGTGCGGGCCGGACCCAACGGACCGGCGATCCCCGCGGTCGCGAACGATACCGGGGGCGTGGTGCTCTACGTTCCGGGAACGCTCCCAATGACCGCCAGTTCGTACTGCCTCTCGACGACCACGTTCGGCTTCGCTGCGACGAGCCAGTGCAACTTCTCCCCGGCCGGGCTCGCAGCGCTCTCCCGGATCACCACCTCGCTCGACCCCGTTCCGACCACCATCACGGTTGAGGGGTTGCCGAGCGGCACCTCCGTCACCGTCAACCTGACCGCCGAGAGCGCGACCGCGGTCACTCAGTCGCTCTCCGGGGGCCCCACGTTCGCGCTGTCGCTCCCGCCCGGCGTCTACTCGGTGAGCGCACGTGCGGTCGTCGGTGCGGGCACGGTGGTCTACCTGCCGCCCGGCACCTTCTCGACGACCGTCCCGCTCGGGGGAACGAGTTCCCAGATCACGATCCTCCTCTTGGCCCAGGTCAACGCGACCGGTACGCTGTCGCTCCCGTCCGGGGTCTCCCCCTCGAGCGTCACCGTCTCGCTCACATCGCCGACGATGTCGGTCGAACTGAACGGGAGCGCCTTCCAGAGCGGCTTCCGGGTCGCGCCGGGCACGTACTCGGCCTACGTGACGGCAGCGCTCCGCTCGACCACGTACGCGAGCCTGGTCCGCGTCAGCGTGGCCGCGAGCGGTGCGGTGACGCCGACGATCGTCCTCACCGCTGCCGGCCCCACCCTTTCGGGAACGCTCGTGGACACCTCCGGCGCCACGGTGCTCCTGAACACCTCGGTGACACTCGTGGGCCCGCAGGGCGCCGCGGTGGTCACGAACTCGGTGAACGGTAGCTTCTCCATCGCGCTCGACCCGAGCACCGTCTACGCGGTGTTCGCGAACGGCACGACCACCACGAGCGGATCGAACGGGAGCTTCGTGAAATCCTGGAGCGCCGCGGCGGGAGCCACCTGCGCGACGACCACCTCCGCCTCGTCCTGTCAGGTCCGCATGGTCGGGGTGGCGCAGTCGGTCTGGCTGAACGGCACGCTGGCGGCGAATGGGGTCACCGGCCCCGCTCCCGGAACGATCCGCCTGGTCGGTCCGTACCCCTCCTTGGACACGACGATGCTCTCGGTCCCGAGCGGGACGTTCTCCGTTCCGCTGCTTCCCGGCGCGTACTCGCTGTACGCTACGGGGTCCGGTTCCGCCGAGACGCTCGCGGCGGTGGCGGGCGTCCTCGTGCTCCCGTCGACCACCCTCGTGCCGATCGTCGTCGCGCTGTCGCCGACGTGGACCGACACGGTCACGGTCACTCCGCCGAGCACGGGCAGTCCCGTCGGTCCGGTGACGCTCACGGTGACGAACGCCCTCGGCGCGCAGGTCGTCTACTCGAACCAGGCGTTGAACTCGCCGCTTCCGATCCTTCTGCCGCTCGGAACGTACTCCCTCCGGGCCATCGCCCAAGGGACCCTCGGAGGCGTCACGTCGAACGCCTCGTCGTCTGCAAGCGTATCGATCGTGGGAGGCAACGTGGGCACGGTCCTCCCGCTGGCCTACGCGACCAACGCGGCGGTCACCGGCGCCATCGTCGGGCCGACATCCGCCACAGTGACCGGAGGGAGCAGCGTGACGTTCGCCTTCACCGTCCGCGACACGGGGAACGTTCCGGTCACGGTGCAACCGGTCGGGACTCCGTCGTACTGGACCTTCAACTTTAGCTTCAGCAACGTGACGCTTGAGCCGGGTCCCACCGGCTCCGCTGTTTCCGGCGAGGTGCGATTGGTCGTACCGGCGGGAACCGCGGTCGCCCACCCCGGCGTGATGATCGAGTTCACGGCGGCGAACGGGACCGTTCTGGGTGAGGTCACGCCGAGCCCGACGATTACTGTCGTCGGGTACTATGGCGTTGCCATTGGCGCGTCGACGCCCGGGAACGTGACGGCCTCCTCTGCCCTCCTGCCGTTCTACGTCGCGAACACGGGAAACCAGGGCGAAACGGTCGTCGTCTCCGTCGCCGACTCGGCCCGCCTCTCCGGCCTCGGCTGGTCGAGCACCCTCCGCGGCAACACGTTGAGCCGCTCGGTCTCTGGCCCGCTCGAGCAGGCTCTTGCCTATGGGGCAAACATCACGATGTACGTCAACCTCGCCGCTACGTCGTCGATCTTCGTCCCTCCGCAGTCGGTGACCGTGACGGTCTCCGTCCTCAACACCTCGGGCGGTGTCTCGAAGAGCCTCACGCTTTCGGTGCCGGTGGTCACCGTCCATGCCGGGAAAACGCTGGGGAGCCCGCCGCTCACGGTGACCGGCCCGTCGGTCGGGTCGGCGCCGAACCTCCCGCCCGACTGGCTCGTGCCGTTCCTGTCGTTCGTGCCGACCATCGCGCTCGTGGTCGGGGTGCTGACGTACCGCTGGTGGCGGACCCGGAGGTGGACCCGGCGATGAGTCGACGCTCCGTCACTTCGGCCGTCCTCGTCCTGCTCCTGCTCCTCCCGGCGCTCGTCGTCGGAGTGAGCGCGTTCGCCGCTCCCGCCCGTGCCGGCGGGACGGCGCCGGTGGCGGGTTCGATCACGGGCCCGACGGTGGTCGCGACGAACTCGACGAACACGTTCTTCATCAGCGGGTCCGGCGGCCCGGCCGTCAACGCGAATGGGACCCTCGTCGGGAACATCACCTACTATGCGACACCCACCGGCCCGAACCTCACGAGCGTCAGCATTCAGCCGAGCAGCTCGAACATCGTCGGGAACAAGTCGGTCGCCGCGAAACTGTACTCCGGTAACGCCACCGAGACCCTCGTGATCGACGTCGAGGTCTCATCGACCTTCGGCGGGAAGAACGAGTCGACCAACTTCTCCTACACCGTGAATGTTGTGGCTCCGTTCGTTGTCTCCGCGACGATCGTCAATCCATCGAACGTCACGGTGAGCGGGTTCACCGTGTGGGTCACGCTCGATGGCGCGGTCATCGGCTCGGTCAACGTCTCGAGCCTGGCGCCGGGGGCATCGGAACGGGTCAGCTTCCGTTACCCGACCCTGGGGCTCTCGACCGGAACGCACACCTTCGCCCTCTCGCTCGTTCAGGAGCACGGGCTCGTCACGTTCGCGAACGGGCAGACGGTCTACACCGCGACCTTCTACGTCACGGGGCCGGCGACGAGCTACACGCTCTGGTACATCGCCGGAATCGTGGCGTTCTTCGGGGCCATCTTTATATTCCTTACCCGGGTGGCCGCGCGCCGGCGAGGCACGGCGCGTCGCTGACGGCCGGGGGCTCGCGGGTTGGGTTCGGTAGGGAACATGGCGGCACGGGTCGACCTGCACTGCTCCTCGTGCGGACGCACGGTGCCCGCGAAGGGCGCGACCCAGTTCCCCTGCCCGAACTGCGGCGAGACGACGATCGGCCGGTGCGCGCGCTGCCGCGACCAGAGCGTCCTCTATCGGTGCTCGAAGTGCGGCTTCGAAGGGCCGTAGGTCGGCGAAGGAGGGGTCACGTCGATGGGCCAGGTCGCGGTGCTGCTCCGAGTGATGCCGCAGGGCGTGGAGACCGACATGAACGCGGTCGCGAAGGGCGTCCGGGACGCCCTGCCGACGGGCGTCACGATCCGCGGCATGCAGGTGAAGGACATCGCCTTCGGTCTGAAGTCGCTGCTCGTCGCCATCGTGATGCCCGACTCGGGGGGCCTCCTCGAGATGACCGAGCGGGCGTTCGCGAAGGTCCCGCACGTCGAGTCGGTGGAAGTGATGGAGCAGGGGCTCCTGTAGGGGCGACACACCCCCGGGGGCGGCCGTGGACCTCTTCTCGCACGTACTCGTCGCGTACCTTCTCACCTACGGCCTCCTCGGGCCTCAGCCGCAGTACCTGGCCGCGGGGGCGCTCGCGGGCGGCCTGCCGGACGCCGACGCGCTCTTCTTCCCCCTCGCGCGGCGGTTCCCCATCCTGCGCCACCACGGCATCACCCACTCACTCACCGGCGTGACGGTGGTGGCGGTCGCGGGCGCCTTCCTCGCACCGTTGATCCTCGCCGGGTCGCCGGTCCTGTACTTCGCGGTGATGGAACTCGGCGGAATCGCGCATATCCTCCAGGACGGCTTCACCCAGTTCTCCGTGCCTCCCCTCGCGCCGTTCTCCGACAAGCGTCTCCATCTGGACGCCGACCGAGCGATCAGCCTCGTCACGCTGGTCGTCTCGGTGATCGGCTTCTACGTCCTCCTGGGCGTCGAGCGCAACCACGTCGCCTTCAACGTCTACGTCTCGACGCTCTGGGTGCTCGCGGCGTTCTTCGTCGCCTACTTCGCGATCCGGCTCGCCGGCCGATGGGCGATCGGACGGCACCGGAACGTGCTCGGGGAGCGGGCCGAGCCCGTTCCGACCGGGAATCCGTTCTCCTGGCTGCTGCTCTCGGAGAACCTCAAGGACGGGCGCTTACGCACGACCTGGGCCCGGTACGTGCTGGGCCGGGGGATCACCGAGGGCCCGGTGAGCGTCGAGGGGCCGGTGGAACCGACGCCGCACGACGGAACGCCCACCTCCGCCTCGGAGGCGCTCGAGTGGTCCTACCCGCTCGCTCGACGCGCGAGCGGAATCCTCCAATCGACGTACCACTTCGGCGAGGCGTTCGAGGAGCCCGGCGGGACGTGGGTCGCGGTCTGGTACTCGCTCGAGTTCACGATGTTCGGTCGCTCACCGGCGGTGAAGGTTCGATTCCCGGCGGGTGGCGGACCCGTGGATGTTCGCTCGGCGTTCTACCGACCGGTCCAACACTCGATCTGAGGCCCCGAACGACCGGACCCTGAGCAGGGGTCGGTGGATACGCGACGAGCCGTACCTACTTGTACGTCGATTTGTGGGTCGTGCCTTCGTCGTCGACGATCGTGATGCACTCCCCTTCGCACTCGAAGAGGCAGGCCTCGCACATGATGCAGTCGGGGCCATGGATGACGGCGGACTTCTCCGCGCGGAACTGGAACTTCGCGGCGACCGCGGGGTCGTCGACGACGTTCGGCCAATTCTCGCGCGGCTGCATCTCGAACACGGTCACGGGACAAACATCCCGGCAGTGGCTGCAGCCGGTGCACTTCTCGTGGGCAACCTCCACACTGACCATGGACACTACCCGTTTTCCCACCGAAGCGGGCTATATTAAGTCGTTCCGTGGAGGACGGCCGGCCCCGTTCGCCGGCGGCCGTGTTAGCTTGCGACGCGCCCCTCGGTCACGGAATGTCCACGGGGTTCCACATCCCGACCCGGGGGCCGTCCCGCAGGGCGTCGAGCGCGGCCATCTCGGCCGCGGTCAGCGAGAAATCGAAGACCTGGGCGTTCTCGCGGATCCGTTCGCGGTGGACGGACTTCGGGATCTCGAGGATTCCGTGCTCGAGTCCCCATCGGATCAGCACCTGCGCGGGCGTACGGTGGTGGGCGGCGGCGATTGTGACGATCGTCGGGTCGTCCATCCGCCGGCCCCGCGTGAGCGGCGACCACGCCTCGAGGCGGATGCCGTGCGCCTCGCAGTAGTGGAGGAGCTCGGGGTCGAAGACGAACGGGTGGCACTCCACCTGGTCGACCGCGGGCACCACGCGCGAGTGGACACGGAGTTCCTCGA
>Ga0187770_10001679_pt1 | contig 11904 bp, 12 predicted proteins | sample 0116_SJ02_MP02_2_FD_133154 | JGI IMG/M metagenome (GOLD analysis project Ga0187770, IMG submission 133154) | Tropical peat soil microbial communities from peatlands in Department of Meta, Colombia - 0116_SJ02_MP02_20_MG | ecosystem: Environmental > Terrestrial > Soil > Wetlands > Peat | place...
GTGTTTTATCGAGTGGATCAAAACGAACGGGTCTTTGATTTGAGAAAAATTCGAAATGAAGATTGAATTTGCATCCGCAAACGATGAGGTTCGGATGAAACAAGGAGGTATTCGATGAGGCTGCCGGAGAAATTTCTGCGGTGGATAAAGCCGGACACGAATCTATTGAGATGGCTTATATTCCAGAGAATTTACGTCAACCCGAAATTGAAAAGGAGGATCATCGATCAATTCCATAAGCTTTACTATGACTATTTCGTTTTCGGGGGGACATGGGGCGATACATTTTGGTTGGGTGTTCCCATCCAGAAACTTCCCTTAGATCTCTGGATATATCAGGAATTGATCTATGAGATAAAGCCAGATCTCATTATTGAGACTGGGACAGAATATGGGGGAAGTGCCTTGTTTCTGGCTTCCATGTGTGATTTGGTAAATAACGGGAAGGTCGTCAGCATCGATATTAAAGAGAAAGAAGGCAGACCTCAGCACAAAAGAATAAGTTACTTGATTGGATCATCTGCTTCAAAAGAAGTTGAAGAACAGGTCAGAACCCTCATCAAGGGCTCCGACAAGGTAATGGTTATTCTAGATTCAGACCATCATAAAGAGCATGTGCTTAACGAGTTAGTGATCTATAGCAAATTTGTGACGAAAGGAAGTTACTTAATTGTAGAAGACACAAACATAAACGGTCATCCGGTGTTTGTAGAGTTTGGTCCGGGTCCAATGGAAGCGATCGAAGAATTTTTAGGGCAGAACGAAGAATTTGTGGTGGATGAAAAGAGAGAGAAGCTCTATTTAACATTTAATCCAAAAGGTTATCTGCGAAAAATAAAATAAGGGGATTTTCCGCCGCTTAGAAGCGGGCGGAGATGGCCAGGATGATCACACCCTCGCCGTGTTGTGGACCACCGATCAAAACGGTCCTTCCGTGCGAGAGTCTAACCTGTGTATTGAGGATATTCATTCCATCCCGTCTGATCTTTATTCTCAATTCAACCGTCTTCAGGTACTGCCCAAACAAGGTGACCTCCATGGATCTTCCCCTGTGAATCAGAACCTCGACAGGCCGGTTTCCAACGAGGCTCAGATTCAATTCCCTCAAAAGGCGGTAAGAGGTGAAATTGAAGAGGGTTCCCAGTTGATCGTGCACATCCCCCAAGGAAGGGTCAATGCTCGATCCGGCGTTTGAAGCCTCAATGATCCTGACTCGAGTTTCAACCTCGGCAAAGACCACAGAGGTGGAGAGGAATAGTATAAAAAACACCAAGGCGAAGAGGAGATCTGCCCTTCTCACGAGATGGACGGCTCCTTCTCGGGCTCTTCGAACAGCCATATCACGGTCACCTTCGCCTTCTCTGATTCATAAATCATCACGTTGTGGGTTTGACTTTCGATGTATTCTACACCAGACGGCCTCGGATAGGAAGAAAATTCTTTAAAAAGAAGTTGGGCCGTGATAAGGAGGACCGCGATGGTCGCCGCCACAGGAATCAAGACTCTCTTTCGAAAGAGGGGGGAGAGATCAAGCCAGGATCGTAAAGATTCCCACCAGGTAGATCTTTCTCTGAGCTGGATCCCTCTTTGGATCTTCTGCCATACCCAGTGAAACTCCTCCTCTTGGACAGCCCCTTCAATAGGGGCCTTTACCAGGTCCTTAAGCCTCCCCATTGACCTTAGCTCACTCTGACAATTGGAGCAATCTTGAAGATGACTTTCGACAAAAGATCTTTCTTTATCTGTCACCTCCTGGTCAAAATATTTCTCTAAGAGTTTCGATATGGAAGAACACCGATCTTTCATTCCTCATCCCCTCTTTTCACATAATTCTTCAATAATTCCCGCATCTTCCTTCTTCCATAGTGGAGACGGGACATCACCGTCCCGATGGAACATCCCATTGTCTCTGCCATCTCTTGGTAGGAGAGACCTTCCACCTCCCTGAGGACAAGGGCGGTTCTCTGATCGATGGGAAGTCTTCCCATTGCCCAGCTCACCCTTCCTTCCAACTCCTTATGGAGAAGAATTCTTTCCGGTCCCTTTTCAACCTCATCTACGGGTTGGAGAACTCCCTCTTGGTCAAGGCTTGAAGCAGGATATTTCGCGGCCTTCCGAACATGGTCAATGGCAGTATTCATTGCCAATCGATAAAGATAAGTGTAGAATTTGGACCTCCCTTTAAAGTTTCGGATGGAGCGAAACAATTTGATAAAGACCTCCTGAACGATGTCGAGTGCATCCTCCCTCTGTCTAACCACCCCGTAAGCGATCCGGTAGACCCTCTTGTTATACTGATCGAAGATCTCCTTGAGCGCACCCTGATCCCCTTTCTGACACCGGGAGATTAGCTCCGCCTCCCCTTGATTCACTGGTCATTACCTCTTAGACGGAAAATAGGCTTAAATATTCATATATTGTTCCGGCCTTAGACCAAAAAGAACCTCAATCGAAATCAAGCTCTGGCTAACTTTATCGGGTAGTTATCCTTAGCACCATAAATGGGCTAAGATCTGCGTAGATGACGCCAGAAATTGGTTCGGAAAGATTCACCATGAGAACGATGTTGAATTTCAAATTTCAAACCCTTAGCAGGAAAGGTGGCGTAAAAGATCTCCGAATTATTGACGTGCGCCAAATGCATGGTCTCCCCTTTCGCTCTCCCTTTTCGGCCAGATTGAGGGGTTCTTTATTTGTTGATAATGTTATATTGCTTCTATTTTCTAAATTTATTATTATCAGGAAACGAACCGGATGGCAAACCTTTAAATTTTGATCCCCATCGTCCATCCGTCCAACCCCTGGGGTTGGATACCGTACTGGCTGCTCAGATGCCAGCAGGGCATGCAGCAGGTGAGAGGGATCTGGATGGGGGGCTTCGGGACGGGAATGGAATCGACCACCGCTTTTGGAAGAGATTTCTGAGAGGAGGTATGACGATGAAGAAGATAGATTTAGATGAGTGGATGTCCAAGCTGGAGCGGATCGAGGAGAGAGTTGGAAGGCTTGCCCTCCTTTCACAATTAAGTCAGGTTCTCAATTCTACATTGGACCATCAAGAGATTCGGAGAGGGGCGATGGAGGCTGCCACCCGGTTGATGAGGGCAGAGGTGGGTTCCCTTCTCCTCGTCGATGAGGAGAAAGGGCAACTCTACTTTGAAGTGGCCTTAGGTGATCGAGAGGAGGAGATTAAGAGGATCACCCTCAACTTAGGGGAGGGGATTGCAGGATGGGTGGCAAAGAAAGGGAAACCATTGATTGTTAACAGACCTGAGAAGGACCCTCGGTTTTTTAAGGGGGTGGATGAGAGGACAGAGTTCAAGACGAGAAACCTCCTGTGTGTCCCTGTGAAAGTGAAAAAAAAGGTGATCGGAGTCTTGGAGGCGATCAATAAGGAGGGCGGGGATCCGTTTGATGAGGAGGACCTTTCTCTTTTCACCTCCCTTGCCGATCAGGTGGCCATTGCGTTGGATAATGCACGGCTTTACCAAGAATTGGAAGAAATGTTCTTTCAAACTGCGGAGTCTCTGGCAGATGCGATCGAGAAGAGGGATCCCTACACCGGAGGACATACAAAAAGAGTGACGTTATATAGTCTGGCAATCGCCAGGTACCTTCGATTGAACCCTTTGGAGAAGAAATGGTTGAAGATTGCCTCTGTGCTTCACGATATTGGGAAGATTGGGATTGAGGACCAGATTCTTAGAAAACCAGACCGGTTGAGCCCTGAAGAGTTTAAAGCGATCCAACACCATTCAGATATAGGAGCGGAGATCATCGAACATATCCGGCAACTGAGAGAGATCGTTCCCGGGGTGAAATACCATCATGAGCAGATCAACGGGAAGGGGTACCCAGAGGGCTTGAGAGGGGGGGATATACCCATTCTCGCAAAGATTGTGGCAGTTGCTGACACCTTCGATGCGATGACTACGGACCGACCCTACCGGAAGGCAAAGGAGAAAGAGATTGCGATCAAGGAACTGAGGAGGTGCGCCGGGACACAATTTGACAGAGAAGTGGTGGAAGCCTTTATTAAGGCTTATCGGAAAGGGGAAATATAAGGGCTGAAAGTTCGAAGTTCAAAGCTGAAAGCAGGGGAAGTACCTTAGAGCCAATAACTCAATGACCTAATGACTCAATGACCTGATGACTTAGTGACCTAATGACTCAGTGACTGAATGACTTAATGACCCAATGACTCGATGAACCGTTGACCTCATGACTTATGAACGTGGTTTTTGGAGAATGTTTGATGTCCATTGAAGAGATCATTCGATCCTGGAAGCATTCCCGTACCATCTCGCCTTGTATTACCGACCTACGAGTTTTTGAAAAGAGAGAAGGGCAATATCGTCCCTTCCCAGATTTCCTCAATCCCCTTCTGAGAGAGGCATTGAAAAATCAGGGAATCGACCGTCTCTACTCTCACCAGGCCGAAGCGATCGAGGCGGTTCAGGAGGGGAAGGATGTGGTAGTGGTGACCCCGACTGCATCCGGGAAGACCCTTTGCTATAACCTTCCGGTGTTGAACTCGAAACTGAGCGCCCCTTTTTCAAAGGCTTTTTACCTCTTTCCAACAAAGGCCCTTTCCCAAGATCAGATGTTTGAGCTTCAACACCTCATCCAAAAGGTTGGAGAACGGGCGGCCACTTTCACCTATGATGGAGATACTCCACAAGATGCCCGACAGGCGATTCGCACCCAAGGGGATGTTGTGATCACAAACCCTGATATGCTTCATACCGGAATCCTCCCTCATCATACGAAGTGGGTGAGCTTCTTCGAGAATCTGAAATTTGTGGTGATCGATGAACTTCACACTTACCGAGGTGTGTTTGGTTCTCATATGACCAACGTGCTGAGACGCCTGGATCGAATCTGCCGTTTCTACGGATCAAGGCCTCAGTTCATCTGCTGTTCCGCGACGATCGCCAATCCAAAGGAGTTGGCGGAAAGGCTCTTGGAAAGGGAGGTCTTCCTGATCGATCAGAGCGGGGCCCCCGCTTCAGAGAGGGTTTTCCTCTTCTATAATCCTCCAGTGGTCAATAGAGAGTTAGGCATCCGGGGAAGCCCTATCCATTCGGCCAGACGGCTGGCTTCACCCTTCATTGAGCGAGGAATCCAGACCATTCTTTTTGCGACCAGCCGCCTCAATGTTGAAATTTTGACAAAATATTTGAAAGATCGGTTTGAAAAGAGGTTGGAGGATAAGGGGAGCATCCGGGGATATCGGGGAGGCTATCTCCCCGAGGTTCGCAGGGAGATTGAGAAGGGTTTGAGGGAGAAGGAGGTCAAAGTGGTCGTCTCCACCAATGCCCTTGAACTTGGGATCGACATCGGGGATCTGGATGTCTGTCTGATCGTCGGTTATCCCGGCACGATCGCCAGCACCTATCAACAGGGAGGAAGGGTGGGGAGGCGATCGGAGAGATCGTTGGTCGTCCTCATCGCCCGGAGCCAACCGCTCGATCAATTCATTATCGAAAACCCGGACTACTTCTTTGGAAGGCCGCCGGAGCATGGATTGATCAATCCGGATAACCTCCTCATCCTGCTCAGCCATATTCAGTGCGCTTCCTTTGAGCTTCCCTTTAGAGAGGGAGAAAAATTTGGACGAGAAGATCTGGGTGAGATCTTAAAATACTTGGAAGAGAAGGAGACTCTCCGTCATGTGGGTGATCATTGGTATTGGACCCGAGATGCCTACCCTGCGGAGAAGGTCAGCCTGAGGTCTGCGTCGGAGGAGAACTTCGCCGTCATCGATACCACGAAGAAGAAGGAGGAAGTCATTGCAGAGGTCGACTTCAATAGTGCCCACACGACTCTTTATGAGGGGGCCGTCTACCTCTGTGAATCAGAGATCTATGCCGTGGAGAGACTCGACTACGCCAACCGCAGGGCTTATGTGAAGAAGACCCAGGGAGACTACTACACCGATGCCATCGACTACACCGATGTTGCCATCCTGGAGGGATTTGAGAGGAGGCAGGGGGAAGGCACGATCTACGAACATGGCGAGGTGAGAGTGGCCACCCGTATCGTCGGGTATAAAAAGATCAAGTTCTACACCCTCGAAAACTTAGGTTATGGAAAGATTGAACTTCCAGACCTTCAGTTTCATACAACGTCCTATTGGATTACTTTTAAGAGGAGTCTGGTGGAGCGACTCCCGTACCATCGCTTGGAGGTTATCGATGGGGTGTTGGGGCTTGGCTACGCCCTCCATTCCATGGCTGCGCTCCACTTGATGTGCGACCCCCATGATCTGAACCGCTGTGTGGGAGATCGGGGGGCGAAGTGGTTCCTCCGAATTTCGAAGGACTCCAAAGGGATCTATACCTCCTTTAACGCTCCTGAAGAGATACCGAAAGAAAAGATGGATCTCTTTGAGCCCACCCTTTTTCTCTACGATAACTATCCGGGTGGAATGGGTTTCAGCCACCAGCTCTTTGATGATACCCGAGAACTTCTTGAGAAAACCTTAAGGCTCATCTCGAGGTGTGAGTGTGGCTACGGATGCCCCTCTTGTGTAGGTCCCACCAAAGAGATGGGTGAGAAGTCAAAAGAGGTGGCACTGGCACTGCTAAGGGAAATCCTAAAGTGAGAAAAGGGCTCCAGGATTCGAGGGTTCACGGGTTCAAGTGTAACTATCAGGAAGTTAATAGATGGCCATGAGTTCACTTGACCCCTTGAATCCTTGATCCCTTGAACCCTATTGTGGCGGATGATGGACCTCAAAGAAAGACTGAACAGGCTCACCTCAGTTTCCAAAAGCGCGCCAGAGGAGAAATTGCAGATCCTTGGCGATTTAAGAGACCGGCTGGATCGGCTTCTTGAACCGAGGAGGGTCTATCGGAAGAAGGAGATTCTTCCTATTGAACAGTTGGTTAAGGGGGAAGTCTTTTCGACCCCCCACGGAGAAGCCTTCCAGGCCAAGGAATATTTTCCTCCCCATTCTCGATATGGAGAGATGGCCTTGGGGGAAATCCTTAACATTCCTACGTACCCTGCGCATCTCCTTACCAAGGACGGCCGGCTTAAGGAACTGGACTTCCAAAAGGCTCTGTTCCTTGATACGGAGACGACCGGTTTGTCTGGAGGGACAGGAACCTTTGCCTTTATGATTGGATTAGGTTTCTTCCAAGAGGAGGGGTTTCTGATCCACCAATTCTTTATGAGGGACTATTCCGAAGAGAGAGCGGCACTCTCCGCGGTAAATGAGTTGCTGAGATCCTATCAATTTCTCGTCACCTTCAATGGGAGGCACTACGACATACCCTTGCTCGAGACTCGGTTCATCCTCTCTCGCATGAGTTCGAGGATCAAAGAGATGCCCAACTTTGATCTTCTTTTCCCTTCTCGGAGGATTTGGAAGGGAGCCTACGAGAATTGTCGTCTGATCACTCTCGAGTCTCAACTCTTGGGTATGGAGAGGGTGGATGATATTCCGTCGGAATGGATCCCCTATCTCTATTTCGATTATTTGAAGACCGGAGATGCGCAGAAGATTTATCGAGTTTTCTACCATAACCAGATGGATATCCTCTCCATGGTTGCCCTGGCGGGAAGGATCCATCTCGTCTATCACGACCCCCAGGTCGCCCGGCCCAGAAAGGGGGTGGAGCACTTTGCATTGGGAAGACTCTTTTGGGAACACGGCTATCCGGAGAAGGCCATACCGTCCTTTGAGATTGCGTTAAAGCGGTGCGATGAGGGTCTGGCTTGGGAAGTGATGAGGTGGCTCTCCATGGCCCTTAAGAAGACCGGACAGGGGGAGAGGGCCCGATCTCTTTGGGAGGAGATGATGACCTGGCCCTATAAAAGGGATGCCTATCCCTACATTGAATTGGCAAAATACCATGAGCATCGGCTCAAAGACTTTGAGGGGGCAATCGCCTACGTCGATAAGGCATTAAAGGAGATGGTGCCTGATCAAAAAAGGGAGATTGGACTTCTTCTACATCGGAAAGCGAGACTGGAACAAAAGAGGGTTGGAAATCCATCTCGGTAGAAGAAAAGGTATTGACAGTTTTTTCCTAAATTCCTATACTATAAGTTAGTTATTTTGTGCTGGAATTTATTAGGATGAGATAGAGAAAGGAGAGAGAGAGAAGATGCCCAGCTACGACTACCGATGCCCGAAGTGCAAAAAGAAGTTTACTGCCAATCTCAGCATCAGAGAGCACGACGCTGGGAAGGCGAAATGCCCGAAATGTGGTGAGAAAAAACTGGAACAACTTATCACTGCTTTCCAGGTCAAGACCTCCAGAAAGAGTTAAATATGGTTTTTTAAAGAGGAAAGATTTCGTTTGGGAGCCCCAGTTGCCGGGCAGCCGGCAACTGGGGCTCCTGCCATGCTGGATCGCCCCTACGTAAGTCATACAAAATCAATCTTTATCATAGAGCATTTCCTGTTCATGTCTCCTGCACTTCGATGCCGAAATGTTCCAGGGTCCTCCGAATTAATAGTTTCCAGAGGCGATATTTGTCTTCTGGAGCGAAGAATTCGAGAAATCCCCTTGAGAATCGTTTCATCACATCTTTAGCAATCTCCTCAACCGGCGCTCCGCTCTGAATTCTTTCCGAGACAAACGCCTTGAATTCATCAATGCATTGTGACGACGATTGCAAGTGCTTCCTAACGACTTCCCTTCCCACGATGGCTCCATAATGGCCTCTGCAAAGTATCTCGGGATCGACGGTCTTCATTTTATCGATCGATTTTTTAGCGTCACCCAATCTGAACCAATAGTTGGGCCGAAAAAAATCCGGAGGAGTATAGAAGCCGATTGAGTCGGAACAGAAAATAATTTCGCCCTCCTCCTGATACGCCGAGACGCCGTCAGGAGCGTGGCCCGGCGTCTCGATGAACTTTATCTTGGCCCCTTTTCCGAGATCGAGGATCGATCCTTCTTCAACAGAGAGATCGAGGGGAAATGAGGTGTTAGGCCGAAGGCTTGGAGCTTCTGAAATCACGCCTCTCTCCATCAGAGTCAGGGTCATCTTGCGATCGGAATCGAAGATCTTCCTAACGATGCGTTCACTCGAAAAGGTCACGCCGTTCAGTCCGGAGGATACGATTTTCATCCAGGGATATCGCTCCTTAAGAAAAGGAAAGACCATCATGTGGTCGAAGTGGGAGTGGAGAATAACGAGATGAGAGATGTCTTCTGGCGGAACGTCCAGCTGTTTCAATTGAGTCAGGAAAGGGTAGGTGATCCCACTGACGCCCCCTTCAATGATCGCATAGGTTTCACCTTTTATTAGGTAGAGGTTGAAAAGTTCACTTCCCAATAGGGTGATCTTCTTGGTGACTGGGAATGGAAGGAGCATGAATCATGATTAACCCATGAGCTAAGAGGATTCAAGCCTTCGAGCCGGTAGGCAGAGATTATAGAAATAAAGGACTATTCCCGTTGCGAATTTTTGAATTCGGAATTAGGAATTCCACAACCTCCAATCCCAAATCTCATCAGCCCCTGCCCGAAACCAAGGAGACATTGCACATAGCGAATGAGATCTATTCAATCCGCAATCCGCATTCGCCATTCCGCAATTAGGCGTCTCCCCGTCACCGTCCTCCCTGCCATCTATTTATTGGTAGGAGTGGACAGACGAATGCGGATGTTGATTCGTTCTTACTTGCTCCTCCGCTTTGATATCCCCGCGGATTCCAATTTTCACTTTCTTGAGAGGAATTTTTTTGCCTGAAGCTGCAATCGCATCCTCTGTTGCTTTGACCAAGCCAAAGCAGCAAGGGACCTCCATATAGGGAAGGGTCACACTCTTAATAGAATTCGTTCTGAAAATCTCTGTCAATTTCTCCTTATAATATTGAACATCATCCAGTTTCGGACAACCCACTACAACCACTTTCCCCCTAAGGAAGTCCCGATGGAAGTCAGGGTAAGCAAACGGGACGCAGTCGGCCACCACCAGGAGGTCCGCATTCTGAAAATAAGGGGCATTGACAGGGACCAACTTTAACTGGACAGGCCATTGAGAAAGCAGGGAGACCGATGGTGCTGCAGATGGCGCTTCAGTGGCGGACTCGGGAACCTTAAAGTGCATTGTCCTCGAAGAGGGACAACCTGTAAACTCAAAAGGTTGAGGTTTAGCCTCTTTCTTATGAAGATGGAGTTCCACTGCCTTTTCATCGAAGTCCTCGGCTTCTCTTTCCATGACGGTAATGGCATCCTGGGGACAGTGGCCGAGACAAACGCCCAGGCCATCACAGAATTTCTCGCTGACCAATTTCGCTTTTCCATCGATCATTTGAAGGGCTCCCTCAGCGCAGTTGGGAATACAAAGCCCACAGCCGTTACACTTCTCCTCGTCAATCTGAACGATCTTTCTCGTTGCCATCATTTTTCCTCCTTGTCGCTGAATTGAAAGGATTCAGGGGGTCAAGGATTCAAGCGGTTGAGTCAACTTCTAAAGGAGCCTATTGAATATTTGAGCTTTAAAGGCTGGAACCCTTGGATCCTAGAATCCCCGAACCCTTTAATCTAAAATTAACCCACTCTTAAATTTTTTCCCTTGATCTAAGTCAAAACAATGAAAAATTTTTAGCTCTCTTTTTTTAAGGGGTTCACGGAGGGCCTTCGCCTTTGATCCAGATTTCAAAGATCAAGGGTTCTTAATCTATTGAGACCTTAGCATACTCTTAAGTCATCCCCCCCATCTCCTTACCTTCCCATCCCCCCATCTCCTTATCTCCCCGTCCCTCCATTCCCCCTGTTCCCCTATTCACTCTTCTTGGCTGTTCATAAAAATGGGCAACTGTCAAAATAATAGGCAATTTTCCTCCTTTCGCATTATGTACCAGTTATGAATAACCCTTTGTTTTCCAGCGATTAGAAAATTACCCCTTTGGCAGGGAATTTGCTTTCATATTTGACTGGACTATTTAGCCCAGATTTATTAGAGTATCCTCAAGACAGTGGCTTTTCGTAAACATCTTCCAATCCTTTAACCATGTATTGGGTGGATATGTGGTCTGGAGATTGAGATCAAATCCCATTTCTTGAACCGGAATGGGACTGGAAGCCGATTCACATCTCCCCTTCGCACGATTCATGATGCCCACAATTGCGGAGAGCGATCATGCCAGGCTGGGGACCGTATTCGAAGGTGACTCTTAGATTCTTCGACGCGTACGCAATGAAGATGTCATTCCCTCCTTCGGCATATTTACCTTTAACATTTTTCGCCTTGTGGACGTTGAGCGAAGGATGCCGAGGATTAGCACGAAGAAATCGGATTGTCTTGTCAATGGTCTTTTGCTCACTCGGTTTCAAACGAGAATAACTTTCAAGGAAGATGATTTCGAAGTAGAGCTCGAAAGGAGGAACTTTCGCTGGCATGAAACCTATCTCTTAGCCCTTTTAAGGGCTTCTGAGGGGGTGGAAGCGAGGATTCCGCGTCGGGTATCAGCATTAACCTTCTTCTCTCCTTCCACCCATTTAGGAGAAAGTTCTTCCGCAGGGACGTCAGACATATCAGGATACTTCCGAATTGTACGGACTGGGTAGAGGATGATCTGATCGCCCTTGATGGAATATTCAAACAAAGGTTCCTTTCGGAAAGGAGGGGGAAGGACAATTCGTCCCCTTGAATCCGCTTTCAAGATTTTAATTTCGGCCATGTCATATTCTCCGGATTGTTTTTTAAATCATTATAATCCCACTTGTAACAATTGTCAAATATGGGATAAATCAAAAGTTTGGGTGCGGCCCAATTCTTATGGTCCTAAATCATGAAAGACAAAGAATACTACGCCCATTCCCGAGAAGGAAAACCAACAGAGGAGTGGCATAGGCTTGAAGATCATTTGAAGAACGTCGCGGAAATGGCCCGATTTTTCGCGAACATTTTCAAGAAGACCGGGTAAGGCTGGGA
>Ga0187770_10001680_pt1 | contig 11903 bp, 7 predicted proteins | sample 0116_SJ02_MP02_2_FD_133154 | JGI IMG/M metagenome (GOLD analysis project Ga0187770, IMG submission 133154) | Tropical peat soil microbial communities from peatlands in Department of Meta, Colombia - 0116_SJ02_MP02_20_MG | ecosystem: Environmental > Terrestrial > Soil > Wetlands > Peat | place...
CGGTGCCAGCGCCGGTGTCGGTGTCGGTGTCGTGACCGGCGTCGGTGTCGGTGTCGGTGTCGGTCTCGTGACCGGTGTCGGTGTCGGTGTCGGTGTCGGCACTGTGACCGGTGCCGTGACCTCGACCCGCACCTCAGGGGCGGGACGCGGCATCTGCCGGACGAGGGCGGTCGGGCGTTCCGAAACCCGAGATGGCCGAGGTTCTGCGACCAGAGGGTGCTCGTCGACGGACGGTGCCACCAATGCCTCGGGTTGATCACCCTCGTATTCCAGCGTGGGGCACGACAGCACCTGGGTCACGATCAGGAAGTCTTGCTGACCAGGAAGAGCGAGGGGTGGATCCGCACGCAGCGTCCTCGCCCTTCCTCCGGCGCAGGGTTGCCGACCGGCGGCCGTCCATGGACGACACCCGGCGATGGGCGTCGGTCCCGTTGCGTGATTTGCAGTTTCGTGAAGACGTCCAAGCCCTTGTTGTCAAACCGGGGCCTCGGGTGTTCAATCGATACTGGTCCCGAGCGGCTGTGAGGGCGGTCGAAAGACGAGCCCGAACGGTCACCCGGGACCATTTCGTCTGCTCTGCAGGTGTCTGCCCCTGGTCGGACGACGACCCCCGGTACGACCGACCCCAGCGAGGCTTGGCGGCACCCCAGCGGGGGTCACAGCCCCGAGCAGCCGCACCTGGCCTACCGTCTGGGCCATGGTCCGCGACCGCTACGAGGTGCCCGACGCCGAGGTGGGGATCGAGACCCGGCGCCTGAGCGCTCTCACTTCGACCCGTGACCGCCGTACCTTCCGGGTCATCGACCGCATCGGGATCAACAGGGGCTCGATCTGCTTGGAGGCAGGAGCCGGTTCCGGGACCATCAGCGAGGGCCTGGCCGATCGAGTCGGAACCGCTGGACGAGTGTGGTCGGTGGACAAGGACCTCCGGTTCCACCAGGAGATGCCACCCAACGTCGAAGTCCTCGACCTCGACCTCGCCGTCGACGATCTGCCGGAAGCCCATTTCGACTTCGTCCACGCCCGGGCCGTGCTCCAGCACATCCCCGAACGCGATGCGGTGTTTCGGCGCCTGGCCGCCGCGACCAAGCCGGGCGGCCACATGCTGGTGGAGGATTCGGACATGCGCGCCTTCGCGGAACAACCGTTGCCCGAACCGTTCGGCACGGTGCACCGGCGCTTGGCATCGGGGGCCCTCACTCCGTGGCGCGACCCCCATTTCGGGTCTCGCCTGGTCGCGCTCTTCTCCCGGGAGGGCTTCGAGGAACTCGGGATGGACGGAGCCGCCGGATTGATGCGGCCGAACCACGCCTCCGGGGAGTGGTGGCTCCTCGGCCTCGATCGCGCGCTGCCTCATTTCCTCGACGCCGGCGAGATCACCTCCGACCAGGCGGACGCGTGCCGAGAGCAGATGCGTGACGCCAGCCTCGTGATGCTCGGGCCACTGATGCTCGCCGTCTGGGGTCGCCGACCGGCGCACGCCGGATCCTGAGCCGACAGCCCGATGGTGGGCGGAGCGAGCAACGACCGACCACACTCGGTGCTCGGTCGGGACCGGGTTGGCCACCGTGTCGGGTTCTGCGGGGACGTGCTCCACCCGTCTGGCGGGGTCCGGTAGAACAGGTTCTATACTCGGCCGGACAACGTGGCCGACCACGCGGCGCGCCTGGCGCGCCGGCGGCCAACGCCCCAGGAGGGAATGGGCACATGGCGAACCCCGTGATCGTGGAGGCCGTGCGCACGCCGATCGGCAAGCGCAACGGCCAGCTCTCCGGCCTGCACGCAGCCGAGCTGCTCGGCGCGGCGCAGGTCGAGCTCGTCAAGCGGGCCGGCATCGACCCGGCCGACGTCGAGCAGGTCGTCGGCGGGTGCGTCACCCAGGCGGGGGAGCAGGCCTCCAACGTCACCCGGACCGCATGGCTCAACCAGTCCCTGCCCTACGAGACGGCGGCCACCACCGTCGACTGCCAGTGCGGCTCGGCCCAGCAGGCCAACCACTTCGTCGCCAACCTCATCTCGGCGGACGCCATCGACGTGGGCATCGCCTGCGGTGTGGAGGCCATGAGCCGCATCGGGCTCGGGGCCAACGTCTTCAACGGGCCCGGTTCGTCGCGTCCAGAGGGCTTCCCGTGGGACATGCCCGACCAGTTCGGCGCGGCCGAGCGCATCGCCGCCAAGCGGGGCATCACCCGCGAGGAGGTCGACGCCCTCGGGCTCGCCTCGCAGCAGCACGCGGCCCGCGCCTGGGCCGAGGGCCGCTTCGAGCGCGAGGTCGCCCCGATCGAGGCACCGGTGATGGGCGAGGACGGCCCGACCGGCGAGCGCCAGGTCGTCTCCCGCGACGGCGGTCTGCGCGAGACGACGGCAGAGGGCCTGGCCAAGCTCAAGCCCGTGCTCCCCGACGGCATCCACACCGCGGGCAACTCCTCGCAGATCTCGGACGGCGCCGCGGCCGTGCTGTGGATGTCGCAGGAGCGGGCCCGGGCCGAGGGCCGCAAGCCCCGGGGCCGGATCGTCGCCCAGGTCCTGGTCGGTTCGGATCCCTACTACCACCTCGACGGACCCGCGGAGGCCACCACCAAGGTGCTGGCGAAGGCCGGCATGACGATGGCCGACATGGACGTCTTCGAGGTGAACGAGGCGTTCGCCTCGGTGGTCCTGAGCTGGGCCCGGGTCCACGAGCCGGACATGGACAAGGTGAACGTGAACGGCGGGGCGATCGCGCTGGGACACCCGGTGGGATCGACGGGCAGCCGCCTCATCACCACCGCCCTCCACGAGCTCGAGCGCCGTGACGGCCAGTTCGCGCTGATCTCCATGTGCTGTGGCGGCGCGCTGGCCACGGGCACGATCCTCGAGCGGCTGTGAGCGCCATGAGCGAGCCGGGGACCGAGCACCTCATCTTCGAGCAGCGGGGGGCCACCGCGATCGTCACCATGAACCGTCCCGAGGCGAAGAACGCGCTGAGCCTCCCGATGCTGGTGGGGATGGCGGACGCGTGGGAGGAGATCGACGGCAACGACGACATCCGGTGCGCGATCCTCACCGGCGCCGGCGGGACGTTCTGCGCCGGCATGGACCTCAAGTCGATGTCGGGGCCGGCGGCGGACGCCTATCGGCCGCGCATGGAGGCGGACCCCGACATCCACTGGAAGGCCCTGCTCCGCCACTACCAGCTGCGCAAGCCCCTGATCGCCGCGGTCGAGGGCTGGGCGGTGGCCGGCGGGACCGAGATCCTGCAGGCGACCGACATCCGGGTGGCCGGCGAGGGGGCCAAGTTCGGCGTGTTCGAGGCCCGTCGCGGCCTCTTCCCCTTGGGCGGGTCGACCGTCCGGCTGCGTCGGCAGATCCCCCACACGGTGGCCATGGACCTGCTGCTCACGGCGCGCGAGATGAGCGCGCCGGAGGCGCTGTCGATCGGGCTGATCGGGCGAGTGGTTCCCGACGGCACCGCGCTGGACGAGGCCCTGGCCGTCGCGGAGGTGATCTGCGCCAACGGCCCGCTGGCGGTGGAGGCCATCAAGCGCTCGGTCCGGGAGACCGAGGGCCTGCCCGAGACAGAGGCCCTCAAGGTCGAGCTCGACATCGGCATGCCCATCTTCGCCACGGAGGACGCCGCCGAGGGCCAGCGCGCCTTCGCCGAGAAGCGCACGCCCCAGTACAAGCGTCGATGACCCCGGGCGGCGAGCCGGGCGTCTCCGACTTCGGCATCTCGGCCGGCGGCGCCACGGCCGCCGAGACCGGGCGCACCGCACACGCCGAGCATCCCGAGGGCGACCCCCGCTTCGCCCTCGCCGCCGCCGTGCGCCGGGTCATCACGGCCATGGTGGCGGCGAACGTCCCCGACGAGGAGACCCGTGCCCTCACCGGCGTCGTCGAGTCGGTGGCCGACCGTCTCGAGGGCCGGGCCGGACCCGGTCGCAGGCCCCGGACCCAGCCCGACCCCACCGGGCCGCCCCAGGAGTTCTTCCCCACCAGCCCGGCCATCGGCTTCGCCAACCCGGTGGCGCCGCCCGTCCTGGTGGAGGCGGCGGACGGGGGGCTCGTGGGCAGCGCCTTCTTCGACTACGCCTACGAGGGGCCGCCCGGGTGCGTCCACGGCGGGGTCATCGCCCTCGTCTTCGACGAGCTGCTCGGCGCCACCAGCATTGCCACGGGCCAGCCGGGCATGACCGGCACCCTCACAGTCCGCTACCGGCGCCCCACGCCGCTGCGGACGCCGTTGCGGCTCGAGGCCCGGTTCGTGGAGCGTCGGGGCCGCAAGATCACCATCAGCGGCGCCGTCTACGACGGTGACGTCATGACCGCGGAGGCCGAGGGCGTCTTCATCGAGCTGGTGCCTGAGCGCTTCGTCGAGGTCATCGGCGCCCATGCGATCACGGCCGACGTCATGGCCCAGATCCGGGCCGAGGCGGCCGCGGCGGGTGTGCCGACGGGCTCCCTCGGTGACGAGGGCGAGGGGGGTCCGACACCTGGCTGACGGGCCGGCCGGGCCGATCCGTGCCCATGACACGGGCCGACGTCGGCCCAGGTCATGGCCGCGTTCTCGCCGACACAAGATTCGGCCACAGTCCGTGGTCCACCCTCAACGACCTGGCCGAACGTGCCGATGTCCCCCTGCAAGGGCCCGCGCCGCCGCGGGCCACGGTGAGGACGGGCCACGTGAGCGAAGGACCAAGGCGATCGGATGGCGCGACGGCGCGCCACGATGCACCGGCGGCCGCGATCACCGAGCCCACCGACGAGGACCTCGCCGCTTTCTTGGAGCTGTCCACCGAGATCTTCGGCGTCTTCACGCGGTCGGAGGGCCTGGTCTGGGCCAGCGCCGCAGCGGCGGCCGCGCTCGGCTACGACCCCGACACCTTCGCCGAGCTCGACCTGACCGGCCTGGTGCACCCCGACGACGCACCGTTGGTCGGGGGCCTGGTCGGCCGGCTGGCCGACGGGAGCGACACGGCGGCCGCCACCACCGCCCGGTACCGGGCGCAGGACGGCTCATGGCGGTGCTTCGAGTGGACGGCACGACTGGAGCCGGGCACCGGGCTCGTCGCCGGCGTGGCCCGCGACGTGACCGAGCGCCAGGCGGCGCGCCGGGCCCTGCGCACCAGCGAGGCGCGCCTGCAGGCCATCGTCGACCACTCCACCGCGGCGGTGTCCGTGAAGGACCTCCTGGGGCGCTTCGTCCTCGTGAACGACGCGTTCTTGCGCCCGCTCGGGCTCACGCGGGCCGAGGTGGTGGGCAGGACGGCACGCGAGCTGTGGCCGAATTCCTCTGCGCTCGCCGACGACCGCGACATGCGGGTGGTCGAGGACGGGGTGGCCTACATGCACGACGACGTCCTCCACCTCGTCGACGGCCCCCACACCCTGATGACCGTGCGATTCCCGTTGCGCGACGACGAGAACCGGGTGGTGGGCATGGCGGCGATCGCCACCGACATCACCGAGCGCAAGCGGGTCGAGATGGCGCTCGCCCAGCGCGAGCGGCTGCTCGACACGATCGTGCGGGCATCGCCCGACATCGTCACCATCCTCGACGGCGAGGGCAACGTGACCGAGATCAGCCAGGCTTCCGCCACCATCCTCGGCTATGTCCCCGACGCGGGCGACCTCGTGCCGCTGCTGCACCCCGACGACCTGCCGGCCGTCCACGAGGGCTACACGGGCCTGTTCCAGCGAGCGCTGGACCGCCTCGCCATGCGCTACCGCGTGCGCAACGCGGAGGGCGAGTGGGTCACCCTGGACACCAGGGCCGAGGCCGTCGTCGGCGACGACGGACGGACCACCGGCGCCGTGGCAGTGAGCCGCGACATCACCGCGGATCTCGAGCTCGACGAGCAGTTGCGCGCCGCGGTGGCGGCCGCCGAGCAGGCGAGCTCGACCAAGAGCGACTTCCTGTCGCGGATGAGCCACGAGCTGCGAACCCCGCTGAACTCGGTCCTGGGCTTCGCCCAGCTGCTCGAGATGGACGAGCTCCCGGTGGAGCAGGCCGAGGCCGTGGGTCACATCATGCGCGCCGGCCATCACCTCCTCGACCTCATCGACGAAGTGCTCGACATCGCCCGCATCGAGTCCGGTCGGCTCACGCTGTCGGTGGAGCGGGTCCGTCTCGACGACGTGGTCCGCGACGCGGTCGACCTCACCCGGCCGCTGGCCGAGCACGCCGGGGTGTCGGTGGCCGTCGACCTCACCGGCCTGGCCACCGTCGCGCCCGGGGGCAGGGCGAACGACTGGGGGCACGTCGCCGCGGACCGCCAGCGGCTGCTGCAGGTGCTGCTGAACCTGCTGTCGAACGCCGTGAAGTACAACCGCACCGGCGGCAGCGTGGAGGTGGTCGCCGACCGCCTGGCGGGGGACCGCATACGGATCGCGGTGACCGACACCGGTACCGGCATCCGGCCCGAGGACCTGGGCCGGGTCTTCGACCCCTTCGACCGCCTCGGCGCCGAGAAGACGAGCGTGCAGGGCACGGGCGTGGGGCTCACGCTCTCCAAGCATCTCGTCGAGCGCATGGGCGGCGCCTTGACCGTGACCTCGGAGTTCGGCGTGGGCTCCACGTTCACGGTGGAGGTGGCGGCGGTGGACGCGCCGAGCCCGGCCGCACCCGCCAGCCCGGCGACGGCGGCGGTGACGAGCGCGACGGGATCCCTCCACATCCTCCACGTCGAGGACAACCCGGCCAACCTGGCCCTCGTCGAGCAGGTCCTGGCCCGGCGGCGAGGGGTGGAGCTGCAGGCGGCCATGTACGGAGGGCTCGCCCTGGAGCTGGCCCGCGCCCGGCGCCCGGACCTGATCCTCCTCGACCTGCACCTTCCCGACATGCTCGGCACCGAGGTCTTCGACCGCCTGCAGGCGGAGCCGGCCACGGCGGGCATCCCTGTGGTGGTCGTGAGCGCCGATGCGACGCCCACCCAGGTCGACCGACTGCGCGCCGCCGGTGTCGCCGGGTACCTGACCAAGCCCATCGACGTGCGCGAGCTGCTGTCGGTCGTCGAACGGGTGTCGGCCGGGGAGCGGGTGGCATGACCGAGGGCCGGATCTCGACCGCGATGGGCGCCGGGGTCCGCCCCTCGACCTTCGTCGAGCTGTCGGGTCAGATCCTGTGCATCGCCGACCCCGCCGCCGCGCTGGCCTGGACGAACTCGGTGTTCGACCGGGCTCTCGGCTATCGCAGCGGCGAGCTCGTCGGCCGGTCGCTCCTCGAGCTGGCCCATCCCGAGGACCCGGCCCTGGCCGAGGCCCTCGTCTCCCTGGGGGGGTGCAGCGGCGAGGTGCCCGGCGTGCGGGTCCGGATGCGGTCGGCCCGGGGGGGCTGGCGGTGGCTCGAGTGGACGCTGCGGGCGGACGCCGAGCGCGCCCGCCTCTACGGCGCGGCCCGCGACGTCACCGACCGCCTGATGGCGGAGGCGTCGCTGCGCGACAGCGAGGCGCGACTGCGCGCCATCCTCGAGCACTCGCCCTCCGCCATCTTCGTGGAGGATCTCGAGGGCCGCTACCAGCTGGTCAACAGCGAATGGAGCCGGCTCACCGGGGTCTCGCCCGAGGCGGCGGTCGGGCGTAGCGCCTCGGAGATGTGGCCGGACACGGCCCAGGCCATCGCAGTCGACGACCAGCACGTGCTCGCCGAGCAGGGGGCGCTCGTGACCGACGAGCGCCGGCGCACGGCCGACGGCGTGCGCGACTACATGTTCGTCCGGTTCCTGCTGCGCGACGCCGAGAGGACGCCCACGGGCATCGCCGGCATCGCCACCGACATCACCGAGCGCAAAGCGGCGGAGCGGGCGCTGGCCGAGCGCGAACGGGTGCTGGACACGGTGCTCGAGGCCAGCCCCGACATCATCTCGATCATGGACCGCCACGGTCGGATCCGTCAGGAGAGCCGGGCCCAGCGGACGATGCTCGGCTACGACGAGCGCGGTCCCGAGGCCGACATGTTCGCCCTCGTCCACCCCGACGACTTCCCGGCCGTGGCCCAGAGCTTCGTCGACCTGGTCGAGGGAAAGACCGAGAACGTCCAGTTCCGCTACCGGGTCCGCCACGCGGACGGGCGCTGGCTCGTATTCGACTCCAGGGGCCGGGCCCTGCTCGACGAGTGCAACCGCTTCGACGGCGCCGCCCTGGTGTCGCGCGACGTCACCGCCAAGCTGGAGTCCGACGCGAAGCTCCAGGCCGCGCGCGACGCGGCCGAGAACGCCAGCTCGGCCAAGAGCGAGTTCCTCTCCCGGATGAGCCACGAGCTGCGCACCCCGCTCAACGCCGTGCTGGGCTTCGCGCAGCTCCTCCAGATGGACGGCCTGCCCGTCGCGCAGGCCGACGCTGTCGACCAAATCCTGCGCGCCGGGCGCCATCTCCTCGACCTGATCGACGAGGTGCTCGACATCGCCCGGATCGAGTCGGGACACCTCGAGTTGGCCATGGCGCCCGTCGACGTGGAGGAGATCGTCGCCGACGCGGTCATGCTGGTGCGGCCCCTGGCCGAGCGGGCCGAGGTGGCGGTGCATCTCGCCACCGGGCCTGACGGGGGCCCTTCGGTCCGGGCCGACCGCCAGCGGCTGGTCCAGGTCCTGCTGAACCTGCTGTCGAACGCGGTCAAGTACAACCGCCCCGGCGGGCGCGTCGACGTCGCCTGGGAGCGCGTCGCCCGCAACCGGGTGCGCCTCGTCGTGGCCGACACCGGGCGCGGCATCCGGTCCGAGGACCTCGACCGGGTGTTCGTGCCCTTCGACCGCATCGGCGCCGAGCAGACCGGGGTCGAGGGCACCGGCGTGGGCCTGGCCGTCTCCCGGCACCTGGTGGAGCGGATGGGCGGCACGATCCGGGTCGAGTCGGTCCCCGACGTGGGCAGCACCTTCTCCGTCGAGCTCGTCCTCGCCCAGGGGGCCCTGGTCGACGGCGAGGGCGGCACCGACGACACGCCCGTCCGGCCGCCCGCGGACGCCGCCGGCCGCTTGCGCGTCCTTCTCATCGAGGCCGAGCTCACGAGCCTGGAGCTCGTCGAGCGTGTGTTGTCGCGGCGCTCGGGAGTCGAGATCCTCGCTGCCATGCACGGCGGGCTCGGGGTCGACCTCGCCCGCGAGCACCACCCCGACCTGGTGCTCCTCGACCTCGACCTACCCGACATGGCCGCGGCCTCCGTCCTCGAGCGGCTGGGTGCGGACGCCGCCACGTCGCGGATCCCCGTCGCCGTGCTGAGCGCGGACGCCTCGCCGCTCGAGGTGCGCGAGCTGCTGCGCCGGGGTGTGGCCGGCCATCTGGCCAAGCCCCTCGACGTGCGCGCCCTGCTGTCCCTCGTCGACGCCGTCGCCGCCGCCCGCGGCTGACCTTCCCCCGCACCGGGCCTGCCCCCTTAGCGTGGGGCCGTGGACCTGCTCCTGGCCTTCGCCGTCACCCTGCTGGTGACGCTGCTGGTCTCGGGTGCCCTCCACCGCGGCATCCTGTCTGGGGCGGTGCTCTTCGTGGCGGCGGGCATGGTGCTCGGGCCGCTCGGCGTCGGCACCCTGCACGTCCACCCCGGCTCGCCCGGCACCCGCCTGTTCATCGAGATTGTCCTCTTCGTGGTCCTGTTCACCGACGGCCTCCAGGTGCGCGGCGCGGACCTGGCCAGGCACTGGCACCTGCCGGTACGGGCCCTCGCGATCGGCCTGCCGATCTCGGTGGCCGTCACCGCCGCGCTGGCCCACTGGGTGGCGGGCTTCGCCTGGGGACCCGCGGTCCTCATCGGCGCCGCACTGGCACCCATCGACGCCGCCTTCATCCGGGCCGTCCTCGGCGCGGAGGCCGTGCCCGAGCGGCTGCGGCGGCTGCTCGGCTTCGAGGCCGGGCTGGTGGACGGGGTCGTCCTGCCCCTCATCCTGGTGCTGTTGTCGATCCTCGGCGTCCACAACGCCAGCGCGTGGAGCATCAGCCGGGGCCTGGTGCTGGGCCTCGTGACGGGGATCGCCCTGCCGGCCGTCGCCGTCTGGCTGCGGCGGCTGCGCTGGGTGCGCTGGGTGCGCGTCGCCGCCGGGTACCGCCCACTGTTCGCCTTCGCCGTCGCCCTGCTCGTGCTGGCCATCGCCGCCGAGGAGCACGCCAACGTGTTCCTGGCCGGCTACGTCGCCGGGGTCACCCTGGCCACCGTGAGCGAGGAGTCGGCCGCCGACAACACCCAGTTCGGGGGCCATCTGGCCGAGTTGCTGAAGCTGGCCGGCCTGCTCGTGATCGGGATCCTCGTCACCGCGCCGGAGGCCGACACCATGGGCTGGCGCGGCTGGGCCTTCGTGGTCCTCGCCATCTTGGCCGTGCGGCCGGTGTCGATGGGCGTCGCGCTCGTGGGCAGCGACCTCGACCGCCCCGAGCGGCGGGCCGCCGCCTGGCTCGGGCCCCGGGGTTTCGCGTCGGTGGCCTACGCCCTGCTGATCACCGAGCAGGCACACTTCCAGGGCGTGAGCCGGGGATTCCTGGCGATCGTGGCCGTGGTCACCGGCTCGATCATCCTGCACTCCTCCACCGACACCTTCGTCGCCCGGGCACTGGCCCGGGGAGAGCACCTGGAGGTGCGAGCCGGTGGTTGAGCCCGCTCAGATGGCGCGCTCGCGCCCCTCCCAGTAGGGGTCGCGCAGCTTGCGCTTGTAGAGCTTGCCGTTGGGGTCTCGCGGCATCTCCTCGGTGAAGTCGATGGTCTTGGGCGTCTTGTAGTGGGCCAGCCGCCCCTCGCACCAGGCCAGGATCTCGGCCGCCAGCCCGGGGCCACCCTCCTCGCCGTCGACGGGCTGGACGACCGCCTTCACCTCCTCGCCCCAGTCCTCGTTGGGGATGCCGAACACGGCGACGTCGACGATCTTGGGGTGCTGCAGGAGCACGCCCTCGATCTCGGCCGGGTAGATGTTGGCCCCGCCCGAGATGATCATGTCGGTCTTGCGGTCGCAGAGGAAGAGGTAGCCGTCGTCGTCGAGGTAGCCGACGTCGCCGACCGTGAAGAAGTTCCCGATCCGGTTCTTCTGGGTCTTCTCCTTGTCCTTGTGGTACTCGAATTCCACGCCCTGCATGGCCATGTAGACGGTGCCGATCTGGTTGGCTTCCAGGCGGTTGCCGTCGTCGTCGAAGATGGCGATCTCCGAGATGGGCCAGGGCCTGCCCACGGTCCCGGGTTTCTTGAGCCACTCCTCGGTGTTGACGATGGTGCCGCCGCCCTCGGAGGCCGCGTAATACTCGTCGATGACCGGGCCCCACCACTCGATCATCTTGCGCTTGGTGTCGACCGGGCACGGCGCGGCGGCGTGGATCATGTGGCGCAGCGACGACAGGTCGTAGCGGTTCCGGATCTCCTCGGGCAGGGCGAGGAGGCGGTGGAACTGGGTGGGGACCATGTGCGAGTGGGTGACCCTGTACTTCTCGATGAGCTGCAGCATCTCCTCGGCCCCCCACTTGTCCATGAGGACGACGGTGTGGCCCATGTGGATGGCCGCACCCGAGAACCGCAGGACGGCGGTGTGGTACAGCGGCGAGCCCACGATGTGGACGTTGTCGTCCCGGGGCTGGAGGCCGAAGAGCAGCAGGATGCCGGCGAGACCCAGGGCGGCGTCGTCGGGGTTGGCCCCCGACAGGGGGCGGCGCACGCCCTTGGGGTTGCCGGTGGTGCCCGAGGTGTAGTTCATCGTGTCGCCGATGACCCGCTGCGCGGGGAGGTCGGTGCGCTGGTTGTCGCGCAGCTGGGCGTAGGAGGCGAAGCCGGTGATCTCTCCCACCGCCAGGCACCGGCTGGCGGGCACCTCCGCCTGCTCGGCCGCGTCCAGGCAGGCGTCGGCGAAGCGCTCGTGGCCGATGAAGACGGCGGCTTCGGAGTCCGAGACGATGTAGGCGATCTCGGGTGCCACCAGGTGGTGGTTGATCGGGACGATGTACCAGCCCGCCTGCAGGGCGGC
>Ga0187770_10001681_pt1 | contig 11901 bp, 9 predicted proteins | sample 0116_SJ02_MP02_2_FD_133154 | JGI IMG/M metagenome (GOLD analysis project Ga0187770, IMG submission 133154) | Tropical peat soil microbial communities from peatlands in Department of Meta, Colombia - 0116_SJ02_MP02_20_MG | ecosystem: Environmental > Terrestrial > Soil > Wetlands > Peat | place...
CGTGGTCCGGGTAAAGGCGATCACCCATCGGAACAACCCAATATTCGCTATGTCATGTCCGGGCATCCCCATTGATGATTCTGCTGCGGTATTCTCCATATGCAAGAGTGCCGCCTTTCTGGATGAGCTCAGAGGGAAGGGATTGCCGGTCACCGCTGCCTACGTAGTCCCTGAGGGAGCCAGTCACACGATCGTCGTGTCCACCAAAGTCCCTTACTATGGCATCGCGGGAGAGATAGCCCAGGTCGTCTGGGGAGCCAGACACGGTTTGATTACACCAGTCGTTATTGTTGTGGAAGATGATGTAGATCCGTTTAATCTCCAACAGGTTTTCCATGCCATGATGACCAAGTGTCATCCAGTGAGGGGAATAAACAAAGTCGAGCATGCCCTGGCATGGCCACTTATCCCTTGGCTGAACAGCTATGAACGGGAATACCGTATGGGAGCGAGGGTATACTTTGACTGCACCTGGCCTGTTGACTGGAAGCAGTCAGAAATACCCAAAAGAATGTCTTTTGCCGAGGCGTACCCCGAAGCTATCAAGAAGAAGGCACTCACTAAATGGCGGAAATACGGGTATTAGGACGTGTTTAGCCGCTCTATCCCGTTCGAGAAGAATCTTGAGTCTATTGGATTTTTTTTACACTCTCCACTAATTTGGGGAGGATTTCTCCAGTTTTTCCCTGAATGAGATAATCTGAAATTCTTCCAGTCAAAGGGGTCGGCTCGGCATTTATTTCAATGATGGTTGTCGCAGGATTAGCCATCTCTGGTAAACTGGCAAAAGGATAAACTACTGCCGAGGTCCCACAAATGAGCATTAAATCGCATTTCCAAGCCTCTTTCTGACTTCTTCCGAGAACATCACTTGGAATGGGTTCCCCAAAGAAAACTCCATCATCTTTGATCACTCCTCCACATTGGCAATAAGGAGGAAGCTTTCCCTCCATTTTAATCTTTTCTAAATTGAGTTCATCTTTGTTAAATCTCTTGTTACATGCCATGCACCTGAACTTATTAATGCCTCCGTGATACTCAATCACGTTTTTGCTCCCAGCCTTTTGATGCAGCCCATCCACATTTTGGGTAATGATACAATTTAATATTCCCATTTTTTCGAGTTCGGCTAAAGCATGATGCCCGGGATTCGGTTGTGCCTGTCCGATCACCCCAAGGACTGAAAAGAGCCTGGATACAGAACCCTGAGGATCCAATCTCTCTTCCCAATATCCCTTTGGATCAGCCTTGAATTGATCATAGACTTCATAGGCCTTCATTTCAGCCTCAGGATTTTTAGTCCAAATTCCATCTGGTCCGCGAAAATCGGGGATTCCGGATTCAGTTGAAATACCTGCACCCGTCAAAGCGATCCTATACTTTGTCTTGATTAAATCATCGGCTGCCCTTCGTATTAAATCTTCCATCTCTCATCCCCTCTTCCGGTAACAAAAGTAAACCCCGTTAGAAGAGGTTCGGCCTTCTAACGGGATGGCCCACGCTTGGCGTTAAACCCCGTGTTCGCTTCAAAAGGAACTCGTCTTCTCGTAGAGTCGAGTCTACGACATCTCCGCTGTAAGCAGCGGGGCCTTCTAACGGGGTAAATCTGACAGTTGTATAAAAACGTTCTAAGAAGGCGATTCCATCACTTCACCGAAATCCCGATTTAGGAAATTGTCATTGCGAGTGAAACGAAGCAATCTCGCCTTTTTCAATGAGATTGCCGCGCACCTTTCAGGTGCTCGCAATGACACAAAAGAGAGGGGTTTTCATTCTCTAAATCGGAATTTGGGCTTCATCAGAAATGGGGTCTGAATTTACTAAAAATATCAGCCCCTCAAGGGTTAAAAACTATCTTTAAATGGTCCCAATTGCAACTGTAGTTTATTAAATTAAGAACGGGGTGTCAATGAGAATTGGAGGGTGGTTGCCTTTAAGTCCCGACACCAGCAGTGAAGGGGATGCTAACGCTAATAAAAGGGTGCCCAATCTTAACGGCTTCACCTACTTATCCTCAGCATAAGCTAATCTTCAACCTTGATGATTACGGTTTGGAAAAGTGATCCAATACTTGTTACTCTTAAGCCATTTCTTTTTTATTGTTTTTATAAATACAATAGCAAGGGATGGAAATACTAAAGCTGCCAAAATGATTGGGATAGTTTCATTCTCCAACAACTGACTGGGATTATCTAAGCAAGATATTTCAGGATTTTTCGGCAAATAATATACTTTAACTCTGTCACCAACTTTTATTTCTTCAAAGCTTGGATTCCCAAACCCGTCGTGTCCAACACCATTATAACTATTTTTACTAACAAAGTATGAATAACGGATAATTTGATGGTTCTCCGGTTCCTTCTGCGTAACCGATCCTTCCGCCAACACACCTTGTTGTGCTAAACGATAATACTTCGGCCAGTTTATACTTCCTAAAAGGAGAGTAACGGCGACTACCGATCCAAGCCAAATAAGAAATAATCTCACTCTAAAATGGCGATTCATTTCGTAAGTTCCATACGATTTTGCTACGAGCCATTTTCAACCATAGTTGAGCTGTACTATGGTTCCTGTTTCTTAGCGATTTGCATTTGTAATATACATCTTTTTCTAAAATTAGTCAATAGAAGATTTCAGGAAGCGTTAGCTGACTTGACAGTATTGGTAAGGTCAAATCCTTACCCCATAACTTATCTGAGGATTTAAAAACGCCCCCAGAACAAGAGTTTTTTAGAAGTAAGGGAAAGAGGATATAGGTTCACTGTGCTGATATTATTATTCTTGCACTTCTCCCTGGTTAGGATCTTTTTACTGGGAGAAAGGGGGCCGCAGCCTGAAGGAAAATACTCAGTGTAGGGGTTTTAGGGGTTTTTGAAAAAGAAAGGGAGCTTATCTAAGCTCCCTTAGAACATTTCCTTGAGTGATTAGGAGATTAAAGGAAAAATCCACAGTTAATCAACGGCCCGCCTTAGTAAGAGTAGCTCCACGTATCAGCTTCGTCTCATGCGCCCCCCATTTGTAGGGTGCTCTGTGATATGCCAGCGCGAATAATGATCCACCCGTTGGATAACCCACTACTACAAGTTGAATGTCCTCCGGCGTTATTAGAACTGGAACTTTCCCTCCTGGTTTAAGGGCTTCTTGAAACACGGGGATACGGCCTGGGGGAATCCTCTGGGAAGGCGACCCCTCACCCGCAATACTTAGCTTAATCTTTGCTTGTATACCTTTTATCTCCTCTGGACTAAGTTCTTCGTACGGGACTGACGTCTTGTCATATATGTAGTCTCGTAGACTTTCCCGAGTAAAGCCTAAACGTTTCAAACCGCTAGCCAGTTCCGGGGGAATCAGCAATACATATTTGTTCGGAATGGCGCCTGGGTTTAAAACCTCGGGTTTATACTGAGCAAATACTGCATCGCGGCTACTAAGTATCGTTTTAACAATGTCCCGTAATGCTAACTCTCCAGTCTCACCCTGAAAAGAACCTATCATACTTAAACCATATCCGTAGTAACTCCCGACTGTGGACACTGTCACACAACTGTCTTCTGGTTTAAAACCTTGGATCACATGATGGGGTGGCCAAGGGCTGAAGTCTTGATTTTCGGTGAAAGTATAAAAGGTATAGGCAGCCTGCCGGCCCATACGCGCCATAGCATTCACTCCCGGCCACATGTGCCCCAAGTTGGTCAGGCTCAACCTCACGGCACGCCCAATGGTAGCATTAGATCGCCACCCCTCGCCCAGGAAGCCTATCTCATAATTCATGTTAATTTCTTTCGCAATAGGCCCAGTCACCAGTATGACAAGCGTGAAGTCACCCATCGAAGCCTGCACATGAAGGAGATCGTAATTTTTATCCGTTAATCCTTCCATTGCTGCAATGATCACCGGTAAGTACTCTGGCTTAGCTCCTGCCATCACTGCATTAATGGCAATCTTTTCTATCGTGGCAATCCCATTTTTGACAACAACTTTGCCTATTACTTCGTTGGGAGAACGACTCGTTCCCGTAAGCATCCACTTAACACGATCCGGTGTGGGAGGGACTAATGGTAACCCATCGCCCCAGCGATTCTCGAGGAACACCCGGTTAAATTCTTCGACAGCGAGTTCATAAGTCGCTGCAGTAATCTTAACTGGTGGGAGTGCCTCTTTTAATAGTGGCTTTGGCTTTGACTCCTCTGGTGTTAAGGGACGGGTTAATGCATTGATCATGTTCTCAATAGATGCTTCTGCATGAGGCCTTTTCTTTTCTACAGGTTCGCCCCATACATAACCGGGTATCATTACACTACGCAGCGTAGGCATTCCGCCATCTATAGCCGCTGACTGTGCATCGTGTTCAAAACCTTTGGCGACAAGAAAGATCCCAGGTGTACCAAGTTTTTCTATCCTGATTGTGCCGGACACGCCGGCAAATGTACATGACCCTCAGTCTCCTACACCATAGATAAAAGTATCGCATTCTTTTGCCATTTTCGCTGCCAAAGTGTCTCCGAGATCGAATGCACCCTGATACCGCAAGATTGTTGCTGTGTGAAACTTTTTCTTCAGCAGTTCTTCAACCACATCGAAGAAAACATCCGTACCTACTTTCCCATTCCAATATAATCCAATCTTCTTACCTCCTAAATCCGTAACACGAGGTGTTGGTGCCAAGGTTGGTGGGGGCTCAATCTCGCCCCGAGGGTTGAGTACCTCTAATGTTACCTGAGCCGCAACCGACCCAACCCAACAAAGGGTCACTAACAGTGACACCCCTATTAGCAACCAATTCATTCGCTTTTGCATAGCTTTCTCCTTTCTTTGTTAGATCTTATTTCTTAACCAGTCATTCCTGAAAGTCATTCTATCCAGTTATGTTTTTCAGTAAGAATCACCTCCTTTTTAGCCATCCTTCTCGCTCAAAGAAATCTTACTTTTCCTTTCCACGTTCTTTTGACTATCGATTGAGACCGTATCCGGAGTGGAGCAAAGCAAAATTCCGAATTCACTCATATTACAGGATATTCTTATCCACACGGATGTCAAGGGGAAAATCAATCCAAAGTTTATCTAACTTTATTGATTTGCACTTCAAATGTTGCATGGAGGGGTAGAAACCTAAAAACAATAGTTCACGAACTTACACTGTATGGCTGGGTTCTTCAGTACCGGCAGATCACGGGGAGGATTAGATGAACCGGTCCTTCCCACAGAAATGGCCTAATCAAAGTTGGAGTAAATATGCAAATTCCCTCCTTCACTTTACCTCCTTCATCGCCTCTCTGATCCTTCGTTGAAGCTCAGGGTCAATGAGTTTCTCAGGTTCTACGGTGGAGGGGCGATCGAAACAGGAGTCTTCGGGACCATAGCAATACCCAGGAGGAGAATCATTCTCCAGTTGATCTAATGCCTCCTGCAGCCCATCTGACACTATCACCAGTTTGGGTGACTGGATCCCTTTCTTTCTCTTCTCCCTCAACTTTCCCATCATCAGTTGGATAGGGGTTGGATTGGTCTTGCGATCCTCCTTGACCGGACTAAGTCGTTCCAGGGGCAGCCTCCGTAACCCTCCGGCCACAAAAGGAATGGATAGATGGGATTGTTCGGAACGCACGAGAGGAAGGTATCCCGCTATTCGTAAAAGAGAATGCGGGATATTCAGAAAAAATCCGTGAGTGGCCGAAAGGTTAAACCTAGAGAGTTTATTTTTGGTTCCCTTATTCTGGTTTTCAGATCGATATCCAGAATAGAGATTGATCTGCCCTACCTTTCCAGTTCACCATTCAGTGTAATCTCGCTGTCACTAAGGATTCTGACTTTACGCTTCCAAGTTGTATAGCCTGGTTTTCTAAGCTCTAATGTATAGTCTCCAGCCTCCAACTTCAGCTTATTGGCAGGCGTACTTCCAATCAAGACACCATCCAAGATGATTTCCGCTTCCTGAGGTCTCGACGTAATGGTCACAAGGCCATATTCCTTTATTCTGACTTCGTTCTCATTATAGCGGGTGGGCTCTGTCATTTGGTGCTATTCGGGTGGCTGCTCATTGATAGGTCCTATTCTATTCAAAAAAGACGCATACCTATCGAGCCTTTCGGCTTGACAAGTACCATCTTTCTTGATAATTAGGTTTGCAATAACAGCTTAATCCAGAAAACTCTCTGGCACGGGAGCGGAAGAACAATAAATTCCACGGAAATCCGGCATCACTTTTCATGCGAAAAGGCAACTATGGATCTTTGTACATATGAACAGGGACTAATAGTTTTCTATATAGACTCCAGAAAAACGCCTTTGCGCTGTGGAAGTACCGAAGATTGAGATTTATCCGATCACGACTTTAGAAGGAGGTAGGAGATGAAGAAAGTTCAGGGCAAACCTGGGGAGATTTCAAAATCGGTCATCACACCATATTTCCCAGCCGAACTCGTAAGACAACGGCTGCCAGGTGTCAAGCTTCAAGAGAATGTTTATGTGAAAATGAGGGATGGCATTAAACTTGCGGTGGATATTTACCTCCCGGAAACCGAAGGGCGCTACCCAGGGCTCTTGTCGATGGCACCCTATCTGAAGGAGATTCAGCAGCATCCCCCTCAGTGGTCTCATTCTATAGAGGCAGGCGCAACAGGGTTCTTTGTTCCCAAGGGATATGTACATGTCATTGCACAAAGTAGAGGGAGTGGCCTATCGCAAGGGCAGTGGAACTTTCTTGACATAAAAGAACAACAGGATGGATACGACTTGGTAGAATGGATGGCACGACAGCCATGGTGTGATGGAAGGGTGGGCATGATTGGAGATTCCTATTGGGGTTGGATTCAGTACCTTGTAGCCGCTCAAAAGCCACCTCACCTCAAGTGCATTGTTCCGCATGATGGCGGTACAGACCATTACCGGGATACATTTTATCCAGGCGGAATCTTTATCGGTGGCGATTTTGCGAATGCCTGGATCGTGGATACGATTTTTCAATGTTCATGGCCGGGACCTGTTAAGGGAAAACTCCCTCCGACTAATTTTGCTAACGACGTGGGTGCTAATCCCAATGATGGACCTTATTACTGGGAGAGATCCCCGTGGACAACGCTTGATAAGATCGAAGTAGCTGTGTTAAACCTCGTTGCAAATGGTGCCTTTGTTCATTGCCGCGGACAGCTCCATGGGTATCCAAGAATCAAGGCAATCAAGAAGCTCATTGTGGAGCCCGAAACTGGATTTTGGGCCCACGTCCACTTCCTCATCAACAGGCCGCTAAACGAACAGGTGCTCCGATGGCTGGATTATTGGCTCAAAGGTATCGACACGGGCATTATGGATGAGCCTGAGGTAGCGATATTTGACTCTGCTACGGGGGAATGGCGTTACGAAAATGAGTATCCTCTGAAAAGGACGAAATGGACAAAATTCTATCTTCGCTCAAATCTCACTGGGAGTGCAAATGAGCCGCCATACGGGCTACTTAGCATAGATTCACCGGGAAAGGAACCGCCAGACAGCTACATGGTTCCAGAGTCCACTCGTCTATTACTTTCCGGCAAGCCAGTGCTTGCTTATGCTACCTCCCATCTCAAGGAGGATGTGCGGGTCTGGGGTCCGCTGGAAGCTGTTCTTTACGGCTCTTCAACAAGCCCAGACACGGCGTGGTTTGTAAAGTTGATGGATGTCGCTCCAGATGACAAAGTTAAGTTCGTCACCCGGGGGATTCTAAGAGCTTCGTATAAAGAAGTAGATGAGACCAAATCCGCGCCGGGGCAGCCTTTCCATCCCTTTCTAAAGCGAGTTCCCCTCGATCCGAACAAAGTTTACGAGTTTCGAATCGAGATGCTCCCTGCATTCCATACCTTTAAGGCAGGGCACCGGATTTGGCTACAGATTGCAAGCGACGACCTTACCTATCCTGGCGCATTGCACTCTCTTGACATTTTCGAACTGCCCATGCCTTGCGAAAACTTTATCTACCATGACTCAATAAATCCGTCACATCTGCTCTTACCAGTTGTTCCAGATGCTCCAATCATTAAACCTGTGAAACCGCCATTGTCCCAGGTAACTTGGCCATTGACCCCGGGAGTATGGTGGCCGGAGACAACGGGGTGGCCTCTTATTACAGGCACCCAGTAGCAAGGGGGAAAATCAAGATTGTCAAGGGTTGGCCTTTTCTTCGAAACTGGCACTTTTAATGTCTCTTCGAGGACCATGGGCTGCATTTGACTCCGCATTAAGAGCGGTCAAAAAATTGGAAACCTAATAATTTCCCTACAGAGTTCAGGTTTATTTTAGAAAGGAGGAAGTCAAATGAAAAAGGAAAGACCAGGAGTTTTTATTGTACTTATTTTGTTGGCCATACTTTCAGTAACATCGTCTGCTTTTAGCCAACCCGCCAAGCCAGAAACGAAACCTATCACGATAGGAGGCTCTTTGTCGATCACGGGGATATGGTCGGAATCAGGGAAGTATGTAAAGGGTGGGTATGACTTATGGTTAAAGGATATAAACAACAGGGGAGGACTCTTGGGCCGACCTGTTAAGATGATTATATATGATGACGAGACCAATCCTGATAAAGCGGTGGGCTACTATGAGAGAGCAATTACCGTCGATAAAGTGGACTTAGTGTTCGGCGGCTATCCCGGCACGTCTAATGTTGCGCTCATGCCCTTGGTGGAGAAGTATGGGAAGGTGTTTATTGGAATGGGGGGTCACTCTAAATCCTTTGAACAGGGGTTCACTTACAGCTTTGCTAGTCCGCCTCTGATGAGCGACTGGGTGTATTTGGTCTTAAGCGGCATTCTTGATGACCTTATTCCCAAGTCGGAATGGCCCAAATCAATTGCTATTTTAACGATGAATAGTGTAGTTGGCCTATCAGCACGGGGTAATATAATTAAAGCTATGGAGGATCGCGGGGTAAAGCTTGTGGTGGATGAGACTTATAACCTTCCTCTGAGTGATGCAACTCCATTAGTGAGTAAGGCAAAGGCAAAAGGGGCAGAGATCCTCTGTTGTTTGAGTGTTTTTGATGATGGAGTAATGATTATGCGGGCTGCCAAGGCTATGAATTATAATCCCAAGCTTATTTACCAACAAACGGCCTCATTAACACCGGCATGGGTGAAGGAGCTTGGCGAGGATGGCAACAGTGTGGTCAATAGCCCGTTTTGGGATCATCGTCTTCCTTTTCCTGGTAACGCCGAGATCAGGGAAGGGGTTAAGACGATATTGGGAATACCTGTAGCTCCCTTGTACTTTGGGACTGCCTTCTCCTGGATGAAGACCTTGGAGTTGGCTACACAGGGAGCAGGAACTTTAGATGACAAAAAGATAAGAGATTACCTCAGGTCTCACAAATTTGATCTTCCTTATGGGAAAGGAATCACATTTGACAGTAAAGGATTACCTCCTCCTTTCTGTTTCGGTGGTCAGACAAAAGGTGATAGGCAGGAACTGGTATGGCCTAAGAGCATAGCCACAACACAATTTGTTTACCCCAGACCGGCCTGGAGCAAATAGGAGACGGATCAGGGCTGGCAGTATACACAGTGAAAATCATTCCGACAACACCTCCGTATCTAACCGGCAGGCGAAAGGAGAAACAAGCCATGGAAACCAGGGAAGGATCAAAGCCGATCCACAAAATTAAGACCGAAAAGAACGTCTCCGTTAAGATGCGTGACGGCGTAAAGGTGGCTGTCGATATTCATCGTCCTGATAGTAAAGGGAAATTTCCTGCACTCTTGAGTATGTGCCCGTACAGCAAGGACGTCCAAGGTCTCAAGTTGCCGAAGGGGCACGGTTTTACTTCAGAGATTGCTCACATAGAGGCTGGGGATACTGAATTCTGGGTATCCAGAGGATATGTGCACATTATTGCAGATCATCGGGGGACGGGCTTATCCAGAGGGGAGTTTCGCACGTGGTTTGCTAAGGAGCAGCAAGAGGATGGCTATGACCTTGTGGAATGGATTGCAAAACAACCATGGTGCGATGGGAACGTTGGGATGCTTGGAATCTCCTGGTTTGCCATTATTCAATATCTGGTCGCAGCCCAGCAACCCCCCCATCTCAGGGCGATCAATCCACACGACGGCTGGACCGACTTGTACAGGGACACCGTTTATCACGGTGGAATCTTTTCTCCCACATGGACGCGTACACTGCGGAATAACATCTACGATAATAACGCCAAGCCGGCATCAGAAAAAATGTATACCAAGGATAAGTTGAAGCGTCTCGTCGAGAAAATGAAAAACACCGAACCCTTCAACAAAAGTCCCTATCTTTATGGCACGCTGATCGCTCCTAACCATGACCCGGGGACGTTTGATTTTATGCTCCATCCCTTCGACGGTCCCTTCTACTGGGAAAGGTCAGCGCATACAAAATTGAGAAAAATTAAGGTACCGACCTACCTGGGCTCAGAGATGCAGCATTATCCTGTTGCGATGCATCTCCCCGGAGCCTTTAACGCCTGGGCCGGGATAAAAGCACCCAAAAAACTTGTGATCCGCCCCAAGGTTCCCGAAAGGCCATTTTATGAGTACCATGACGATATTCTAAGATGGTATGATTACTGGTTAAAAGGGATCGACACCGGGATCATGGATGAACCGCCGATCCGTATCTGGGTTACTGAAGCGAACGAGTGGCGACACTACGACGAGTGGCCGCCCGGGGACGCAAACTGGACCAAGTATTACCTGAGGGCGAACAACCTCCTCGCGGATACTGCACCTGCTTCTGACGAGCCTTCTGACAGTTTTGATTATAAACCTCTTTTCCCGGTCGTCACCAATATCTATCCTATGAACCCTCCCCCCAAGTACCTTGAATATACCGCGGAGGCATTGACGAAAGACACCGAAATCATCGGTCCCATTGCTTTATACCTCTATGCTTCAATTAGCCAAGACGATGCAAATTGGATCGTCAAACTGAAGGACGTGAGACCCGATGGCTCCGAGTTTGTTCTGAGTAGAGGTTGGCTAAAGGCTTCTCACAGGGAACTTGATAAAGGTAAATCGAAGCCCTGGCAACCCTATCATCCTCATAGACGGTCTGTGCCAGTTGTCCCGGGTGAGATCAACGAGTATGCCATCGCCATTCAGCCCATTGCTTATCTCTTTAAGGCGGGGCACAAAATCAAACTGGAGGTCTGGGGTTGCGATTATCCCATGCAGAAAGATGGCCTAGACATGACCCTTGCGTGGCCCGTCTGGAGCCATTTGCCTAACCCCAGAGAAACGTTACACACAATCTTTCACACGGCAAAGTATCCATCCTATCTACTTCTGCCTTTCAGCTCAAAAGGGTAGGATTTGGAAAAATAGCTATATATAATTCAGTGTCGCTCTACGCCGCGGAGACCCTATGATTTGAAGGCTCACATTTTTGAATTCTACCGTATCGATTGGGCAAGTGGAATATCGATGAGAAATTGACTTTATAGTTCTTCGTTTAAGCTGTTTTTTTGGTTTGGGTATTAGGATGGCTTGGAATCTCCTGGTTTGCCTCGGACTTCACATCCCAATCCAGCACTAACCTGGACACCTCTGCCAATTCGTAATACCTTCTTCGCCACCGGTTCTTTTCCCTGGGTTTTGTCTTTTTCCTGGCGGATTAAGAAATTACCACCACTTTAGGAGCCACTCTCTAAATTTCAACTAAATTTAGCAGTTACTACACCATATCCTTTGCCCTAATACTTTCCGATTAAGAAAAACACCATTCTTTCTATTTACATTTTCTTGTCCCTTTCAATGAGCTCAAACATTACTCCCACAATGCCTTCTGTATCCAGGTAGGCAAATTTGGCGCCCACTTTCTCTCCGCTCTGCAATACCCCTATGCCTAAACTTTGTAAAGCCGCTGTTCGCTCGTCGATATTTTTCACATCGAACCCTAAATGGTGAA
>Ga0187770_10001682_pt1 | contig 11897 bp, 11 predicted proteins | sample 0116_SJ02_MP02_2_FD_133154 | JGI IMG/M metagenome (GOLD analysis project Ga0187770, IMG submission 133154) | Tropical peat soil microbial communities from peatlands in Department of Meta, Colombia - 0116_SJ02_MP02_20_MG | ecosystem: Environmental > Terrestrial > Soil > Wetlands > Peat | place...
CGATGAATTCTCCTGACCGACCGAGACAGCCCGACCGGCCGAGTGGCCGGCCCGATCCGGCTGGAGACCGCAGCCGGGGACGATCAGTCCAGGACGGCGGCGGCGATGCGGCGCTCGCAGGTGTCGGTGTCCCACCAGTTGAGCTGCTGCTGCTTGGCCCGGCGGAAGTACAGCTGGATGTCGAACTCGAGGGTGAAGCCGATGCCCCCGAAGAGCTGCTGGGCCATGGCCGTCACGTCCCGGTAGGTCTGGCACGCGAACAGCTTGGCCATCGGGGCCAGCTTGTCGACCGGCCGACCGGCGGCGCGGGCCCAGGCCGCCTCGTGGACGAGGGTGGCGCCCCCGTCGACCGTCGTCTGCGCGTCGGCCAGGTAGTGGGCGAGCGCCTGGAACGCACCGAGCGGCTTGTCGAACTGCTGGCGGTCCTTGGCGTACTGCACGGTGATGTCGAGGGCCTGGCGCGCCCCGCCCATTGCCTGGGCGGCGAGCAGGATGATGCCGTCGTGCATGACGGCGACCCATGTGCCCCACCCGGACCCTCCGGGTCCGATCCGGTCCACCTCGGTCACGGCCACGTCCTCGAGCGCCACGTCGAAGTGGGCGTCCGACCCGATGGTCGTCTTCTGCCTGAGCGACACGCCCGGCGCGCCGGTGGGGACGAGGAACAGGTCCAGCGCCTCCGGCGCGTCGCCGGTGCGGGCCAGGACGACCAGGTGGGTGGCGGCGCGGGCGAAACCGACGTGGCGCTTGGTCCCCGAGAGGCGCCAACCGCCGGCCGTGTCGGGCATCGCCCGCATGGCAACGCCCTTCGGGCCGAAGCCGCGATCGGGCTCGAGCCAGGCCGGGGTCAGGACGGCCTCGCCCGAGACCACGCCGGGCAGGAGCGCGGCCTGCTGCTCGGGACTCCCGGCGGCGGCCAGCACACCACCGCCGAGCACGGCGCTCACGAAGTGGGGCGTGGGGGCGAGGGCCCGGCCGAACTCCTCGTAGAGCACGACACCCTCGAGCAGCGACATCCCGGATCCGCCGTGCTCCTCGGGCAGGAGGAGGCCGATCAGGTCGAGTTTGCCCAGCTGCGTCCACAGCTCGGGCGGGTACCCGACGGGGTCGTCCTCGAGGGCGCGCACCGTCTGCAGGGGGCACGTGTCGGCGAGCAGCCCCCGCACCGTGTCACGCAGCATCTCCTGCTCGGGGCCGAAGTCCAGGTCGAGCACGTCAGCTCCTCTCTCTGTCGACGCAGGTCGTCTCTCTGTCGACGCAGGTCGTCACGGTCGCCACCCCTCTCCCCGCCGGGTCCACGGGTTGTCGTCCGCGTCCACCGGCACGGCGACCCGCGCCGTGCAGGTCGTCTTGACGTCGCCGTCGACGCTCAGGGCGATGGACAGCGACACCCAGCCGCAGCCCACGTCGTCCGTCTCCACCGCGTCGACCGTCCCGGAGAGCACCATCGTGTCCCCGGGGAACACCGACCCCCGCATGCGGAACGTCACCCGGCCGAGCCGGCCGTACGGGCCGGTCCAGTCGGTGATGTACCGCTCGAACCAGGCCGCCTGGTTCGGAGTGTTGAGGAAGATGTCGCGGGTGCCGTTCCGCTCGACGGCGAAGTCCTTGTCGTGGTGCATCGGCCGCCAGTCCCGGCTGGCGAGCGCGCCCAGCACGACCGTCGTGGCGGTCACGTCGTAGCGGAGGTCGGGCAGCCGGTCGCCCACCGCCAGGTCCGCGACAGCGAGCGTGGGGACGATCGCCGTCATGCGGCACCGCCCGGTGCGCCGTCTCCGGCGGCGCCGGCGCTGCCGCCCCCCACCCGCCGGTAGCCGAACCCCGTGTAGCTCTCGACCCCGACGAGCTCGCGGCGCTGGTTCTCGTACTCCACGTCGATGACCCAGAACCGCCCCACGCCGAGCTTGGTGGTCTTGACGTCGCTGACCGAGCGCAGGACCTGGCGGGTCCGCAGGACGTCGCCGGGACGGACCGGCTCGTGGAACACGATCGTGTTGTCGGTCATGACCGCCTCGGGAAGGCCGAGTCGCGCCTTGAGGTCGAAGTGGATCTGCAACGGCAGCGCCTGCGTGGTCCGGCCCGGTGCCCAGTGGTGCGGGCGGAACCACACCGAGAGCATCGACGGCGGCGCGATGGGTCCGTCGGTGATCCGCGTCGCCACCTCGTCGTCCCAGTAGAGGGGATTGCCGTTCTCCACCGACGCGCAGCTCGACCAGATGTAGCCGCGTTCGACGGGGAACTCGCCCTCCTCCTCGTACTGCGGGACGCCGACGAGGGCCCGGACCTCGGCCAGGGCCGCCTCCTCGCCCGCAGCCGCGGCGGTCTCGGTGGTCACTGGATCACTCCCTTCTCGCGCAGCTCGGCGACGCGGGCCGGGTCGATCCCGGCCGTGGCCAGCAGCGCGTCGGTGTCGGTGTCCTCGGCGGCGGGGAGCGGCACGGGCGTCACGAGCGGTGGCATGCCGGCCAGCACCGCGCCCACTTGGCGGAAGCCGCCGTGCACGGGGTGCTCGGCCTCGACCAGCGCACCCCGATGGGCGAGCTGGGGATCGTCGGCCAGCTCCACGACGCTCTGCACGGGGGCGACGCAGGTGTCGGCCCCGGCGAGCTCGGCCACCCACTCCGCCCGGCTGCGCCGGGCGAAGGCCGCGGCCAGCGCGGCCCGGATGTCCTCCTGCGCGTCGTCGTCGTACTGACGGTCGATCCACTCCTCGCAGCCGAGGGCGCGGCAGAGGTTGGCGAAGAACTTCCCTTCGATCGCGCCCACCGCCAGCCATCGACCGTCGGCCGTGGCGTAGGTGTCGTAGCAGGCGTAGCGGCCGGTGAGGACGTCGTGACCCGGGCCGGGCCGGCTCCCCGTCGCCAATTGCTCGTCGACGGCCAGCGACATCAGCCAGAGCACCCCGTCGGCCACGGACACGTCGAGGTACGCCCCGGTGCCGCCGCGGGCGCGTCCGTGCAGCGCGGCCATCACCGCCAGCGCGGCGTGCATGCCGCCGGCGGCGGAGTCGGCGACGGTGGCCCCGGGGATGGGCGGGCCGCCGTCGGCGCGCGGGCCGCTCGACGCCAGGAAGCCGCCGACCGCCAGGTAGTCGAGGTCGTGACCGGCCCAGCCGGCTCGGGGGCCGTCCTGGCCGTAGCCGGTGGTCGAGCAGTAGACGATGCCGGGGTTGACCGCCGCCAGCGCCTCGTAGCCGACGCCGAGCTTGTCGACCACACCGGGCCGGAAGCTCTCGACCACGACGTCCGCGCGCGCCGCCAGCGCGACGAAGGCGTCGCGTCCGTCGGGATCGCGCAGGTCGAGACGGACCCGACGCATCCCCCGGTTGCCTCCGTACGCGTAGTAGGCGGGCTCGATCTGCGCCGCGCCCCGTCCGGGGACCGTCCCCACCTTGACCACGGTCGCGCCGTAGTCGGCCAGCAGCCGGGTGCAGCGGGCCGCGGGCCCGACCGTGGAGAGGTCGAGCACCGTGACGCCGGCGAGCGGAGCCGGCGCGGCCTCGGGGGACGGATGGGGCATCAGAAGTTCTTGGGCAGCCCGAGCTTGCGCCTGGCGATGATGTTCTTCTGGATCTCCGAGGAGCCGCCGCCGATGGTGTCGATCACCGTGTACCGGTAGGTCGACTCGGACCGGCCGGCCAGCGGCGCGTCCTCGGTCTTCACCCGCAGCTGGCTGCCCGGCCCGCACAGGTCCATCGAGGCGTCGGCGAGCCGCTTGGAGTACTCGGTCGTGTACAGCTTGTACTCGGAGGCCTCGGTGGTCGGCGGCGCGCCGCCCTTGGTCGAGGCGGCCACGAACTTGAGCCCGAGCACGCGGGCCACCTCGGCCTCGGCGTGGAGGTGCGCCAGCCGCTGGCGCGTCACCGGGTCCGCGGCCAGTGGCTCGCCGTCGACCGAGGCGGACCGCACGTAGTCGGTGAGCAGCTCCAGCCGCTGGAGGATGGGCGAGATGGTGAAGAGCGTGAACCGCTCGAGGTCGAGCGCCTCGGAGATGTACTGGAACCCGCGGTTGAGCTCGCCCACCACGTAGTCGTCGGACACCCAGACGTCGTCGAGGTACACCTCGTTGGTGCGCTCGTCGCCCATCGTCCAGATGGGCTTGACCGTGATCCCGGGGTGGTCGAGGGGCACGAGGAACAACGTGATCCCGTAGTGCTTGGGCGCCTCCGGGTCGGTGCGCGCCCCCACCCAGTACCACTCGGCGAAGTGCGCCGAGGTGGTCCAGGTCTTCTGCCCGTTGAGCCGCCAGCCGTCGCCGTCGCGGGTCGCCTTCAGCTGCATGGAGGCGGCGTCGGAGCCGGCGTTGGGCTCGGAGTAGCCCACGGCGAACTCGACCTCGTTGCGAAGGATCTTGGGGAGGAACTCGGCCTTGAGCTTCTCCGAGCCGTGGGCGATGAGCGTCTTGCCGATGATCCCCACGCCCTTGCCGATCTGGGGGCCGCCCCGGCGGGCGAGGGACTCGTTGAGGAGGTACTCGTAGACGCCGTCGCCCTCCTGGCCCCCGTACTCCTTGGGCCAGGTGATCCCCAGCCACCCCTTGGCCCCGACCTCGGCCATGAAGGCCCGGCGCTTGGGGGTGTCGACGATCTGGGCCATGTTCTCCCGGGTGACGTCGAAGATCTCCGGGTCGTCGTGCTCGTCGAGGAACCGCTCCACCTCTTCGACGAAGGCGAGCTGCTCGGGGGAGAACTCGAAGTCCACGTGCGGTGCCTCCTGCCTGGTTCTTTCCCGTGGCCCCGGGCGTCGAGCCCGTGGCCGGCGGGCCGGCGGCGGCGCACCGCCCGGTTTCCTGACTGACCGTCAGATTTTCAGGCTAGCATCACCGGCCGTGCGAGGGATCCTGGGCGCCGCCGGCTACGTCCCCTTCCGCCGCCTGGACCGGGCCGAGGTGGGCCGGTTCCTGGGCACGGGCGGCGGCAAGGGCACCCGGGCGGTGGCCTCCCACGACGAGGACACCACCACCATGGGGGTCGAGGCGGCCCGCCTGGCCCTCCGGGGGGCGCCTGCCGCCGCGCCGGGTGCGGTCTGGTTCGCCACCGCCACCCCCGCCTACGCGGACAAGACGAACGCGGCGGCGATCCACGCCGCGCTGCGCCTGCCCGGCGAGGTGCCCGCCTTCGACTTCGGCGGTGCGCTGCGATCGGGGATCGGTGCCCTCGGCGCGGCCCTGGCCGGCGAGGGCACAACCCTGGTGGTGACGGCCGACCAGCGCGACGGCCTGCCGGGGGGTCCCGACGAGGGGGCGGGCGGGGACGCCGCCGCCGCCCTGGTCGTCGGCGAGGACGGACCCGGCACCCCGGTCGTCGCCGAGCACCTCGGGGGCGCCTCCGCCACCGACGAGTTCGTCGACCGCTGGCGCGCCCCGGGGGACCTGCGCTCCCGGACCTGGGAGGAGCGCTTCGGGGAGACCCGCTACGTGCCGCTCGGGACAGACGCCTACACGCGCGCGCTCAAGGCCGCCGGCGTGGCCGCCGACGAGGTGGCGCACCTGGCCGTGACCTCGATGCACGGGCGCGCCGCCAAGGCCCTGGCCAAGAAGCTGGCCGCCACGGCCGCCCCCGGCGCGTTGGCGGACGACCTCACCGACACCGTCGGCCAGGCCGGCACCGCCCACCCCGCCCTGGTCCTCACGGCCATGGTCGAGGCGGCGACGCCCGGCGAGGTGGTGGCCGTCGTCCATCTGGCGGACGGGGCGGACGCGCTGGTGTTCCGCGTCACCGACGCCGCTGCCGGCCGCCTGGTGGCCGCACCGGTGGCCGAGCAGCTGTCACGCGGCGCGCCGCTCCCCTACGGCAAGTTCCTGGCCTGGCGGGGCCAGCTCACGCCGGAGCCGCCCCGGCGCCCGGAGCCCCAGCGGGTGTCCACCCCGGCCGCCTGGCGGGCGGAGGACTGGAAGTACGGCTTCGTGGGATCCCGCGACCGCTCCTCGGGGGCGGTCCACCTGCCGCCGGCCCGGGTCTCCATGCGTGGCGGGGCCGTCGACGACATGGACCCGATCGTCCTCGCCGACACGGCCGGCACGGTCGTGACCTTCACCGTCGACCGGCTCGCCTACTCGCCCAGCCCTCCGATCGTCTTCGCCGTGGTCGACTTCGACGGCGGCGGCCGGTTCCCCGTCGAGCTCACCGACGTCGACGCGGACGCGTTGGCCATCGGCGACCGGGTCGAGATGACCTTCCGGCGCCTCTACAGCGCGGACGGCATCCACGACTACTTCTGGAAGGCCCGCCCGCAGGTGCCGGTACGCTCCGCCGGCGAGGGGCAAGGGTAGGAGGGCAGGGGCGCCATGGCCTCGCACGGGATCCGCGACCGGGTGGCGATCGTCGGCATGGGCTGCACGCCCTTCGGCGAGCGCTGGGACAAGGGGCTCGACGACCTGATCGTGGACGCCGCCGGGGACGCCTTCGCCTCGGCCGGCGTGACCAAGGACGACGTCGACGCCTTCTGGCTCGGCACCGCGCAGTCGGGGATGAGCGGGATCACCCTGGCCCGGCCGCTCCAGCTGGAGGGCAAGCCGGTGACGCGGGTCGAGAACTACTGCACCACCGGGTCCGAGGCGCTGCGGGCCGCGGCCTACGCGGTCGCCTCCGGGGCCTACGACGTGGCCATGGCGGTGGGCGCAGAAAAGGTGAAGGACAGCGGCTACCAGGGCCTCAACGCGGCCGCCGCCCCGAACGACGGCACGGCCCGCACGCTCACGGCAGCCGCCATGTTCTCCATGGTGGCCCCGGCGTACGCGGCAAAGTACGGGGTGGAGAAGGAGACGCTGGCGGACGTGCTCGCCACCATCTCGGCCAAGAACCACCACAACGGGGCGCGCAATCCCCGCGCCCAGTTCCAGCGCGAGGTGTCCAAGGAGACGATCTGCGCCTCGCCGCGGGTGGCCGGCAGCCTCGGCGTCTTCGACTGTGCGGGGGTGGCCGACGGGGCGGCCGCGGCCATCGTGGTGCGCGCCGAGGACGCGCACCGCTACAGCGACAAGCCGCTCTACGTGAAGGCGCTGGCCTTCGCCGCCGGGAGCGGCTCGGGCCTGATCGACCCGGACTACGACTACACGCACTTCCCGGAGTGCGCGACGGCCGCCGCCGACGCCTACGCGCAGGCCGGCATCACCGACCCCCGGGCCCAGCTCGCCTTCGCCGAGGTGCACGACTGCTTCACCCCCACCGAGCTCGTGCTCATGGAGGACCTCGGGTTCGCACCTCGGGGCACCGCCTGGAAGGAGGTGCTGGCCGGCACCTTCCACCTCGACGGCGAGCTGCCGGTGAACCCCGACGGCGGCCTCAAGAGCTTCGGCCACCCGGTGGGCGCGTCGGGGCTGCGGATGTTCTTCGAATGCTGGCTGCAGCTGCGGGGCGAGGCCACGCCCGAGCGGCAGATCGACAACGGCAGGCGCCTCGCCCTCACCCACAACCTCGGCGGATACCCCGGCGAGATGGTCTCGTTCGTGTCCGTCGTCGGGACCGAGCCGGGCTGAGCACCGCGCCGCCGTGGGGCTCCTCGACGAACGGGCGGGGCTGGCGGGCAAGGTTGCGATCGTGGCCGGGGGCGCGGCGGGCCTCGGGCGCGCCATCGCCCTGGACCTGGCGGGCGCGGGGACGCGCCTGGCGCTGTGCGACCGTGACGCAGCGGCACTGGCCGCCACCGCGCGGGACGTACGCGCCGGCGGCGCCAGCGTCGTTGACGTCTTCACCCGCGTGCTCGACGTCCGCGACGAGGAGGCGCTCTCGGGATTCGTGGCCGACGCCGACGAGGCGCTGGGGCGCCTCGACATCCTGGTCAACGTCGTCGGCGGGACCTTCCGATCCGCCTTCACCGACCTCGGGCCGAAGGGCCGCGACGCGTTGGTGCGGACCAACTTCACCTGGGTGGCCGACGCCGTCGGCCTGGTCGCCCCCCGCATGGCCGCCCACGGCAACGGCGGGAGCATCGTCACGCTGACGTCGATCGAGGCCCACCGGGCCGCGCCGGGCTACGCGGTGTACGCGGCCATGAAGGCGGCGGTGGAGCACCTGACTCGGACCCTGGCGGTGGAGCTGGGGCCGGCCGGGATCCGCGTGAACTGCGTGGCGCCCGACTTCGTCCCGACCGCGGGGCTCACGGCCGTCGCATCGGGCGCGGGGTCCGGCGGCGCGATGGCGGCGGCCGCCGGCGAGAGGGAGGACCCCGGGGACCGGCTCACCATCCCCCTCGGCCGGAAGGGACGCCCCGAGGACGTCACCGGCTGCGTGCTCTTCTTGGCCTCCGACCTGGCCGCCTATGTCACCGGCACCACCCTGCACCCCGACGGCGGGGCGCTGGCCGGCTCCGGGTGGATGGACTGGCCCGACGACGGCTTCACGGCACGGCCGCCGGCATGGGTCCTGGAGCAGCTCCGGTACGGTCCCGACCGTGGCTGACGCCCTGTTCACCTTCGACGGCGACCACTACACCCCCACCGACTTCGCCCGCGGCCCGTGGACGCCCGAGGCGCTGCACGGCGGCCCAGTCGCCGCGCTGGTGGCGCGCGCCGGCGAGTCGTGCCCCAGCCCGGCCCCCATGCACCCGGCCCGGCTGACCGTCGAGCTGCTGCGTCCGGTCCCGGTGGCGCCCCTGGTGGTCGAGGCCGAGGTGTCGCGTCCGGGCCGGAAGGTGCAGCTGGTCGACGTGCGCGTGCGCGACGCGGGCGACGGCCAGGACCTGGCGTGGGGCCGCATGCTGCGGATCCGCGCCGTCGAGGCCGCGGATCCGCTGGTGGCCGGCGTGCCCCCGCCCCTGCAGGTGCGGGCCACGGACGACCCTCCCCCGCCGGGTCCGGCGCAGGGCGCGGCGGCGGTCCAGCCGCCGCGGGCGTCGGAGGGGGGCGGCACCTACCGCGCCTTCCACTCCGAGGGGGCGGAGCTGCGCTTCGTGCGCGGCGCGTTCGAGCGGCTCGGGCCCTCCAGCGTGTGGGTCCGACTGGCCGTGCCGGTGGTCGACGGCGAGGAGCCATCACCGATGCAGCGCGCCGCGGCGGCGAGCGACTTCGGCAACGGCGTGAGCACCGAGCTCCCCTTCGGCCAGTACCTGTTCATCAACCCCGACCTCACCGTGGCCCTCGACCGGCCGCCCGTCGGCGAGTGGGTGTGCCTCCAGGCGCGCACCTCGATCGGGGCGCCGGGCACGGGCCAGGCCCAGTCGGTGCTGTGGGACGAGCTGGGGCCGGTGGGTCTCGCCGTGCAGAGCCTGGTGATCGAGCGTCTGGGCTGAGCTCGGGCGTCCGGCCCGGGCCGCAGCTAGCGTGCGGGCCGTCCCCGTCGGGAGGAGCCGGGCATGGCCAGCAACGGGTTCTGGGTGGCGGACAGCGACATGCACGTGATGGAGCCGGCCGACCTCTGGCAGCGCTACATGGATCCGACATGGGAGCACGCAGCGCCCGTCGGGTTGACCGAGATCGAGCGCGACATGCGGGTCAAGGTCAAGAACTCGGTCCTCTTGCGCATGGGCAGCATGCGTCCACGGGACAGGGGCCGGCCCTGGAAGACCGAGCAGGTCCCGGCCTTCGCCCACGCAGAGGCCAGCAATTGGGACGCCAGGTCCCAGGTGGCGGCCATGGACACCGAGGGCCTGGACTCGACGGTCCTGTTCCCGAGCCGGGGCCTGTTCGTGCTGGCGATCCAGAGCGCCGAGCACATCGGCCCCGACGGCCTCGAGCCGGAACTCGCCGCCGCCATCGCCCGCGCCTACAACGACTGGATGACGGACTTCGTGCGCGACTGCGATGCTCCTGGGCGCGTGTTCGGCGCGGCGATGCTCGCCCCCCACGACGTCGGCCAGGCCGTCGACGAGCTGGCCCGCTGTGCCGAGCGCGGCTTCAAGGCGGCGTTCCTCGTCCCCGGGCTCGTGGACAACAAGCCGTGGCACCACCCTAGGTACGACGCCCTCTGGCGCGAGGCGGAGCGCCTCGATCTGCCGGTGTGCTTCCACGGCGGAGGCACCACCTACCTCAAGCCGGATTTCGCCTTCAGCGAGCACCTCGACAAGCTGATGCTCTGGCACGCCTTCAACCAGCCGCTGGGGATCATGTTCGTGACCACCTGCTTCACGGCCGGCGGGATCCTCGAGCGGTTCCCGCAGCTGCGCGTCGGCCTGCTCGAGGGCAACTGCTCGTGGGCGCCGTTCATGCTCTACCGGCTCGACGAGCACTGGGAGTGGACGGGCAAGTACGAGGCGCCCGAATTGCGCCAGGCACCCTCGGCCTACTTCCTGCGCAACTGCTTCATCTCCTGCGAGGCGGACGAGGCGGTGGCGCGCCACTACTTCGAGGACTACGGCGACGACAACGTCGTCTTCTCCACCGATTACCCCCACGCGGACTCGAAGTACCCGCACGCGACGGAGGCATTCCTGTCGCTGGGCTTCGACCCGGCGACCCAGCGCAAGGTCCTGTGGGACAACTACGCCCGGCTCTACAAGGTGCCGGCGCCGGCGACCCCGCCGGGAGCGGGGCCGGGTGGACCGGCGCAGGGATAGGCCTCGAGCGCGCCCGCCGGGGCGGCCCGGAAGGTGTCGGAAGGAACTCAGCCCTCGGGCGGGGCCTCCGGCGGCCGCAGGACCAGCTCGACCTGCGCCGCCCGCTCCGCCACCTCGACCAGATCGCTGATGTCGCGGCCCCCGAGGCCCTGGGCCCGGGCGAACGACAGCATCTGGTGGAGAGCGGACGCCACCGGCAACGGCACGCCCGTGTCTCGACCCGCGTCCAGCATCAGGCCCGCGTCCTTGGCCGCGAGGTCGAGGGAGAACGCCGCCGGGCGCCCCCGCGTCGCGATCTCCTCCACCCGCCGGTCCAGATAGGAGGCGGCGCCGCCCGACGTCCTCACCATCTCCACCAGGGTTCGGAGGTCGACCCCGCTCTTCGCCGCCAGCGCCATGCCCTCGAGCGACACCCACATGGTGGTGAACGCCAGCAGGGAATTGACGAGCTTGCCCACGTTGCCCGAACCGAGGGGCCCCATGCGGAACACGGCACGGCCGAGGGTGCCGAGCAGCGGCTCGACCTGCGAGACGACGCGTTCGTCGCCGCCGACGATGAACACCAGCTGGCGGTTCCGCGCGCCGACGGCCCCGCCCGTCACCGGCGCCTCGACCAGCGCCGCGCCGGCGGCCTCGATCCTCGACCCGACGGCTCGCACGACGGCGGGGGCGTTCGTCGTCAGGTCGACGAGGATCTTGTCGGCGAGGACCGCCGGACCGGCGGCGACGACCGCCGCGTCGAGCCACTCGGCGGCGACGGCCTCCATGTCGGCCGGCGACGGGACGGACACGAACGTCCACGCGGCGGCGTCGGCCACCTCGGCCACCGAGCGGGCGGGGTGCGCCCCGGCCTGCGCCAACGCGTCGACGCGCGCCGGATCGAGGTCGTAGACGCTGACCTCGTGCCCGTCGGCCACCAGGTTGGCGCAGATGCCGCCGCCGATGTTGCCGAGGCCGACGAAACCCAGGCGCGGTACCGGCGGAGCCGATTCGGCCACGGCTCAGAGCAGCTCGAAGACGAGGGCCGAGCCCATGCCGCCACCGGCGCACATCGACACGCAGCCGATGCTGCCGCCGCGGCGGCGCAGCTCGTTCATGGTGGTCACCACCATCCGAGTCCCGGTCGCGGCGACCGGGTGCCCGAGGCCGCAGCCGCTGCCGTTGACGTTGACGATGTCGTGGCCGATACCGAGCTCCCGCGTGCAGGCGGCGGCCATGGAGCAGAAGGCCTCGTTGATCTCGAACAGGTCGACGTCGGCGATCGTCATCCCGGCTCGCTCGAGGGCCTTGGGGACGGCGAGGGTGGGCGCCAGGCCGGTGCGCCCGGGCTCCAGACCCACCGAGGCCCACGAGCGGACGCGTGCCAGCGGCGTGAGCCCGTGCGCGGCGGCCACGTCGTCGGCCGCC
>Ga0187770_10001683_pt1 | contig 11896 bp, 11 predicted proteins | sample 0116_SJ02_MP02_2_FD_133154 | JGI IMG/M metagenome (GOLD analysis project Ga0187770, IMG submission 133154) | Tropical peat soil microbial communities from peatlands in Department of Meta, Colombia - 0116_SJ02_MP02_20_MG | ecosystem: Environmental > Terrestrial > Soil > Wetlands > Peat | place...
ACCATGGGCGACCCGGTGAAAAACAAGGCGCTCTATGACGACCGCTCGCCGATCAACTTTATCGATCGGATCAAGGCACCGCTGATTCTCTTGGCCGGAGGACATGATCCGCGCTGCCCGAAGTCAGAAACGCAGCAGGTGGTCGATGCCATCAAGAAACGCGGGGGCACGGTCGACTACAAGATTTACGAGAATGAAGGCCACGGCTTCGCGCGCGTGGAAAATCAGATTGACGCTTACGAACGCGTGGCCGATTTTCTCCTCGCCCACGTTGTGCCGGCCGATTGCAGCTGCTCGGTGACGGAGTAGTCGATCATTCGGCTCGGCCTGCGAAGGATTTCGTAATCGCCGCAGCCAGCCCTGGAATAGTGAACTCCTTGGCCGCAATGTCGACCTTGAGGCCAAACTCGCGCAGCGTCGCCGAAGTGACCGGACCGATCGATGCCATGCGGATCGCGTTTAATTCTGTGTGGCGCGGACACTCCTGTCCGCGCGGGTTCGAACCCGTCCTGTAGCCAGCGCGCGAGCCGAGCAATTCCACAAAATTCTTCACGGTAGAAGAACTGGTAAACGTCACAACGTCCGGCCGTTTCCCGGCATTCTTCAACACTGCACGTAAACGCACCCGTGAACTTTGCGGAACAACTGTTTCGTAAGCCTCCACGACCTCGACGTCTGCTCCAGCCTTCCTCAGTTCGCGCGGGATCACGTCACGAGCGACCTTCGCCCGTACCAACAGCACGCGCTTTGCTTTCACCTTCTTCTTCAGACTGCGAACCACCGACTCGGCGACATATTCCTTCGGAACCACTTCCACTTTCGCTCCGCGCTGCTCGATCGCCTTTCTCGTGGCCGGGCCGATCGCCGCAATACGCAGGTGATCGAGCGATCTGCCGGTGATTCTCAGCTTCGACATCCTGTCCCACATAGCCTCGACGCCATTTACGCTGGTCAGAATCAGCCAGTCGTAGCTCCAGAGATTTCTCAAGGCCGAATCCAGCGCGCGAAACGACCGGGGCTTGCGAATTTCAATAAACGGAATTTCGATCACGCTCGCACCCAGCTTACGCAACTCCGCCGAGAGCGCTCCCGCCTGATGGCGCGGCCGGCCCACCAGCACTCGCACCCCGTGCAACGGCCTACGCGACGATCCCTTTCTGCTGCTCACATTCCTCCGTAGCGGCTCTGGTTCTTCACGCCCGTTCAAAGCGGTTGCCCCACTCTCGTTGCGTTCGTTGCGATCAGGGCGAAGTTCTGCACTTTCACTTCTTCGTGCCCAGCCCCTGCTCACGCATTAACTGGGCAACACCGGAGATTGCAGTGTCCAGGGAAGTTCCGAGCGATTCGATCACATTCTCCTGTTCCTGCTTCAGGCGATTTTGGCTGAGCTTGAACTTGCCCTCAATCTTCGTCACGGCAATTTCAAATCCCACAATGTGGCTCAGCATGCGCTCGCGGTAGGTTTGGCTCAAGCTGGCCCATTGCTCGGCATAAGCCGGCTCGAACAAGGGAATCAGTCCATTCAAGACATCCAGCAAATCGTCGGGGCCGGCAAACACCCGCGCCGTTCCATATACATGCACCGCGCCGTAATTCCAGGTGGGAACATTCTCGCGCGTCGCGTAATTTGTCGGAGAGATGTAAGCATGGGGCCCATGAAAAATCACAAGGCACTCCGGCTGCTGCTCCAAGTAGTGCCAATGCGGGTTGGCCTTGGCCACATGCCCGCGTAAGATCACTTTGTCCTCAATCTGGCGGACGATCAGCGGCACGTGTGTGGCAAAAGGCCCCTCGGCCCTCGATGACACAAGAATCGCAAACGGATTCGCCCGCATGAACGCAATCGCTGTAGCGTCGTGGCGAACGCGAAAATGTTCAGGGATAAACACAGGTCACTCCTTCGCCTCTCCGCGAGGCGTCGCGCCCTTCCGGCGAATGTGCAGCACTTTCTCCACTTCCGCAACCACCGTTCCCTGCTCGTCTATCACTTCGACTTTGAATACCGGCTCGTATTTCGCCAGTGTCTTCAGCTTCTCATGAATGTCCTCGATCTGCGCATCGTTCAGGCGAAACTCTGCCCGCACCATTCCGCGACCCGGCTTGCGGTAGCGGATCGTCGCCGCCTTGTCCCACACAATGTATTCGCGGCCCAGATTCGCCATCAGCATGAGCATATAGAAAGGGTCGGTCATGGCAAAGAGCGATCCGCCGAACTGCGTGCCTACATAGTTGGCGTTCCACCAGCGCAGCTTCATCTCCACATCCACCGATCTCATGTCGAAGGCGATGTGCGTCACCCGAATACCGGCGCCCAGAAACGGCGGCCACAGATTGACCCAGCGACGCAGGTGTGCCACGTCGGTCCCGCCAAGCAATTTAAGGAGAAATCTGCCGGAGCTCATACAAGGGTCGCCATGGGCAGTCGATATTCGGGAGGCATGTTCGAGACTAAGGTTGCGGCGGAACGGCCAGTCCGCGGCCGTAAACGGCTTCGAGAATGGCGTCGCCGCCGCGGCTGAGAAGGCTTGCGCCCGCATCGTTGCCCAGCTTCTCAGGATCAGTTCCATCACGCGAGTCGCGCAGAAGTTTGGATCCGTCGGGATCGGCGACGATGGAATCGAGATGCAGTTTGCCATTGCGCATTTCAGCAAACGCGCCGATCGGCACCTGGCAGCCGCCGCCAAGAGAGTTCAGCAGCGCTCGCTCGCAGGTCGTGGCCGCACGGGCGGCCGGATCGTTCAGGAACGCCAGCCGTTCCCTCGTTTTCGCATCGCCTTCGCGGATTTCGATTCCCAACGCTCCCTGCCCTGCCGCCGGACACATGATTTCCGCAGGAATGATCTGTTTGATCAGTTCAGTCTTGCCCAAGCGCTTCAATCCCGCGGAAGCAAGAATGATTGCGTCGTATTCGCCTTGCTCCAGCTTGCGCAACCGCGTGTCGACGTTGCCGCGCAGCGGATGAATCTCGAGATCAGGTCGGAGCGCCTTCAACTGCGCCTGGCGCCGCAGGCTGGAAGTTCCGATGCGCGCGCGTTTTGGCAAATCGTCGATCCTGGCATATTTCCGCGAGCAGAAGGCGTCGCGCGGGTCTTGTCTTTCGGTGATCGCGGCAATTTCGAACCCAGCGGGAAGTTCAGTCGGCAGGTCCTTCAGCGAATGCACAGCTAGATCGACGCGCCCGGCCACAAGGGCTTCTTCAATCTCTTTGGTGAACATTCCTCTGGTACCGACTTTGGCAAGAGCGACGTCGGTAATTTTGTCGCCTGTGGTATGAATGATTTCGATTTCGACTTCATGTCCGCGCACGCGCAGCAGCGCCGAGATGTGGTTGGCCTGCCAGAGGGCAAGCTGGGAGCCCCGCGAGCCGATGCGAAGATGGGCCATCAGTGCCGCGTCCCCACTTCGTCTTTCTTTTCCGCGCCCGCCGACGAGACGTCCTTCGCCTTCACTTGCAGGTTAAACAATCGCCGCACCACATCCACAACGGTGGTCGCCTCCGACTCTCTCGCCGCCGTCTTCAGCGTGGTAATCGGCGTGTGCATCACTTTGTTGATGATGCCGCGCGTCAGCGCCTCCACCGCTATTTCCTGCTCTGGCGTCAACTGGCCCATGCGCCCGCGCACGCGATCGATTTCCGCCTGGCGGATGGTCTCCAGATGATCCTGCAGCGACACGATCGTCGGCACCACATCGAGCGTGTGCTGCCGCGCCTCAAACCGTTCCACTTCGCCGGCAACAATCGCCTCGGCGCGCTCGGCCTCCTTGCGCCGGTCTGCGACGTGGCTCGTCACCGCCTGCTGCAGGTCGTCGATGTCATACGCAAAAATGCCGTCCAGCTTCGCCATCTCTGGCGAAACGTCGCGTGGCACCGCGATATCGATGAAAAACATTGGCCGGTTCTTGCGCCGGGCGAGGAACTGCTCGCCGTGCTCGCGCCGGAAGATGGCATGTGGAGCGCCGGTTGACGTGATCACGATGTCGGCGCGGTCGCAGGTCGCGTACAGATCTTCAAACTTGATCGCCTGACCGTTGAATTTCTGCGCCAGGCCGATGGCGCGATCGTAGGTGCGATTGGCCACGAAGATCGAGGCGCAGCCATGCGCCATCAGGTGGCGGGCCGCCAGTTCGCTCATCTTGCCGGCGCCCACGATGAAGACGTTCTTGCCCTGCAGAGTGCCGAAAATCTTTTTGGCCAGTTCCACCGCGACCGACGCGATCGACACCGAAGACGATCCCACCGCGGTTTCGGTCCGCACCCGCTTGGCCACGGCAAAGGCCCGGCTGAAGAGTTGATCCAGTTGCCCGCGAACGGCGCCCACAGCCCGTGCCGTCGCGTACGCTTCCTTCACCTGTCCAAGAATCTGCGCCTCGCCGACCACCATCGAATCCAGGCTTGCCGCCACACGAAAGATGTGCCGCACCGCATCCTTTTCGCGGAATTCGTACAAGTGCGCGTCGAGCTCTTCCGGCGTCAGATGAAAATGGTCATGCAGAAATCCCCGCAGATCGGCCGAACCGTTGGTCGTGTGGGTCACCACTTCGACCCGGTTGCAGGTGGAAATCACCATGCCCTCTTCAATTCCCGGATACGCGGTCAGGTCGCGGCAGGTATCGGGCAGGCGCGACTCCGGGATCGCGAGCTTCTCGCGAACCTCCAGCGGCGCGCTCTTATGATTCAGTCCGATGAGCTGGTATCTCATGAAATGAACCTGTGAATCGTCGAGAAATAATTCGCTGCCCACGCGGCCAGCGCAGCCACAAAGGCAAAGCTGGCCAGAATCGCGGCGCGGCGCCCGCGCCATCCCGAATTCCACCGCGTGAAAACCATGATCATGTACACGGCCCACATCAAAACCGAGAGCAGTATCTTCGGATCCAGAAAATCCACCCGCCCGTAGGTCGTGAGCGCCACCACCGAGCCGGTCAGCAGGCCCAGCGTCATGAACGGAAAACCTAAAAGCAGCGAGCGGTAGCCGATCTGATCGATGACTTCAAGCGCGGGTAAGAATGAAATCAGGCTGGTCGGCTGCTTCGACTTCAGGCGGCGCTCCTGCAGCAGATACAACAAGCTTGCCCCGAAGCTGAGCACCAACGCCGCGTAGCCAGTGAAGATCAGGATGATGTGCGCGATCAGCCATCCGCGGCGCTGCACGTACGCGGTCAGCAGCACCGGCTGCTGGTCCACCGCCGCCACAAAAGTCAGGAAAAAGACCACCGGGAAGACCACCACGCCGGGCGACGTCGTCTGGTAGATCGCATAGATGATCATGAAGAAGCACATGGAGATGAACGCCAGGAGCGACTCTCCGTTGTGCACCGAAGCCCAGACGAACTGTCCGGAAACGAAGACTTCCACCAGTGACACGAAGTGAAAGACCATGCCCAGGCTGGCCGCATGCAGCGCGATGCGGCTGAACAGGTCACTGGTGCGGCTCAGGGCCACAAAGGCATAAATCAGCCCGATGAAGTAGCAACCCAGTGCGAAGCGCAGCCAGAGCAGTGACATGGATGGCCTTCTCGTCTTATCCGCTTAACCCAACCCGTTTAACCCAATCCGCATAACCCACAACGTCCGGAATCCCTTGAGTTTACCCCAACTCGCGAACCCCAACCGAACCTTCTAGCACGCCGACATTATTCCTGTCACCCAGGCACAAGGCCAACAAACGGCGTCACTTAGGGGTGTGATTAAAATCACAATTTGGCCATAACGTCTCGCCCGATGCGCACTTACGGCTTGTGGCTCGGCTGCGTTGCGCTACCGGAGGCGTGCGGATTCGCCATCCCCGACATGTCTGCGCTGTGGCCGCTGCCCATTGACCCCATGTCGCCGGGAGCAAAGCAGGTGACGCGTCCGCTGGAAGCCACCCGCAATTGCGCCGGACAATCGCCGCTGGTCACTGTCGGAGCCACGCCTGTCCCTTGCGATTGCACCGTATACAGCTTGCCGTCGGCGCCGCCAGCCACGCCTACGCTCATGCCGGGCATGTCGTAGGCCACATAGAACGGATGCTTGCCCTGACTGCCTTCGAGCGCGCAGTCGCTGGCGGTCTTCAGTTGGGTTTGGGTGGCGCTGATATCGAGCCGTCCACAATCAGTAGCCCCGGGTCCGGAATGTTCCTGTAACTTCTGCGTCACCGCATCGGCGGGCTTAGCCGGCGCGGCGGATGTACTCGGCGAGGTCGCCGGGCCTGGTGGTTTGTTGCACGCCGCTAGAGAGCCCAAGACACTAATCACGACAACGGCAAAATGAATTTTTTTCATGGCTCCGTGATTGTAAATCGAAGGGCGAATTCCTACTCCACTCCCAGATTCGCCAGCGCCTCCTCGAGCAAGTCCGCATCAATAACCAGCCTCCGACCCTCCCGCTTCACGTCCTTCAACTCGTCGAAGGCCCGGAAGAGCCGCATCTTGGCTGCGGCATATTGTTCGGCGTCGTTCAAGGTACGGCCATGCGCCGCTGCCCATGCCGTTATCGCCCCTTGGGGAAGGAACACGCTCACTGCATAGGTCAGCTTGCGGTCGGAAGTCACGTCAAAAACGAATTCATCGGCGGGAGCTGCAGGATCGTCAGCCAGCGCCGCACGCTGGCCCACAAAGTAATACTGGTAAACGTATCCTTGCGCGCCGGCATAGGTTTTCAGGCGCCTAACCGTCATGCCGACATTATGGGCGCATTCTCGCCGAATACGCCAGACTGGCAGCTGGGGCGTCGTACCCACTGGCGTCACCCCGGAGCGGGCGCCAACACCAAGGTAATCTCCGGCTAATCCCGCGCCGCCCTTGCGCCGATATTTTCCCCAGAAGAGTTCTGCATGCACCTGCCCTGGCCATCGATCCCGCTTGGCGCACTCGCGATCCTGCTTCTGTCTATTCTGGTCCTCTTCCAGCAGCTGCATATTTTCCGCACAGTCCGTAAAGCGAAGCAGCGCGACGAACTGTTCCAGATCGTCACCGAAAACGCCGCCGACATGATCGCGTTGGTTGACGTTAAAGGACGGCGCCTGTACAACAGCCCGGCCTACAAGAGAATTCTTGGATACTCCGCCGCCGAGTTAGGTGAGACTTCTGCCTTCGAGCAGATCCATCCCGACGACCGTTTCAAAATTCTGGAAGCGGCGCGCGAGGCGCGCGAAACCGGCGTGGGCAAACGCCTCGAATACCGCATCAAACACAAGGACGGCAGCTGGCGCGTGCTCGAGTCTTTGGCCAGTGCGGTGCGTGACTCGAGTGGCAAGGTCGCCAAGCTGGTGATCGTCAACCGCGACATCACCGAACGCAAGCGCGCCGAGCAGCAGCTGGAGCACAATTTCTACCACGATCCGCTCACCGGCTTGCCGAACCGGCGCCTTTTTCTCGACCGCCTGGAGCAGACCTACGTCCGCTCCCGCCGCGATCCCGGGCACCAATATTCCTTGCTGCTGGCGAACGTCGATCACTTCAAGGTATTCAACGAGACGCTGGGCGCAGCCGGCGGCGATCAGGTGCTGCAGGAAATCTCACGGCGTCTCGGAGCAAGCCTTCGGCATGGAGACTCGCTCGCTCGAGCCGATGCCGCTACTCCGACTCCCGGAGCCGTGGTCGCCCGCCTGGGCGGCGACGAATTCACCATCCTTCTCGATACCGTCGGCGACGCCAGCGATGCCATGCGGGTCGCGCAGCGAATCCAGGCCGCTGTTGCCGAACCGATCTTCGTTGATGGACGCGAAGTGCGAGTTTCCCTGAGCACTGGCATTGCGCTCGGCACACCCGAGCACGAACGCCCTGAAGACATCCTGAAAGATGCCGCCGTCGCCATGCGGCGCGCCAAGGGCCTGGGCGGATCGCGCTGCGAAGTCTTCGACGAGGCCATGCACACCCGTGCCGAAGGCCGCATGCGCCTCGAATCCGACCTGCGCAAAGCCATCTCTGCCCATCAGTTCCGCGTCTTCTATCAACCCGTGGTCGAACTCGACACACGCCGCATTGTGAGCCTCGAAGCCCTGCTGCGTTGGGACCATCCCCAGCAAGGGCTGATCTCGCCCTATCGCTTCATCGAAGCCGCTGAAGATACCGGCGTCCTGGTCTCCCTCGGCCATTGGCTGATGCTGCAGGCCTGCCGCCAGTTGCGCGAGTGGGACGTCAACAACGCCGCCGGGCAACCAGTCAACGTCACACTCAATGTCTCCGCCCGCCAATTTTCCGACGCACGCCTTGCCAGCGACCTGCAGGACGCGCTGCGCCAGACCGGCGTCGATCCATCCCGCCTCCAACTGGAGATGACCGAATCGGTCGCCGCCGCCGATCCCAAACTCACCGTCACCGTCCTCACTCACCTCAAGCATCTCGGCATCGGGGTCATCATGGACGACTTCGGCATCGGCTCTTCCTCCCTCCGCGGGCTCTGGCAGTTCCCGCTCGATGCGTTGAAGATCGACCGCTCGCTGGTGCGCGAGATGCAGGTGGACCGCGCCGCCACCGAAATCGTCGAAATGATTATTACCCTGGCGCGAAAACTGAATCTCAAGGTGATCGCCGAAGGTATCGAAACCGGAAAGCACGTCGAGCAGTTGCGTGCGTTGGGGTGTGAGTTCGGACAGGGCTACTACTTTTCCCAGCCCGTCGAGGCCAAAGCCGCACTGCAACTCATGCGGCAACAGCTGGCCCCGACACGCGTGACGAGCGCCAGTGCCAAGTAGTGGCGAAGGGTGCTCCTTCCTAAAATCGCGCTCTTTGCGATTTTAGGGTGGGAAGTCGGCCACCGCTGTCGCATTGGTCTTGAAAGGGCGCGGCTTCCAGCCGCGCCGTAAGTCCCACTCACTCATCGCGGCTTTAGCCGCGGAGGGCCCGAGAACCTCACCTCGCCCCATTCCCCGGCGACACCACTCGCCCGTACTCCGTCGCACGCGCCAGCCGGTCAAACATGCGCCACGCCGCCAGAGAAACCTTGCTGATCGCTTCTTCCCCGTCGCGTTCGTTGCGCAAGAACGCCGTCATCACGCAAATCACATACGGCCGCCCTTCCACAAAAACAACTCCCGAATCATTCCGCACCGCCTCGAGCGATCCCGGCTTGTTGGCGATCTTCAGGCCGGCAGGAAGATCACGCGGAATCCAGGAATCCTTGTTCGTGCTGAGCATTTTGAAAAAATCTTCGGTCGACTCTTTGCTCAGGAGCTTGCCGCGATAAATGGCGTCGAGCAGCGCCATCATTTCGCGGGGCGTCGAGATGTTCTCCCTGCCCTGCTTGGCCGCTTCCAGGTCCATCATTTTGCGGCGCAGGCGTGTGTGCGTCAGGCCGAGCGAATCGAGCATGGCATTCACATTCGCCATGCCCACGCGGTCGATCAACACATTCGTCGCCGCGTTGTCGCTGACCGCGACCATCATCGTGGCCAGGTCGCACAGCGTCACGCGCGTCACGCCCGGCGTCAGCCCATTCATGATGTCGCTGTCCGGAACCAGATCGGATGCCTGCACCGTGTACAGATCCGTCAGCTTAAGCTTGCCCTGCTGCGCCTGCAGGTACAAGTTGGCCAGGACCGTGATCTTGATCGAGCTGGCCTGGGCGAAGACTTCGTCTTCGTGAAGAAAAAAATGATCGCCGGTGGCGAGGTCTTCAATCGCCACGCCCATCACGCCGTCGAGGTGCTGGTCTATCTCGTTGATCTGTGTCTCGAGCTTTTGCCAGAGGACTTTCTGCTTGCCCGAAGACGGCGCTGGTGCCGTAGTCTGGGCGAAGCCGATCGTGAGCAACAGGAGGCAACCGAGCACAGGCTTCGAAATGGATTTCATAACGGGAGGGATTCTAGCAGGAGAAACTTCGCAGGAAAGCTCGGCACGCTTCGACTTCGCTTAGGGCAGGCTTAGTGCGGGTCACGCAGAGAAAACTTAGCGAGGCCCGTAGGGACGGCACGAGGTCTCTCACCCCTCTATCTTCGCTTCTCTCAGCTGCTTGACCGCCGTCTCCGAACTCACCGGCGAGTAATACACTTCCTTGAACGTATACGATCGCGCCTTCGAGCCCACCACCGGCAGAATCTCGATATGCCAATGGTAGTCGTCGTCGATCGTCTTCCAGTAACCCAGGTTCTTCGACGGATGAAGGCTGCTCGGCGACGTGTGTAGCACAAGATGAAATTCCTCGGTGATCGTTCGTACTCGCTGCAGCGTCCGCCGTAGGAGCGCGGCCAGGTTCACGCGCAGCCCCGGCCGGTTCAATCCCGTGCGCTCGAACGAGGCTTCGTGGTTGCGCGGCAGAACCCACGTCTCGTACGGAACCCGCGGCGCATACGGACAAATCGCCAGATAGTCTCCGCGCGCCTCCACCACGCGCAACGCCTGTCGCTCTTCCTGCTGCACGATATCGCAGAACACACAGCGCTCTTTGGCCACGAAGTAGTCGCGCCCGGCGCGCAATTCGTAGAGCACGCGGCGCGGCACGAACATGGTCGCGGTGATCTGCGATGTGGGATGGCTGAATTCCTGGCCCGCGTTCTTGCCGTAATCCTTGAACAGGCTGACGTATTTAATGCGCGGGTCGCGCTTCAGGTCGAGAATGCGCTCGGCGGCGAGACGCAGGAAATGTCCGATCTCTTCGTCGCTCGCGTTCCACAGATGCCGGTCATGGCGCGGATTTTCGACCAGCACTTCGTGCGCTCCCACAGAGTGCATGCGGTCGTAGATACCGTCGCCACGGCGGCCGGGCTCGCCCTCGATGTGATACAGCGGGTTCGGGTGGACAACCGCCCGCGCCGACCACGCCGCACCGGGAGTGTTCGGACTGACCGCAATCACCTGCGCTCCGTCGGCGCAGAACCGGCACGGCGATTCCGGGCTTGGCCTCGCTTCCGCGGCCTCGTCCCCGGTAATCACCCAGGAGCGCGTAATTGGATCCTTGCGCAGTTCCACGGCACAGGAGAACATTCAGCGCGAGCGTGAGTCAACTACATTTCGTGCTGAAAATTCTCGGCGCAGCATGCGAAATGCCGCAGAGAACCCCCGCCACGCTTTGTTATAATCCGTCCAAGTCCGCCCAAACGATGACCGAGTCGTCCACTCCGCTCATGCGGCAATACGCCGCCGTCAAGAAGGAACATCCCACCGCGCTGTTGTTCTTTCGCCTGGGAGATTTTTACGAACTCTTTTTCAACGATGCCATCGTTGCCTCCAAAGAACTGCAGATCACGCTCACCTCCCGCAATAAAGAAAAAGGCATGGCCATTCCTATGTGCGGCGTGCCTTATCACGCGGCCGAAGGCTACATCGGCAAGCTGATCCGCAAGGGATTCAAAGTGGCCATCTGCGACCAGATGGGGGACCCGCGCCTGGCCAAAAAGCTCGTGCGCCGCGAGGTGACGCGCGTGGTCACGCCCGGGACGGCGGCAGATTCTTCTCTCGGCTCCGACGAGAACAATTTTCTGGCAGCTCTGGCGCAGGTCGGCGATCGCGTCGGGTTCGCCGCCTTGGATCTCTCCACCGCCGAATTTCGGGCTACGGAGTTTAGCGGCGAAGGCGCACTGCGCCGCGTGCAGGAAGAATTGGAGCAGCTGCGGCCGAAAGAATTGCTTTATCCCTCGGCGGCGCCCCTGTTTGAGAGCAAAACCGGCGTGGGTGCCCCACTTCTGGCCGGTTTTGCCAGAAGTGGGGATGTTCGCCTGACGTCTTCTTGTGCTGACACCCCTCTCGACGACTGGATTTTCTCTCCCGATCACGCCATCCCCCTCCTCGAGAATCATTTTGGCGTTCTTTCTCTCGAAGGCTTCGGATTGGCAGGCAAGACCGCCGCCGCATCCGCCGCCGGCGCCATCCTGCACTACGTGCGCTCCACCCAGCGTGGCTCGCTCGATCACGTCGACCGCATCGGATGGTACGAGCGCCAGAATTGCCTGGTGCTCGACGCCGTCACCGTGCGCAA
>Ga0187770_10001685_pt1 | contig 11890 bp, 9 predicted proteins | sample 0116_SJ02_MP02_2_FD_133154 | JGI IMG/M metagenome (GOLD analysis project Ga0187770, IMG submission 133154) | Tropical peat soil microbial communities from peatlands in Department of Meta, Colombia - 0116_SJ02_MP02_20_MG | ecosystem: Environmental > Terrestrial > Soil > Wetlands > Peat | place...
GAAAAGGCCCAATCCAAGGCCGTGCGCACATTATCGATCTCTGGGCTGTAATGCGCGATGTGCTCCGCCGGCAGCTGGAGCTGGCCGCTCGGTCCAGCCGCCCCGAATAAGTCACGAAAAAACACGGCATGGTTTCGCCTCGCCGGTTCGAGTTCGCCGGCTTCCGCAAGCTTTTCACGCGCGTATATCCGGATTGTCTCAAGTAGCCGCCAGCGTCCGGCCGGGACCGAGCCATCGCGCGTCACCAGCGACTTCGCGACGAGGTTCGCCATCCCCTCTGCCACGGTCGAAGGCGTGGTATTGCCCATCACGGCTGCCGCGGCGTCGAGCGTGAAGCCTGCGGAGAAAACGGCCAAACGACGCAGCAGCAGCTGCTCCGGGTCGGGCAGGAGGTCATAGCTCCAGTCGAGCGTCGCACGCAGGGTCTGATGTCGGGGCAATGCTGTGCGGCGCCCGCCAGTCAGGAAGCGAAAGCGGTCGTCAAGGTGAGACGCGACCTCCGCGAGGCCGAGCGCAGCCGCGCGGGCGGCGGCGAATTCGATCGCCAGCGGAATGCCGTCGAGGTGGCGACAAATAGCGGCGATCGTGGAAAGGTCATCGATCTGAGGCTGAAAATCTGAACGCAATGCCCCTGTGCGGGCGATGAACAGCTCCACCGCGCTGTGCCGTAAAAGGTCGTCTGGTGTCCCCTCGTCAGCGAGCGGCACATCGAGCGGCGGAACGCGATAGACGTATTCGCCATCGATTCTCAGCACCTCGCGGCTCGTCGCCAGTACTGTTGTGCGCGGACAATTCCGTGTGATCGTTTCGGCCAATTCAGCGACCGCGTCGATGACATGCTCGCAATTGTCGAGAACGAGCAGGAGTTGCTGCCCGCCGATGGCGCGCGCCACTGTTTCGGACGAGATCATCCCGCCGGTAGGGTTCAGGCCGAGCAGGCTCGCCACTGCCGACGGTACGAAATCGGGATCGGATATTACGGCCAGTTCGACGAGCCAGGCCCCTCTGTCAAAGCTATCGAGTGCGCCACGGGCAACTTCGATGGCGAGAGTCGTTTTGCCGATCCCGCCGGGGCCCGTCAGAGTGACCGTGCGATAGGCGGATAAGAGGTCCCGGAGCTGGCGTACGACGTCGGCCCGGCCGATCAGGCCAAGTGTCGGGGCCGGAAGATTTGTCAAGGCGGAGAGGGCCGGGATTTGCAAAGGCTCGTTTTGTTGCGTTCTGGCTGACGTGTTTTCTTGCAAGATCACCCGATCGCCGAGCAGGCGGTAACCCCGACCCGACTCGGTCTTTAGCATCCCGCGCTGTGTTCCGAGTGCTTTGCGGACTGCAGAAATATGCACTTGGAGGGTGCTCTCCCCGACTGGTGCGTCGCCCCAGATGCGGTCCATCAGCTCGTTTTTGTTGACGAGCTGTCCAGCCGCCTCGGCCAGCGCCTCTAGGATTTCGAATGCGCGTGCCCCGACGGGAACGAGGTTCCCACCGATACGTAATTCACGACGAGTGAGATCGATCTCGCACTCGCCGAACCGATAAATCGATTTCTCGCGGGCCTGAGCCGGCATCCTGACATCCCGCATTCGGGATTTTTCAGCTTTATTTAGAATCTAATAATACGCAAGAAATGCGTTGGACGATCTGTCCGATTTGGGTTCGTTTCAGTCGGGCCCGACCGCCAGCTTTATGCCTGTTTAACATTGAAATCATTTACTAAATAGATTCTCGGACACCGCTGATGATCGTGAAGCGCCCGTCGATCTGCAAGTCGAATTTGACGACGGCGTCTCGCGTAATGCGCAAGAACATCATTGGGTTTTTACAGATCTTCATGCGCTTTATTTTTTTTATAATTTTTCACCCCTTCATGAAGGATTCAGCTCTGTCGATCCGCCTATAAGCGCTCATCCTGGAGGTGAGCCATGAACAATCCGAGCTTGGGCGCGGTTGCCACCGTTATGCCGATGCGCGCAATGCAGCGCCAATTAACGTCACCAACCAGCATCATTGAGGATGAAATTGCGTGGCGTGCTCGACCGAAGGGGCGCGCTTCCGAGCCACGGGTCGCAGCGACGCGGTGGCGGTCGTTCGATCAGCGCACGCGCGAGGTTTGTAACGAGACGCCGGCAGACGGTCATGTCGTCGCCATTGTGCTGCGTAACGAAGATTGTCGGCTCTCGCTGGGCGGGCGCGTCGTCCACGATGGTGTCGTGTTGCCCGGAATGGTGCAAGTTACCGGCCCTTCGACTGTCGCGCGGTGCCTCTTTCGCGGCCCGTACGACGCCGTTCATCTTCATGTTCCGAACGCTCTGATTGCAGAGTTTGCCGGTAATACTAGCGGTTCGGAAACAGCGTCGCTGCGCTCGGAAGGAACTCTGACGCAGGATCCCGTCACTGAGCGCCTCGGACGCGACCTATTAGCTGCCGACGAAATCGGCGGTTCGTTTGGACAGCTCTATGCGGATTGCATCACTGCAGCCATCGTCGCGCGGCTTCTGGCCGGGACGCGCCGGGCTCCGACCGGGCGGCCAAAAGTGGCGGAACTCGCACGGTGGCGATTGCGGCGCGTCACCGAATATGTCGAGGCCAACATCGCTGAGCCGTTGAGCCTGGCCGATCTCGCCGCAGCGGCCGGCCTGACGCGGATGCATTTTGCTGCGCAGTTCAGGGTCGCGACCGGCCTGCCGCCGCACGAATACGTGCTGCGGCGTCGCATTGAGCGGGCGCAGGAAATGCTGGTCGAGGATGACGCGTCGCTGGTCGATGTCGCGCTCTCCGTCGGATTTCAGACGCAGTCGCACTTCACGAGCGTCTTCAAGCGCTTTGTCGGGCAGCCGCCGCGCAGCTGGTGCCAGTCGCAGATTGCCCGGCTGGCACCGGCCGATCGGCCGTCGTCGGTCGCGGCCTAGCGGTGTGAGCAACTCAGTCGGCCGATATCATCGTGCGTTTTGGCCAAACGTGATGCGAGCACGGAAAACACATGGGCGCGCGACGCGTACTGTGAATCTCTTTTGCGCAGCCCTGCCCGACGGAAGGAATGGCGAGAAGCCGCCTCGCTGAGCAAGCACCGGTGTATCAATGGAGTGAGGAATTATGGGAAAGGGTTTAGGCGGCAACGCGGTACATGACATTTCCGTGTGTCTGACGTCGCTGCTGGCGGATATGTTTGCCTTGTACGTAAAAACAAAAAATTTCCATTGGCACGTTTCCGGCCCGCATTTCCGCGACCATCACCTGTTGCTTGATGAACAAGCCGAACAGATTTTTGGTACCACCGACGCGATGGCGGAGCGCGTTCGTAAAATCGGCGGGACGACGTTGCGTTCGATTGGTCATATCGCCCGCCTGCAGCGCATCGCCGACAATGACGCCAGTTGCGTTCCGGCGCTCGACATGCTGGCCGAATTGCACGAGGACAACACTCAACTGGTCGCGCATATGCGTGATGCGCACGCGTTGTGCGACGATCACGGCGACGTCGCCACCGCGAGCCTTCTTGAGAACTGGATCGACGAGGCCGAACAACGCGTCTGGTTCCTGCGTGAGATCGGCCAACCCGCTTAGTGGCGCGGGCGGCGCGCGGATAGCTCTTTGGTAACAGGCGGGCTGTACCGTCAAGACAGCCGGCTCCCTCGCCCTGGGCGGGACGGCTATAATCGCAGGGTATCTGGGTTCTGAGCTGGCAATCGAGACTGTGCCCGACACCGCGTCCCCGCCGCCTCCCGCCAGTACCACGGTTGTTACGGCGTCGTCCCCGATCTCCCGGAGGCGGCGGTGGCGCGACATCGTCGTTCGGCTCGGCGCTCTCGCAATAGCCGGCGCGATTGTCGTCGTGTTCGCGACGCAATGGGATCGCTGGATCGGCAACGATATCCGGCAGACCACCGACGATGCCTATGTCCGAGGCACCGTCACCCCGCTGAGCGCCCAAGTCGATGGCTATGTTCGCCGTGTCCCGGTCGAGGACTTCCAACGCGTCAAGGCCGGCGATTTGTTGGTGGAAATTGACGACTCCTTCTACAGCGCGAAGGTCGCCGAGGCCGAAGCCGACCTGCTCGGCGCGCAAGCGGCGATTGACAACCTGAAGGCGCGCAAGGAGGCGCAACACGCGCTGATCTCCGAGGCGCAAAGCGCCATTAATGCCACTCAGGCAGATTACGAGCGCGCCGATCTGGAAGCGCAGCGGCAGCGCAAGCTGCTGGCTACGACTTTCGGCACTGAGCAGCGGGTGGAACAGACCGACGCCGATGCAAAGCGTCTCGCCGCGACGCTGGCGAGCAATAAGGATGCGCTCGAGGTCCAACAGCGGCAAATGGCCATTCTCGATACCCAGGAACTGCAACTGCGCGCCGACGCGAAGGCCAAACAAGCCCTTCTGGACCTGGCGAAGATCAATCTCGGATACACCCGCATCGTCGCACCAGTCAGCGGCGAAGTCAGTGAACGCGGGGTCTATGAGGGACAATTCGTTCATAGCGGCAGCCAGGTGATCACCATCGTGCCGCTCGACAATGTCTGGGTCGTCGCCAACTACAAGGAAACCCAGCTCACCCATGTCGCGATCGGTCAGCGCGCCGAAATCCGGGTCGACACCTTTCCCGGAATTGTGGTGAAGGCAACTGTCGACAGCATCTCTCCGGCAAGCGGCTCGCAATTCAGCCTGCTGCCGCCCGACAATGCGACCGGCAATTTCACCAAAGTCGTGCAGCGCATCCCCGTCAAATTGCGGATTGCCCCAGACAACCCGTTGGCCGGTCATCTGCTGCCGGGCATGTCGGTCGAAACGACGATCCTGACCGACACCACGCCGCCGCCGCCATGAGCGGCCGGACGCCGGCTTGGCCTGCTCCCAGCTGGTTCGCGGCGTTCGGCCGCTCCGAGTATCCGGTGCTGGGCGTCGCCGCGGTGATGCTCGGCGCCTTTATCTCAAGCCTCAATACGCGGATCACCACCTTCGGCCTTGCCGATGTGCGCGGCGGGCTTGGCCTGGGCTTCGACGACGGATCGTGGGTGACGACAGTATTTGGCGCGGCGCAGATGGTGGTGACGCCGGCGGCGGCGTGGATGAGCACCGTGCTCAGCACGCGTCGGGTGCTGCTGAGCACCGGCGCGATTTTCACCGTTGGCTCATTGCTGGTGCCCATCGTGCACGACTACGACCAGATCATGGCGCTGCAGCTGATCCGAGGTCTCGCGGTCGGCGCTTTCATCCCCGCGGCGCTGGGCTTCGTGTTGCGAAGCTTGGCGCCGCGATGGTGGATTTGGGGTATCGCGGCCTACTCGTTCCGCTTCGTCTTCTCGCAGAACATCGCCGGCGCGCTGGAAGGCTGGTACTCGGACAGCGGGCACTGGCAGTGGATCTTCTGGCAGAACGCGGTGCTGACGCCTGTCATGCTGGTCCTGGTTGTCTTTGCCATGCCGCGTCGACCGATCGAGCGGACGCTGCTGGCGCAAACCGATTGGGCCGGCATCGCGTATTCGGGGGTCGGCTTCGGGTTAGTTTATGCGGCGATCGATCAGGGCAACCGGCTCGACTGGTTCAATTCAGGACTGATTTGCGGTCTGTTTCTCGCCGGCGGACTTCTGATCGTTGTCTTCCTAGTGACCGAAGCCTTGGTCGAGTCCCCGTTGCTCCATCTGCGCGTGCTGGTTCGACCGACGGTCGCCGTTCCCGCTCTGTTGATCTCGATCTACGGGTTCAGCTCGCTGGCCACGGGCTTTGTCCTCCCCGACTACCTGACGCGTATTCAGGGGCTGCGCGATCTGCAGATCGGCGATGTGCTGAACTGGGTCGCTCTGCCACAGTTCGTGCTGGTGCCTCTTGTGGCCTTGCTGGTGCAACAGATAGACGCGCGGCTGGTGCTGGTGTTCGGCCTGGCAACGATATCGCTCGGTAGTTGGCTGGATACCGGACTCACGCATGATTGGGCCGGCGGCGATTTCTTGCCGTCGCAATGCGTCGAAGCGGTTGGACTGGCGTTCGCCATCACCGCGCTCGTCACTTACGCAGTCGCCAACATAACCCCGCCGCAGGCGGCCGCGATCGCTGCCACGATCCAGATCGCGCGGTTATTGGGTGCCGAGATCGGCAGCGGCGTGATTCAGACATTTGTGCGGGTTCGCGAGCAAACCTATTCGAACCTGATCGGGCTGCACGTGACCGGCGGCTCGTCGACGACCAGCGGCGTGGCGAACCAGCTCGCCGGCACCTTCAATACCCGAGCGGTCGGCCTCGACCATCCCACTACGCAGGGGCTCGGCTTGCTTGCGACGCTGGTCCAGCGCGAAGCCTATGTGCTGGCTTATATCGATGCTTTCTGGCTGATCGCCTGGGTCACGCTCGCCGGAGTCCTGCTGGTGTTGCTGCTTCCGCCGCCGCCGCCCAATCCCCTCACACCACCGCGTATCCGATAAGCCGCGGCGATGGCTATACGGCCGGCCGCACCCCGCCGACCTCGGCGATGATCTCGAAGGAGCGTTTGCGCTTTTCGTGATCAAAGATATTCGCGGTCACCATGAGTTCGTCGGCGCCGGTCCGCGCGGCAAGGTCCTCGAGACCGCGCCGCACCGTTTCGGGTCCACCGACCACGGCGGCGCCCAAGGCATCCTCGACCACCGCGCGCTGGTAAGGGTCGAGCGTCTCCGCGAAGTCCTTCACGGGCGGCGGCACCCGGCTCGGCCGGCCAAGGCGGTTGTTCAGGGTGGATTGCTGCAGCGACGAAAACAGAAACCGTGCCTCTTCATCCGTCTCGGCGGCGACCGTCGTCACGCCGAGCATGATGCGCGGCTCGGTAAGTTGCGCCGATGGCTGAAACCGTTCGCGATAGATCGCGACCGCCTCCATCAGCGCGGCTGGCGCGAAGTGTGAGGCGAAGGCGAACGGCAATCCGAGATACGCCGCGAGTTGCGCGCCAAAAAGGCTTGATCCCAGGATCCAGATCGGCACGTCGAGCCCCGCGCCGGGTACCGCCTGCAGTCGCTGACCAGGCTCCGCCGGCCGGAAATAGTTCATCAACTCGACGACGTCCTGTGGGAATTGCTCCGGCCCCGCGAGCAGGTTGCGTCGCATCGCCCGCATCGTCAGCTGATCCGATCCGGGAGCGCGGCCGAGGCCGAGTTCGATGCGTCCGGGATGCAGCGCCGCGAGTGTGCCAAACTGCTCGGCGATCATTAGCGGTGCATGGTTCGGCAGCATGATGCCGCCGGCGCCGATCTTGATGCGGCTGGTACCCGCGCCGACATGGGCCAGCGCGACCGCCGTCGCTGCACTGGCGATACCGGGCAGGTTGTGGTGCTCGGCCATCCAATAGCGGCCATAGCCGAGGGCTTCGAGATGCCTGGCTAGGTCGAGCGAGTTGCGTAGCGACTGGCCAGCATCGCCGCCTTCGGTGATCGGAGAAAGGTCGAGAACGGAGAGCGGGACCATGATCCGCGCATCATAGCCGATGCGCCGCTAAAAGCGCCCCGCGACATTCGAGGGCGCCTAAACAACAACGGCAGGGCTTAATTAAGCCCTGCCGCCGTCCTTAATCGCCGCCCCGCGATAGATCTGAGCGGAGCGTTACCGCGCGGAACTAGCTCCGCATAAAACCTTCGAGCTCGTTCGCCGCCCAATCCATCGCCTGCTCGGCTGTTTTGCCCTGCTGCATGTGCAGGGACAGCATCTTCGACGTTGTTGCTTGCGCGAAGATCTGGTTGGCGATCCGCGCCGGCGCCGGGTAACCCGATACCGACTCGATAATGTCGCCGCGCGGCGGGTAGTTCCAAATCCCGCCCTTTGGCGGCGACTCCGTGGCCCATGTGTCGAAATTGCGCAAAGTCGCGAAGGCCGGGATGTCGTACCCTTTGCTGCCGGCGACCAACTGCTTGGCGGATTCTGTCTCCCATAGATGAAGCGCGAGGCTCTTCGCCGCGGCCTTGTTCGGCGAGAAGCTCCAGATCCCCCAGAACGACACCTGCGCCGCGTCGAAACGTCCCTTCGGCCCCTTGGGGGACGGGAAATGCCAGCACTGCTCGGCGACTTTGGGCGCATCGCGCACGGCAACTGCCCAGGCTGACGGCGGATTGAAAATCAGTGCCGCCTGGCCCGAAATCAGCGCCTTGTTGTTGCCCGCATCGTCCCACGCATAGACGTCGGACGGCAGGAATTGCGCCAGCTTCTTGAAATAGTCGAGCATGTGCTTCACTGCGTCGGACTTGACGGTGACATTCCCGTCCTTGTCGACCAGTTCAGCGCCGTGCGCGTTGAAGATGGCGCCGACCCAATTCATCGTATCGCCGGTCTGGCCCATGGGCAGACCGAAGGGATGACCGGCCTTGAAGCACTTCTCCGCGGCATCCAGGAAGAAGTCCCAAGTCCACTTCTCGGTGAGCTCCTTGTTGGGCTCGCCGCCTTGTGGTGGGTACATCTGCGTCAGGTCGAGACCGACCGCATCCTTGAAGATGTCGATGCGCCCGACCGAGGGCAGGGTGAGCGTGTTGGGCAGGGCCGGCGGCGCGATCCAATGGCCGTCCTGCTTGCCGACATAGGTCATCGCTGCGGTGGTGGGGCCATGACGCTTGATCAGCTCAGCCCAGACATCGTCGGAATTTTCGAGATCCGGGGTATGTGCCGGCGCGTACCAACTCGGCAAGGTGATCATGTCGTGGCCGGACTTGGCTTGCGCCTCGGCCGCCGAGGTCAGCATCAGCTTGTCGCCCTGCGAGGTGACGAAGTCGATCTGAATCTCGACCTTTTCCTTGGCTGCCCAGTCATTGCAGAGCTTGGCCAACACGTCGTTGGCGCCAGGAACCCAATGGTCCCAGAAGGCGACCGACAGCTTGCCGGCGGCATGGGCGCCGTGGACAAAGGGCAGGGGCAGCGTGCTGGCCGCAGCCGCGACGGCTCCGGTCTTCAGCAACGTGCGTCGGGTGAATATGCTCGTCATGTTTCCTCCACGTAAAACCCGCCGGTTTCCCGGCTATCGCCTCGCCAGGGCGGTAGGAACCGGCGATGCACTAGTGAAGCGTGAGTTGCACCCGCGCTCAGCCCTTTGTTGCGCCGGCAGTAAGGCCGGAAATGTAATAGTCCATCAGGAACGCGTAGATGATCAGCGGAGGCGCGGCGCCCAGCAGCGCTCCGGTCATGATCTGGCCCCAGTTGAACACATCGCCTTTGATCAGCGTGGTGACGATGCCCACCGGCAGAACCAGTTGGTCGGCCGAGGTGGTGAAGGCAAGCGGGTAAAGGAAGTTCGCCCACGACACGGTGAAGGCGAAGATTGTCGCGGCGATGATGCCCGGCAGCGCCACCGGAATGAAGATCCGGGTCAGCAACTGAAAATAGCTGGCGCCATCGATCAGCGCGGCCTCGTCCAGTTCCTTTGGAATGCTGGCGAAATAGCCGATCATGATCCAGGTGCAGAACGGTACGGTCAGCGTCGGGTAGACGATGATCAGCAGCCACCAATGATTGATGAGTTCGATGCCGGTCGTGTCGTGGATCCAGGCGAAGATCTTGAATAGCGGGATGAAGAGCAGCGTGTCAGGGATTAGATAGGTCAGGAACACGCCGGTCGCCAACGTCGCCGACCCCCAAAATCCCATCCGAGCTAGCGAGAAGGCCGCGAAGATGGCAATCACCATTGTCACCGACACGACGCAGAGCGAAACGACCACGGAGTTTTTGAAAAAGATCAGGAACTGCGAGGATCCCAAAAGAGCGATGTAGTTTTCCAGCGTCGGGCCGAAGACCCACCATGGGTTGGTCGCCGCGCCGATCTCCGCGCTCGATTTGAGCGAGGTGAGAAACATGTAAAGCGGCGGCGTCAAAAAGAAGATGACGAAGAGGACCAGGAAGAAATAGGACCAATAAAGCGCCCGCTTCCGGCCGCGCGAAATGCTGCCGACGCGGACGGCACGCTGCGTGCCGCCGGTAACCTCGGCGGTTGTCGTTGCACTCGCCATCTCAGGCCTCGTTGCCGCGCTTGCGCACGTTCCGCAGGATAAAGAATGCGGCGATCGCGAGGATCGGGGCCATGAACAGCGACACTGACGCGCCTAGCGGAATGTCGTTGCCCCAGATCGATAATGTGAACGCCCAGGTGCCGAAGACATGCGTCTGATCGACCGGCCCGCCATTGGTCAGGATCTTGACGATATCGAAATTGGCGAAGGTCACGATCAGCGAGAACAGTGCGGTGATCTGGATGATGTTCCGCATCATGGGCAGGTTGATGTACCAGATCTTCTGCAGCCAGTTGGCGCCGTCGATCGCGGCGGCCTCATGCAGCTGCTCGGGCACGGATTTCAACGCCGCCAAGTACATGATCATAAAAAACGGCGAGCCGACCCAGACATTGACGAGGATCACGCAAAATCGCGCCCAGTAGACATTGCCGAGCCAGGGCACGGCAGATATTCCGAGATGGGCTAGGATCCAGTTGAAAGCGCTGTAAGACGGATCAAACAGCCATAGCCAGGCAAGGGTGCTCATCGCTGGTGGGATCACCCACGGTACCAGCAGCATGCCGCGCCATTTGCGCTGACCTTTCTGCGGAATGTTATGAACAAAATGGGCAACCACGAAGCCGACCACCGCCTTGAAAATCACCGCGGTGACCGCGAACAGCACCGATTGCTCAACCACCGCCCAGAAGGTCGGTCGCTTAAACAGGAAGAAGAAATTGCCCAAGCCGACAAAGTGCTGCATCGACTTGTTCAAAGTAGCTAGATGTATCGCGTAGCCGGCGGGATAAATAACCAAACCGCCAATCACGGCGATTAGCGGCAGCGCGAAGAGAAAGGCGGTGATCGATTTACGGCGGTTCACCGACCGCTTGCTGGCTCGCCGCGGAACGGCTGGGTTTTTTACGTCTGCAACTACGGCGTCGGCCACGGCGTCGTTTCCTCCACTACTCGGCGCCGGCCAAGCGGCCGGCTAACGCGGACAACCCGCCAATATCGAGTTTCTGCGGCAGATTGCGGGCACCTTACCGCAAATGCTGGGAAAATTCCGTAGCTTTTTTGGTAAGCCGAAGGCGGCGCGGGCACGACATCCGCGATACCCTTCCCCAATGTCCCGATTCCCTCGGCCGGACGGCTGGCGGCATCGCGAAGGTCACGACCCAGCCGCCACTCCGATACTAAATCGAGTGGTTTAAGGACTACCTTCTGCGCTATCTTGTGTATCGGGATCAAATGAGGACGGCTGTAGAGCCCGGGTCTCAGGTAATCTGGCAGCGCCATGGTACGATTTGCTGCTTTTGGAGCGAGCGCTTATGTCTGACACGGCCGATCAGGCAGGTTTTGTCCGCCGTTACGATTTCACGACAGCGGAAAAACCGCCGCGTTCTCTGGCGCCCGCGCTTGAGGCAACGGTCGAGCGTCTCAATGACCGGTTCGCTCGCCTGATCCGCCAGGTTCTGTTGCAGCATCTACGTCGGGCGGTAACTGTAACTCCGGCCCGGCTCGAATTGATCAAACATAGGGAGCTCCTGGAGCGGATCGACGATCCCAGCTACCTGACCCTTGTCAACCTCAAGCCGATGCGCGGCTTGATCCTGGTGGCAATCGACTATCCGCTCGTATCCGCGATCGTCGAAGCTCGTTTTGGCGGCAACAATCGGTTCCCAAGCTATACGGCCAACCGGACGATCACTCAGTTTGAGCTCAAGACCATGCGGCATGTGATTGACATGTTGTTGGAGCAATTGGCGATAGCTTGGGAGCCGTTCGCGATATTCGAGCCAATGATCATACGACAAGAGACCAACCGGCAATTCGCCTCTTTTGCCGGTGCGGAGGATTTGATCATCGTCAGCGCCAATCGGGTGTCCGTCGACCATTTGGAAGGCACGCTGACAACGTGCATTCCGGCTAACCATTTGGAGCCGCTGCACAACCAAATGACGTC
>Ga0187770_10001686_pt1 | contig 11889 bp, 6 predicted proteins | sample 0116_SJ02_MP02_2_FD_133154 | JGI IMG/M metagenome (GOLD analysis project Ga0187770, IMG submission 133154) | Tropical peat soil microbial communities from peatlands in Department of Meta, Colombia - 0116_SJ02_MP02_20_MG | ecosystem: Environmental > Terrestrial > Soil > Wetlands > Peat | place...
CAATATAGTATCGCCTGCGTTGGATGCGTTAATAGCAGACTGGATTGTCGAATATGTTTTTCCAGGTCCTACTTGCAAGGTGCTGGCTCTACCTATTTGAATTCCAAATGCCAGAATTCCTATAAGGAGCGTTACAACAACGACTAAAGCTACTATTTTTCTCTGCATTCTCCTCTCCCCGAAGGACAGATAAGATACATATACTAACCAGTTTATTAACTTTTGCACAACTAGCTGCCTGCTGACGTATTGAAATTCAGAATAACGTAGATGAATTGAATTAAAACAGTCGATGACGGCGCGTTGAACCAGAAGCGTATGCTTTAAACAGGAACAGTGCCCATTGAACAAGAAATTGTTGCAAACACAAGATTTCATGCGCGCCAAAGCATCGACAGAATAATGTTAAAAGATAAGTAGACAAACTGGTCCGCAACACTGCGCGCCAAGATGTCCCGTGAATCACATAGGGCACCTAAGACAAGATGGAACTTTATTCTATAATTCAAAAGGACAAGAGTTTAATCAGGCGTTTTACAATTGTGATTTGTAGGTTCAGTGTCGGCGTATGTTCCGCCGACGAAATGTGAGGTGGAAATGTGGGGAGAAGGGCCATCGGACTCGTCATAGCATCCGTCTGCCTGGTTCTAGTCGCAATGCTCTCTTTCTTCGTAATCTACGCGGCGAGAGTTTCTGACGTATCTGGCACTTCTGAACCCGTCAAAAATGGCTCGTTCAAGCCAACTATGTGGAAACCAGAAGGGATTGACCGCGACAATAACAGCATCGCAGATAGTCTCGATCAAGAAATCGCTGACAGACTTAGCAATCACACTGCTCAGCAGTACGTAGACGTAACTGTAATGCTGAAATCGCCGCCGACCACTAATGATGCAAACACCTTCGCCGCGTGCGGCGGATACATAACCACCTCGCCATGGACAGAAGCGCTCTATGGATTTGGCGGAACGATACCATACGACGAAATTGATAATTTCACTCGACAATGCCCCGACGTACTCCTTGTTGAAAAAGAGGCCATCTCTAATGAAACAATCGCTTATGCAGCCGAACAAGTAGGCGCCCGAAGCTATGTGTGGAACACTGTTGGTCTTCAAGGAGACCCAAACTCTTCGATAGCCCTTCTGGACACCGGAATAGACCCCACTCACCCCGACTTCTCACCCGGATTCGGCGACCAAAACTTTGCAGAAAAAATAGTCGGCTGGAATGATCAAATAAACACCACAACCACTTCACCCTATGACGACAACGGACACGGCACAGACGTTGCTGGTCTGGCCGCTGGGAACGGATTCTTCAGCACGGATGCTTCAGGCAACGCAATTGCCACGTGGGGAGCCAACTTGGGATCAGTGTCCAGCACGGGCACGTACCTCATAAGCGGTATGATGGTGAACAAAACAGGCACCATAACCATCAAGGTGAAATGGGCAACCACCGGGACAGCCACGCTTTCAGCGCTCCCACTCTACTACGGCGACAAAAGCCTCAACATCAGTTCCTGGACTCAAGTGGCTTCAGTGAGCACGCCCATTCAGAACACCTGGTACACGCTTACCTACAACGTGGCCACAACCCCTTCAGGCGGCTACGACATGTACCACGAGCTAATGACCCTGACGGCTGGAACAGGAAATCTCTACGTCGTGTTCACGATGTCATGGCCTTACACGCCTCCAGCGGATGGCTTCTCAGCTTGGACAGGGATAGCGCCGCAAGCGAAGCTCGTCGGAGTCAAGGTTCTCGACTACACAGGCTCAGGAACATCAACAGAGCTGATTAGCGGCATAAACTGGATAATCACGAACGAAAAGACCTACCACATAACCGTTGCCAGCATGAGCCTGGGCTTTACTTCCGAAGTAGCTGCAGTGGATTCGGCCGTGGTGAATCTGGTGGACAGCGGGGTGACCACGGTTGTTGCGGCGGGAAACAGCGGTTCCGGGGGCAACTACATTTACAGTCCCGGGTCAGTGGACGAGGTCATCACGGTTGCGGCTATGAATCAATTTGACGACATAGCCAGCTACAGCAGCCAGGGGGGAACCTCGAGGTACACGGGCCAAACCGTGAAGCCAGACATCACCGCTCCAGGAGGCAGCTTCTACGGCGTGCCATTGTTCAGTGCAGACTCAAACTACAACGATGCGGAGGGAGAGTGGCCGGACGTCCAGGCTAACGATTCAGCCCCTATGCAGGGAACATCAATGGCCACACCCGTGGTCGCGGGCGCTGTGGACGTTGTGATCCAAGCACTGGGTGGATATGCGATCTGGAATTGGACGAGAAGTCAGGCTTTACAACCGAAAATGATTCTTTTGATGACGGCTACCGAGACTTATCCCAACCTCCGCGAAGGAGGCACCACATCTACGTCCCCCACGCTTGACCGGGGAGGAAAAGACGTACAGGAAGGATATGGAAGACTGAACCTTGATGCGGCAGCGGACGCCGTCTTGAAGACGTACCAAATCGGAACAACCGTTTCAGACTCGTTGGGCATGCCGCCAACCCCCACGAATATCTCGGTGCTCGGCCAAAGACTTGCATGGGCGAGGAATGTCCAGCTTTTTTCAGGTTTTCAATACAATTTCACGCTCAACGTTCCAACCGGGGCAGATTATGACCTGTATCTGTACAACACGACTGGAGACGCTTTCGGCGAGCCTGTAATCGTGGCGAATAGTACAACTGCAGTTACTGGAGGTTTTGAGAATATAACCTATACTCCGCCTTTATCTGGAGAGTATTATGTCGTTGTGAAGCGTGCCACGGAGGGCACAGGTTCTGGACAGTTTACTCTGACGAGTTCGGTTGGGCAGCCCGTTCATCTTCTCTTGAGTGTCGACCCATATCAAGCGACGTACGCTCAGGATCAGTCAATAGCCTTATGTGTGAATGTGCTCAACCAGTACAATCCGCCGCTAAATTCCACTTTGACGCTGAGTATCACCGGTCCAAGCGGTTACTACTATCTTGACTCGCAGAGCGTAAACGTGACGGCCGACGCAGTTGGTGAATACAGTTTCAATTGGAACATTCCAAGCTTCCCCGGAACATACATCGTGGAGGTCAGTCTAGTTCCTCCACAGCTGACGGCATACGACGCTGCATGGTTGCAAGTAACCTGAGATTAACGAGGAACTAAAGCGCCGCTCGAATGGTTTATGATGAGGCTATAAGCAGAAGAATATAGGAGAAGGGGAGGAGATTGCTCTTGGCGACTGTTGTCATGCTTGCAAGGTCGATAAGTGGCTTAACTGTATGGCGGCAGCAAAGACAAAATGCACAGCGCGCGCTGCAAATCAGCGTTGGGGGATAAGAGTGGGCAAAATAGTCGTAATCGTTCTAGCTCTCACCGTTTTTGTATTGCTGTTTTCAAGCTTGACATCGGGGACAGTGACGTCTCCCAAGAGTTTTCCGAATACGGCCACTTCTGATCCAATTCTTGCCGACACACTGAACTCTGTTATCAATAACGTGACTTGGAGCAACGCTGACTCTTGGACTGCCGAATGGGCGCCTATTCTGACTGGACAGAACGGCTCAGCATTAGATGCAGCCATAACGCAGGATGTCAATGCGGGCAATTATGCGGATGCCTTATACGTGGCGCGAATAGCAGACATCAACAACTACACTTCACCGACCCTGACGTCGGAAACCCAAATCGCCCTGCAGCAGATGCCAATGGCCGGAAGCCTACCTGCAACGGCCCCCGCTGGGCAGGCTCAGGAGTACGGCGATTCGTACTCAACATGTTTCTTGGTGTATACGCGGTACATTCTGTGGAGCTACGAGTACGCGCAGCAGTACGGCTTGACGAGCAAGTGGAACGCAACACAGGCTTTCACGGACTTTGCTGCATTGTACAACAAGCCTCCAACGAATAGTGCATTTGGAGAGATGCTATTCTGCGACCCGCGGTCAGACTGGGCCTACTCTTATTCAAGTCGATACTACGACGAGTGCGCCGAGACTCTCAGCGTTTTCCTTAAGTTTGCGGAGCTGGGTGTGCCCGGAGCGTTGGCTTACGCGGACAAGGCTTGGGCAGGGGTTCAGAATCATTGGACGGGACAGTTTTACGAGTACACTGTGGGTTCACGAGTTGTTGAGTGTGAAATGGGAAACTTTGCGCAGGTCATTGCTGAGTACGCGCAGGAGAAGGGCGGAACACAGAATGTTCCCAACTGGAACCGGGTGATACAGGATTTGAACTACAAACTCTTGGCAAACGGCTGGAGTTCCCCTGGTTGGTCAAGCCCCGGAGTACTGGTGCACGCGACAACCAACTCGGAGACGAGGCTTTGGGAAACGTTGGGCGCGATTATGGCGCTACAAGAACTCTATCCCGACTTCAGCGCTACGATGCAGTCGACGTTTCAAAACATGTTGATGGGCTCAAGCAAGGCTTGGCAGGGACTGATTTCGAGCAATCTGTATACCAATGGCAAGTTTGCAGGAGAAGGCTCAGGCGCAGGCTCACCCACTAACGACGCCACCATCTGCGGTGCGGCCCTACTCTTCCTTGACGGAATAGTTCCAGTAACGGGAAGCCTCGCCGTCCCGTCGCGCGAAGAAAACTACGATGACTTCAGAACTCAATTCCAATCCTCACAACTCCAGTTTGACTACGCCAACCATGCGATCAGGATTCCCGTGAACAAGGGCCAACTGACGTTCATCTACGGCTCCACCCCCGTAAGCTACAACTTCCCCACCAACGGCATCTACACCGTTCAATTTTCAAACGACTGGAACCAAATCACAAGCGTGACCTTAGCTGGACAGACCGCACATCTTCTTTTGGATGCTGACCCAAATTACGCGACCTATACGCAAAGTCAGTCAGTAACTTTTACGGTGAGTGTGCTCAACCAGTTGAGCCCGCCTCTAGATTCCACTTTAACGCTAACCGTCACAGGACCAGGCGCCTATTATTATTTTGAGTTTCAAACGATAAATGTGACAGCTGACACAGTTAACGAGTACAGTTTCAGTTGGACCATTCCTGATGTCGCCGGGACATACGTGGTGGAGACAAGTTTGATTCCTTTGCAGTTGACGGGGTACGATGCCATATGGTTGGAGGTAGCTTGATTAGAACAAGGTTCTAGAATGGTTTAAGTTGAGGTTAATTGTATCAGGATATGGGAAAGGTGACAGTTATGAAGGCTAAACTGGCATTGACTAAGAGAAGATTACTTTTGGCAAGCGTCGTCATATGTGCAGTTTTGATAAGCGGATTAACAGTATGGTGGCAGACGAGACAGACTGCAGAAGCCGCGGTTCTGAACCCTCATCCGGGTCTGGTGGGCTGGTGGAGTTTCAACGAGGGAAGCGGAACGGTAGCAGGTGACAGCAGTGGGTACGGAAACAACGGTACGATTTACGGTGCGACATGGGTGAACGGAGAATATGGTAGCGCTCTGAGCTTCAATGGCGTGAACAGTTACGTGGACATTCCATCTTCAGCGACCCTGCCTTTCAGTGGAACAAATCCTTGGACAATAGGAATGTGGGTCAATTATACATCAGGATATGCTTACTATCCTCAGTTTTGCAAAGGCACATACGGAAATGGACCGGGATTTACAATTCATGGAGTCGATGGTAGAATTCAGGGGGGAAATGGGACTTCTGGATTTGACCAAAGTGGGATGTGGCAGACCGATTTGAGAGGGCAAGGCTGGCATTACACGGTCATGACGTATGATGGTTCAGTTTTCAGGGCGTACCTAGATGGACAAGCAGAGGGCACTTTCCAGTGGAGTGGCGGTATTGGTAACACTTCAGGATATGACATTTGGTTGGGAAAGTTCTGGGGAGGTTTTTATAACGGTGCAATCGATGAGGTCCAGATTTACAATCGGGCGCTATCTGCCTCTGAGGTTCAACAAGGCTTTCAAGAAGGGCCCGGTTTTTCGTCAAACATTCAAGCTGCAGTACCTCAAGGTACGACACAGTTCATAACGACTCTGTCGTGGCAAGGAACCGGAAGCATAAACGTGACGATAGAATCTCCTTCCCAGAACTACACGGAAAGCATGCTGCCTGAATACCAGAAAACAGTCTATTCCACTACCGGCGATCTAACTAGCATTCTGAACATAAAACGTTTAAGCGTGTCAATGACAGCTTTGGCATCCGATCAGACCTGGTATATCCTCTTAAATTACACCAACGTCCAAAACTACCAGATAAGCGTCGAAGTGCAGAAATAACGCTCGAGATTTCACCAAATCCTAATATTCGCGGTTAGACTGGAATGCGCTCGTTCTCTTCCCCTTAGAATTTTCTTGAGGGTTGCATAGTCTTTCTGAGCTCGCGCTACGAATACTAGGCCAACAATACAGCGATTGCAAGAAAAAAGTCCACAAGTGGATTCAACTAGCGCGCAAGATATTATTGGATGATGCAGGTTGAGTCAACTTTTCTTGTCTTGACATCAGACTGATTGTTGACAATTTCTGGAAAAGTTGGAATGTTTTGCGACAAGTTTTCTTGACAAGAAGGGTTTTATTCCGTACTGACAAAGAGGTAAACGGCGATGGAAATGAAGAAAGTAATTAAGATAACGATGAAAGGAGGAAATGTCTTGAGACGGAGTTCTCTTTGTTTGATGGCGATATTGCTTTGTGTGGGGGTTTTGATGTCTGGAGTGAAGGTTCAGACGGTGAGGGCTAGCATCATAACTGTCCCTGACGACTATTCAACCATACAGGCGGCCATAAACGCAGCCAGCCCAGGAGACACTATCTATGTACGCAACGGCGTCTATCAGGAACACTTGGAACTCAACAAAACTGTCACACTGATGGGAGAAAGTAACCTATATACGTGCATCACTAGCGAAATCCTCTCAGAAGAGGTACCTGACGGAATTTACATCACAGCGAGCAATTGCACTCTGGAAAACTTTAACATCACATGCATCGATCCGAAAGCCAATGGAGTTGTCTTTGTTGACGGCGCCGACACTGGCTGTTCTGACACTTTGGTACTGAACAATACTATTGCTTCAGGTTATGATACCACACTGCTGACGTTCCAAGGCTCCTCGTTCAACAGAGCGGAGGGAAACCAGATCATCATGACAAGCGACGTAACAACAGGGATAGCAGTAGTCCTGTCCTCTTCCTACAACATTGTGGACTACAATAACATAACAGGAGGGTACATTGGCATTGCAATCGACTTTGCCGACAACAACACAGTATCAAACAATTATATCACTGAACAAGTTCCGTTTGATTTCGGGCTTTCACCGAATCTTGACGGTGCATTATACTTGGGCGTAACATCTGGCGACCTTATCCGAGAAAACACCTTTGTGAACAACAGCCTCAGTTTGAACTTTGGGTCAGACGTCAGCAACGTTCAGTTTTACCACAACAACATCATCAATGATTCTCAACAACCTATACTTCAAAGCGACGCGCAGATAAGCTTGGACAATGGCTATCCTTCTGGCGGCAACTACTGGAGTAACTACAAAGGCAGTGACGCCTATAGTGGCGTCTATCAGAATGCGACTGGCCAAGACGGGATAGGCGATTCCCCCTACGCTGTTAACGCCAAAAACACCGACCTTTATCCTCTGATGCAGCCTTATCATCATTTGATTGGAGACTTGAACGATGACGGCAGAGTGGGGCTCGACGACCTGACGGCTTTTGCATGGTCTTTCGAGTCCACACCAGGAATGCCCAACTGGAACTCACAAGCAGACTTCAACGGCAACGGCGTAGTAGACCTGGCAGACTTGGTAACCCTCGCAATGCACTACGGTCAACACGAACCATAATGCTCACCTCAAGAAACATCGAGTCAAACCATCTTCTTGCCGCAGCGGCAGGCAGATGGCACTTTTTCTTTTTCTCAGCAAGAAGCGCAAACAGAGCGTGCAGTTTGGAAAATAGGAAAAACCTGCACCCTGCTATGTTCTTTCAACATCAAAAGGTTCATTGTAAAATATTATCGAAGTTCCCAACCGATTTTCGGAAAGAGACTTCTTGGGCTGAGACATCATCAAATAATGGCAAGCTTTGGTCAACTTTTTTTGTCTAGACATTAGACTCATCGTTGACTGTTTTTGGTCGTTTTGCGACAAGTTTTCTTGACAAAAAAGGTTTTCTTCTATGCTGCTATAGATGTATTTGGGGAATGGCTTATGTCTGATTATGATGAAGAACCCTACTCCACCATATTTGCCTCTCTGAAACATCCAATTCGTCGCAAAATTTTGAGAATGCTCTCGACGAAACCTATGAGTTTCTCAGAGATGCTCAATGTTCTTGGGGTGTCCAACTCTTTCTTGACCTATCATCTTGAGAATCTGGGAGAACTCTTGGGTAAGACGGATGATGGCCGATACAGACTTTCCAGCTTTGGAGAGGACGCGATGACGATGATGGCTAGAGTCGAAGACATCCCAGCAACTGCATTTCATCAATCTTCTGGAACAAGGACAAAGAAAATCGTGGGAAAGAATGTCGCTGTTGCACTGGGAATAGTTTGCGTTCTATTAGTCGCTGGGCTGGGTGGAGCAATAGCCTATTACACCATGGCGATAAATAACAAGATCGCTGCGTATGATAGTTATTTGTCAAGCCACAGTCACTCTGATTCTGACTACGGTTCATTGAACTCGCAAGTTGGAAACCTTCAAAATCAATACAATCAGCTGCAAGCATGGCTGAACGGAAATGAGACTCTACTTAATCAAACCCAAATATGGCTTGATGGAAACGAGACCGCTCTTCGCCAAGCGGATCCTGAAATGGCTTCAATAATTGTTCCTGATGATTATTCTACGATTCAAGACGCGATTAACCATGCCAATTCTGGAGACACGATTTTTGTTCGATCAGGAGCATACCCAGACCAGTACAATCTGCAAGTAAACAAACCAGTGACACTTATAGGACAGAGCAGCAACTCTACGATAATAGAGAGCCATGGAATTCTCATTACCGCAAGCAACGTTACCCTTCAAGGCTTCAACATCACATGCCCAAATGACTTCGGCGGAAACTGTCTCGTGGAAATCGAAGGGCAGGACACGAACTGCTCTTACGTTACAATACGAAACAACCTTCTTCTCGACCCAGGCGCGGACAACTCACCTTTGGGCGCACGCCCACTATTCGATAGAGGACATGAAATGCTCGACGACCTCGGCAGTCAGCACGACGTTATATCAGGAAACCAAATAATCATGCAAGATCCTAACGACTCAGGAATAGCCCTGCTGTTTCAAGCCGACAACAACATCGTGGACAACAACACCGTCATAGGAGGATGGTCAGATCTCTACTGCGGCTATTCAGATGGAAACGTGTTCTCCAACAATTACGTATCCAATCAGACTGCTGAAACGAGTGATGTGGGCGCCGCTTGCATAGCCTACGCTTCAGGGATCATCGTCAAGGGCAATACCTTTGCCTATAACGCAATAGGTTTCAGCGCTCCATACGGTCAACCAGAAGTAACCGTGTATCAAAACAACTTCATAAATAACACACAGCAAGTGCTGCCTATACCTGACCCGTTTCTTACAATGGACAACGGCTACCCAAGCGGCGGAAACTATTGGAGCGACTACAACGGAACAGACTCGTACAGTGGCCCATACCAAAACATAACTGGAAGCGACGGAATAGGTGACACACCCTATATCATCAACGGCAGCATTATTGACCGTTACCCACTCATGAAAGCAATCCCGTACACTTCAGATCCATATGCGGTTCTAGGAGATATAAATGGCGACGGCAAAGTCGGCCTAGACGATCTCGTCATCCTCGCGGACGCTCACGGAACATCCTCGAACAGACTCATAATCGGAATACACGAGTGGAACCCCAACGCAGACCTCAACCACGACGGAAAGTCAACCTTTCAAACCTTATAATCCTAGCCGTGCACTATGGCCCAAACAGTCCCTTTTCCTATCAACCGTAACCACGTGATAAACCGGTCAAACCACGCCGGAAGCACACGCTATTTTGTCGCAATGTTGCAGTCCGATGAGGGGAAACACCGAATGGTTGATGAGAAAAACCGCTCTAATAGGTGAGAAAAGAAGCGTTGAAACAGGGTTGATTATGCTCAGAGACAAAAACATCAAGATGTGTGATGGGTGATCAGGTTGCGAAAAAACAAATGCGTGTCACATTAAAGACGAAATGCAATGAATTCATAACAGGATGCTCTCAGCAGATGCAATAATCCTAGGATCGCCGACATGCACGGATGCTCCTACAGCTTCGGCTCTGAACTTCATCTATCAGATGTGCCCTCTTCATAGAGTTGAAGAATACTATCTCGCATGAAGGCTACAACGCGCGGTGGGAGGTCGTTTTTTGTGTCGGGATGAGTTAGACGAAGGCTACAATTATCAGGATTAAACCCAAAAGTACCACTAGCGCAACAGCTGGTCTAGTATATCTTCCCAGCGCATTTACTTTGTCATGCACACTTGCGTAGTATGAAAGGAGTCCTATCACGACGCCGAGGATGCCTATCAGGAGATAAAGGAGGTCCATATCGAGCCACACGAGTGAATTTATGAACTTCCTCATTAAGTTTTTTATGAATTGAGATAGACGTGTCCAATGTTACCTCAGCGCGGGCCTGTGGAGGATGCTTAGGCTGCAATTACATGCCCACTAAGTTATAAGGAATCACAGGGAATCTCGCAGTAGTGATGCGTCGTTGTTGTCGCTGGCGCTCTAGACTGGGTTGGACTTGTTGAAGATGGAAAAGCGCAGACTTGCGGTATTCGATGTTGAAGGTGTGCTAGTTCCTAAGAGGCGTTATCTGCTCTTTGAGGTGGGTAGGAAACTTGGCTTTTTTCAGTTTGTACGCATAGCTTTGTTCGGAGTTTTCTACGAGCTGGGTTTGGTCTCACTGAAATCTGCGATGAAGCACGTGTTTAGGGTTTTTAGAGGTTTCCCAGTCGATGAGCTTCTTGAGATTTTCAAGCAGGTTCCCTTGTTGCCCGGTGTTAGAGAGGTTTTTGAAAAACTGGGCAGCACAGGCTGGAAGACTGCGTTGATAAGCTCGGGGTTGCCGACTTTCGTAGTTCGAGATTTGGCGTCAACGCTTGGTGCGGATTATGCTTTCGGTTTTGAGTTGGGGATACAGGAAGGCGTTGTGACAGGAGAGATATGGGGAGACACTATTGAACATGACGGAAAGCTTGTGATTCTGAGAAGGATCTTGGAAACTGAGGGATTGATGCCAAAAGACTGCGTCGTGGTAACAGATGACCGTAATAACGCTTCAATAATGCTTCCCGAAATGCTCAAGATAGGCTACAACCCAGATTTCATAATCCGCATGAAGGCGGACTATGTGGTGACTGGAAATCTACTCGGAATCCTTTCCATAATTCAGGGCCAACCGAAAACTCGAAATTTGCCGTCCAAGAATGATGTCGTCCGAGAGATCATCCACGCGTCCGCCGTCGCGATACCTGTTCTTTCGAGCCTCTTTGGTATCTACATCATTGCTTATTTCATTCTGTTTGTAACCGCCTTGTACGTTATCTCTGAGTTGTCAATCATGGAGAAGAAGAGCTTGCCGGTGATCTCGTCAATAACTCGCCACGCGGCGACAACAGAAGAACTCTATGAATTCCGCGCGGCGCCCATATTCTTTGCTTTCGGGATACTGCTCACTCTACTGCTCTTCCCAAGTCCTGCAAGCAGTGCGGCCATCGTGATACTCGCGCTCGGAGACAGCACAGCTTCAATCTTCGGAAAAATGTTTGGAAGGAATACCCTGCCTTTTAATAAAGTGAAAACGTTGGAGGGTTCACTCATTGGTTTCGTTTTCGCCTTCTTTGGGGCCACATTC
>Ga0187770_10001689_pt1 | contig 11878 bp, 13 predicted proteins | sample 0116_SJ02_MP02_2_FD_133154 | JGI IMG/M metagenome (GOLD analysis project Ga0187770, IMG submission 133154) | Tropical peat soil microbial communities from peatlands in Department of Meta, Colombia - 0116_SJ02_MP02_20_MG | ecosystem: Environmental > Terrestrial > Soil > Wetlands > Peat | place...
CGGCGCCGCTGGAAAGGCGCATTATGTCGCACGAGGTGGTCGTGCTCGACGCACCCGACTACGAGCACGGGAGGAGCAGGTTCTACAGGCTCTCGAAGAATTCGCTCCCTGCAAAGGTGGGACTATTCCAGATGTCGTTTGAGACCGGGCACGACTACTCAGTCTTGCGGCGACCATTCGACAGGTGGTTCGCAAACCTAGCCGTACAGGCGGGCGCCATGCTCTCGACAGAGAGCACGGCAGAGGGGCTCATCAAGGAGGGAGACGCGGTAGTGGGGGTTAGGACAACCAACGAGGAGCTCAGGGCGAAGGTCGTGGTCGACGCGTCGGGCGTCACTTCGAAGCTGGTGGCCGAAGCGGGCCTCAGGGAGAGACTAAACCCCCGCCAACTGTACCACGGAATCAAGAGGATCTACAGGCTCGACTCAGACACCATCGAGCAGAGGTTCAGGGTCAAGCCTGGGGAGGGGAGGGCTGTTTTCTTCCTGGGAGATTTCATGCACGAAATAGGCGGTGGAGCCTTCGTCTACACCAACCGGGACACCCTCTCCGTCGGTCTTGTTGTTTCGATGGACTCGCTTATCAGACGTACCACGGAGCATTTCAACGAGGTCGGCAAGCTCCTCGACGTCCTTGACGAATTCGAGGCACACCCGATGGTGGCAGATCTCCTCGAGGGAGCGCAGCCTCTGGAATACTCGGCCCACAACATACCGAAGGGGCACAAGGCGATCCTGAAGCGCCCCTATGCCGACGGCTTCATGGTGGCCGGGGACGCCCTCGGCTCCTTCGTCAAGATAGGCCCCATGATAGATGGGATGCGAAGGGCGGTGACCTCCGGGATGATGGCTGCCGCTGCCTACCTGGAGGCGAGTGGCTCGGGCTCCTACAGGGCGAGGAACCTCTCCAGATACAGGGAGCTCCTCAATCCGATATACGAGGACGTGGGCCGATCTGGGAGGGACAGCTTCATTTCGGAGAGCTCCTTCACTTACCATACGCTCCCTAGGCTCCTGTTCGCCACGAACCTGATCTCCAGTGTCTACGAATTCACTCCTCGCCCTGCCCGCGGCGGAGCGAAGGACGCAATAGCCAGGGTCCAGGAGGGGACCGGGCTCCTGGCATACGACGAGGACGAGGCATATTCCCACATCAGGGTGGATACTGAGCTCGCATCCGAGTCTCTTACGAAGCCCTGGGTCCCGGCGTGCCCGACCAACTGCTACACAATCTTCACGCCGAAGGGGGTCTTCGCATCCTTCAAGGACCTGTACGAGCACAACCTCGAGACCGCGAAGGACCCGTCGGGGAAGGCGGACGGCAGGAAAGCGTTCGCCCAGACCCTGGAGGACGTGGCGTCGTCGCAGCTCCGCTTCGATCACATCGCTTGCGTCGCCTGCGGTACGTGCGGGGCCATTGGCCCGCCGGAAATGGTGACGTTCAACCACGAAAGGGACGGCCACGGAGTGAGGTACAAGTTCGGCTGAAGCCCCCGCCGCCTCCAAAAGAGGTTCTGGTAACTTCGCCGGTTGTTTGGCTGAGATCCGGTGGTGTTCGGTGAGAAGGGAGATTTGCGAAAGTAATGGACCCAAAGAAGGCAGGTTCGCTCCTCAACCGAAGAGTTGAGTCCAAAAAGATAATACTCGCAGGAGGCGGCCTCGGGCGTCTGATCTGGCGAGCCAGAGGAAACCCAATTTGTCCTACAATTACTTCGAGAGACTGGACAGGATTGTGAGGCTCCACCAGGAGTGGAGGACAAAGGAGTGCCTGAACCTGATACCGTCGGAGAACCATGGAAGCCCGCAGATGCGTGCTATGTTCCTGGCCGACCTTGGCAACAGGTACAACGCCCCTGACAAGTTCTACAGAGGAACGAAGTATTCCGACGAGCTTCTCACGATGACAGAGGAACTTGCGAGAAAGGCCTTCGGGGCGAGGTACGCCGACGTCAGGGCTCTGTCGGGACATACGGCGGACATGGCTGTTCTCCTTGCCCTGACCCAGCCGGCGGACAAGATACTCTCCGTCCACCCGGACAACGGCGGCTATCCCGGGATTACTCACCTGGGCCTCGGGAACCTCCTCAGGCTCAAGAACCTCTACTTCCCATACGATGACAGGACGGTGAACATAGAGCCCAAAGGGTCTGCGTCTCTCATCAGGGATGAACAGCCGAAGGTCGTCTTCTTCGGAGCCAGCTTCATACCCTTCCCCCACCCCGCCAAGCAGCTTTCTGCCGTCGCAGACGGGGAGTACGTCTACGACGGGTCACACGTCCTGGGGCTTATAGCGGGGGGCGAGTTTCAGGACCCCCTCAGGGAAGGGTGTTCCCTCATGATCGGGTCCACGCACAAGAGTCTCCCCGGCCCACAGGGAGGGTTGATCGTCTCTAACAACGAGGAGGCCTTCACGAAGGTGGTTGGGAAGATTCATCCCGGCATAGTGGACAACATACACCTGGACAGAGTAGCCGCCCTCGCCGTCGCGCTCATCGAAATGATTCAGTTCGGGCGCCCCTACGCCCAGGCGGTGGTCAGGAACTCCCAGGCTCTCGCGAAAGCCCTCGCAGCAGCCGGGGTGAGGCTGCGGGGTTCCACTGTCGGATACACCAAGTCTCACCAGATTCTCCTTGACTATGAGCCAGCGAAACTGCAGATGCTCGCTGCAAGGCTCGAGCAGGCCAACATAATCGGGGACAACGGCGGGAGGCTGGGGACGGCCGAGCTCACTCGGATGGGGTATGGCCCGGCTGAGATGGAGACTGTGGCCGAGCTCGTATCGATGGTCATCCTGGGGAAGAAGCCCGCTGACTTCGTCCAGAAGCGGGTTAAAACGCTGGTCAAGCAGTTCCAGCAGCCAAGGTTCGTGCTGCAGTCTGTCGCGAAGCCCTTCTAACTACCTGTGCACTATTCCGAGGGACTCGTCGGTCATCTTCATCGACTCCTCGCGCGTGTAGCCGCCTGTTAGTGCCCTTATGGCGTCTATGTTCTCTGGCACCACTATCGCTTCCTGGTGGACGCCGAGGAACATGTACGCCTCCCCGTCGACGACCGTGACCGAGTCTTTCCAGACGTTGGCCTCGTACACGTCGTTTCTGTCCCTCCCTCTCTCCCGTGCCCAGTCCATTATGTTCGCCGTTGACTTGAACCCCGATTTGCCGTCTACAAGGTTGAGCCTCGGCGCGACCTGGAGCGACTTCACCACCTCCTCCTTCGTCGCCTCCCTCTTCAGGCTCAAGATCAGGCTGTGAAGGTGCATGTGCGTGGTAGGGACCTTGAACGCCATCGTCACAATCGGAATCTTTGGGAGCACCGTCTGGACGTCGGGCCCGTGGTGGGAAGGCAGAGTCGTCGGGTCCAGCACCACAGCGTCGATCGGTCCCTTCTTAACGTCGTCGGGGTCCGTCGCCCTCCTGGCGAGAACAGCTCTCGCCCTGGACACTCCTATGGCCTTGTCAACCGCCCCTAGAGTCCGGCAGAGCCCCGTCGTGTTGCAGGAGACCACCCTGATCATGTCCTTCCCTGCGGCCGCCTCGTAGTTGCACTGGGCCACGAAGGAGGTCCCGGTGAGCTCGTGCTCTTCCCCTCCCTGGAATATCGCCCTGACCTTCGCCTGCTGATAAATCGCCTTGTTCGTAGGTCCCGTGTCGTCGGGGGCACCGTCGACCACCACGTCCACCCTCTGGAGCAGGTCGTTCAGTGTCCCCCTTACTGTGTACCCCGCCCCGTTGAACGCCTCCAGGCTCTTCATGTCGAGGGCGTAGAGGTCTATCCCCTTGTCCCGGGCCACCCCGTACTTGTAGTGAGGGTGTGCGGCGGTGACACCTACGAGTTGCATGTCCTTCTGCTTCCTTACTGCGTCCGCAACACGGCGTCCTATGGTGCCGTACCCGTTCACTCCGACCCTGATCATGCCTGCCACGTTCGCTCAGAGCTCCGCTTATACGGATTCACTGGGCCCTCCCACTCCATTTCGCCTCCGACCTCTCGAGGGCGTCTATCAGGGGGAGTCTCTTTCCCGCGAGGTATTGGACGAGGGCACCCCCCGCGGTGCTGATGTGGTCGATCTGGTCGTGGATGCCATACTTTCGGAGGGCCGTGGAGAGGTGCCCCCCGCTGATTATGGTGGTCGCCAGGGACGAGGCCATCGCCCTCAGCAGACCCTCCGTTCCGAGGCTGAAGGCGTCCCACTCGAAGGCACCAGGAGGGCCGCTCATGAACACCGTCCCTGCGCCTTTGATGTATCTCGAATAACTCTCTACGGTCTTGGGTCCTATGTCCCAGACCTGTGTCGCGGAGCTCACTCCGGATGGTTCCGCATCCTTCCTTGAATCGTCCACTTTTACCCCAACATCGACTGGCATCGTGAACCTCTCTGGATCATCATCCATCAGCTGCCTCGCCTTTTGGACGAGTTTCACCTCGCCGTCGATTCCTAGGTCCCCCCGGAGCTTCCCAGCGGCCTTCAGGAACACGAGGCCGACCACGCCGCAAAGCAGCACCCTGTCCGCCCTGTTGTTCGCGATGAGCGCATCGATAGCCTCCAGTCTGTCGCTCACCTTCGCACCCCCGAGGACAGTGACGTAGGGTCCCTTCTCCACGGACACGATTCTGTCGAGCATCCGGAGCTCCCTCCCAACGGTCCTCCCCGCCGCCGTCGGCACGAGTCCAGCGAAGCCCACAATGGAAGGGGAGGCACGATGGGCGGTCGAAAAAGCGTCGAGCACACAGGCGTCGACGTGCTCCCCGAGGCGCCGGACGAGGAAAGTCTTCTCAGCCTCGGCTGGCTTGTACTCCTGGTTCTCCTCGGCGGTGAACCGTAGATTGTCTAGGAGCAGTATCCCTCCCTCGTGGAGAGAATCGATGTCTGAAAGCGCCTTGGGGCCGAAGACATCAGGGACGAATTCAATCTGTTTTCCAACTATCTCACCAAGGGCCTTGGCGTGAGCTTCCAGGCTCACATAGTCGGAGCGCCCGACCCTCCCCTGGTGGGAGGCTACCACCACCTTAGACTTCGGCAGGTCCCGGATTGTCAGGGCTGCCTCTTCCAGCCGCGCCTGCTCCATGAGCTTGCCCGTCTTAGGATGGATGGGAGTGTTGACATCAACACGTAGGAAGACCCGCTTCCCCTCAAGCTCGAGGTCCTCCAGCGTCAACATCTTGATTGGCATTGGCGCCTAGGATGCCGCCACTCACCTCTGATTATATGCCTTGCGACTTGGCTTTCCGCGTCGCAAGTGGGCGCGGAGGGTGTTGTGCCACTGTTAAGATAACAAGGGTGATGCAGCCAACGGGCCGGCGGCGCTGTCTTAACAGGACCCTGGTAGCTCAGCCGGCGCCAACGACGATGCTCACGACTCCGCTGAGGATAGCCAGCACCCCCAGCGAGGCCGTCAGGAGGGCAATCCTCCTGCTCCCGGCCACCCGGAGCAGCAGTCGGATGGTCACGACCCCCACGAGTACGGCCGCCACTATTGAAAGCAGTATGACCGGGGCGCCGACCGCATCGAAGGCTGTGGAAATCTGGGTTGGTGACAGTATGAGCGTGACTCCTGCCGCGCCGATGGAGGCGGGGATAAGGGCGAGAAAAGATAGCCTGAAGGAGTCCCTGGGATTGATACCAAGTAGGAGCATCGAAGAGACAGTAACCCCTGAGCGACTCACCCCGGGGAAGGCGGCGATACCCTGCACTATGCCAATTGCGACGATCTCCTTCAACGAAAGATCGCCAAGGCCTTTTGTCGGTTGGTACTTCGAACGTGCCACGGTTATCAGGATGGCATCACCTATCAGGACGCACCCCAAGGCTATCATTGGGATCCCAAGCACCGGACCCGAATAGGACTCTGAGACTGACTTGTATATGATGACACCCACCACCGCCGTGAACGCTGTTACAACGATTAGGAACTTCAACAGAGTGCGGCCCTCATCGTCTCCCCTCCCGACAAGTGCTCGGAGGACCTTCCAAACCTCCTTTCTGAAGTAGTAAGTCGCCGCGATGAACGTCCCTGCTTCAAGGAAGAGACCGAGGGCGTACCCCTGTGTGAAGGAGAGTCCGAAGAGCAGGTTTGACACTATTATCACTTGTGTCTTGCTGCTTATCGGAAGCCACTCGCTGATCCCCTGGACGATTCCGAGGAGCACACCAAGTAGCCAGTTCGACATCGTTAGACGGCCCGCCTTTTTGGTTGCGGTATAAAGCGTTCCTGGGGAGCTCCTCCAGCGCCACATGAAACGGCCTAGGACGCGTTCGGTGCTATCCTTAAAGAGAAGAGGAGGCAGTCGGGCAGGAAGCCTGTGCAGAACGGGACCCTGACTAACATATTCTGGGGGTTTTTCCTCATCTGGTTCGGGATAGTCGCCGTATGGCTGAAGGGGGACTTCGGCGCCACCGTCAACTCACCTCTCTTCGCGATGGGGACGGGCGTGCTGCTACTGTTGATGAATCTCGCTCGCTCCATAATGAGGCTTCGTGTAAGCGTTCTTACGATGGCGCTTGGAGTGCTCTTGGTCGTCGCCAACGCACTGGTCTTGGTGTCAAACCAGACCGTGCCCTTCCTCCCCGAGCTGCTAATTATCGCTGGGGTAGCACTTGTGATAGGTGCACTCAGGACTAGGAACTATCAGACCTTCTAGATGCCGAATCCGTGAGAGCGACCAGAAAGAAGACGGAGAGCGGAAGGTCGGCGGAATATCAGCGAAGAAAGGGCAGACTTTTGCGTGAACTTTGGGGGAAGACTCGAGTAAACCAAAAAGGAAAGTTGGATGGTCATGAAGCAGAAGAATTTGTAGTTAGCATATTGCCGATCGAGGGGTTTGACGAGATTCTCCTACTCCGAGAAATCAACAAGCAGTTCCCTGTCTTTGACATCCTCGCGAGGAAGGGTGGCCAGGACTACGCGATTCAAGTGACAAATGACTTCCGGAGAAGCGTTCCGATGAAGGAACTGGCTCTGTGCGAACGCCTAGGTTTGAAGTATCTACAATGTTTTGTTAAGCCTGGCTTCTCGTCCTACTACTTCAGGGAAGGGAAGTATGATCCAAACAAGACGACCCTGAACGTGAATGTACCATGGAGAATCATTCGGGGCGAAATGCCCCACACTCGCGGGACTTGGACTACCAATACGGCTTGATGAGCAAGGGACGGACGAATCGGCTCAAACATTGGTCACGGGTGACTTCCCTCTGCGTTCAGTGCGTTCGGACATGGACCTCCATTACCTCGGGGTAAGGTGTGACGAAACCACAGCCCGAGAATGGGCACTTCAGGAGGTTAGGAGGGAGCAACTGGCCGGTGTCCTTCCTCCCGCGCGACCGGGCTAGGGGGTCAGGCGTGTTCACGATGATGCTCTCTCCCTCCGCCTCGACTGAGTAGTGCTTCGCCTCTTTCCGCTTTGACACGAAACCGCGGATTAGACCCAGGACTTCGCCCTGCGAGATGCTTCCTGCAATAGGGTCAACTACGATGCTGGCGTCCTTCACAAGGGCGACTCCCCTTCCCTCGAGGCCGTCGGATATGGCAGACGCAAGCGCAATCTGCTCGTCAACCGTCATCTCGCTGCAGTTGACCTCGATCAAACGGTGGGCTCGGCCCGCTTCGACGGTTAAACGGCTTGCGAGCGGAGCTATCTACGTCGATATCAATTTTGATATCTGGGCTCAAGAAATTCGAGGTCCCATTCTCGCGAAACTAGCCGTCAAAACAGTATAACTCAGACCCTCCCTAATGGATTAGGCAGGCCCGAATCGCTTATATACGCACCTCAAAAGACGAGTGCTTCTACTTGCAAGCTTCTTCCAGGGGCATCGCAACCGTCCTCTTGGCCGTAATCATCGTCGTTATTGTAGCCGTAGCGGCTGCCGCAGCGTATTTCGCGCTGTCGAGCAGTTCCCCTTCTTCAACGACTGTCCCCTCGACCAGTTCAACCGTCTCCACATCAACTACGCCATCTTCCAGCACGACCACACCGACGCTGGTGACAACATCTTCCTCAACCTCTCCGAGCACGACTGCGACCAGTAGTACTCCGAGTTCCACGACAACGACCAGCTCTTCGTCGCAATCGACGACACTTGAGTCATTTACCTGTACCTCGACTTATTCCACCTCAACGAGTAGTACCCCTGTTGATTATACGCCTCAGTACATCGGCCTGATCAAGACGTTCAGTGGGATGGAGTTCCAGACGTCGGAGCAGAACACTACCAGCGGACAGACCAACAACGGTACACTAAGCTACACTGTCACCAGTTCGAATGGAGGTATCTACGACGTGAACTTCACTATAACGTCAAGCTCCGGGTCCGAGTCCTTCGGGGCCTCAGTGGATGCGAACAACGACACGGTCCTGTCGGTGACGATATCTGCCGAGCCGATTCCGTTCACAGGAACGCAGGCCAAGTCGTTCTTCGACGAGTTCATGGCGATCTTCGGGCTTGAGGAGACATACAGCGGTGAGTACAACGTCCTGACAAACTCGGCATACTTCCACTCCACGGGTACCGCCTCTCAAACATTCGGAACTACAAGTTTCGATGTAACGACCTGGGTGCCGAACACCCTCCCAGAGACCTACACCGGGTGCGGAATCACCTCGACTATCTCGGACTATACGCTAAAGGTGGGGACTCCGCCAGGGACTTCACTTACATTCATCACATACCTCCACATCGTGGAGACAGCTCCTAACACGGAAGACATCACCTTCCAGCTTGTATCAATGACAGTCGCCTAGGTCGAGACTTCTCGATAGCTTAGTCCTCGAATCAAGGCTTTCTTGGGTTCCGACCTCGATATCAACGTCATTCATGCCCCGCACCATCCATTAGGGCGCATTCCTCGGATACCCTCTCGTGCTTCAGATGACTTGGAGTTTTGCAAAAAGGTAGACGTGGTGGGGCTAAGACGGCCCTTGCACCAAGTCATTCCACCCCTTGGCGACCTGCCAGGCCTGCTTGAAGAACCCCCCGGACGGGGGCCGTTCAGGGATGGGCTGCAGCTTCAGCTGGTATACGTATGCTGTCTTCTTGCGCTTCGCGTCCCATATTGCAACCCCCCTCTCTAGCAGTCCGAGGTCGAGGAGTTTACGGATCAGCTTTGTGTAGAAGTTGTGGTAACTGTACTTTACGCCAAGGTTCCCTGATTCGAGCTCCTTGGCAAAGAACCTCATTTCCCTCTTTGTCATCGATAGTGTGTTGGTCTCTTTCATCCGGTCGATGGTCAGCTTAGCCGCCTTGAGGGTCTCGTCGCGCTCCCCGAAAAGGAACCCGAGTACGTTTCCCCTTCCCACGGACTCCGTATTCCACCATAGTTTGATGCTCTTGGTAGACATCCTGGGCCGTTCCCCTCCGGGGTTCAAAATTAGGGGAAGGGTGAGTTTTGGCTAACCATACTGTCAAGACAGGATTGCACGCCGTCGTCCAAGCACGTACCAACGAGTGGGGAATGGTATTCGGACGGCAAAACCGGGCCAGGAAAGCCACAGCGGGTTGTTCCCCTAGAGAAGAACCGAATCGAAATTTCGCCAAAATCGCAAGTGCACCCTTGAGGGTCATAAAGTGCCCCCCCAGACCAAAGTAGCACCATTCCGTGGCAGCCATGTTTTGCAAGGGCAGTGTGTGTCCTTGCAGGGACACCACCTCAAGGAAGCTCGCATCTGCAGGGCGTTCGCCAAAGCCCCGAACAAGACCCTGCCCTAGGTTGCCATTTGTTGACTAGTGACACCACCCCTTTTCGGCTACTATTCTTAATCACATTATCATATGATTGAGAACGAATGGCGAAGAAGGTAGCGATATCCATCACCATAGACGGGGATGTCCTCCGAAGTATTGACAACCGTCTGAGGGCCGTCCAGGCGAAGGAGCTCGGGCGGGGAAGGCTTAGGTCCAACCGAAGCAACCTGATTGAAGAGGTTCTGAGGGATTGGGCCGACGGCGGGGCCTAGGTATCCGAACTCGTCAGTCGAGGCCGGGACTTCTAGACCGTTTCAGCTTCCTTAGTCCCCTTGAAGTCGGGGTCGCGCGTAAGTATCTTGCCGCCAACCTTCCGGGCCAGCTGCAAGACGAAGGCGTCTGCAAGGCTGAAGTTTCGCCTTTCTAACTTCTGTTCTGCGTGGAGCAACCCTGCTTTGATTGCGTCATCGGTAGACGGAATGGCTATCCTCGAGTTGCTCATAATCACCTCGACCGCCTTCTCGGCAGGGCGCTTCCTCCGCGTGGTCACGGACACCACCTCGGCAAGCGAGACGGCAGAGGTCAGTACCTCCGTCGCCGAGGACATCTCTGTTTCGATGGTTCGTGCATCCTCCGACCCATTGAAGAGCTCTATCCATGCCCACGAGTCTATGACGACGCTAGAAGTGGGTGTCAAGCTCGTCTTCCCTGGTCATTGGCCCTATGCCCGGAAACAGTCCAAAGCCGCTCTTGCGCGCTTTCTTCACATCGACCTCCACCATTTCGCCTTCGTGGATGTCCTCCTGCTCGACCACTTCCTTCGGGAGCCTCACCATGATCGAACCTCCAACCCTTTTCGCCCTAATAACGGCCCGTGTCATCTACTGGGGAATGGCTCGGCTCTCTCTGATAAGGTTATGGGTGCAGTACGACTCCGTTAGATGATGAGTATAATAAGCCAGACCTATGACGGACACGATCGCTGTTGACGACGATGATGTGATGGTACCCCAAATGGGGCAGATAACGCCAGAGACATCAACGTCGATATCGAGGTAGATACGATGGGTGCCTCCATGGAAGGGGGAAACTCCGCCAAGAATGATAATCGAGCCCTGGTTTTTAGGATACCTCAGAAACCTAGCTGTCATGGGCCGGCCCAGATTGCAGCTGATTGGGCTCCTGGTCGTATTCTTGCTTTTGGGGAGCTTAGCTTTCTACACCTACAATATAGCGAATCGGCTCGACGAAAAGAACTCGCAACTTGAGACGGAGGTATCAACTCTTCAGGGGGAAGTTGCAACACTTACCTCTGGCGTCACCGCCCTCCAGTCTGACATCGTGGTGCTACGAAGCTCTCTGTCTTCCAACATGACGTCGTTCCAAAGCTCCCTCCTCCTGACCAACTCGTCGGAGGCAAGGGATGCGGAACAGATCGCGACAATACAGGCGGCGCTACAGCAGTATCAGTCTCAGCTTTCCAACCTCAGCTCCGACATCAGGAACATGGGGACTAGCAACTCGGTTGCCCTGGCATCGATAGCGTCTCAGCTCCAGAACATAACATCTAGCATGCAGAATCTGAAAGCCGCCCTGAATTCACTCCCTCCTCTGATTCTCCTCAGGGTCACCGGCACTGCGCTCGGCGCGGTCGTTGAAAGGCCGGACGGGCTTAATTATCTGAGGCTGATGGAGATCGGCAACGCCAGCGGTGTAGAGTCTTCTCTTGCCTCGTACCCGTTCAACGCGACTGTTGCCGGCGCGATGGTCGAGTGGAAGGCCGCGGCAAACAACGTCGCAGCGGACGTCTATCATACCTTCTGGCCCATGGTCCTTGAGAACACTCCCGGGGGGACGAATGCGTTCGAATTCGAAGACGCAGGAGGGGTTCAGGAGGTGGCGGTGGTATCGAATGGAATTCGGGACTCGGTCCAGGTCTCTTGGAATCCCACGGCCGTCAACACCTTCGCCATACAAGTGGTAACACCAGGCCATGAAGTCGACTTCTTCATCAACGGCGGGATTGTTGCGAGGTTCACCACGGGGATTCCAATGTCAGACTTTCTAATCGCAGGGTCCGAGGTCAAAGGATTCGGGTCGGCCGCCCCTGTCGTGGCCACCTTAGACACGTACGGCGGACTGCTGGGCAGCGACTAGCCGTTTTCAGGCGTGCAAACCTAGGGTATCTTCTTCTTTAC
>Ga0187770_10001690_pt1 | contig 11876 bp, 10 predicted proteins | sample 0116_SJ02_MP02_2_FD_133154 | JGI IMG/M metagenome (GOLD analysis project Ga0187770, IMG submission 133154) | Tropical peat soil microbial communities from peatlands in Department of Meta, Colombia - 0116_SJ02_MP02_20_MG | ecosystem: Environmental > Terrestrial > Soil > Wetlands > Peat | place...
CTCGTCGGTGGCGGCCAGATGACGATCGTCAACCGGACAGTGCCACTGGCGCTCCAGACGCTCGGATACAGCGACGAGCAGATCGAGCAGATCGTTGCCTACGTCAACGAGCGAGGCACGATCCTCGGTGCTCCCGATCTCAAGGACGAGCATCTACCGGTGTTCGACGTCGCGGTCGGAGAACGTCCAATCCACCACATGGGACATATCAAGATGCTTGGTGCCGTCCAGCCATTCATTAGCGGGTCGGTAAGCAAGACGATTAATGTTCCCGAGTCCGCCACGGTGGAAGACATCGAGGACGCGTACGTCAAGGCCTGGCATCTGGGCATCAAGGCCCTGGCGATCTATCGGGACGGCTCGAAGACGGCACAGGCACTGAGAACTGACGCGCAAAAGAAAACGCCCGTCCCGTCCCAGGCAGACCTCGACAAGGCCGTCGCCGAAGCGCTCGCCAAGGCGCCACCGAAGCGCCGGCGGATGCCGCGGGAACGCCAGTCGATCACGCACAAGTTCTCGATCGGCGGGCACGAGGGCTACATCACCGCCGGCATGTACGAGGACGGGACGGTCGGGGAGATCTTCCTGACCGACATCGGCAAGGAAGGCTCGACGCTGCGCGGCATGATGAACTCGTTCGCGACCGCGATCTCGATCGCGCTCCAGTACGGGGTGCCGCTCGAGACGCTCGTGCGCAAGTTCAGCTACATGCGCTTCGAGCCCGAGGGCATGACCTCCAATCCGGAGATCCCGTTCGCCAAGTCGATGCCCGACTACATCATGCGCTGGCTGGCCTCGCGCTTCCTGGACGTCGACCTCCAGGAGGAGCTCGGGATCCTCACGCCCGCGGTACGGGCGCGCCAGGCCGCTCAGGAGGCGGCGAGCTCGCATCTCGGTGACGTGGCGGCGCCGGCGCAGCCGGCCGAGCGGAAGCCCGACGGCAACGGCAACGGTGGGAACGGCGGACGCGCGACGGGCCAGGCGCTGCCGGCGACGTCGGCGCTGACCGACGAGCCGCCGGTCGTCCCGACAATGCGCAAGGGACTCGATCTCGGGCCGGCCTGCCAGCAGTGCGGCGGGATGATGCAGCGCACCGGCAGCTGCTACACGTGCTCGAGCTGCGGCTTCAACACCGGCTGCGGCTAGCCGATCGCCTCAGACACCTGCGTCTCCCCGAGGCCCCGTCAGAAATGGCGGGGCTTCTTCGTCTCTGGGCCGCAACCGCTCGCTCGACGGCACTTCATGAGCCCGGCCCACCTTCGCGAACCTCAGTCCCGCCCATCTTCGCGAGCCTCCTCCATCGCGCCTCCTCCTCTGCGGAGGAGTCGACACTGAGCCCGTCCCTCGAGCGCGTGGCCTGGCGACCCGCGGCCGCTCGGCGTTCAGGCTCGAGCCTCGGGACCCCGACCCCGGACCAGCACGCCGGTCGGATGCTGCTTGGTGAGCACGTACGAGGCGCGAAGGTCCGAGCACTGGCCGCGCTGCTGGCGGCGGGTGTGCCACGGCCGAACCGACCAGCCTCCCGCCGAGACCGGCAGCAGCAGGACGATCGGGTATCTCCGTCGCATCTCGACGCCGGGCAGGTACCCGACCGAGCCGACGTCGAGACGGGTGTCCCAGGCCAGAAGGCTCGCGAACTCGACCACCGTCACCGGCTCTCCGCAGGCGCGGACGGCGTGATAGCCGCCGAGCTGGTTCATCGTCGTCTGGAGCAGGCCGATTTCGTTCGTCCGGCCGCGCTGCAGCCGCAGATCGGTGCGCTCGGCTCTGAGGCGCCCGAGCGCGCCCGGAACGAGCGCCACGACCAGCACCCCGACCGCCGCGACCCCGGACCACTTGAGCCAGCCTCGACCCAGCTCCGGCAGGCCGGCCAGCGCCCATCCCACGCCGATTCCGGCAAGCACGGCGGAGACGCCGGCCGGCTCGAACATGTAGCGCGACAGCGCCGGGAAGCCGTGGAACGCGAACGCGATCTCGATCACCACCCACACCACGACCGCCGCCGCCAACATCAGCACCGGGCGGTTGCGCCGGACGATCGCGATCGCGACGGTGGCGAGCGCCGCGATCCACAGGGGCAGGTACTGCAGCTCGGTGAAGCGGCCGATCGTGCCGAACACCTTGTTCTGGTGAAGCTCGCGCGGTGAACGCAACGCGAGCTCGCCGGCGATATCGGGCCGTCCGTTGGTGATCCAGGGAATCCCGAACCACATGAATGCGATCACCGCGACGGCCCCGGCCGCCATCCACCGGATCGAGGGGACCTTGAACCAGGCCCATACGAGGTAGACGCCCAGGAACGGCCACACCTCCGGTCGACCCAGCGACCCGAGCACCCCGAATATGAGCGCCCACCGATAGTGGCCGGAAAGGTACATGTCGATCCCCGCCAGACAGAAGGTGACGATCATCGGGTCGGACTGGACGCTCAGGACGTAGTGCATGTAGTCCTCGAGTCCGAGCACCGCCAGCCCGGCGAAGACCGCGGCGGCGACCGGCGCGTACCGGCGGACGGACCGGGAGTCGCCGGCTGCCAACCCGGCATCTCGCGTGATCCGGTAGGCGATCCGGCCGGCGAAGATGCTCCCGGACAGCGATATCGCCACCGCGGTGATCATCCACAACCGCAGCTCGTACCGGTGGCCGGCGAGCGCGTAGGGCACCGTGAACAGATAGGGCAGCGGCTTCCACGAGGGCGCTCCCCCGAGGTTGAGCTTCAGGTGGAGCGTCTGGTAGCCCCACACGAGCCAGCCGTAGGGGTCATACCCCGGCCGGGTCCTCGCCCACAGCACCAGGAGCGCCGAGATCACCACGACGCCGACGCCAGTCAGCACCCACGCGTGGCGGCGCAGAACGGACCACGGCGAGGCCTTCATCCGGTCGGGTGCGCCTTGCTCGACAGCCGGCAGTGCTTCGAGGCTGCTCTCGGACACGACCGCGCGCACCGTAGCATCCGCGCCCGTCGCTTGCGTTCGACGGCAGAGCGCCTGTACGCAGCTACCTGACGTCCAGCGCGGTCAGGCTGCCGTTGGCGGCCTGGGTGTAGCCGACCTGCACGTCGCTGCCGAGCTCGAGGCCGTGCGCGAGGCTCTCCCCGCCGGCGGTTTGGAACGTGAGGATGCGCGCGAACGCGGTCTGGCGCTCGAGCACCGGCAGGAGCAGGTGGTACGGCTTGTAACGGTGGCTCGTGGCGTCGGGCGCGCCGTCGTCGAGCCAGCCGGCGCCACCGTTCGGGTTACCGCCGCCGCCACCGTCTGAGGTCCCGAAGAAGCGGCCGTCGATGTTCATGAAGATGTGGATGCCGGGGTCGTCGTAGAGCGTGACCTCGGTGGCGCCCTGACCCACGCCGCGCGCGATCAGGTGCGCCTGCATCAATTCGGTGATGATGCCGGCGTCGTTCGGGACCCCGGTGGCGGGCTCCCAGACGCCCGCCCCGGCCAGCACCGCCGCGACGGACCCCGAGCAGTCAAAGCCGATCCGGCGCCCGTTGTAGCCGGGACCCTTGATGCCGATGCTCGCGATGCCGGCGTCGGCGTGGCCGCCGCCGTAGACGTACGGAAAGTCCCCGGCGGTCACGTTGTCGGCGGCAGCGGTCAGCGCCGCGACCACGGACATCGGCCCTCCGCTCGCCTCGATCGCGAACGTACGCCCGCTCACCCCGATCACGGTGCCGGTGACGTTCGCGCGCACCGGAGCAGCGGGCGTCGCGCCGGCGGCCGGAGGCAGAACGAGCGCGCCGAGGAGCGCGCACAGGGTGACAGCGAGTCGCTTCATCGACCACATCCATCGGCCGCGCGGCCGCGGACCTGATGTCTGGGTTCAGACCGTGCACTCGATCCGAGCGACGAAATCGCCGCGGCCACGGGCCGCGCGCGGGCGGATCGCGCACCTCAACGCGGAGCGATGGCTCGGACTTTGATGGGCCTCGCTGCGCTCGGCGTCCGTGGGACCACGTTCCCCATCCGGACGGGGTCGGGTGGTCCCATGGATGCCGCGAAGCGGCCCAGACAAACCTTGCTAGAGCCCCGGCGGGTGGCGCACCACGAAGCCGGCGAACTCGCCGCCACCCTGTGCCCAGCGCGTCCCGCTCTCGGCCAGGGCCACCGTGTCGAAGCGCCAGCCCGCCACCTCCATCCACACGTGGTCGGCGTTGGCGTAGATCGTGACCCAGCGCCCGGGGCCGGGATCGCCCCAGTCCTCGAACTGCCCCGAGACCATCGGTGAGGTCACCAGCCCCGCAGCCGCGAGCGCGTAGCTCACCGACCCCGAGCAGTCATAGCCGTCGGCGTGGAAGGAGGCGTGGCCGCCGCCGTAGATGTACGGGAGCGTCGCGATCGCGTTGCCCGCAGCGATGATCTGCGCCACCGCGGCCGGGGCGCCCGGCGGCGCGTGCACCATTCCGCCGGTGTCGACGGCGATCCCGCCGACGTCGGCATTGCCGGTGGCGGCGGCCCGCGCGGCCTCGGCCGCGGCCTTGGCCTCGAGCGAGCTCAGATGCGCGTTCAGGGCGTGCAGCTTGGCCGTGTCTTGACTGCGCGCGCCGAGCTCGGCGATCTGCTGGTGCAGTAGCGCCGCCTGGAGCGCGGCGACCTGGTTGCGCTCCGTGATCACCTGGTCGGTCAGCACCTGATCGCGGCGCTCGAGCCGCCCCAGCAACGCGGCCTGCCGAGCCACGGCCTCGCGCGCCGCGCGAGTGGTGGCCACGATCTGGGCATCCTGGGTTCCGATGCGGTGCAGGAAGCTGACCTGCTCGAGCAGGTTGGTGAACCCGTGCGCCTCGAGGATGACGCTGACCAGATTTGGCTGCTGGTTCTCGTAGGCGGCGACCAGGTTCGCGGCCAGCGCGTGGGTCGCTCGCTCCAGGTAGTTCTCGAGGTCGACGAGATGGTTGCGCGCCTGCAGCAGCGCGCTCTGCACGCTGCGCAGCTGCTGTTCACGGTAGGTCAGCTGGCCCTCGAGCCCCGTCAGACGCTGATTGGCGCTCGCCAGTCCCTGCGTGGTCGCGTGGATCTGCGCCGAGTCGCGCGCGATCTGAGCGCTCAGCGCGGACGCCGCCGACTTGCCGGCGCTGATCTGGCTCTGGAGGTCTCCGGCGCTCGAGGCCGTCAGCCCGCTCCCGAGGAGCCCCACCGCCACGAGCAGGAACGCGGCGACCCTGAGGACTCGGTGGCGATGGGCTGAAGGCATGTCGAATTTGGGCACTGCAGAGCGCGCCCCGACATCCATCGCATCGGGTGCCGCGGCCGCGGGTGAGCCCCCTGGATGGAAGCCGGCAGCACCCTAACAAGCCGCCTCGCCAGACGGCCCCCAGATCCTGCGCTTGCAACAAATCTTGCGAGCGCCCTCCCTCTTACACAGCTCCGACGCTTAGCCGACGCTCGTCTTCCGCGCGGGTCCGACCATTTCAAGTGCAGAAACGAAGACACCGAACGGAGACCGAAATGACCGCCATCATCATCCTCAACGTCGTGTTCGCCGCCGCCGTCATCGTCGGCATCGTCGGACTACTCGCCCGGAGCATCCACGACGACAATCCCGGCGCCACCGCCAACTTCGTGCGCTCCACACGCCGGAGGCGGCGCACGACCGCGCGGGCGCGCGTCCTCGGCCGGACCGCGGACTCCCGCGCATAGAGCACCTCTTCACCCCTCGGAGGTGTCCAGACGGGCCCGGTGCCGCGGCGGCGCCGGGCCCGTTACATGCTCGGGCCGACCGCGCCGGCGGTGTCTACTCTCCCATCCGCAGGACCGGCTTGATGACCTAGCCCTCCTCGGCGTCCCGCGCGGCCTGGTCGATCTCCTCGAAGGCGTACGTTTCTGGCCACGGCCGCCGTTGATAGAGCGCAATGGAGTGCGACCACACCGGGACCTACAGTGGGGCGTCGCGGTATCTCCGCGATACGGGCGAGCTGCGCCTGGTGCTGCTGTGCGACCGCTGTGGCGCAGAGCGCGAGGAGCTCGGGCGGATCGAGTATCGGCCCGACGTCGTCCTCTTCCCCGGGGTCGAGCCGCCGGTCGACGGATCGACGCTCCGCGCCGAAGCCGCGTAGCGGCGCCCTCAGCTCGGACAGCTGGATCGCGCGAGATCCTCGGCTGCGAGGATCTACTGACCGATGCTGATCGAGCAGGACAGGGCGGGAATCCGGCACGCATGCGAGTCCACGCTGCGGCGGAACTGGCGCGAGGGCATGCGCGCGGCCGACGGCGTCGAGTTCGCCTACACCTGCCCCAGCCCGGGCCACTATCCGTGGCAGTGGTACTGGGACTCGTGCTTCACCGCGATCAGTTGGCGGCACTTCGACCCGGCCAGATCCCGCCGTGAACTCGAGTCGCTGCTGGCGGCGCAGCGCGAGGACGGCTTCATTGGCCACACGATCTTCTGGAACACGCCGCTGACCGGCCGGCGCCGCTACACGTACAACGTGACCACGCCGAACGCGCCGATGACGGCCAGCATCCAGCCGCCGATGCTGGCCTGGGCCTGGCGGATCGCCGTCGGCGACCCCGCCGATGTGCCGGCGATCGTCCGCCACTACGACTGGCTGGCGGACAACCGCGACCTGAACGGCGACGGCCTGATCTGGATCGTCCAGCCCGACGAGTCCGGGCTCGATGCCTCCCCCCAGTTCGACGCGATGTGGGGGTGGCGCGCCCACGACCGCCCGGGCTTCCTGCTGCTCGTCCGGCGAAACCGCCGGCTCGGCTACGACCTGCGGCGGATCGACCACGCCGGCGGCCCCGTCTGCTGCGAGGTGGCGACGAACGTCCTCTACTCGCTGTCGCTGATGGCGCTCGGGCGGCCGTCGCTGACCGGCACGATCGTCGACCGCATGTACAACCAGAGCGCCGGCGTGTTCGAGCCGCTGACCCGCCCTCGCTTGCGGCGCACCCCACCCCTGACCTGGGCGGCGCTCTCGCCGCTGGCGCTTCCCGACCTGCCCGAGGAGATCGGACGCCGGTTGGTCGAGGAGCATCTCCTCGACGGGCAGCGCTTCTGGCTGCCGGTGGCGCCGCCGTCCGTCCCCCCGACCGAGCGGACGTTCTCCACTCGCGAGGACGGGTTCCTCTGGATCAGGCGCTACTGGCGCGGCCCGACGTGGGTCAACGCGGCCTGGCTGGTGTGGCTCGGCCTCAGGCGCCTCGGGTACACGAAGCAGGCCGACGGGCTCGCCGCCGGGATCTCCTCGGCGGTGCTCGCCAACGGCCTGCGCGAGTACTACCACCCGTACACGGGCCGTGGCATGGGTGCGGTCGACTTCGCGTGGTCGTCGCTGGTGATGGAGCTGCTCGCCGCCGATCCGGCCGCCGCCTCGGGCAGCTACCTGTCCGAGAGGGCTGTCGTGATTCCTGACAGTCCGGATTCCTGACGGTCCGATTACAATGCGGCCGCCCCATACCGGGCGCGATTCGGGAGTCAGTTCATGTGGAACGGTCAGCAGGTGTCGGTCGTGCTGATGACCTACGCCGAGCGCGACTCGATCAGAGACGTCATCGAGGGCTTCCTCGCCACCGGCCTGGTCGACGAGGTGCTCGTGGTCGACAACAACGCACAGGCGGGAACGGAGGAGGAGGTTCGCGAGACCTCGGCGCGCTTGGTCAAAGAGCCCCGTCAGGGATATGGACACGCGATCCGCCGCGGCCTAGTCGAGGCCACTGGCGAGCTGATCGTGCTGGCCGAGCCAGACGGTACGTTCGCGCCGCAGGACATCATGAAGCTGCTCGTGTACAGCGCGGAGTGCGACGCGGTCTTCGGCACCCGGACGACCTGGGAGCTGGTGTGGGAGGGCGCGAACATGGATCGGTTCCTGCGGTGGGGCAACTGGGCCGTCGCAAAGCTGATCGAGGTGCTGTTCAACACAAGTCATCTCAGCGACGTCGGTTGCACTTACAAACTGCTGCGCAGAGAAACCGCGAAACGCGTCGCGAGCGCCATGAAGGTCGGTGGCAGCCACGCCGGCGCCGAGATCATGCTGCTGACAATCCGTTCCGGCGCCCGGTTTGTCGAGGTGCCGGTCAACTATCTCCCGCGCGTCGGACAGTCGTCGGTTACCGGCAACCGGCTGATCGCGATCTCCGTGGGACTACGGATGATTGGCCTCGTGCTTCGCGCTGCGGGGTCCTCTCCGCGAAAGCGCCACCGGCCCCCGGCGTTCGTCTCACAGCCCACATCGAACGCTGAGGCGGCTCATGAGCAGCTCACACTTTGACTCGATCGCGGCCGTCTATGACGAGTCGATCCCCGCACACGTCGCCGAGCATTACCTGAGGAAGCGGACGGCGTTCGTCCTCGCGCACTGCCCTCGCGGCGACGGACTCGACGTCGGCTGCGGCACCGGGGTGCTCGCCGAGCGACTCGCCGGCGCCGGATACCAGATGGTCGGAGTCGATCCCTCAGCCGGAATGCTCGAGATCCTCGAGTCGAGAACGCCACTCGTACGCCCTGTGCACGCGTCCGGAACCTCGCTCCCGTTCGATGACGACAGCTTTGACCTCGTGCTTACCGTCGCCGTCATGCACCACATTGCCGACCCCGAAGACGTACGTCAAACGCTCGCCGAGATGATCAGGGTCGTGAAGCCGTCCGGACGGGTGCTCGTTTGGGACCACAACCCGCGTAACCCATATTGGGGGACGCTGATGGCCCGCGTCCCTCAGGACACCGGCGAGGAGCGACTGATTCCCGAAGCGGAGATCGTCACCGGTCTGCGGGCCGCTGGCGGGCAGATCCTGCTCACTACACAGCTCGGGGCCGTTCCGGACTTCACCCCGCCCCGAGCGATCCGCCGCGCCGCCGCGATCGAGCGCGCGGTCGAGGGCACCCCCGGGGTTAGGAGGTTCGCCGCGCACAATGTCATCCTCGCGACGAAGTGACTAGCCACGCCCAGGCAGGAACCGGGTACCGCTTCCTGAGGGCGGTCGACATCGGTCGTGATTGGCTTGCGTCGCGACGCCGCCAGGCCGCGGCTGCGGTCGGGTTGTACGTCGTCATCTCGATCGGGTACTTCGGGCTACACGTGCTTCCGCACCTCGGGAGCAAGACTGTCGCGCTGCGCAACTGGAGCGATCCGACGGCCAATATGTGGAGCCTGGCGTGGTGGCCCTACGCGCTGCTTCATGGGCTAAACCCGCTAGTTACTAACGCTCTATTCGTCCCCGATCGGATTAATCTCGCGGCCACGAGCCCGACTCTGTGCCCGCTGGCGGGGATCGTGGGAGCGCCGATCACGATCGCGTTCGGCCCAATCGTGTCTTACAACCTGCTGATGCTGGCAAGTCCCGTGCTTGCCGCGTTCTTCGCCTTCCTCCTGTGCCGCTACATCACCCAAAACTTTGCCGCGAGTCTCTTCGGCGGCTACGTGTTCGGGTTCTCGACCTACATCCTCGGACACATGGAAGGTCATCTCCAGCTCGTGCTGATCTTTCCGATTCCGGCCGGCGTCCACCTCGCGCTGCGCCTGCTCGATGAGCGCATCAGCGAACGGCGCTTCATCGTCCTGATGGCGCTTACCCTGGCTGCGCTGTTCCTCACTTCGGGCGAACTTACACTCACGTTCGTAGCCCTCGGAGCGGTTGCCCTCGCGGTGGCGTTCGCCCTTGCACCCACCGCACGAGACCGCATCATCCGCAGCGTCAGGCCGATTCTCATCGCTGGGGCCGTGGCGGCGATCGTGACCAGCCCGGTGATCTACTACGAACTCCACGGAACCGTGAGGTTCGCATCGAACATCGGCGACTTCGACGCCAGTGACGTGCTCGGGTTCCTCGTGCCCACTGACTTGGTCCGACTTGGCTATAAGCATTTCGACGCGCTTGCTCGGGCCTTCAACCTCAGCGGCAGTGACGCCGAGGCCGTCACCTATGTTGGCCTACCGCTCGCGCTGATCGTCGCGCGCTACACGATCACGCGCTGGGGCCGGATCTCGACGAGGATCCTGTTCGCGATGCTGGCGGTGGTCGTCGTGCTGCTCCTCGGGTCGCACCTGCACATCGCGGGCTACTCGACGATCCCGCTTCCGTGGAAGCTGCTCGACCAGTCGTTGTTACACGATGTGATCCCGCTGCGACTCGCGGTGTACATGTTCCTGATCGTCGGCGTGATCGGAGCCATGTGGTTGGGCCAGCCACGTGCGGGTGGATGGGGTGTGGCCAAGTGGGCGGTGGCGGCCGCGAGCATTGCATTCCTGCTGCCCAACGTCAGCGGTGGCCTCTGGCGCGGGTGGGAATTCAACCCCGCGTTCTTCACCACTCATCAATACCGACGCGTCCTCACGCGAGGGGAAAACGTGCTGATCCTGCCGTTCGGCCAGCTCGACGCCAGCATGCTGTGGCAGGCCGACACGGACATGTGGTTCCGGCTGGCGGGCGGGTATATCAATCCGCAATACCCCCGGGATTACGAGAAGGACCCGCTCTTCCCCGCCCTGATTCACGAGGCCAAGCCGAACCCGCAGGCGCTGCGCTCATTTCTGGCCCGCCGGCACGTGGGTGCGGTGATCGTCGATCCCGAAACACCAGAGCGGTGGCCCGAGGCGCTCGCCGCCCTCGGGCTAAAGCGCCGGTCGCTCGGCGGCGTCTGGTTCTACCGCTTATGACCGCTAACCCGCGGTCTGGAACTGCTCCATCACCGAGACGTAGCGGTCAAAACCCCGCTCGACCGCGTCGGGGCCGTCCTGTGGGAGCCAGAACACGACGCGGTGAACGCCACCCTCGGCCACCCGCTCGATCCGTGCCGGTTCGGGCGCCATCCCCATCATCGTGACCGGAATCGGGTCGCGTCCCACCTCGGCCGCGCGCGCGTTCAGCTCGGCGATCCGGGACAACAGCTTCTCCTCGGTGGTGCGGTTCGGCATCCACTCGTCGCCGTAGGCGAGCACGCGCTCGAGCACGCGCGGACCATTGCCGCCGACGAGCACCGGGGGATGCGGCTTCTGGAGCGGCTTGGGCCAGCACCAGATCCGCTCGAAATCGACGTACCGCCCCGAGTAGCTGGCGGCGTCCTCGGTCCAGATCGCCTTCATCGCCTCGATGCGCTCGCGCATCACCCCGAACCGGTGCGAGGCCACGGTGCCGTGGTTGGCCATCTCCTCGACGTTCCATCCGGCGCCTACGCCGAACAGAAAGCGCCCGCCCGACAGGACGTCGATGGAGGCAACCTCCTTGGCGGTGATGATCGGGTCGCGCTCGATGACCAGGCAGATACCCGTCCCGATCAACAGGCGCTCGGTCGCCGCCGCGGCCGCGGTCAACCCGACGAAGGGGTCATACGTCTGGGTGTAGAACGCGGGGAGCTCGCCACCGCCCGGGTAGGGAGATTCGCGGCTGGCCGGAATATGCGTGTGCTCGGGGAACAGAAGGCATTCGAACCCCCGCTCCTCGGCCATCAGCGCGATCTCCGCCGGGGGCTGCACCGACTCGGTCGGGAAGATGGCAACGCCGAATTTCATCGTTCGTTCACCCTAGCGGAGGCAGACGCCACGCTACCGTTGTCCCCATGGCAACCGAACGTGAAACCGACACCCGCGAGGTCGCGCTCTCCGACGCCGAGTGGCGCGAGCGACTCTCGCCTGAGCAGTACAGCGTCCTGCGCCAGCACGGCACCGAGCGGCCGTTTAGCGGCGAGTACGTCCACCTCAAGGAGGACGGCACGTACCGCTGCGCCGGCTGCGGCGCCGAGCTCTTCAGCTCCGATACGAAGTTCGACTCGGGCACCGGGTGGCCGAGCTTCTACGAGCCGGCGGTAGCCGAGAACATCGAGACGCGAGACGATCGCAGCCTGTTCATGCGGCGCACCGAGGTCCTCTGCAAGCGCTGCGGCGGGCACCTCGGCCACGTGTTCGACGACGGGCCGGCGCCGACCGGGCTGCGGTACTGCATGAA
>Ga0187770_10001693_pt1 | contig 11872 bp, 7 predicted proteins | sample 0116_SJ02_MP02_2_FD_133154 | JGI IMG/M metagenome (GOLD analysis project Ga0187770, IMG submission 133154) | Tropical peat soil microbial communities from peatlands in Department of Meta, Colombia - 0116_SJ02_MP02_20_MG | ecosystem: Environmental > Terrestrial > Soil > Wetlands > Peat | place...
ATATTGACAGTCAGATTACTTCCATGATAAGATACTTTCGGCATGACTGACCGGCACAACTTGGAGCCGCGACACGCCGCCGGGCCCGGCTTCCTGGCCCAAATCCATTCATCTATGATTTTTTTAATCGGCCTACGTGCGATTAGAGATCGCCGCAACCCATTGAAAACACACGACGGCGGCCATGTCTAATCGGCTCAAAAAGGGGGGGTCGAAATTCGCCGATTGAGGGGCCTCCAGAAAATGGAATCCCCCAAGGCTGCATTCGAGGCATCTGCCAATCCCAAATCGGGAAGGCTGACACGAAAGGGGCTTTGCCGGCTATAAAAGAAAAAAGCCCGGGGGCGAGAGGTTATCTCGCCGCCGGGCTTGTCGGAGGGGAACGCGAAGAGCGGCTACTGCTGGCGCTGCTGTTGCTGCTGGGGCTGATTTTTCTTCGCCAAGTCGGCTTTCGCCGGATCGGCGGAAATGTTGGAACTGGGTTTCTGATAGCGCGTGAGGAACGGCATGAACGGCGTGACCTCAAACGGCATCTTTTCACGCGCGGAATAAAGGGGAATGGGCTTGGCTTTCACCAGCTCGACGCGGTCGCTCCAAGGATCGAGCTTGATGCGCGCGCCAATGGGGAGCGCGGCAATCTGGTCGAGCTTGTCGGGCTTGAGCTCCGGCGCTCCGGTCATCAACTGCGACTCGAGATACGGCCGGTTGCCCAGGCGCGGATTGATGAGAGCAGGAAGATTCTTGGACTGCGAGTCGAGCTGGCGCAGGAAGAGGCCTGCGTTTCCGAGCTTGTCTTTGTACGGAGAATTCTTGAGAAGCTCGATGGCCTTCTGGCCGGCCAATTGAATCTGCTCCGGGCTGTCCTTGAAGGTGAAATGGCTGAGAGCTTCGGTGGTGGTGACGTTGGTCATGTCGTTAAAGCCCCACTGGTCGGTGGAAGGCTTGGTGACAATGATGTCCGCCAGTTCCTGAGCGAGCATGGTGGCGAGGCTGGCTTCGTCGGGCAGAACGTCGAGCAAGCCGCGGCTCAGGACCACGGTGTGGCCGATGGAAAACATTTCCAGTGTGCCGGTGGTGAGGACGCGGCAGTGGACTTCGGGCTGAATGTCGAGGTTGTTGGTGACCTCGAGGTTGTTGACGACGGTTTCGAGAACTTTGTCCACTTCTCCCGGAGGCGAGAGCAAGCCGGTGCGCTGCAGCCGGTCGATGACGTTGACTTCGGCCTGATGCTGCCATTCGCGCTCCGCTTCAATCGGAGAGCGGTCCTGCGAGGCCGCGGCCTGGTCCTGAATATTGCTGGAAGCTTCGATGGTCAGCTCGCTGAATTCTTCCTGGCGGCCGATGCCTTTCAGGTTGTAGCCCCACAGGCGCGTTTGGGACTTGAACCGGATGCGGCTGCCGAGGAAATCCTTCAGGTCGGACTCCTGGCTGAAGACGAACGCGGGGAGCCACATGCCCGGCTGAACGTTCAAGCGCCAGCTATCGAAGTGCAGATTGAAGCCGTTGATGCCGGCCACCGGAGTGTAGACACCGTTGAAACGCACAATCGTGTAGTTCTGATCTTCCACCCAGAGGCGGCCCTTGAAGCGACCCTTGCCGGATTTGGGAAGCGGCGTGGCGTCGAAGACCAGGCAGCGGACTTCGCCCAGAAATTCGCGGTGCACATAATCGAACTGGTAGTGCTGCCGGTCAAATCCGGTGGTATCGATATAAATCATCTGCAGGAAGCCTTCGGGGACGAAATCGGATTTGAACATTCCGGCGATGTGTGAAACGGGATTGAAGGCGTCGAACTTTCCGTGCTTCTTGGCCAGCATGGAATTGTCCACCACGCCTTTGGCAAGATCCGCCTGGCCCAAGAAGTAATGGTCCTTATCCGGGACGGCGCCCATATCCTTATCAGGCTTCATGTCCTGGATATAGGTCTCGATGATGGGGCTGTAGCGGCGGATCATGGCGACCTGGTCATGTTCGCGCGCAATGATGCGGTCAATCGCCTGATCGACAGTCGTCACCGGAACAGAAGTGGAACCGCCGGCCTGTGGCTGCGTCTGGTCCGCGGTTTGCGTCTGCGCGGAAACTGCACCGGCCAGAGCGCTGGCGAGAAAAATTCCAAGAATGAACCCCTTCGACGTGCGCATGCCTTTCCCCCTTCAGTACGCCAATTGGAAAACGATGTGAACGATTCCCGAGAAGTCCACGGGCTGGCCGCCTTGCTGCGCCGGGTTGAACCGGATCTGGCGAGCGGCCGACATGGCGGAATCGTCCAGGCCATAGCCGAGGCCCTGAACGACGCGCTGGACACGAACTTCGCCCGAAGCCGCGAACATAACCTGCAAGAGCACTTCTCCCTCGATTTTCTTTGTCCGAGCCTCGTCGGTGTAAACCGGCTTGGGCTTGAACAAGATTTCGACCGGCTTCGTGTTGGAAGTTGCCGCGGCAGCCGGCTTCACTTTCGGCCCCGGGGCAGCGGCGCGTTCGTCGGCAAAAAGGCCTTGCTGGACGCCGCCGCGAGGGCCACCGCTGGAAGTTCCCGTGGCCACGCCGTTGCCGAAACCTGTGCTGGCCACCACGCCGCGAGTTCCTTTGGCGCCGCCGGTGCCGTTGCCATAGCCCGGCCCGGTGGGCAAATCATACGCGCCGGCCTGCGCGATATTCGGCGACCGATTCGTCTTCCCATTGGGAGCGACGCCATTTGGATCGCCGAAGCCGCCGGTCTGAACGTCTTCCCGCGGCCGCTTGATCGTGGGAATCGCCGAGCTGCCCATCGAAACGGGGGCCGCCGTGGGGAACTGCTTCGAAACATCCGGCAGATCCGGATTCCGCGTGTTTTTCTTGGCGGTCGCGGGCTTCGCGATCGGCGAAGTGAAAACGGGAGAATAAATTTTCGGCTTGGGAGGTTGGACTGCGACCTCCACCGGTTTCGGAACCGGCTTTTTGAACACTTCGCGCTTCACCGGTGTGGGCTTCGGAGGCGGCTGCGGCTTCCACGCTTCGATCACCGGCGCCTCAATCGGAGTTCTCCAATAGCGATGCACCATCTCGAGCCTTTGCGGCATGAGCATGGGAGCGATAATCACGATGGAAAGCGCGATGACTTGCAGCACGAATCCTGCACCAAACGAGCTCAGGCGGGACTGCCCGTCGGGAAGGATGGCATCATTGAAGACGGCTCGATTTAGGACCCTCGCCATGCTGATCTCCAGGGACTCTATCCCAAACTAGGATGCGTCGAGACAGAAATACGCCGACAATACTTTAGTACTAGAACGCGTGGCTGGGGTGAATAGGACTCAAGTACTATTCTAGCGCCAGTCGTGCCGAAAGCGATACCCTGATTGGCGGGGACTTTTTAGCTCTTGGCTCAGCGCCCAACCGCCTCGGCGCGTCCATTTTTGCCCCTCGGCTACTTATCAATTTAACCCGAAGGCTGGAGCTTCGTTGCGGAATTTTTCTGGGCCGGTGTTCAGGAGGCACGGCCCATGCGGGCCGTGCCCCCTGAGATGTTGAGTTGATTGCCGGGCTTATCGCGGTTCGACGACCACGTAGCCGGAGACGCCGCCGTGGTTCACAAGCAAGAGCACTGGTTTCGCAGCTGCGCCGGCCATCGCCTGCTGGTATTGTTCGATGTTGGTCACTGGTTTGTGGTTGACTTCCTGAATCAAGTCGCCCCGATTGAGGCCGGCTGCGGCGGCAGGGCCTGAGGGGTCAACCGAAGTAACCACGACTCCGCGAGTGCCGGGAGCAAGCTCCAGCTCCTTGGCGATTTCCGGAGTCAGATCCTCGACCTGGACGCCTTCGAGAGCGCCGCTGCTGGCTTCACTCTCGCCGGCCTTTTCCGCTTTCTCCGGCAATTCACCGAGCGTGACGCTTTTTTCCTCCGTCTTGCCGTCCCGCCAGATCTTCAGTTTCACCGGAACACCCGGAGGTGTCTGCGCGATCTGCACCTGAAGCCGGCTGCGGGAATCAACCGGCGAGCCATTGAGCTCGAGGATGATGTCGCCCTTGCGGAGTCCCGCGCGAGAGGCCGGCGTATCGGAGGAGACGTCGCCAACCAGAACGCCGCCGCCCTGGCTCAGCCCGAATTGCTTGGCGAGCTCGGGAGTCACATCCTGGATGTACACGCCGAGATAACCGCGGACAACTTTCCCGTGGGTAAGAAGCTGGTTCATGACGTTGCGCGCCATGTTGATAGGAATGGCGAAGCCCACGCCCTGATTTCCACCTCCGCCATTCGAGAGGATGGCGGTGTTGATGCCAACAAGATTTCCATGCAAGTCGATCATCGCGCCGCCGGAATTGCCGTGATTGATAGCGGCGTCGGTCTGGATGAAGTCTTCGTAATTTTCGATACCGAGGCCGCCGCGGCCGATGGCGCTCACGATGCCCATCGTGGCGGTTTCACCGATGCCGAAAGGATCACCGATGGCAAACACGATGTCGCCCACCTGGATCGAAGCCGAGTTACCCAGCGGAAGTGTGGGCAGATCCTTCGCGTCGATTTTCAGTACGGCAATGTCGGTCTTCGGATCGGTGCCGATGAGCTTGGCCTGAAATTCGCGCTTGTCGCTCAGGTACACCTTGATATCCGAAGCGCCGTCAATCACGTGATTGTTCGTCAGGATTGTTCCATCCGGGCTTACGATGACTCCAGAGCCCAGGCTCTGCACGCGCTCCGGCGCGCGCCGCATCTGGCCGAATTGGTCGCCGAAAAACTGGCGAAACATCGGATCGTTGAAGAAGGGGGACATCTGATCGCCGGCGTGCGACTTCACCACTTTCGAAGAGTGGATATTGACGACGGCCGGAAGCGCCGGCTTCAGCACCGCCGAAAAGCCGTTGGCGAAATTGCCCAGGCTTACCGGCGGGCCGTCAGTTGCAACTCCGATGGCTGGCGTTCCTCCCGCCCCGAAAACCGGGCGGTCCGACCAATTCCGAACTCCGAGCGCGAGGAGCCCTCCCCCCGCGAGCGCCGCGAGAACCACGACTGTGGCAATCCAGCGGCGGACCTGCAACACTTCCTTACTCATGGCTGTCTCTCCTTGAATGTTCTACCCTTATTTTTGCTTCTTCCCGATGCGGCGATCGCCAGCAGAACGGGCACACGAGGCAAAATGCGCATATACATTCGACGGCTGAGATTCAAATTCGTGATTCCCGTTCCGGATTATGCAGCATGTACAACGATCTGCACAGGGATACCTGTTGGCCTTCAAAATTTCCCTTATATTAGATGCAAGAATCCAGCCCCGTGGTCAATTGGAAGGGCGCGGTCCCGGACTGGTTCTTCACACGGCATGATTCCGGTCAAACGGCGCGCTTTTAGCGAGTATTATGCTCCCTGCCGCTGGTCCGCAAGATCTGCGAGGTCCCGCGCAGCCTTGATTCGGATGGTGGCTGAGGGGTCTTCAGACACAGACCGGGAAACTAATCCATCCGTGAAACGTCGAACTCCTGTCGGGGTGGGAGTCTAGGAATTCTCTTACGTTGTATCCCTGTGATTTCATCCATCGATGAAAAGGAGCAAGTCCGAATGACTCGAAAGATGCTTGCATTTGTAGGTCTGGCGGCATTTCTTCTTTTGGAAGTGCAGCCCGCATTCTGCGGTAACGGCACGACCCCGCCGCCTCCTTCGCCGGATGACGGAATGGCGAAGAAGCTCGCCGCTGTGGCCGGCGCAGGCACGATGGAGACTCACACCTACGAATTTCTCGAAGAGCTCAGCGACAATATCGGCGGGCGCGTCACCGGCTCGCCGGAAGCCGCCAAGGCCATCGACTGGGGTGTCGAAAAGATGCAGAGCATCGGGCTTGAAAATGTTCACAAAGAGCCGTTCAAAATGTTGCGGGGTTGGAAGCGGATTTCGGCGGATGCGGAAATTGTCGCGCCGATTCATCGCCGCGTGATGATCGACTCACTCGGATGGGTCGGCTCGACGCCTACGGGCGGTGTGGAAGCAGCGGTGGTGTCCGTCAATGAGTACCGGCTTCAGGACGAGATGCAGGACAACGCCTCGAACTGGCGCGGAAATATTCTCCTCGTGGTGCACAAAGGCCCCCGGCCGAAGGATGACTCCCTGGCGTTCGCCAAGTTCGGCGACTTTTTGAAGGCTGCTTACAAGCACGGCGCGGTCGCCGTCATCGCCGGGCAGGGCGGCTCAAAAGCCGCCGGAATGCACCTTACGCACACCGGCACGCTTGGATTTGATGAATATTACGACGTCCCGGTCACCAGCATCGCGGCAGAGGATCAGGAACAACTCGAGCGCTATCTTGCGCACGGCACGCCGGTGCGGCTCAAAATCAGCGTTCAGAATCGCTTGACCGATGGCCCGGTTGACACGGCGAATGTCGTCGGCGAAATTCGCGGCACAGAAAACCCCGAACAAATCGTAGTTGTGGGCGGACACCTGGATTCCTGGGATCTTGCTTCCGGCACGACGGACAACGGCTGCGGCGTTTCCACCACTCTGGGCGCCGCTGAGGCGGTCGTGAAATCCGGGTACAAGCCGCGCCGCACACTCCGCTTTGTTCTCTTCACCGGCGAGGAACAGGGCGATCTCGGATCGATCGCCTACACGAAAGAGCACGACAAGGAAATGAAGAACCATGTCGCCGCTGTCGTGCTGGACTCCGGGCAGGGACCGGTGACCACAATTCAGCTCGGAGGACGCAAAGACTTAATTCCTCCGGTGCAGAAATTTGCCGCATCGCTGGAGGCTTTTGGCAATTTAGGCGTGGACGACACAACGGAGTTCGGCACCGACACCGGCCCTTTCATTATGGCCGGACTTCCAGGAATCAATCTCGACCAGGACTCGCCGGACTACAAGTACACGCACCATTCGGCGGTGGACACATTCGATAAAGTGAAAGCGGACGTCCTCGACCGAAACGCGACTGTGATGGCTCTTACGAGTTTCTGGATTGCCGACCGGCCGGAGCGGCTTGCTTCACCCTGGCCGCCCGAGAGAACGGCGCGAATGCTGGTGGAAAAACATGACGACATCTTTCTCAAGATTTACGGCGTCTGGCCCTTCGGTAATTTGGGGGAGGATGCGGAGCAAAAGTGAGATCGGTCTTCGACCGAGCCCCCAATTAAAATCAGCTGATCAAACGCGCGATGAAGAATGCGGCGGCAGCGGCGAGGCCGCCGACGAGCACTGTTTGCATTCCTCCGCGCACCGGCTTCACTCCGGTAAAGTGTCCTTTGATCGAGCCGAACACAAACAGGGCGAGCAGCGTCACGCCCACCGACACCCAGAGCGCCGAAAGTATGTGCTTCATGAAGATGTAAGGCGCGAGTGGAACGAGGCCCCCGACGATGTAGGAACCCGCAATCGTCCCGGCGCTGCGTCCTGCGCGTGCGGGATCCGGCGCCTCGAGTCCCAGCTCGAAGCGCATCATGAAATCCACCCAGCGTTTCTGGTCGGAGGTTATCGCCGTCACCACCGGGGCCATCTGTTCCTGCGAGAGCCCATATTCGCGGAATACTTTCGCGACTTCTTCGATTTCGACATCGGGAAGCTCCACGGTTTCGCGGTATTCGCGATCGAGCTCCGAAGCGTAGTGTTCCGAGTCCGTCTTCGCCGCAAGGTAGCCGCCCAGCCCCATAGCAATGGAGCCGGCCGCAATTTCCGCCAGGCCGGCCGTCACCACGATGGCCGTGGATGCGACGGCGCCTGTAAGCCCGGCCGCGAGCGCGAATGGAACCGTCAGGCCATCGGACATTCCGATTACGATGTCGCGCACCGCAGCCGTCGCAGTGAAATGCTTCTCTACATGTTCGACGCTAGGCATGCTCTTCTCCTCCGGCCAGCTTCATCCTTTAATTTGAGTGCGCCTGTTCCCACTGCGCCCCAGGCGGGTATAATTATCCGGCAGGAATCGGAATTCAGGAGGTAGATTCATGACCACCACTTCTGGACAAGGAGCCGCTCCCCAGATGACATTTACGGTGCCACCCCTTCCATATCCGTTCGACGCGCTCGAGCCGTACATTGACGCGAAGACGATGGAGATTCACCACGACAAGCATCACAACGCTTATGTGACCAACCTCAACAAGGCGCTTGAAAGCGCGCCGGATCTTCAGAAGCTTTCCCTCGAGGAGCTTCTGTCGAACCTCAACAAGGTGCCCGAAAACATTCGGACGGCTGTGCGGAATAATGCCGGCGGCCACATGAATCACACGCTGTTCTGGAAGATCATGAAGAAGGGCGGCGGCGGCGAGCCGACCGGCGACCTGGCCAATGCGATCAAGTCCTCTTTCGGCAGCTTTGCCGATTTCAAGGCCAAGTTGAGCCAGGCAGCCGCAACGCGCTTCGGCTCCGGCTGGGCCTGGCTGTTAATCCGGGACGGCAAGCTCACGGTTGAATCCAGCCCCAACCAGGACAATCCGATCATCGACGGCGGAAAAGCCTTCTTCGGGATCGACGTCTGGGAGCACGCCTACTACCTGAAGTATCAGAATCGCCGCCCGGATTACATCGAGGCCTGGTGGAATACGATCAATTGGGCACAGGTGGCGGACAACTACGCGGCTGCCAAGAAATAGCACTCGTCTGCCAACACCGCCGCGTTGATAGATAAGCCTCCGCAGGGGCGGATCTCACGTCCGCCCTTGCAACACCGTCTTTCCACATCCTCACGCGTAGTTTCATGTATGAGCGATCCCCAGGTACGGAGGCTAGGAGGAATCCCCAATCGACGGATTTCAGAATCGGCGAGGACAATCTCGATTAGGTTTGATGGGGTTCGCTTGACTTCGCCAACTACTTGCTGCAAAGCACATCGTTATAGTGATTGATCAAGGCGCGCTTGGGGCGCGCCGGCAATCCGTGCAGAGGCACCTGCTGCTCCAGGGTGTGGTTTCCGCTCACGCGGGCGCGCCCGAGGTACACCACTTTCCCCTCCGCTGTTTCAATGTAGATCGGCACGAGCATCCGAAAGTTATCGTCTACGCCCGATTGCGTCAGCTTGAGGTTGAGAATCCAATCGCCATTCGGGCCGCTCACAAACGTGTGATCAAACGTATAGGTAGGCAGCGCCGTTCCATAGACGTACTCGTCGAAAAACCAATCCATCTTTCCGTTTCCGAGCAGGTCCATTTGGGGCGTCATGTGCTTTTCGACCGTGGCCTTGAAATCTTCCGTGGAGGCAGCGCGGCCGGAGTAGGTGCTCACGAAATCATGCATCATCGATTTGAACGCCTCATCCCCCGTTTTCGGGGTCCACATCATCATGCGGATCATGTGCAGGATATAGGCGCCTTTCGGATAAATCAGGTCGCGCGTGATGTTGAAGCCGGCCTTGGAGTTGTTTAGCCGGTAGCCCAGCGTGAGCGGGCCGACGTCGATGGCGCGGAGGCCCTGGGCGTTTTTCTGTGTGAGCATGTCGCGCTCATCGTTCCAGAAATTGATGAATTCCTGGGGCTTGTCCTTCCAGATGAACTGGATGTAAAGCGAGGCAGAAAAGTCCGAGAATCCCTCGCTCATCCACTGGTCGCGGTACGATCCCCACGTTATCGTATGTCCCCACCACTGGTGGGCAACCTCATGCGGGGCCACGACGAGAAAATAACCGCGCGCGCGGTCCCAGCCGAGCTGGTGACGCACCGTCGTATCGAAGAAATAAGTGATCGGCAGATAGACCATCTCCGGCCAGGACTGCCCAAAGTTCGAGGATGTTTGCTGCGTCATAGCCAGGCGCTTGTAAGGGATGGGGCCGAAATAATCGGTGTAGAGCTGGACGGCCAGCTCCGCTTCCGCCATCGCCTTCTTCAGCAGCGGAGTGGTGGTCATGTTGCCGAGCAGCGGCACGTCCCGGAGCCCCTGATAATTGGAAGGCATTTCTTCATTTGCGTAGGAAACGACTTCAAAATTGTCCAACTTGGCGATCTTGGTCTCTTCTTTTTTGAATTTTCCAAACTGGAATCCGGCGACGGGCTGCGGCCTTTCGCTCTTCCAGCGCGAAAACACACGGTTGCCGGCGGTGTCGTCCCCTAGAGGCTGGCCCGTGGCCACAAGCTGCATTCCTTTGGGAATTGTGAAACTCAGGTCAAAGCTTGTAAAGTCGCCCCAGTCTCCGCGGCTCGGGTACCAATTTTCGCGTGCAACGGGAAGATAGTTTGAGCCTCCCTCGTCAATCACCGCTTGCTTCCCTCCGTAAACGGTGGTGATGGTGCACTCCTGCCCCGCGCTCAGTTCCTTTGGAAGCAGCACCCAAAAATCGGAATCTTTTTGGGCCTCTTCCTGAATGAACGGAAGCGACTGGCCCTCGGCGCCGGTGACGCTTTGCACGCGGAGCGTATGGAAGAGATCAAGGTGGATGGCCCGCAATCCGTCGATCTGCGAAACAATATGGGTTGCCGCTTTGCCGTGAAGTTCGCCGCTATGCTGAATCTCAGCCTCGACCTGCTGGCTAGCAATATGAAAACTCGCGTTGTTTTCCGTGCCCGAGGCCTTGCCGGTTTCATACTCTCGCGAATAATGGAACGCGGCCCACACTCCGGCTCGCGACTCGTCGAAAGTGGCCAGCATGATCTCTTCGGGCTTGAGCCTGTGAGGCGCGCCGTGGGGATCGATCCAGTAAATCAGTTTGTTCGTGTACCGGAAGCTCTTGATGAAAGCAACGAAGAGTCCACCCGGCCGGCTGCTGAGCACATCCTGCAAAATTCGCGCGTCGAGATTGTAGTGGTGGTCGTTGCGGAGGGTGGACTTGACGTCATCAAGATATTTCGTGGATACGCTCGCCGGCGCACCAGGCGTGGCCCCGTCCGCCCTCTTGAGTTCCTCGTAGGTGTTGTCGGTGAAGCGCAGCACGAGCTCGTTGAACGAGTCTCGCAAGCCATCCTGTTTTGTCAGGAGCGAGAGACTCCGCTTTTCGATGGCGAGAGGGGGCACCAGCGAGAAGCTCCCCTCGCCTGAAAAAAAGGCTCCTGTCACTTTGCCCGCCACGGGCGCGAGAAATGCGATCGTCCCAGATTCGAAAGTGAAAGTTCCGGCATCGCGATGGAGCACCAGATGGTGCACAGTCAGGGCTTCATTCCCGAGGCCGATCTGCCGCAACTGCTGATAGGTCGGGTCCGAGTTGGGTGCTGCTCCCGCCTGAGGAACCGATTCGTTGGCGGGCCGGATGCTTCCCGCAGGGCAGAGCAGCAGAAAGCTTGCACCGCAGAGAAAAATGAGCGAAGGTCTGCCGCGGACGTGCGTGAGAGTTCGCATCGTGTGCCTCATGCCGGAGAGGAAGCCCACCGGGTATAACAAAAAAGGTACGTAACGTGCAATTTTAAAATTCAGGAAAACCTAAAGGCAATCTCGGCAGTGTCCGCTTCCGCGACAAGCTGCGGCGGTTTTTTCCCGTGGTTTCCCGAATCCGGACGGACAGCGCTTTCTTCCGGTTTTTGGCCCACAAATTGTTGTACAGAGGGCCGGATTGCGCTATGCTTCGCCAGCGTTTTCCCCGGATTCCTCCGGGGTGAGTGAATCTGCCCAGTCTCAAAACAACCATCAACCTTTTGAAATCCAAAAGCTACGGGCCCGCGTACTGTCTGATGTAGCAGTGGCAGTGGCTGTCGCAACACAAACCAAATGGAGGTAACTGAGGAACATGACCAAGTCGAAGAAGGCTCTGATTGCAGGTGCGGCTCTCGCAGGGCTCTTTGCCGGCACCAGCGCGCCTGTGCAGGCTTCCAACCTTCTTTCTGGGGTGAAGTCCTCGTTCAACGCGCAGGACCAGTCCAAGGACCAGAAGGCCGACAAGTCTGCGAAGGAAAAGCACGCCTGTAAGGGCCAAAACTCCTGTAAGGGCAAGGGCGGCTGCAAGTCGGGAGACAACGGTTGCAAAGGCAAGAACTCTTGCAAGGGCAAGGG
>Ga0187770_10001695_pt1 | contig 11866 bp, 10 predicted proteins | sample 0116_SJ02_MP02_2_FD_133154 | JGI IMG/M metagenome (GOLD analysis project Ga0187770, IMG submission 133154) | Tropical peat soil microbial communities from peatlands in Department of Meta, Colombia - 0116_SJ02_MP02_20_MG | ecosystem: Environmental > Terrestrial > Soil > Wetlands > Peat | place...
ACTCCGGAGCAGCTGGCCGAGGCTGGAGCACTGATCGACAAACCTGAGGACTTCTATGAGCAGGTACAGGCGAGGCACATCACCCGCAGAATGGAGGAGCCGAAGCCGAAGTTCGACACAGGCAAGCTTCCTGCCACCAAGTTGCTATACTATGAAGAGAACCCCGACTTCGATTTCAGGGCGAAGGTCCTCAGGGTCTTCCCAGGAGGGTACGTCGTCCTCAACCACACAGTGTTCTATCCGAGGGGAGGGGGTCAGGAACCAGACAGGGGGACGATCGGAGAAGCTGACGTAGTGGACGTAGAGAAGTACGGCGAAGTCGTCATCCACAAAGTCGTGGGGAGAGCTCCCAGGGCCGGTGCAGTCGTCCCGTGCCATGTCGACACGAAAAGGAGAAGGAGAATCACCCAGACTCACACCGCGACCCACATAATCAACGGCTCGTCGCGCCAGGTTCTTGGGCCCTGGGTCTGGCAGCACTCCGCCTTCAAGGAAGAGGACTACGGGCGAATTGACATCACCCACTTCGCCCACCTGACCGACGTCGAAGTCCAGAAGATCGAAGACCTGGCGAACGAGATAGTCAGAAAGGACCTGAAGGTGAAGAACACCTTCATGCTTCGACAGGTGGCCGAGGAGAAGTACGGCTTTAGGCTCTACCAGGGGGGTGTGGTCCCAGGCAAGATGGTCAGGATCGTCGATATCGGTGGGTGGGACATCGAGGCCTGCGGTGGCACCCACAACAAATCCACAGGCGAGGTCGGGCTAGTCAAGATAACCAAGGTTGAGCGCATCCAGGATGGCGTCGAGCGCATCAACTTCGTCGCCGGCGAGGCTGCCATCGAATATATGCACAGGATGGACTCGGAGCTTCTGGAGCTGTCCGCCGTCCTCGGCACCCAGAGGGAGAATCTCCCCAAGGTTGCGAAGGCGCTCCTAGGCGAGTTGGAGGCCTCCCGCGCACGCGAGAAGAGTCTGGGTCAAGCCATGGAGGAGATGTCCTCCACCGGCATCGGCTCCTCAGCGAAGAGCATCCAGGGGGCAAAGATTTACGTCGCCAAGAACCCCCCTATGGGTGAGGAACAGATTATTGCTCAGGGCCAGAAGAGCGTTTCGTCCGAGCCGTCCCTGATCTACCTGGCCCTCTTCCCCGCGGGTAAGTCTGCCCGGATTGTGTGCTTTGTGGGCTCTTTGGCCAAGCAGGCAGGGTACTCCGCATCCGATATCGTCAGGAAGCTTGCCCCTGTCCTCGGAGGCCCAGGCGGCGGATCGCCAGCCTTCGCGCAAGGAGGCGGACCCCTGGTTGAGAAGATAGACGAAGCTTCCTCACAGGCAGCGAGCCTCGAGCCCGCTCTCCAGAGTTGAACCCCATGTCCTCCAGAGAGAAGTATTGGCTGAAGGTATGGAACGACAAGCACGTCTTCGAGCCCGATCCTGTCGCCGGCAAGAAGAAGGTGTTCGTCACCGTCCCCTTCCCCTACATGAACGCTGCCGTCCACGTAGGAACCGCCTTCACAGCCGCCCGGGTCGAGTTCTATGCCCGCTTCAAGCGTCTTCAGGGGTACAACGTTCTGTTCCCCTGGGCCTGGCACTGGACGGGGAAGACCATCGTGGGCATGAGCCAGCGGCTCAAGCAGGGGGACCCCTCGGCCAGGAGGGCGTTCGCTGCTGACGGCGTCCCAGAGGACGAGGTCGAGAAATTCGTCGAACCGGAGTACCTTGCCTCCTACTACACCAAGGTGAGCCGCCAGGTGATGAAGGACACAGGGTTCTCCATAGATTGGCGTCGCGAGTTCCGGACAGTGGATCCCGCTTTCAGGAAGTTTGTCGAGTGGCAGTACCTGCACCTGAGGGAACTTGGGTACGTGGTCCAGGGAACCCACCCGGTGGTCTGGTGTCCCTTCGACAAGAGCCCCACCGGAGACCACGACAGAATGGAGGGAGAAGGCGTCTCACCTGGGGAGTTCAACCTGATCAAGTTCCACCTGGGTGAGTTCGCGCTGGTCGCCGCGACCCTCCGCCCCGAAACAATCTATGGGGCCACCAACCTGTGGGTCAACCCTGACGCCGAATACAGCGAAGCGCGAGTGGACGGCGAACTCTGGATTGTAAGCTCCGCCGCCATAACAAAGCTCTCCGAGCAGGAGCACAATGTCGTCCCAGTCCGGTCCTTCAGGGGCTCCGACCTGGTCGGAAGGTACGCCATGGCCCCGCTGACGGGCAAGTCCCTCCCAATCCTTCCTGGCAAGTTCGTTGACGACTCGATCGCGACAGGCGTGGTATACAGCGTCCCTGCACACGCTCCATACGACCTGATGGCTCTACGCGACATTCAGACGGGGAGGATGCAGGTGCCCCGGGGGATCAAGGAGATCGCAGACAAGCTGGCCCCGATTCCCATACTCACAGTGAAGGGCTACTCGCTGGTCCCGGCGGAGGACGCCATCAAGCGACACGCAATCAAGGATTCCACAGACCCGAACCTGAAGGATGCGACTGAGGAGGTATACAGCGCCGAGTTCCACAACGGCGTCCTCACCGAGGCATCCGGACCACTGGCCAGACTGACGGTAGAGGAGGCGAAGGCCAAGGCACTGGAACTGCTGGCGAAGACGGCCCGTCTAAGCAAGATGTACGAGCTCCCTGAGAAGGTAGTCTGCCGCTGCTCGACGAGATGCTATGTGAAGATTCTGGAGAACCAGTGGTTCCTGAATTACTCGAACCCCGCCTGGAAGGCCAGGGCGAAGCTTGTGGTGGAGAAGGCGGCCGTCTACCCCGAAGAGGCGCGGCAGTGGTTCTACTCAACCATAGAATGGCTCAACGACTGGCCCTGTGCCCGGCGCTCCGGCATGGGGACCAAACTTCCCTGGGACAAGGACTGGATAGTCGAGACCCTCAGTGACTCGACGATCTACATGGCTTACTACAACATCAGCAAGTTCGTCAACCTAGAAAAGATTGGACCGGACAACCTAACAATCGAAGCGCTGGATTACATCCTTCTCGGGAGAGGGAACCCTGCCAACGTGGCCAAGGCCTCCAGGACGACAGAGAAGCGTCTCCGGGAAATCCGGGCAGAGTTTGACTACTGGTATCCGGTTGACCTCCGAAACTCGGCCAAGGAACTGATACCAAACCATCTGACCTTCTACGCCTTTCATCATGCGGCCCTTTTCCCCGAGAGGGACTGGCCTCGGGGTTTCGGCATCAACGGAATGATCCTTATCGAGGGGAAGAAGATGAGCAAGACGAAAGGGAACTTCGTCACCTGGAAGGGCGCTTTAGAGAAGTACGGGGCGGACGGGTTCCGGCTCGGCCTGGCGCTGACAGCAGATGGCATGGACGACGCCGACTGGAGGGACCGGACCGCCCAAGACGCCAAGGCGAAGACCGAGTCTGTGATCCCCTTCGTACGGAAAACACTGAAGTCAGCCACCGCCCGGGCTGAGAACGAACTCGACGCCTGGCTGATCTCCTCGCTTCGCAGGAGGATTGTCACCGCCACGGAGTCCATGGAAGAGATGAAGATCCGACGCGCCTCTGCCACCGTCTACCTCGACCTATGGAACGACATCAGGTACTACCTCCATAGGACAAGGAACCCAAGGAAGCAGACACTGGCCGAAGTCTTCGGCGCCTGGGTAAGGATGATGTCCCCCTTCACCCCCTTCATGGCAGAGGACCTGAACCACGAACTGGGCGGAAAGGGTCTCGTGTGCCAAGCCGACTGGCCGTCCCCCAAGGACTTCGCGCTGGACGAAGAGGCGGAGCTGGCGGAAGCCGTGCTAAACAGGGTGATTGAGGACGCCCGTAACGTGCTGAACGTCGTGAAGGGCCAGAGGGCGAAGCTCAACATCTATGTCAGCTCTGAAATGGCGAGGAATTACTTCTTCGAGCTCGCGTCAGCCAAGAGGAGGAACGAGAATGTGGGCCAGGTCGTGAAAAAATACGCCTTGCTGAAAATCCAACCAGACAGGGTCTTCAAACTCGGCTTCGAAATCGGAGACGACATGCTCGGCAAGCTCCTGTCCCACAGGGGGTTCGACGAGTTCGAGATACTCTCCCAAGCGTCTGATTTCATGTCTCGCGAGCTCGGAATCTCGGTCGTCGTTCAGAGGGCGGGGACAAAGGGGATCCACGACCCAGCGAACAAAGCGAAGGACGGGCTCCCAACCAAGCCTGCTTTCCTCCTGGAGTAGGGTTCAAAACAAAGACGGAGGCAGGGGCAGATAACCCCTATAGGCTAGCCTCCTATTCTGAAGAGCTTGGTGCCGCACACGGGGCACGTCCCTGAAGTGGCGTGCCGCCCGTTCTTCATGGTGATACTCTGCGGGTTCTTCATTTCCCTCTTCTGTTTGCACTTCACGCAGTAGGCAGTTGTCGTCTCTGATTCTCCTCGCTTTCTCGATGGTTCCTCCCCGCTTTAAACCACCTGCTTTCAAATACATTCGTCGGAACACCCTTCCCGTCAGGGTTCAAATACGCCCACCGAAGCCGCGCATCGTCAAATGTCGTCGGATGATGTGATTCTCCGGGAGGTAGCGAAGGTGAGAATGTCCGACGAGTTCTCCGACTACACGCTCTACGACAGGCTGTCCAAGACCGTCCGCTCCGATAGCCCGTTCAGGAAGGTCCTTCAAGACCTCTCGGCTACTGAGCAGGGGCACTACACGTTCTGGAGGAAGTACGTCCCGGGGGAGGAGCCGAAGCTAGCGAAGCTCAAGCTCTACTGGGTCCTCTTCCTGAGGAAGTTCTTCGGTCTAACGTTCGCAACCAGGTACCTCGACCGGCACGAAGCCAACGTCGTGAAGGAGTATCAGGGGCTCTCAAGGCTCATCCCCGAGGCGGACCGGCTCGCGTACGACGATATGGTGGCCGACGAAAAGGAGCACGAGAAGGCATTCGCGCTGAAGGTCGAGAGTTCCGCCGTCCGCTACATAGCGTTCGTCGTCCTCGGACTCGCAGATGCCCTTGTCGAGATATCGGGTATCCACGCCGGGTGGCTCGGCCTCTTCGAAAAAACGGAGATAGCAGGCCTCGCGGGAGTCGTGGCTGGGGGAGCGGCGTCCCTGGCGATGGCCTCGGCGGCGTTTGCCCAGGCGAAGCAGGGTTTCAGCGGCTCCGCCAGGCTGAGCGCAGTGTACACGGGGGTGTCCTACTTCATAACCGCGATAATCCTGGCAACGCCGTACTTCCTGACATCTAGCATGATTCTGGCGCTTGGTTCGTCACTGACCCTCGCGGTGGCGATACTCGCGGTCACGACGTGGTACAGCACCGTAATTCAGCAGAAGCCGTTCCTCCGAGACTTCGTCGAAATCCTCGCGATCCTGTTCGGAACGACCATACTCGTTTTTCTTCTGGGCGCCTTTGTCAGCGCTGAGTTCCCAGGCATCAAGGGTGCCCTTGCGATTCCAACGTGACGCCCAACCTGAGTACGGCCTGGGTTTCGCAAGATTCCGACAAAACGGCTTATTACCGAACGGCACCAGCATCGGAGTGATTGGAGATGCAGCGGGTGCTCGCCGAGTCGAAGGGGCCTTCGAGGAACGCGGAGCTTGTAGGCCGGATCTGTGACTTCATCAGGAAGAATTCCACTTCGAAGATTACACTTCGGAGCCTGGGCGAGCGGTTTGCGGTGAGCCCCTTTCACCTCCAGAGGGTCTTCTCGGAGGTCATGGGAATGTCCCCGCGCAAGTACCTGGAAGAGTGTCGGCTCCACGACCTCAGGTCGCGGCTGTCAAAGGGGGAACCCGTCGTCAACGCCATCAGGGGCACAGGATACTCTGCCCAGAGCTGGCTCTACGAGAGCTCGAGGACGCGGCTCGGGATGACACCAGCTACCTATCGAAACGGGGCGCCAGGGACCCTGATAACCTACGCCACGGGCGACTCATCCCTCGGCCGCCTCCTAGTAGCGGCAACCGAGCATGGGGTGTGCTCTGTCAAGGCGGGGCGAAGCGATGACGAATTGGTGGGTGCTCTTCGGAAAGAGTTTCCCAGGGCAGAGATCTCCAAGGGTCAAAGGGCCCGGCGTTTCCTAGAAGCCCTGAACAAGCACCTCAGCGGCCAGGAGGTCAGGCTCCCCGTGGACATCAGAGGCACGGACTTCCAGCTCAAGGTGTGGATGGCCCTCCGCGATATCCCACTGGGCGAGACCAGATCCTACAGCGACATGGCGCGCATCATAGGGGAGCCCAAGGCAGTCCGAGCCGTCGCCAACGCCTGCGCATCTAACCCTGTGCCCCTGATCATACCGTGCCACAGGGTAATAGGAAGAGACGGGAGTCTGGGAGGGTATGGATTGGGGATCGGTCGCAAGAAGATCCTGCTCTCGAATGAGCAGGCACTGGTTTCCTCGGCGGGCAACTGAGCTGGGATGTCAAAGCTGAGGCAGAGCTTCACTGCGTACTCCGGACTTCTCGTTCTGAGCGTAATATGGGGTCTCGCTTTTGTGGCCATCAAACAAGTCGTAACTGAGCTCACTCCCGTCAACCTCGCGCTGCTCCGCTGGCTCGTCGCCAGCGTCCCCTTCCTCATTCTCCTCCCCATAATCGGAAGGCCCAAGGCCAAGTTCGAAAGGGGGGACGTCCCCCGACTCCTGATTGTGGCCCTGGCGAACGTAGCTGGCTATCACATTTCCCTGTACTACGCGGAGACCACCCTCTCCGCGGGCCTTTCGGCACTCCTGACTTCATTCGGACCGATCTTCATAGCCATACTGTCCTACCTTCTCCTGGGCGAAAAGGCAGGGAGGAAGGTGCTCATCGGATTGCTCCTGGCCATAGCGGGCACCGCTGTTCTTTCAACTGGCTCGATTTCGGTCAACGACCTATCCTCATACGCAGGGATAATTGAGAACCTGATCACCGCCCTCTGCTACGCGCTCTTCACGGTGCTCGCGAAGCCGCTGGTGCACAAGTACGGCTCGGCGTCGACGACCATAATGGCAGGGCTCGTCGGCACCGCGATGATGCTCCCCCTTCTCTCCCAGAGCTTCTTCGTCCAGGTGTCGGCGCTTTCAGTCCAGGGATGGGGTAGCGTTCTGTACCTCAGTCTGCTCAGCACGGTATTCGGGTACTTGATGTTCTACGCACTTGTCAGCAGGGGAGCGGTCACCCGGCTATCAATCCAGCTCTACCTGATCCCGGTGGTCAGTGTGATAGGAGGAGCGCTGCTGCTGAACGAGCCCATCATACCCTCCGTGACAATAGGAGGCGGAATGATGCTCCTGGCCGTGGCGATCGCCACCCGAAGGTAGAACGGCGTTCAGGTTCGGGAAGCTCGCTTAAATCAGCCTGAGGAGCTTCGCTCCCTGTGCGCCTTATAGTCGGCATCTCCGGCGCGAGCGGTGCCATCTACGGAGTGCGGGTCCTGCAGGCGCTTCGAGAGCTCGGGGTCGAGACCGACCTCGTCGTCACCGACGCTGCTCTGGAGACGATGCGTCTCGAAACAGATTTCAAGAAGTCGGACCTGGTCAAGCTGGCCACAGCGACCCACAGGCTAGACGACATAACCTCGAAGATTGCAAGCGGATCTTACAAGACGGATGGGATGCTGGTCATCCCCTGCAGCATGAAGACCCTCGCAGGCATCGCGAGCGGCTACTCCGACAACCTGCTTCTCAGGGCCGCAGACGTGACCATCAAAGAGAGGCGTCGGCTCGTCCTAGTTGTAAGAGAAACGCCCCTCTCCCTCATACACATCGAGAACATGGAGACGGTGACGAGGGCAGGCGCCGTAATCCTCCCCGCGATGCCAGCCTTCTACAACAGGCCGAAGACAATCGCAGACCTGGTCGACCAGGTTGTGGGAAAGTCTCTCGACGTGCTAGGAATTGAGCATCGCCTTCTGAAGAGATGGGAGGGAGGAGGGGAGAACCGCTCCCTCGGGCCAAGTAAGCGCCAGAACTAGAACTCCAAGGTAGCGCCGTCCACCCTGACCTTGGAGCCCGGCTTGATCTTGCTCACGTCTATCAGGTCTACACAGGGGATCTCCGAGATTATGGCACCGACGGCCACTATGGTCTCGCACTTCGCGTTGATAATAGCGCATGGGGCAACGCCGTTCTTCGCCAACCTGTAGAGAACGTACGACCCGACTGTGGACCCTTTACCATAGGGGAAGACCAGCACTCTCCCCTTGACCGACTGCCCTACCAGCTCGCTTCCACGTTCCGCTACCTCTCCCGTGTCGGGGTTCACCCCGCCGTAGAAAGACATGGGGGAGGGAGAAACCAACGCCTGACCTTCTGCCCTCCCTTCAAAGATCGCCCGCCCCTTCAACCTCAACCTCTTTTCGTCGCCTCCGAAACGCACTCCTCGAGTGGCATGAACCTGACCTTCAAGCCCGCGTTCCGCAGGTAGTGGCACGCCTTCGCCGAGTTCGTCGCTACGACCCTGTATCCGAGTTCCTCGACGGGAGCGACCACCATGCATGTATCTAGCGCAAACTTTGCTCCGCTTGCTTCGATCAGCCTGGAGTAGCCCGCGGCGTCTCCCTGCAGTTTGACCTCCCTGCTGCAACAGACCCAGAACTCGCGCCTGACCTGGCGCCCGGTGAGGAGTTTCGCAAGGGTCGCCAGCTCGGCCAGCGAGCAGTGTGGGCAGCCGACCGAAACGAAGTCCGGCTCCCCCTCATCGTTCAGCAGGGAATCGGTCTCCGCCAGCTCCTTCCTTGTGAAGGTCACAGCCTCAAGGTTCTTCGTACCCAGTCCAAACTCAGGGGTCAGGCCCTCCACGTGAAACATGGCGACACCCCCCGAGCTCGCAAGCGCTGCGGAAAGGGTCTTCAGATCCTCAAGGCCTGCTCGTCGGATTCCCCTGAAGTATGGTATGCCGTCCTTCACCGCTCTTCCTACGAAGTATCCCATAGCTGAAAAGTCCTCTGGCAGCCTGAGTTGTGCTTCGACCTCCACAGCGATGGTCGGCACCCGGTTCTCCCTGAGGTGCAATCCATAGAGAGGGGTGCGCCCGGTGAGGCTCGCCGCCAGCGCGCTGGGCCCCCCTTCCCGGTTCGTCCTCGCCCCGATGACAGAGTTGGCGTAGGCCACCGCAGAGCTTTCACCCCAGGCAATGTGTTGGCCGAAGCTGGGCTCGTTGCCTGCAAGGTACGGCGTGCACGTGCAAGTGATTTCGACCCCAAGCTTCCCGTAGGCATCAATCACCTGCAACTGCTTCTCTGCGAACCCTCTGTCTATTCCCTGAGACTTCCAGTCCGTGAGGTTCATGCCTGCGGGGTTAAGGGTAGTCTTCACGCGTGCCTTCCCGTCCTTGGCGAGCTCGCTCAGGAACTCCAGCCCCGCATCTCCTAGGTTCTTGTAGGAGACGCCCGAAACCTGCACGCTCGAAACCTTCACCAGCCGTTCGGCGTCGTAGATTTTCCCAAGGGCGACCAGAATCTGCATCGCCTTCTGGGTCGCGCGTCCCTCCTCCCCGGCGAGCATCGCTTCCTCCTCTTTCGTGAGGTGCAATTGATCCTACTCCAGGTAGTCTTCCACCCTGATGTCGTCCGCCCCCGGTATTGTCGACTTCAGGAACCCATCTTTCTTGGCTCCGAACGGTATGGTGGCGTCGATGGCCACCTTGCATGTCTTTCTGGTGACTTGGTCCGCGGAAGGGTCGAGGGACGACCCAAGCTCCCCGGGCATGAGCGTAAGGTCCTTGTCCATCTGTGTTCTCGTGGCTACCGCCCATTCCGCCGCGTTCGGGTCCTCGATGTCTATGTCCTCGTCTACAACTATAGCCTGTTTGAGGCTCGGGTGTCCCTTGAAGGCCGCTTCCAGTGCTTTCCTTGGCTCATCTTCTCTCCTCTTCCTAATCCTTACAACGCCATGGAGCCATGATGATCCTCCTACGGTGAGACGGACGTCGAGGCACTCGCACACCTTGCTGACCTCCCTGAACATCGTCGCCTCCCTTGGGGTCCCCATCAGGAACATGTGCTCGATCCCACCGGGGAGAATGGTCTGATAGATTGGATTCTTACGATGAGTGACCCCACTGATTCTGATCACCCGTTGCCTCCTCACGATGTCGTAGGCGCCAACGATATCCGGGAACGGCCCTTCGTCGACCAGTTCGTCCGTGACCACTCCTTCAAGGACGACCTCGCAGTCTGCAGGCACCAACGAATCGACGGTGATGCACTTGACGTAGCTCGTCTCCTTCAGCGCGTTCGCTATCGCGAGCTCGCTCTTCCCGATCTCACATGAGACGGCAGACGCGAACAAGAAGGCAGGATGGTTTCCAATGGCGATGCCCACCTCGCGGTTCCCTCTTCTGATGAATTCGTCCAGGTGGCGGGGGAGTATCCTCGCAGCCACTCTGTCCTTGCCAAGCAGCATCAGCCTGTGATAGCTTGCGTTGTAGCCGTACTCCAAGTCGTGAGCAACCGCTATGCCTGCCGTGACATAGGGCCCGCCGTCGTTCTCACAATGCGTCAGGATAGGGAGTTTGTAAAGGTCGACTTCGTCCTCGATCACCTCCTGGCACGGAGCGTGGTCCACCGTTCGGAACGGCTTGGGGTTCTCTATGCTGTCGAGGACCGTAGGAAGCAGGTCACCTGGTTCCACTTCCAAGGCTCTGGCGAGCAGTCTTCTCGTTCCGCAGACGCCGGTGGCTACCCTATAGCCGTCTGACTCCCTGATCCTATCGAAGAGAATCGGCTTACCATCCAATCTGCTGGACAGACCGGCGATCTCATACCTCCTTGATACCTCCCTCCTCACATGCGCCAGCTCGTGGGTGGAATCGAGGTCGGTAAGGAAGTCTCTCATGTCTCCCCCTCCCGGAACCATCTGAGAGAACTACCTCGCACGGTTCGCTCGGGATGTCGCGCGATTAATCAAAAATGTCCCTAAAACCGAACGGCGGTAGGAAGCTTCGAGCCCCAGTCTTGAATTCAGGGAGCTATGGCGATTTCGTAATGATCGACTGTTGGGCCATGTCCAGAAGGTATTCCCTGTCTTCTGGGTAGTAAACGGCTTTCTCGACGTCTTCCCCTGCGAAACCCTTGATGTCATCCATGGACCTCCAGATTGAAAGGAGCAGGAACTCTGTGTTTCCGCCTCCTTGGCGGGTCAGCACATAGGTTCCTAGGTTGCCCCTTGTCGCGGCGTAGTCCTTCAGCCCGGTGGCCTTCAGGTATGCGAGATACCTCTTCGTATCCTCCTTCTTGGCGACTCCCTTCCAGATTCGCGCTGTCATTGGATTCCTTTTGCGCCGAGTAGTTGTAAGGATTTCCCGCCTAACACTTGGACGCAACAAGCAACAGCCAGACCGCGGTCATTCCAGACGTGGCCGACTCTTGGATGGCGACTCCGCTCCAGGGCCAACCGTTGAACCAGATGAATGCCGATAGGATCCCGAATGCCAGTGCGACTGCACCGATACGAGGGGATCCAAGGGGCCAGGAAACGTAGCTGTAGGCGAGCATGGCGACGACGATCATCAGGAAGAATACCTCTGAGACTACCCCGTGGATGTGACCCGTGTTCTCAGAGAAGAGTCCCACCATTGCAAGGTCGGCGGATGCAACCATCAGAGGGATTGTCCACACAAGCGTCCTCCTGTCGTGTGATTTATTGGAGAGGGAGACTGCAAACATCAACACAAGTGCGCCTGCGATGACGAGGCCCGCGTCATACACATAGCCAACCCGTCCGTTCGTGACCGTGTTCCCAAGGTCGCTGAGTGCGTTGTTGTACATGTTGAACCAAGGCGAGAGGATAATTGAAGCCAGGATGAACGGGTAAGCTGCCAAGGCCGCAATCGCCCCGAGCAGCCGGAGTCTGGCCAACAGAATCAGCCTTACCACGTGATTCTTATCCCTTCAATCCAAGTCAGGTTCATCCTGCTCTAGCCAT
>Ga0187770_10001696_pt1 | contig 11863 bp, 10 predicted proteins | sample 0116_SJ02_MP02_2_FD_133154 | JGI IMG/M metagenome (GOLD analysis project Ga0187770, IMG submission 133154) | Tropical peat soil microbial communities from peatlands in Department of Meta, Colombia - 0116_SJ02_MP02_20_MG | ecosystem: Environmental > Terrestrial > Soil > Wetlands > Peat | place...
CCCTGAACCAAGTTCAGGGTGACGAAAAGGTAGTTGTTCAGTGCCCTCTGTTAATATGTTGAAATAAATCTTATAATTCGATTGAAATCTTCCTTCGAAATTTAAGTTTCGGACACGGATCACGCCCGCCTCGCCGATGGCTCATCGAGGCAGGGACACGGACACGTGGAATAAGCCCTATGATTGAGATTCGATTCCATGGAAGAGGCGGTCAGGGAGCGGTGGTGGCATCCAAAGTGCTTGCCGTTGCCTTTTTCCATGAAACTCTCTATGTCCAGTCCTTCCCCGCCTTTGGAGTCGAAAGGCGAGGAGCCCCTGTCATGGCCTTCCTGAGGGTGGACCGGCAACGCATTCATTTGAGGGTCAATATTTATGAACCCGATCATGTTGTTGTCCTTGATCCAACGCTGGTTGGGGCAGTTGATGTAACAGCCGGGCTGAAACAAAATGGGTGGATCCTCATTAATTCACACCAGCCCCCTGAGGTATTTCCTGGCCTGAAGGGTTTTCGGACAGCCACGGTGGATGCCACCTCGATTGCCATCCGGCATGGCTTAGGCTCACGAACAAACCCGATTGTCAATACTGCCATCCTGGGAGCCTTTTCAAAGGTAACTGGTCTTGTAGGAATCGATTCGATTGCATTGGCCATTCGTGAAGAGCTTTCAGGGAAGAAGGACGAGAACGCAAAGGCTGCAAGAGAAGCCTATCAAGAGGTAAGGTTTTAAAGTATGTAAACAGGTGCAAACATATGGGAGCACCAAATCCCAAGCACGAAATTCCAAATAAATTCCAATCACCCAAATTCGAAACGAAATCGTTTTGGTCATTTGAGATCGGAGTTTGGAGCTTATTTGGGATTTGGAATTTTTGATTTGGGATTTTGAACACTTTGCCCTCTCCTCTGTGCCCTTTGCGAAATCAACTAGGATTCATAGGATTTCTGAAATGACGAATCAGCTTACTTTTAAGGGCGCCTCTCAGATGCCGACGATCTCCGTTTCTTTTGGACATATGGACTGGAATAAGACGGGGGCATGGAGGGCGCAGCGTCCTTTTTACGAGGACAAGACCTCTCCTTGCAGCACAGCCTGTCCGGTGGGAAATGATATTGTTGGATTTATCCAGAAGATAGCGGACGGAGATTTTGGAGGGGCCTGGAATCTGATCAAGGAGGAGAACCCTTTTCCGGGTATCTGCGGCAGAGTCTGTTTTCATCCTTGCGAGTCGAAATGCAATCGCAGGGACTATGATGAACCGATCGCCATCCATGCCCTGGAGAGGTTTGTGTCAGATTTTGCTTCAACTCTGAATAGGAAAATAGAAAAGCAACCAGGAGTAAGGAAGGGAAAGATTGCTGTTATCGGATCCGGACCTGCCGGGATGAGTTGTGCTTACCATCTGACGAAGCTTCGTTATGATGTCACCGTCTTCGAAACTTCCTCCTTAGCAGGGGGTATGCTGAGGGCAGGAATTCCTTCCTATCGATTGCCAAAGGATGTTTTGGAAAGGGAGATTTCAAATATTGAGAAATTGGGTGTGGAGATTCGAACGGGAATGCCATTTGGTGAAAATCTAAAGTTAGAAGGCCTAAAGGATTATCAAGCCGTCTTTATTGCCACTGGAGCCCATCAAAGCAGAAGCCTTCATATCCTCGGCGAGAAAGGAAGGGGTGTCTTTAGTGGTCTTGATCTCCTGAAAAAGATCAACCTAAGTAAGAAAGTGATGTTAGGGGATAAGGTTGCGATTATCGGCGGGGGAAATACCGCCATCGATGTGGCGCGATCCGTCATCCGACTGGGGAAGAAGGCGACGATTCTTTACCGTCGTTCAAAGGAGGAGATGCCTGCCTTTGGAGAGGAGATGGTCGAGGCCGTTGAAGAAGGAGTGAAGATAAGATATCTAGTCAATCCCATCCATATTCAACAAAAAGACGGCCTTCGACGTTTAGAGTGTTTGCGAATAGAGCTGGGAGATAAGGATGAGAGTAGCCGGAGAAGGCCTGTCCCAATTCCAAATTCCAATTTTTTCTTCGAAGTGGACAGTGTCATCATTGCAGCAGGAGAAGAGGCTGGGGTCTCTTTTCTTCCAAAGGGAATGGAGAAGAGAGAGGGGATTGTTCTCACGCAGCGAGATGGAAGCACAGACATCAAAGGAATCTTTGCAGGAGGGGATCTCACTTCAAACCAACGAACCGTGGCCCATGCCATTGGCTCGGGCAAGAGGGCTGCCCTGGCTATTGATTGTTATTTAAACGGTAAAAATCCGGAAGAGGCAATACGTCAAATTCTCATAGGAGATGGTCCATCGATCTCGATCTTCAGATATCTCCATCCTGAGGAGAGGCGAATGAATCCCCATGTCGTCACCTTTAACGAATTGAACACGGACTACTTCGAGCCTTTGGAAAGGCGGAAGGAATCTAAAGGTGTGGCTAAGAAAAGGATCAAAGGGTTTGGAGAGGTGACCTCCGGCTACACAGAAGGCAGCGCGTTAGAGGAGGCGGAGAGATGTTTCAGCTGCGGGAATTGCAATCGATGTGAGAACTGCTATGTGTTCTGTCCCGATGCCTCCATCATCAAAGCAGAAGGGGTTTTCTCCCATCAGATGGATTACGATTTTTGTAAAGGATGTGGCATCTGCTTTTCAGAATGTCCCCGAGGGGCCATTTCATTAGAAGAGGAAGCGAGATGAAAAAGGTCATCACAGGAAATCAAGCGGTGGCTTATGGGGTGATCCTGAGCCGTGTCGACGTCATCTCGGCCTATCCGATCACCCCGCAGACAACGATTGTTGAAGAACTGTCCGAGCTCACGGCAAGCGGCCGCATGAAGACGGTCTTCTTAAAGGTGGAGTCAGAACATTCTGCCATGGCTGCTTTGATTGGAGCTTCCACCGGAGGAGTGAGATGCTTTACGGCAACGTCCTCCCATGGATTGGCCTATATGCATGAAATGCTCCACTGGGCCTCCGGGGCCCGCCTTCCTATCGTGCTGGTGAACGTGAATCGAGCCATTGCCCCACCGTGGAATATCTGGAGTGATCAGAGTGACTCCCTTTCTCAGCGGGATACGGGTTGGGTTCAACTCTACTGCGAACATAACCAAGAAGTCCTCGATACCGTTGTGCAGGCATATCGCATTGCAGAATCGGTCAAGCTTCCTGTGATGGTCGTCCTCGATGCTTACGTCCTCTCCCATACCTCCGAGGCAGTAGAGATTCCCACCGGAGAAGAGGTGGATGGGTTCCTGCCACCCTACTGCCCGGAATACCCCATCGATACCCAGGAACCTGTGGCTTTTTCAACGATCGCCACGCCGGACCACTTTTTAGAGTTTCGGTACAAAATTCAAAAGGCGATGGAACAGGTTCCGGAGGTCGCCAAAAAGGTGGACGATGATTTTAGATCCCGGTTCGGTCGCGGTTATGGTGCGATTGAAAGATATGGAAAAGAGGAAGCGGAAACTCTTCTGATGACCTCTGGCACGGTGACCGGGACCTCGAGGATCGTTGTCGAGAAACTGATTGGAAAAGGATATGATGTTGCCGGGTTAAAGATTAAGAGATTCCGACCCTTCCCCATTGAAGAAATTTACAAAGAAATCAAAGGAGCCGAGAAGGTAGCGGTCATCGATAGAAATCTTTCGGCGGGGGTCGGAGGCATCTTTGCACAAGAATTGAGAGCCTCCCTCTATTCGAGAGAGAAGAGGCCTCAAATTTTTGGATTCGTTTCAGGACTGGGCGGAAGAGACATCGCCCTGGAGCTGATCGAAGAAGCGATCCAATACACCGTGGACCATCCCCGGCCTGAAGAGGAGATTTTGTGGTTGGGACTGAAGAAATAAAGTATGGAGTCCAAAGATATCAAGTTCACATTTCAAAATCCAAATGTCAAATGAATGCCAAAGTTCAAAATCTAAACAAACACATTTGAAATTTCCGCGCCTAACCCCTCCCCCTTTGATGGAGGAGGGTGCGGGTGGGGGTGACAAGAAGGAATTTGGTTCCCCCCTCCCCTTTCTCCCTTCCCGCCAGGGGAGGGGATGTTTTGAGGGACTCAAGGAGGTCCGATGAGGAGAATAGAAATACCTTCTAGTGAACACCTTGGTCATGGCCATCTCGCCTGCGCTGGATGTGGAGCAGCGGTGAGTATGCGGCTTACATTGAAAGCCCTGGGAGAGAAGACCGTCATGGTCTTTCCTGCCTCTTGCTGGTCTATCATCCCAGGATTTTGGCCCTATTCGAGTTTCCGAATTCCGGTGATTCATGCTGGCTTTGTCACGGGTGGAGCAACTGCCTCAGGTGTCAGAGCGGCTTTGGATGTTCGGGGTGATCAAGAGACGGTTGTTGCGGTTTGGGCAGGGGATGGAGGGACTTTCGATATCGGGCTTCAGGCCCTCTCGGGGGCAGCCGAGCGAAACGAAGACTTCATTTATATCTGTAACGATAATGAAGGTTATATGAACACGGGCACACAGCGAAGCTCGGCCACACCCATGTTCGCTTGGACAACGACCACTCCGGTCATGAGGCCCAAAGAAAACCCGAAGAAAGACATCATGGCCATCATGGCCGATCATCAGATCCCTTATGCGGCGACGGCTACGATTGCCTATCCGGAAGACCTGCTCAGAAAGGTGGAGAAGGCAAGGAGCATCCGGGGAACCCGATTCATCCATCTCCTCTCTCCCTGTTCTCCGGGGTGGAGGATACCTTCAGAGCTCACTGTTAAGATTTCAAGGCTGGCTGTTCGGTCAAGGGTCTTTCCTCTTTATGAAATCGAGAATGGGATATCCTATACCCTTCAAGAGGAATCTCATGCTGTCCCCGTAAAAGAGTATCTGAAACTTCAGGGACGGTTCAGCCACTTGACCGACTCGGAAATCGATGTGATTCAAGGAAACGTCGAAAGAACTTGGGAGAGGCTGCTGAAAAAGGCTGAAGCCTAAAATTTGAATGAAGCAATCGCGTCGGGGACTTCAGAGGATTGGGACTTCAAGAATTCCTCGATCTTTCTCTTAATTCCATCTCTGATCCTTCCAAATACTGCCAATCTCTCCTCAGTGGTTCCATCGGCCCCCGCAGGATCTTCAAAGGGTCAATGAAGTCGTCTGCTCTGGCCGCCGAAGGTAGGACAGAATTCGGCTGCGTGATCGCAAAGCGTGATGACATAGTCAAATTTCTCGTTGATGAATCGACCCACGAATTTTGAGGTTTTCTTGGAGATATCCATTCCTATTTCTTCCATTACTTGGATTGCCAGGGGATGGACATAGGATGAAATAACTCCTGCGCTCTGGGCCTTCCACTGTCCTGAGCCGGGAGCATTTAACAAACCCTCGGCCATCTGGCTCCTGACAGAATTTCCAGTGCAAAGAAAAAGAACCTTTCTGGTTTCTGTCATCGTTTACCCCGTTAGAAAGCTCCGCTGCTTGCCCTGTACACCATGTGGTGCAGGGCAAGCAGGCGGGTATGAAAACTATTCCTTTTCCAGCGAGGCCCGTTAGAGATTTATCTCTAAAAGGAGCGAACACAGACCGTTTAATGTCCCGTATCAGCCTCCCAATAGAAAGTAGAAAACTTTCTAACGGGGTTAACCTTTTTTTCGTCCTCTTTTTGGAGGATAAGAGGCTTCGATCATACTTTTCATGCCTCCGCGGACATTAAATTCACCCGTCACAACCACCTGAATGGGTTTGGAGGCCTTGACGAAATCCCTGAGGATTCGGTTGACCGCGTTTTCGTAAAAGATTCCTAAGTTTCGGTAAGCGAGGATGTACGTTTTTAGAGACTTTAATTCTACGCACCATCGATCAGGAGTGTATCGGATCGTGATCGTTCCGAAATCCGGGAGTCCTGTCCGAGGGCAGACAGACGTAAACTCTGGGACGGAAACCGTAATCTCGTAGTTTTTAAACTGATTTTTGAAACATTCGAGTTTTGGAAGCGTGGTATCGATTCCCGAACGCGCGTGTTTGTCTGTGTACTCTCTCATATATTTCCTTACTTATAAGGCATCATAATTGAAAGAACCTGGATAATCAACCCATGTCTTTTTTTCGGTATCTTCTTGAAGCAGGGAATTTGTTTGAAAAGATAGCTTCGAATGATTAAATTATTGAAGGAATCAAATCTACCCGATATGGAGGAAGTTCAATAGAGGAGACAGGCGAATGGCCAAAAAGGTACTTCGACTATTATCAAATGGAACCGTCAGGGGAGGAGAGGCCCGAACTATTGATGCCGTCCGCCCTCTGGACGATGGTCTTCTGGACGCCTATTCGCGGGCAGTCATCAATGCAGCGGAGAGAGTGAGTCCATCGGTCGTGAATCTTGATGTCCGGACCAATCCGCGAGGGAAACAGGGCACTCGGTACCGCCCGTCCGAAGAGTTGCGGGGCACAGGGTCGGGTTTTATCTTCACGCCGGATGGTTTCGTATTGACCAATAGTCACGTCGTGCATCAAGCCGATAAAATTGTAGTGACCCTGCCGGATGGCCGCCGTTTTGAAGGAGACATGGTAGGGGAGGATCCGGATACGGATCTTGCTGTGGTAAGGATCAACGGTTCAAATTTCGTGGCTGCATCCTTAGGGGACTCGGAAAAAATAAGGGTAGGGCAGTTGGTGATTGCGATTGGCAACCCTTACGGCTTCCAGTGCACGGTTACCTCCGGAGTCGTCAGTGCGCTCGGACGCTCCCTGAGGTCCATATCCGGTCGCCTGATAGATAACATTATCCAGACCGATGCCGCCCTGAACCCTGGAAATTCGGGAGGACCTCTCGTCACGTCGCAGGGAGAGGTTGTCGGTGTGAATACCGCTATGATCCTTGCGGCGCAAGGGATCTGCTTTGCCATTGGGGCTAATACGGCCAAATTTGTCACGGGGCAGCTCATCAAAGAGGGTAAGATAAGACGAAGCTATATCGGGCTCGGAGGCCAGAATGTCCCGTTGCTCCGCCGCATCGTGCGATTCTATCGTCTGCCCGTTGAAAGTGGCATCCTGGTGGTATCCGTAGAAGAGAAGGGCGCGGCACAAAGGGCCGGTCTTTCCGTGGGGGATATCATTGTCGGTTTTGATAGCCAGCCCGTTACTGGCATCGACGATTTGCACAGGATGTTAACGGAAGAGAGAGTGGGCGTGAAGACGACGCTGACGGTCATACGGCAAACGGAGAAACTGAATCTGAGTATCATTCCCGAAGAGTCGAAACCCAGAAAAGATGAATAAAATAACCGTCGAAAAACTGCCCAACACAAAAGAAATCCCGGGAGCAAAGAGGTGGGAGGAGGAACGGGGCGAGTTCGTTCAGGTTGCCTATCAGGAAGCGATGCGCCATTTAGCTGCTTTTGAGATCAGAAAAGGGTTCTCAAGGGGGAGCCATTACCATAAGAAGAAGGAAGAGATCTTCTATATCTTTCGAGGAAAGATCAAAGCTTCGTTTCTCGACACGGACACTCTTCAGAAGGAAGAAAAGATTCTTGAAAAAGGAGATAAAATAAGAGTCAACCCCTATTGTGGTCACCTGTTCTACGGACTGGAAGACACCATTCTAATCGAATACAGTCCTCAGGTCTACGATAAAGAGGATAGCTACAAAATCGACTTAAGCTAAACGAGGCAGCCCGGTTTTTCTACTTTACTGGCGGTTTTTCCCCCGATTCCCCGAACTCCCCATTCTTTTTTTCTATGGGAATTCTGATCCGGAAAGTGGACCCCTTTCCCACCTCGCTTTCCACTCCAATATCTCCACCGTGGCTTTGAATAATTCCATAACTGATCGCCAACCCTAACCCCGTTCCTTTACCGGTTTCCTTGGTGGTAAAGAAAGGGTCGAAGAGTTTGGAAAGGTGTTCTTTCGCAATGCCGCACCCTGAATCGGTGAAAGAGACCTGTGCCATTCCATTTTTGATGTTTGTCTTGATGGTAAGGGTTCCGCCGTCTCCCGCCATGGCGTCAGCAGCGTTAATGATGATGTTCATAAAGACCTGCTGGATTTGGTCTCCGTCCACGAAAAGCATCCCGATATCTTTCTTGAATTCTTTGACAATTTTGATATTTTGGAAACGAGCCTGATTTTCAACAAGGGTGACGGTTCGGTCGATCAGCGTATGGATATCCCAATCTTTCATATCGGGCTTTCTTTGACGAGCGAAGTCGAGAAGTCCCTTTACAATGTTCCGGCATCGGGTGGTCTGTAGGACGATATTCTCCAAATCTTTCTTCCAAGGGTGGTTCTCATCGACCTTTTTAAGCATCAGGGAGCTGAAGGTCAGGACTCCGGTGAGGGGATTATTGATCTCGTGTGCGACCCCGGCTGCCAGCTCGCCAAGAGCCGCCATTTTCCCCGCTCGGATCAGTTGGTCCTGGACCTGTTGAAGCTCCTGAGTCCTCTCCTGAACGCGATGCTCAAGGGTTTGCGTCCATTCTTCAATCGCATCGCGGGAGCGTTTCAACTCCGAAATCATATTGTTAAAGGATCCGGAAAGTTCTCCAAGCTCGTCATGGGACCGGATGGATACGGTCTGATCCAAATTTCCATGGGCGGCTGTTTTGGTAGCAGCCAAAAGTCTACGGATGGGCCGGTTCACAAACCGGGTGAGAAACAGACTCAACAGTAAACTCAGAAGGATAACGCTAATGACTCCCGAGATGAGCATCTGTTTGTAAATTTGGGCTCTTTCTTTTTGAAAATCTTCGAGGCTGATCGTGGTGTCCAGGACACCCAAAACATTCGTGGTCTTGGGATGGCAGGAGTAGCACGAAGATTCATTATAGATTGGGTTAATCAGTCCCAGAAGGCTTCCTTTCTCAGTGTGATAGACGCGCGTCTTACTGTCCGAGGGAAGAAGGACCTTTGCCTCCCCCTCTCGGTGACATCCATAGCAGGCCTCGGCTTTTTTATCGACGACTGTCCCCACCTTGGTACGGTCGGAAGAGACCGTGATCTCACCCTGCTTGTTAAAAATTCTGACCTCGGTAATTCCCTTTCGCTGGGCAACATCATCGATGATTCTTTGGTACTCGTCTCTTCGGTCCATGATCATCGCATTGCGAATGCTCAAACGGATGGTTTCGCTCAGGTTGAAGGCCTCCTCCTCCGTCTTTTCGATCATCTGCTGAGAAAGGGAACTGATATTGAGATAGAGAAAGATACCCTCGATCACCACCACCGCGATGATGACGCTGAGAAGAATCTTGGCCTTTAGACTCGTTAGATGCATCCCTTCCAATCCGGGAAAATTTTAGCATTTAGAAGGAGAGGAGTAAAGCGGTCGGTCCCATCCTCTCAACTCGTAGTATTCCTTCAACATGACCTCGAGGTCCTCAGGCTTGATGGTTTTTCCTGTTTCCTGGAGGACCTCTCGAAAGAATCGGCGAGGCAATTTGTCCTCTTTTTGGGTCACCCCTTCCTGTTGGTTGAAAGCCCTGGCAAGGTTGATAATTCCGGAGGCCATGGTTTTTAATTCTTTCTTTTTGAGTGAAAAGTCGCAGGTGGCCTTTACAATCTCCTGCAGACCCTTCCAGGTGATCAAATCGCGATAAAAGCGGCAGAGGATCAGGGCATCGAAAAGAGTCATCTTGTCCTCATAATCGATAAAAAGCTTCGCCTTCCCTTTTATTTGATCGGGATCAATCTGACCAGAAAGTTCGGACTTATAAAAGGTCGCTCTGAGATGGCAGGCCCCTCGGTCCGATGTGGCATAAGCCAGTCCCATTCCCTTCAGCACCCTGGGATCAAACCCCGCAGGCTCCAGGCCTTTCACATGGATCGCCGTCTCTTCCATCCCCCAAACCTTTGCGGCATGGCGGACTCCCTCTGACAAGATGCGTCCCATCCCTTTTCGATAGGCTATTTTTGTCAAGGTCTTCGCAATACCATTCGCGTCTCCGTATTGGAGATTTTCTTTGACCTTCTTTCTCTTTGAAGCCTCGATGGCAAAAGCTGCCAAATTCCCCGCTGTAATAGTATCCATTCCCAGACGGTCGCATAAGTCATTGAGGTAGATGATCTCCTCAATGGAGCCCACCATACAAAGTCCACCAAAGGCATAGATGGTTTCATATTCCGGTCCCATAATACGGAGACCTCGATGCCTCCCCTGTTTGATCTCGGAGATTTTCCCGCAAGCCATGAAACAATGGGGACAGGCAATCGAACTCACCTGACAGCGTTCCATCAGGCTCTCTGCGCTGATCCCTTCCCAGCCCTCCAATGTCCCTTTGGACCAATATTGGGTAGGAAAGGCGCCAATGGTGTTCATAATGGAAACGAGCATAGGGGTTCCATATGTTTTATACATGTAAACAATCTCATTGTTCTTGACTCGGTCTCTAAACTCCTGAGACAATCTTTTCAAACGAGTGGAATCCGCGATCTCCCGCCGCTTCTTTCCGTGGAAGGCAATTCCTTTCAGCCTCTTTGATCCCATCACTGCTCCGATTCCTGCTCTTCCGAGAGAACGCCCGTGCTCACTCTCGATCACCGCAAATTTGACCAAATTCTCGCCCGCTGGACCAATGACCAAGGCCCTGGAATCTTTGCCGACCTTTTTGAGAATGGCCTCTTCTGCCTCGTACGTCGCTTTTCCCCAGAGGCTTGAGGCGGAGTGGAAAAGGACCTCTTTATCGTTGATCTCGAGAAAGACAGGATGATTCGACCTCCCTTCAATGATGAAGGCGTCATATCCAGTCCGGCTAAGGGCAAGGGTAATCTTTCCTCCCGAATAGGATTCACAATAGATTCCGGTCTGAGGAGATTTGGTGAAGACGGCGTAGCGGCTCGAGCCATAGAAAGGAGTATCTGCCAAAGGACCTAAAGTAATGATTAAACGATTTTGAGGCGAAAAGGGATCGACATGGGGTGGATTCTCTTTAAAGAGAAGGTAAGACCCTAAACCCTTTCCACCCAGATAGGTTCGAAGAATAAATTCTGGGATCGGCTCAACCGTGAACCTCTGCCTGGTGAGATCGATCCGGAGAAGTTGGTTAGAAAATCCTTTCATTATTCACATCTTAAAAGAAGCAGGAGGGTTAAATCAAGGGATGACCCCTTTCGCAGGGTCTACCAGCAGGGGGATCCATAGCCCCCCCAATATACGCCTCAATCTATTTAAAAATACAAGATTCACCCTATTTATCTTTTCGATTCATTCAAGTAGATTGATGGTGTAAGGGTTTGTTTCCCTAACGGCTTAATAAAGAAGAAGATGTTTCAGCAAAGGAGGGCCCTATGCAAAAGATGAGGACAGGGGATAGAGATGTTCTGGCAACCGTGATCGTTCTTTCCTGGGTATCTTTCGCAGGCCTTCTATTCGCTAATAACGGAGATGAAGACTTGCTAAGAGAGGCGAACAAAATTTTCGGACCCTTACCAAAGGCGATGGTATCGGAAAAAAATCCGATCACTCCCGAAAAGGTCAAATTAGGCAAAATACTTTTTTACGACACACGGATTTCAGTAGACGGAACGGTCAGCTGTTCTCGATGCCATCCGATCGGTTTATACGCGGCGGATGGGTTAAGAAAGTCGATAGGGAATAACTGCAAAGTTAATCCCAGAAATGCTCCCACCCTTTTCAATGCGGCGGGCCAGATTTCAGAACATTGGATAGGAAATAGAATAGACGTTGAGGATCAGGCAAAGCAATCGGTGATCGGTCCCCCTTCCTTTGGAATGCCTTCTTACGAGGCAGTTGAAAAAAAACTCAGAGAAATAAAGGGGTATGTGGAGCTATTTAAAGCGGCATTCCCGGCGGACAGCAATGCGGTAACAGTAGCCAATTTCGCAAAAGCAGTCGGTGCCTTCGAGAGGACGCTTGTCACTCCCTCCCCCTTTGATGCTTTCTTAAAGGGCGAGA
>Ga0187770_10001697_pt1 | contig 11859 bp, 6 predicted proteins | sample 0116_SJ02_MP02_2_FD_133154 | JGI IMG/M metagenome (GOLD analysis project Ga0187770, IMG submission 133154) | Tropical peat soil microbial communities from peatlands in Department of Meta, Colombia - 0116_SJ02_MP02_20_MG | ecosystem: Environmental > Terrestrial > Soil > Wetlands > Peat | place...
TAAAAATATCTTGCTAATACCTGCACTTATCCCAAACTGAAGATATCCGATTGTAATCTTCAATCCTATGGCAAATTTCGATTTTGAGTGTTTCAGGAAGGAATCCTTTTTTTCAAAAATCCAAGCTATCCAAGAGTCCAATTTGGTGCTTCCACAAGTCTTTGCTCAATGGTCGGATCTTGAGCTGAGGGTTACCAGTGTAAATTAAGGATTCCTACCCCGTCCCCCATAGCGGATAGCTCTCTTCCCCTGACTTTGCGTCGTCTCACTTCACCCGATCCAGCGGCGGCATCTTCCAGTTGTGTTCGAGGACTTCCGGTTCAGGCAGATAGAGCCTCATCGTTACGCGGAAGGGGCCGCTCGGCGCCGGCAGCCAGTTCGATTCCTTATCCTTGCCCGGCGAGTCATGTTGGATGATGAGTGTCAGCCCGCCGTCGGCATCACGTTTCAACGAAGGTAGCATTGGCGAGTTGATAAGGTAGCGATTGATGGGGTTGGCAACGAGCAAGAAGGTGACTCCGTCATACATTGTCACCGACCAAAAGGCCTTGGCCGGCAAAAGTTTGTCTGGAGGCAATCGCAGCCTGTACTGGTGCTTGGCGCCATCCAGAGGCCGACCCTCGGAATCCAACATGAAGTTGGGATAGACCGCTTCTTCAGCCGTGTTCCCAAACAGGCCATAGAGCGCGCCGTTGGTTCTCAACAAATAAATGTTTTTTAGGTTCAGCCGCTTGGCAGCTGCTTCCAGTTGATCACGCGAGCCGAAGACGTCCATCGATTGGAGGCTCATATCTACAAAGGGAATGTCCGCCTCGTTTTTCGCCCTAATGGCCGCACTCCCCTCTGCAATCCCTGCAATTAAGGCTGATTTCATCTCAGGCGAGAGCTTGGCCGCATCGAACGGAGACCCACCGCCGACGCTGATAGAGGCGAAGCGCTTCCTAATTGCACGCTCCGACGGGTGCACCGGGCAGAGCCGCAGCACGAAGTCGAGGTACTCGAAGAAGCCGATCCCGGCGAGCTTCTTTTCATCCCAGACCGGGAAGATGAGCCCTGGTGGAGTCGAGGGGGCCGCAATTCCCAGGAATTGGGAAAGCGTCCACACCTTGTAGCCAGCCTGAACCTTCTTAACGTTCTCCATATCACAGGGTCCGGAGAGCTGTGTCCGGTAAATGCAGACGGCGAAAGGAGTCTCGCTCTGCATGACGCGGGAGATTCCCTTCGGCGCCTCCCCCTTCCACTCCGGACCCGCGATCAGAAAACTTCCCTCTGCACTTCCCGTGGTGCGTGTGCCGATGTAGGCAAAATTGTGGGTGTAAAGATCAATGAGCTGAATTGAGAAGTAGCGGTTTGGTTCCACCTGCGGTGTGCTCAACACGACTGGCTCGGCCCTCAGATCCAAATATGCAAACGAATACGGGGTGTCGGAGTTGGGGGCGACAATGGCCTTATCCTCCGGCGTGTAAAGTCGGGCCTCATTTTTGATCTGGTTGAACGGCGTCTGGTGGTCGGGCGATCCCCCCTTGATGCTGATCTCATATATCGCCTTGTACCCCATCACTGGCGCAAGACCATAAACGTAAGCTTCCTTGGCGATGGCGCGGGCCTCTACCGGGCTGATATCCGCCGCACGCGCAGGCAAAGATCCGACCGTGAGCAACAGTAGAGTGGCGGTGATTGTGTATCGCACGGCCTTCATGATTTGTCTCCTCTCACTGTTTAACTTTGATTGCCCCAGTTCACCCATTCCAAGGGCGGCAGTTTCTACTCGCGCTCGAATCGAGGCGTCCTCAAATGGGAGATGACGCAAATCCAGGTTAATTTCTCTTTCTTATTGCCGTTAGAAATCAAAGACGACATTTATTGATTTGTCCTTCTATTGAACTACAAGTGTAACATACACCATTTTGTGCCTTTTGGCAAATGAAGGGGTTGAGGAGGAAGCACTTGTTAAAGGTATTGTCTCTTAATGTGGGATATTCCCCAATTCTTATTCTTTAAGGGCGGAAAGGAATTTTTCAATTTGATATTCCGATTTTTCTTCGGCCTTTTCCCATGTTCGAATGATGGCGTAGCATCCTTGCAGCTCTTCAATCACGGCATGGACAGGGCGTAGGGGGTCGGAGCCGATGGTCAGCGCGGCCACCATCATCAGCCACCACAGCAGCTCCTCAAAGGCCTCTTTGTTAAACCACCAGATATCATTGCACTGGTTTAGCTGCAAAAAATGTCGAACATCATTATCCTTTAACAATTCTTCCAGTATCGTATAAGCTTGTTCCTGGCCAGAGGACTTTGACTCAAACCATTTTTGATGACTGGTAAGCCATTTGATGACTGTCAACGAATTCCATGCGAGGGCTTCCTCCATCCCCAAATCCCTTAGCACAGCAAGGATGGGTTTCCCAAATCCCCACTCCTCAATCCAGGTGTGACTCTGCCCTGCAAATTCCCGTTGATTGACCACCTTCCCGAGAGCATGGACAAACAACCAGGCAAAGAGGGTTGACCAGGTGGCTGTCGAACCTGTCAGCCTCTTGTGCAGGTATTCTGCCGTGGCCTTCACTCCCTTTGGTTGGAGATAAGGATAGCGACTGGTAAGGATAGGTAGGTATAGGATGGCCTCCAGTTTACGCCGAATCTCTTGGACGATTGCCGTCTCATCTTCTCTCGCTCCGCTGAGCTTCTTTGCCTCTTGAAGGAAGCGAGTCATTTTCTTCTCTATCTCTTCCATCAGTTTTTGATCGAGCTGAGCCTGCGGTTGTGTGACGCGTGCCTCCATCAAGCAGCGAAACATGTCCACGTTGACCAACTCCTTGAGCGCGTCGTGCAGAGGTTTGAGCAGCATCTCTTTCAGTGCGTCTTCAATACTGGGTGCTCCGCGGCCATTGAGGTCGTTGGCTATTTTGGCATAGTGATGCCATTGATTATCCCGGACTTCCCTGAAATCGATGAACACGTGATACTTATAAGCACCCAACTCCACATACAGTCCCCTTTTACATAACTCCTCACTGCTGCGAATATATTCCAGACCGCTTGCATTGTCGCGGAAAATGGAGAAGCAGGCTCGGTCATCGTGCAACCCGAGACCTTCTCCCAAATTTTTTTGAATCAATGCACGGACATCCCCCTCGCCGGCTTTGACCGAATAGGCGACGGAAGACCGGACCCAGCCCCGAGCGGACTCATATTTGTTGTGGTAAATGATTAAAGATCGCTCATCGCCGCTTCGATTGGAGTAAGCAAATACGTTCTCATTGACATGGCCTTCCGGAGCGAAAAAATCGTAGAGCAGGAAATTTTTCACGTCTGAAAAGTGATGGCGGCGCTTCATCAGCGGGAAAATCTCTCGTTCATGTCGCTGGATTAGCTCCTGGTCCGGCTGTTCATCCCATTTGGCATACCGGTACTCCATCCCATACTTCTCGTTAAACCCTTCGACCTGGCCGTGAGCGAGCATCGGGAGCCCGGGCAGGGTCACCATCATGGTGCATACGCCGAAGTATTTGTCTCCCTTGCCGAATTGAGTGACAGCGGTCTCTTCATCAGGGTTGCTCATAAAATTGACAAATCGTTTGAGGACCTCGGGATTGAATTCGAGAGTGTTTTTCATCACGGAGCGGTATTTGGCGTTGTCTTCATCCTTCAGCATATTCATGAAGGCGCTGTTGTAAACGCGATGCATTCCTAAGGTTCGGACAAAGTATCCTTCCAGCAACCAAAACGCCTCGGCCAGCAGTAACGTATCGGGCGCTTCCAGAGCGACGCGGTCCACCACCTGGCGCCAGAATTCTTCGGGCATGAAACGGTTGAATTGTTCTTTCGGCATGCCGTGTTCTGCTCGAGAAGGAATGGCTCCGCCTGTGCCCGGTTCCGGAAACCACAACCGTTGATAATGTCGCTTCGTCAGTGTCATAGCTGCATCGAAACGGATGATGGGAAATTTTCGTGCAACGCTGAGGATGGTTTGAATGACCGCCTCTCTTACGTCGGGGTTCAGGTAGTTCAGTTGGGCCGTATCGTTCCAAGGCATTCGGGTTCCGTCATTGCCATGATATAGGAATTTTTCGCTCCCGTTTCTTCGTTCCACCCTTTTGAAGACCACGGCTGCGTCGCTCCGGTCGAAATAGTGATCTTCAAGATAAATCCCCACCTCCGCGTGCCACGACAGATCCGGTCCGCTGAAACGATAAGCGGGGAAAGGGCTGTAATCCAGGGAAATGAACCACTCTGGATGTTCGATGGTCCACCTGGAATCAATTCCCACATGGTTGGGTACCATATCGCTTGCCATACGAATGCCCCGGCTCCACGCGCGGGCTCTTAAATTCTGAAAGGCTTCTTCGCCTCCGAGGTCGCCTGCGATCTCGTAGTCGAACAGGGAATAAGCCGAAGCGACTGCATCGGGATCGCCCATCCGTTCTTTGATTCTTTTGGAGGCAAGGCTTCTCTCCCACACGCCGATCAGCCACAGGCCGGTGAAGCCCCAACGGGCCAAGAGGTTCAGCTCTTCATCAGGAATTTGATCGAGCCGGTAGATGGAGCGCCGGTACTTTCTGGAGAGCTGATGAAGCCACACATAAACATTCTTTGCGATAAGAACCAGCCTCGGCATCCAGTCGAGGTCAAAACTAAAACGCTCCGGCTCTTCTTCCATCCCGAAAAATTCATAGACCTCCGCAGGCGCGCGGCCCCAGAAGGCCATTCTCCGCCATTCCGCGATTTCCTCCTCTTTGATCAAGTCGAGGCTGCTGAGAAGTCGTAGGAGATAAGGACCCAGCAAATAGCCCCATTTTTCCCGGATGTATTTCAGCTGTCCCGAGAGTGAGTGGGGAGCGGCAAGGGCAGGACTACGAAGCATGTCCACCAGGTTCTGATGATCCGGGCCGAACAAAGGCTGATGGTCAAAGAAGGAATGGAGGGCCTCGATGATTTGGTGATAAGACGTATCTTTTTCCAGTGCAGTGTCATCGAACAGCTCCAAAAAGGGAGCAAAGGCCGGATTCATGTTGGCCAGCCAGAGCAGCAGCATTTCTTCTAGTACGACCAAACGGTGAGGGGTCGCCGCTGTCTCTCCTTCCAAGTACGTGTGGAGATCCACCTCATGCCGGTAGACAGCCACCGTTGGAAATTCATCGGCAAATTTCCGAAGAGCATCGTCCACTTTTGGCTTGCCCAGGTTCTCGTCCAGCCAATTCAAGGCCTGTTGCACTACCTGCGTATTCTTTTCGATGCGATAGAGGCCAACAACGTAATGAAGGATTTCATCGATCAACCCCATGGCATTGATCTGGCCGGCTCTGACGGCTTTGTCGGGGAAGACGATCAAATCCCTTTTTTCATTCATTTTCTGGGCGAATAGTCTTGACGCATGGAAGTTGGGGAGAATGACATTTCCGCTGAGGGAGAACAGGGAAGCGTCAAATTGATATTCATCCCTTGCCTTTCGTGAGATATGAAACTCCATCACCAAGGCGCTCTTCTCGTGTGTCATAGTATCCAATATAGGCCATTCTCCTGACGGACTCAAGGAAAATGATGATGCCATCGGGTTTAAAGCTTCCTCACGTAACCCCGTCAAGGCGGGCTTAAGAGGCGATTCCAAAATTCCAGTTGACTATCCCGACGGGTTGTTTTAAGAGAAGAATTGAATATTGATTCCTTGGTGGGGGGCATGAGAAAAAAAATACTGAAAGTTTTGCTCGTCCTTCTCCTATGTTTGCAGTCCATCAACGCCTTTGGCACGGACTGGACAAATATTCAGGCCTTTCTGATCAAGAAAATCTCTCCTCGCCCGTCTCTCGCCATGACCGGATCAGAATTTGCTAAATCTGTTTCTACCATGGACAGATCCGGGAGAGAGCAGGCCATCCTGGGCCAGATCGTCAAAGGAAATCTTCCTGATTTTTTGAGAAAGTTGAAACCTGTCGAGTTAGTTCAACCGTTTGAGGAAGGAAAAACAGTGACCGCAACCATCTTTGTGATGCCGGACTACCTGGCCATCGGTTCAGATCGTGACTTCCTATTGATGCCGATGAGCTGGCTGACGGCAACTGAAATAGCGGTCCGATTGGGTTTCATCCTGCCGACGAAAAAAATAGTGGATGCCATCTTCGAACAATCCGATTTCCACCTTGCCCCCGACCCGATGCCTCCGAATTCTCGGATGAGGTCCGTGGCTTACTTCTCGGAGCATAATCGTAAGATCAAAGAACAACGCGTTGCCTTGGGTTGCCCGTTGGGCGCGTTGATCTCGGGTCATAAGAAGGATGTGGTGCTGACCAATCGGTTGGGTGAAATACTGGGAAGAGTCGCCATCTACGGCTGGCATCGCCTGTCGGGGATTCCAATCCAACCCCTCACCATCGCCCACGGTGCGAACTATGCAGATTACAGCCATGGTATTCGCCTGATCAGCAACGTGGTTTTGATCGATGGCGAACCGCGGTCAATCTACGACGTTTTAGAGGATCCAAAGCTTGCGACGATTTTGAGCGACGAAGGACCGATCCGAAAAATTTTACAATTGATGGGCATTCGCCATTCCTATCCACCCCAACCTGTTTCAAGGTCCTTTTGAGACTTACGGTGTGATCCCTTAGCCATGATCGAAAATCCTATCCCTAGGATCGGAGTGGTCTGTCCGGAGAAAATCCGTGGCTTCGCCCCGAGGCGAGCTTGAAGCGGCACATTTTAGCGATGAGCAAGGCCATAGATATCCTAAAAAGACGCCACCCTAGCACCACTCTCGAATCCATTTCTCTTTGATGATCCGCAATTGGAAGCTCCCGGCCAGAAGCCGGCGCTTCCCGGAAGGGTAGTTTCCTTTGATATTGCGCCCCTTGACCCGCCTACGTCACTTCGGCGGGACGGGGCACCTCCCGGCCAAGGTTTAGGAGGGGAGACCGCTTCGATCCACTGTGGGTTACGTACTTACTTCCTCAATCTTCGTTGATCGTTTTACAGCAGCGAAAGCCGAGATGATAATTCTCATGGCTGTGCGGATCCATGACCCGGCTGCCGTGCCAAAAGGGTGCTCGCCAGCGACACCAATCCGGATGGGCATAGATCGTATCGAAAACGAACCAGCTGCCTTTCATCTCCGTATATCCCAACTCCAGGCTGCCCCGACTCGCCATCTGGTTTTCATTAAGAGGAAGATTCATGTGTTCCGCTGCGTTTCCATGTTGATCGTAGACTCCTAAGGCGCTGTGGCAGTCGGGAAAACTCCCGGAAGGGAACGTATTCGATCCGCATCCCGTCCAGCTTCCTCCGTTGCAGCCGGCGGTTTTGAAACTTGAAGAAGCACATATTCCTTTCTCATAATGATCTCCGTAAGCCCAAACCTTGTGGGCGCCGTATTTTGCATTGTGAGCCTCCCGCATTCTTGCGATCGCGACATCGGGGGAGACTCCTTTGGCAAGGTCGAAACGGTAATCGGGCGATTCGAGGGCACCCGCACAGGCCCCTTCCCATTCATGGGCGTCGCAGAGTCGCTTGCCCACGGCGCGACAGATGAGCGCTGCTTCGCGGGCGCGCACCCAAACGACCGGGTAGACGCAAGGGATATCGGGAAACTCGAATTGGTCGATGCAGGCCTTGGCATCTCTTGCTTTTTCAGTGGCTGGATTATAGAGCGGCGCCATGTACTTCGCCTTGCAGACCTTTTCAAATTCACTATTCTCATATCGGACGGACAATCGGTCCAGCTTATCTTGGCACCCTTGCGGGGTCATTGGGTGCCGGGCGACGGCCGGATTACCCTGACCGATGTGACCGGATTCGCGAAAGATGGTTCGAATGGAATCCATCTGCCCTTCGGACAGGCCATGGGTGCGTTGAAGCTCTTCGAATAAGACTTCATTGTTTTCTTTGAGAGACTGGGCGGCAGAGGAGGAAAAAAGAAAAACGAGAAGACATAAGAGCGCGAGAATGCTTATTGCTCCAATTCGATGCTTTCTCATGGTCTCTCCTTTGGGGTCAGATAGAAGAAATCTCTGTCATCTGAATAACCGAGAAAGCGCGGAACATATTTTCCTTTCACCGACATATCGACTTCGCTCATTCCACGGATCAGATGTTGGACATAAAGGTTGGAACCATGCTTTTTATAGATGGCTAAGTAGGTGTGCTCCAGGGCGTTCATGTCCAGAAGCATGGCATAACGGCATCGATAGGCCTGGAAGACGCGCGCCATGGCTGACGGCGTGGCGCTCCAGAAGAACGCGTAGAGAAGAAATCGCCTCCCCTTGAACTCTTGGAAGGCGAGACCCGAGCGCATCGTCCGCAGCTTCTTGTTTGCTGAGCCAGACCAATTTCCATCTCCCCATCGGGTCACGAGCGGGCCCGGAATGGACATCTGGGCAGCCTGATCAAATTCGACGATGATCGGGACGCCGTTCTGGCGGGCATACCGGATTCTTCCAAGAAGCTCGTTGTCTCGTTCGGTCCAGGTTTTCATATCCACCCACCCGTCGTCGAGCATATAAACCGTGGCGAGTCCGGGCTGAAGCTTACTGAATAGGACGCCATTTTCGAGGAAACCATAGTGGCTGCCGTGATTCTTGAAGGCCAATTCCCCATAGCTGAACGCTCCATGAAAGCGCTTAAATCCTCCGGTGAAGGCAGCTACAGTTCTGCTTTCGTCCATCGGATTGATCAGACCAGTCGAGACGAGGGGAGCAATGCTGTCAATGCCATCGGGGCCGGGAAGAGATTTATCGATCATTTTCTCGAGGATATGATCAGACCATCCGACTCTCGGATGTTCTGTCCCAAGGGCGTACTTGAGGTTGAACTGATCGAGATCGAAAGCCACAAGATACGCGAGCCCCCCTGATTCGACGCTGTCCAGACTGCCCACCACCTTCGTAAAGCTTCGCAAAATCTCCGAGGCTATCCCATCGGGCACGATCACACTGACGTAGATACCCGGATTTTCCTTGACCGCATACCAGGATCCAAGGACCATCCCGTTTGAACCGGATTCTTGTACTTCAATGCCGAGGTCATTCGGTCTGACGCTTCGATTGGTTTTCTCTGGGTCTAACAGGGCTGGCGCGGGCGCATTTTCCGCTTCCCTCTGGGCCAGACCCTCTACAGGCTTTGACTTCACTTTCTCTTCAGCCTTTTGTTCGTAGAGGTACTTGAAAAATGTGTCGCGGACAAACCCCACGATTTTCTCCCCGCCCGGCACCTCGTCTCGTAGAACGTCGGTGACTCTCTCTATTTCCGTCCTGTGTCCCTTCACCTCGTTGCGCAGGTAGAGCCTCCGCCCGCAAAGAGGGACATAGGCGTCACCCATTCCCTTAGCCCGCTTCAGACTGAAGGAGGATGTCGCTCCCCAAAGGTTACAGGTATACTTATTTTCCTTCTCAATGATGAGAAGACCGTCGGGATTGCTGTAGTCCAGGAAGAACCTTTGACTCCGGGGATGAGCATTCTCTAAGTGATAATCTTCCTCGGGCACACCGGGCCACTGTAGCCGGAGCAGGTACCAGGCATTGACATTGGGGTTCAGATTGATGAGGGTGACAAAACCTTCTTCGCCCCTTCCATCTTTGATTTTGATCGAGCTTGTCTCGCGAAAGGCCTGCAAGTCGACAATGGTTTTGGAAACTTGGGGTAGATTGTGCTGGTTCTCCGGGCGAGGTTCTTTTCCTTTGTCCTCTGCTCTGGGAGAAGGTACCCATCCGCAGAAGGCGAGTACCATCAAAACAGATAAGAGACCAAGACGAAATAACCGCATCGTGTTCTCATTCCGGTAATGATTCATTTCGCTTTCTTGCGATATCCAATTTCATAGTCTTGAATAAGACTCCCTATTGACCACGTCGGAGCAGTGAAAAAATTCGCCAGCCCCTTTCACGGGGAATGGGATGAACAACAGCCGAGGGTCTTCTACTTTGCGAGCAGCAAGACGACGGCTGAAAGTAAAAGGACGATACGACTGACCCGATCCCGGATGGTGAATACCAATGGATCATCCTGCATTGTGCCGCGGTGGGCCATCAACCATACATAGCTGATCCAGTACAGAAGCAAGGGGCATAAGAGCCAGACAAGGTAGTGCCGAGTATAATGGATTTCTGCGACGCCGCTCGAAATGTAGATGGCGAGCACGAGGACGGCCACGTACCCGCTCCCGCTTCCTAACGACGCAAGGAGTTCTTTGTCCACAATGCGGTATCCTCGGACTTGTACGACACCGCTTTCGGCCTCCATGGTTACCAGTTCAGCATAACGTTTCACAAGAGCGAGGCTCAAAAAAATGAACGTTGAGAAGGCTAAGAGCCAGGAGGACGGCCAGACGGAGATAGCGGCCGATCCGGCCATGACCCGAAGAGTGTAAAGACCCGCAAGGACAATCACATCAAAGAGGACGATCCTCTTTAAGTAAAAAGAATAGGATAGGTTCAAAACATAATAGATGGCCAGAGTTCCAAGGAAAGATAGGGGTAACAGCAGGCTGACGAGAAGGCTGAGGCAGAGCAGGAAAGGAGCCAATCCCAAGCCCCAGAAAAACGAAAGCTCACCTGTGGCAAAAGGTCTCTGCCGCTTTCGGGGATGATGGCGATCGGATTGGAGATCCAAAAGGTCATTGACGAGATAGACACTGGACGCACACAGCCCAAAGGCCAAAAAGGCGAGAAAGGTCCTTCCAAGCAAGTCCATTTCAAAGAAACGGTGAGCCATCGCCAAAGGGACAAAGACCAGCAGATTTTTTAGCCACTGATGGAGGCGTAAAGCCTGCAGATAAAGTCTTAGTTTTCTCTTCGGGTTACGGAAGACCTGTTCGATCTCTGTTACGCTGGCAGCTCTGCGGGATAAACCCATTCTGGGATTGACGAGGATGGCCTTGCGCGCGGATGACCAGACGGCGAGATCACGCCGGCTATTTCCGACATAATCGAAATATTTTTCGCCAAATTCGGCCACCAGACAGCTCTGTTTGTTTTGACCGGAAAGATTGATGGGTCCGTTGCTGGCAAGTACTCTATCGAAAATTTGCAGGTAATCAGCTACTTGTTTTGCAATTCGTTCGTCAGACGCCGTCGCCAGGACCAGTAGACGTCCCTGAGCACGTTGAAGCTTCAGATAATCGAGAAGTTCATGGTGGTAAGGCAAAAGGCTTGCATCAAGGATGACGCGCTGGCTGATTTGCCGTTTTAGAAAAGCCTTTCCCTTGAAAAGCCAGAAAGGGAGAAGAAAAAGGTATAAAGGGTTTTGCCTCATCAGGCCGAAAAAGGATTCTGCCAGCGAGTCTGTTTTGATCAACGTCCCGTCGAGGTCGACCACGAGGGGAGGGGAGATCGCTTGCTGGTTCGGCAATCCGCTTGCTCCGAGAGAATGGACTTCTTGCTTAGACATCGTCGTTCTGCTATTCACCAGGATAGCTGGCAAAGAATTTACCCCAGTCGGTATTGGTTTCCAAAACTTTCATGAGACGTTTTCCCACGAAAGGCCACCATAGCCAATCATGATAGATGTAGGAGCCGGCAATGAAGAGATAGACCAGGGGCGTCCGGAAAAAGAGCTTTTGAAATCTCCTGAATGGACCAAACCAGAGGAAGTCGCCGACATGGCTTGCCAGATTGTCTCCCACCGAGAAGTGAAAGTTCACGTCCGATATGTCTTCTCCCAGCATCTCGATTTCTTCCATCTCCCCAACGCCGAGCCCATCTTCGTGAGCAAGCCTGATATAGTCGATCTTCATCGGTTCGAATCCCATGATCTTGGCTGCTACCGCATCGATCGCAACCGAATCGGAACTTGCAAGCATGAAGCCTTTCTCTACAGGGATCATGGTGCGCGGCCCCGGCCCGTTGCCGCACAAGGTCGCATCCATGACGCTGA
>Ga0187770_10001699_pt1 | contig 11855 bp, 10 predicted proteins | sample 0116_SJ02_MP02_2_FD_133154 | JGI IMG/M metagenome (GOLD analysis project Ga0187770, IMG submission 133154) | Tropical peat soil microbial communities from peatlands in Department of Meta, Colombia - 0116_SJ02_MP02_20_MG | ecosystem: Environmental > Terrestrial > Soil > Wetlands > Peat | place...
CGGTGATCTCGCTCGCGGGCGTGGTGTTTTCGCGCTCGGTGCGCGTGGCCGGCGACAAGATGGACGAATCGATCATCCAGCACATCAAGCGCAAGTACAACCTCCTGATCGGCGAGCGCACCGCGGAGCTGATCAAGATCACGATCGGATCGGCCTATCCCGGCAATGAAATTCAGACGATGGAGATCAAGGGACGCGACCTGGTGGCGGGCGTGCCCAAGATCATCGAGATTACCGATGAGGAAATCCGCGAGGCGCTGATGGAGCCTGTGCGCCAGGTGGTCGAGTCGGTTCGTATCGCACTCGAACGCACGCCGCCTGAACTCGCCTCGGACATCGTGGACAAGGGAATCGTGCTCGCCGGAGGCGGCGCGCTCTTAAGAAACCTGGACGTCCTGCTGCGCGAAGAGACCGGGCTTCCGGTCACCCTTGCCGACGATCCGCTCACCGCGGTGGTGATGGGCGCGGGGAAGGTGCTCGATGAGCTCTCGCTGCTGCGCGACGTGACTGTGGAATAACCGCCGGCACCACCCGCCGCGCCTGGCCATCGGCGCCCCGTCGCAGGGCGAACGCACGTGAAAGGGACATTTCTCTGGCGCAATCGCGTGCTGCTGACAAGCGGCGCGCTGCTGGTGATCTCGCTTCACATGATTTCGGTTGGAATACGGCGGGGCGATGCGGCCGCCGCACCCGCATCGGCCTTGCTCGAAATCCTGCGGCCCGTGCAGGCCGCAAGCGCCCGTCTGGGCGAGGGCGCAACCTCGATTGTCCGCGACTACATCGACCTGGTCGGCGTGCGCAAGGAGAATGCCGAACTTAAAGAGGAACTGGCGCGCGTCCACAGCGATCGCACGCGTCTTGCCGAGCTCGAAGTCGAAACCAGCCACCTGGGCGACCTGCTCGAGCTTAAGGACGTGCTCGGGCTCGATGCGGTCGCGGCAAACGTAATCGGCAGCGATGCGACCGGGCTCTCGCGCACGCTCATACTCGGACAGGGTTCGTCGAGCGGGCTGCGCGCCGGAATGGCGGTGCTGTCGAACCAGGGCGTCGTGGGCAGGATTATCGCGACCAGCGCGCATGCCGCGCGCGTGCTGCTGATCGACGATCACAATTCCGCGCTCGATGGCTTCGACGAACGATCGCGCGGGCGCGGGATAGTCGCCGGCTTGGTCGATGTCGGGCTGATCATGAAATACGTGGACCGCTCCGAGGACATCCGCGAGGGCGACACGGTGGTGACCTCGGGGCTGGACGGGATGTTCCCGCGCGGGCTGCTGGTGGGGACCATCAAGAAAGTGAATCGCGAGGGCCCCGGGCTGTTCCTGGGGGTGACGGTCGCGCCGGCGGTCGACTTCCGCTCGCTAGAGCAGGTGCTGGTCGTCACGCAGCAGCCGCCGCGCGCCGACGACGGCGCCAAGGGCTGACCGCCTCGTGCGCCTCGCCGGATTGTTTATCATCGCCGCGCTAGGCGCACTCGCGGTCCAGACCGCGATACCGTACTGGCTTCCGCTGGGGATTTTGTTTCCGAACCTGGTGGTAATCCTCGCGGTGGACCTGGGCCTGCGCCATCATGGGGCCTTCCCGGCGCTGCTCGCGTTCGCGATGGGATACGCGACCGATGCCTTCTCCGGCAGCGTGCTCGGGCTCAATGCGTTCCTGATAACGCTGATCTATCTGCTCAGTTACGAAGTTTCGCGCCGGCTTATGGTGACCAATGCGTTGGTCGGGGCGGTTGCGGTGTTCGTCGGCGCGCTGATTGCCGCGGCCGGCGCGCTGGCGATCGGGTTCGGGATGGACGCAGTGGCGCAGTTGGGGCCGATGTTCCCGAGGCTTGCGGGCGACGCCGCGATTACCGCGCTCCTGGCGCCTCCGATCTTTGCGATGCTCGCCCGATGCAAGAAGGCGATCGGATTGCCTGCCGGAGCGGCGCGTGAATAGATATTAACGGGGGAAGCAGCAGTTGGCGAAGTTCCGGCGCAGACAGAACCGGCCGGTCCCCAAACTCGAGCCGCGTATCGCGATCCTCACCGCGCTCGTCGCGATTGTGTTCTCCGTGGTCTGCGTGCGTCTCTACTATCTTCAAGTTCTCCGCCACCAGGAATTGAGCGAGCTTGCCGATCGCAACCGGATTCGCATCCGCCGCGTGCCCGCTCCGCGCGGACTGGTCTACGACGTGCACCATCGGCCGCTGGTCGATACGCGCCCGAGCTTCGATGCCGTCATCGTCCCTGAGGACGCGGATAATCTCTCCGCCACTATCGAGAAACTCGAGCAATACCTAGGCGAGGATCACGTCGCGGACAAGCTCGCTTCCGCCGAGGATCAGGGGCGTCCGCCCTATGACCCCGTCACGGTTGAGGAGCGGCTTGACTGGCAGCACGTGGTCGCGCTCGAGGCGCATCAGCTCGACCTTCCCGGCGTGAGCCTCGAAATCACTCCCGGGCGTCATTACCTCTACGGCAAGCTGGCGGCCCATCTGCTCGGCTATGTCGGCGAGGTCAGTCCCGATGAGCTGATGAAGCTTACGAGCTATCACATGGGCGACGAGATCGGGAAATTCGGCCTCGAGCGCGGGTGGGAGCAGTTCCTGCGCGGAGAGGCCGGCGGCGAGGAGTACGAAGTCGATGCGGTGGGACGGCGCCTGCGCGTGCTCAAGCGAATCCCCGACCGCCCCGGCGAGAGCGTCATACTCACGCTCGATCTCGACATCCAGCAGGCGGCGGAGCAGGCGATGGAGGGCCACAATGGCGCGTTGGTCGCCCTGGATCCCAACACCGGGTACGTGCTCGCGATGGTGTCGCGTCCCGCCTTCGACCCCGACGTGTTCGGCGCAGGCGTCAAGCCGGCGACATGGCACGATCTGATGAGCGACCCGGCCCATCCGCTCGAGAACCGTGCGACCCAGGGAATCTATCCGCCGGGATCGACCTTCAAGGTGGTTGATTCGATCGCGGGCCTCGAAGAGGGCACCCTGCATCCCGACACTGTCTATTCATGTCCGGGCGGGATCTGGTTCGGCGGACGCGAGTACCACTGCTGGCGCAAGCAGGGCCACGGTTCGATCGCGCTTCACGATGCGATCGTCCGCTCGTGCGACGTGTACTTCTACCAGGTCGGCGAGCATCTCGGGATCGACCGGCTCGCGCATTGGGGCAGCTTGCTTGGGCTGGGCGCGAAGACCGGAATTGAGCTGGACAACGAGAAGACCGGCGTGATGCCGTCGTCGGTGTGGAAGCAGAACCGATTCCACGAGCGATGGTACCCGGCCGAGACGCTGTCGGTGGCGATCGGCCAGGGCTACGTCTCGGTCACGCCGCTCCAACTCGCTCAGCTTGCGGCCGAGATCGGCAACGGCGGCATCCGTTACAGGCCGCAATTCGTAAAGATGATCGAGGGCCTCGATGGGAGCGTGGTGCAATCTTATCCGCCGGTCGTCGAGAAGCGCCTGAACATCGACCCTCAGTACCTCGACATCGTGCGCGACGGGATGGCCGACGTGGTCAACGGCGCGGGCGGTACCGCGCACAAGGCGGCGCTCCCCGGCATCACGGTGTGCGGCAAGACCGGCACCGCTCAGGTGGTCGGCGACAAGGGCAGCTTCACCGCGGGCGAGGATGAAGACAAGATTCCGGAGCAATACCGCGATCACGCCTGGTTCATCGCATTCGCGCCCAAGGAGCACGCGCAGATCGCGGTCGCATGCATCGTCGAGCACGGTGGCCACGGCGGCAGCGCGGCGGCCCCCGGAGTGCACGACGTGATGAAGCGCTTCTTCGAGCTCTATCCGCCCGCCCAAAGCGCGCCGCCAGAGGTGACCCGCGCGGGCGATGCGCCCGCGATCGCGCGCGTGCTCGACGACGACGATACCGCGGCCGAGCGTTAGCAGGATGTTGAGAAACCCGAGAGCCTCGCAGTCCGACCGCCCTGCGGTCTCAACATCCTGCATGAAAGGTGGGTGCTTTCCTCTATCTTCTCTCCCGGTCTTTTCCGGGGGAGATAAGAGAGGGGGAGCAGGCTGTGATTTATCACCAGCCTGCTGGGAGGCCGGGGCACGTGCCAGCGCTTGACCGGCGGCTCATCCTTCACTTCGATTGGACGGTTTTCTGGAGCGTGCTCACGCTTGCAGGGATCGGCCTGCTGAGCGTGATGAGCGCATCGTATGCGGGACCGCGCAAGCCGCTCGACCCGCTCGTGGTCCGCCAGATGATCTGGGTGGGAACGGGTACGCTGGTCATGATCGGCGCCGTGCTGGTGGACTACCGCGCGCTCGAGACTTACGCCTATCCGTTCTATGCGATCGCGGTCGCATTGCTGGGGGTCACGATGATCACGGGGCATGCGACCGGCGGCTCGCGGCGATGGATCAATCTGGGACTGTTCAAGCTCGAGCCGTCGGAACTGGCCAAGCTCGCGGTGGTCTTAGTGATGGTGCGCTACTTCCGCGACGAGCCGCCCAAGGGTGGATGGCAGTTGCGCCAGATGATCATCCCGGCGTTCCTGCTCGGGGTCCCGGTAGTTCTCGTGCTGAGGCAGCCCGATCTGGGCACCGCGCTGATTCTGGTCGCGATAACGGTCACGCTGATTTTCGTGAGCGGGATGAACTGGCGGAAGATGGCGATCCTGGCGCTGCTCGCGATCATGGCAGCGCCGGTAGGCTGGCACTATATGAAACCCTACCAGCGCCAGCGCCTGGTGAGCTTCATCGATCCGCAGGCCGACCCGCTCGGCTCCGGCTACCACATCATCCAGTCCGAGATCGCGATCGGCGCGGGCGGCGCGCTGGGCAAGGGGTTCCTCAACGGCACGCAGGCACGGCTCAACTTCCTGCCCGAGCAGAGCACCGACTTTATTTTCGCGGTGTTTGCCGAGGAGTTCGGGCTGGCAGGTTCCGTGCTCCTGCTCGCCCTCTACACGACGCTGATTCTGCGCGGGGCGTGGGTGGCGCGCCACGCGCGCGATCGCTTCGGGTCGCTGCTCGCGGTGGGGCTGACCGCGATCGTGTTCTGGCAGGTGGCGATCAATGTCGGGATGGCGACCGGGATGCTGCCGGTCGTGGGCATCACGCTCCCGCTGGTGAGTTACGGCGGATCGTCGCTGATTGCGATGATGGCGGCGATGGGCATCCTCATCAGCATCAACAGCCGCCGCTACCTGTTCTGATTTTCGCGGCCCACTGCTGATGGGCGCCCGCTGCTCTTGCCATAGCTCACCTGATTACCCGAAAATCGCGCTGAGAGAGCGATTCGAGGAAGGAGCAAAATGGCGCGCCGCAGAAAGTTCACCGATCCAACCGATATCGAGATTTGCGAGGTCCATCGCCAATTCGTCGAGGTGATGGAAACCGTCCGGCTCGGCACAATCAGCAGCGAGACCAAGACGCACTATCTTCTCGTGATGCGCTCGCTCACCGAGAAGCTTGCCACCCCGAGCAAGCCGCTTTCCGAAATCGTCGGCGAGATCATGGCCGAGGCCGCTCCGATGATCTTTCAGGCGATGCAGCGATAAGGAGCGGCTGACGCAAGCGAGCGGAGGGTTGCGAGCGATGAGCAGAGGCAAAATCCTGCTGGGCGCGATGCTGGTTCTGCTTACCCTGGCGACTCCCGCGCTCGCCGAGCTCGCACCATGGCCCACTCCTTTCCCTCCCGAGCCGCACTGGGGCGCCTTCGACGAGGGTCATGCGTGGCTCGATGCGGCGTGGTGGTGGCAGAATCGCGCCGCCTGGGTTCGCGCGCACCATCCTGAGTGGTGGGGCGATTTCGACGAGGAAAACTTCTGGCACCCGGCGGATTGGTGGTGGCGATACAACCCCGATTGGGTCCGCGCCCATCATCCCGAATGGTGGGGCGACTATTACGAGGGCGTCTGGTACCCGGCCGCCTGGTGGTGGCAATACCAGCCCGACTGGATCCGCGCTCATCATCCTGAATGGTGGGGCGACTTCCACGAGGGTGTCTGGTACCCGGCCGGCTGGTGGTGGATGTTCCAACCGGCATGGGTCCGCCTCCATCATCCCGAATGGTGGGGTGATTACTGGGAGGGCGTCTGGTACCCAGCGCCGTGGTGGTGGCTATTCCAGCCCGACTGGGTCCGTGCGTACCATCCTGATTGGTGGGGCGACTATTGGGAGGGGGTGTGGTACCCGGCTCCGTGGTGGTGGGACAGGCATCCGGATTGGGCGCGCGCCCATCATCCTGAGTGGTGGGGCGACTTCGACGTGGATCACCTTTGGCGGCCCGCAGGATGGTGGTGGGAGACTCGGCCGGATTGGTGTTACGAGCATCATCCCGAATGGTGGGGCGACTTCGACGATGATCACGTCTGGCGGCCCGCGGGATGGTGGTGGCAAACCCGTCCGGACTGGGTACGCGCGAATCATCCCGAGTGGTGGGGCGACTTCGATGACCAGCACGTTTGGCGGCCCGCCGCATGGTGGTGGCAAAATCGGGCAAACTGGACTCGCGCCAATCATCCCGAGTGGTGGGGCGATTTCGATGACCATCACCTCTGGCGCGACGATACCTGGTGGTATCAGCATGATCGCGTCTGGGCGGCCAAGCACCATCCCGAGTGGATTGGCGACTTCGACGACCGTCACGTCTGGCGCGATGCGAACTGGTGGGCGGAGAAAAATCCCAAGTGGGCCCTCGAGCATCATCCCGAGTGGAATGGCGCGATGCGGCAGGCGGCTGAACGCGACCATGTCCAGCAGCAGCAGGAGCTGCAACGCCAGTACGCTCAAAAGCTCCAGGAATCCGAGCTTCAGCACACCCAGCGCCAGCAGGACGCCGACCGCCAACATCAGCAACAAATCCAGACGCTCGAGCGCCAGCACGCTCAGCAACTGCAAGCGCTCGAACGTGAGCATGCCGCCCCGCCAAAAGGGGCGGAGCAAGCGCGTCGCCAGCAATCAGCCGAGTTTGAGCGAGCGCACCAGGAGCAGATGCAGGCGATCCAGCGCCAGCACGAGCAGCAGATGCTGGCGGCGACCCGGCAGCATATGGAGCAACGGCAGACTCTTGCGCGCCAGCATATGCAGGAGCAGCAGAAGCTTGCCCATCAGCACGTTCAGCAGCAGATGGCTTTGGAGCGCCAGCACGCGGAGCGGATGAAGGCCTACGCGCTTCACCCTGCCCAGCCGTCGCGCGCCGCCGCGCCGCAGCCTGGAGGCGGCGCGCACGGGCAGCCGGCGCATGGCCGGTGAGTTTGATCGATAGCCGCCCGCCTCGCCGGCGCGGTGTTCTTGACGCTTAGCCCTTGGGCAGGCCGAGCACGCGCTCGCCGATCATGTTCTTCTGGACCGGCGAAGTCCCCCCGGCGATCGTCATCGACTCGCACCCGAGTATGCGCTTCATCCAGTCGCCCTCGGGCGCGAACGGCGATTCCCGATCGAGCGTCGCATATTCGCCGAGCAGCCGCGCGGAATATTTGACCATCCTCTGGCCGAGGTCGGTCGTATTGAGCTTTGAGATCGACGCTTCCGGACCGGGTAGCAGCCCCTGGAGCCGGCGCGTGAGCGCGCGCAGGCCGTTGTACTTCTTGGCCGCAGCCTCGATCGCGAACTGCGCGAGCTGCTGGCGAATCGAGTCGTCCTCGATTGCGGGGCGCCCGCCGATATTGGAGCGCCGCGCAAGCTCGACCAGCGCTCCCAGCATCTGCTCGGTACCGCTCAGCGTCTCGCCGATTCCGAACCGCTCATGCATCAGCGTGGACACGAGCACCTGCCATCCCATGTTTATCGGGCCAAGCAGTTGGTCCTTGGGTACCTTCACGTCCTCGAGAAAAATCTCGTTGAATTCCGCATCACCGGTAATCTGCTTGAGCGGGCGGACCGTCACGCCCGGACTCTTCATGCTGACCAGGAGCGCGCTTAGCCCTTTGTGCTTGGGTGCGGCGGGATCGGTGCGCACGAAGAGCTGGCAGAAGTCGGAGCGATGGGCGAGCGTGGTCCAGACCTTCTGCCCATTGACGACAAAGTAATCGCCCTTGAGTTCGGCGCGGGTTTGCAGCGACGCGAGGTCCGAGCCGGCGCCCGGCTCCGACATCCCTTCGCACCAGATTTCGTCGCCCGCGAGGATCGGCTGGAGATAACGCTGCTTCTGCTCCGCCGTGCCCCACTGCATCAACGCCGGGCCGGTCATTATGATCCCCAGCGTGTTGCACCCCATCGGCAGATTGAGCCTTCCGAGTTCCTGCTGAAAGATGACCTGCTCGACAAATGTCGCGCCGCGGCCGCCATACTCCTTCGGCCAGGTAAGCCCGGCCCATCCCGCATGGTAGAGCTTCTTGTGCCAGGCCTTGAGGCGGTCCCAGTTGGCCTCGGCGCCCGCACCTTGAATTTCATCTTCGGTAAGCGCTGGCGGCCGATTGGCCTCGAGCCAGCGGCGCACTTCCATGCGATAGGCTTCCTGCTCTGCGGTGTATGTGAAATCCATTTGGCGACGCTCCCGTTAGAGTCGGCGATCGACTGGCATCGTAGTCGAGCCGCCGCCTTTTGAGTAGCGTCCTTAGGCCGCGCGGGCAAGCCCCGCGGGCCGCCGCCTCATTGGCCCCACCATGTCTTCAGCTCGCGGCGCGCGCCAGCGACTCCTCGACCTGCTCCGCGGCCTTCAGGATGCGAACCACATTGTGGGTCATGAAATTCGATAGCAGGCTTGCTCGTTCGGCGCGATCGAGGCGCGACGCCTTGTTCCCGACCTCTGCGGCCCGCTCGATTATCGCGTTCTCGAGCGGCCGGAAGTGCTCCCACGCAATCGGCGCGCGACGGCTTGGGTCGGCCGCAACGAGGTCCTGGATCCGCTTCATCTGCCACCACGGCGATTGGCGTGTCGGCTCCGCCGCACCCACGGCGAGCGCGGGCGGAATCGCCGCGTCTGGGTAGACCGGGAAGAAGATGCCGGTGCACGGGGCCGCCAACGAGGCCCACATCACGGAGATCGAGTCCGCGCCGGGCGGCGCAATCTCGGCGACCATGCTCGCGGTCGTGCCCTGGATATTGTGCATGCAAAGCGAGTAGCTGTGCGCGTTGTCGGCGGGAACGGTGATAATCGGCATCTCGCCCATCTCGTAATGATCGCGAAGCATCGAGAACATCTCGCGCAGCGTGCGTTTGCCGCGCCGGCCCGCCAGTTCATCGCTGCGTGCAAGTCGCCCGAGCGCTGACAGCGGATCGACATCGCGCCCCATTCCATAAGCGGCCGCGAACTCGAACGGCTCCGCGCCGTCCCACCATCCGCGCTCGCCCGCGTAGGCCCTCGCATCCGCAGAGCCGAAATCGTACCCCGCAGTGGTCAGAATATTGGAGATGCACGCGCGATCGGCGACCGCTCGCGCAACCCATTGCCGGCCCGAGCTTTCGAGCACGTATGCCTCGCCGTGATCGGCAATCATGAAACCACCCGAGTAACGGAAATCGAAATCGTACGCGCTCGAACCGCCCTGGCCGAAGCGCTCGATTAACGCGCCCATGATCTCGGCGGCCTCGCGCGCCGTGCGGCTGCGCTCCAGCGCGAGGCGGACCAGGTCCATTCCGAGCAGCCCCGTGGCGGGAAGCGATTCCCTGGTCAACACCGCCTCGTTGCCGATCGCGACCCCGAACTCGTTCAGGCCGTGCTCGAAACCCCAGAGCCAGAACGGGCGCGAGCCGACTACGGCATACGTCTCGGGCGCTTGGGGAATTTCGAGATACTGGCAGTGAACCGTTGAGCCCTCGCGATGGCGCTGGCGCGGCGCGTGGAACAGCGCCTGGCATTCGAGCGGGAAACGATCGCTGTTCTTCGCGAGCATCGTCGCCCCGGCGCGCGTGTGCGGCGCGAGCACCACGATCGAGTCGCAACTGCGCACAAGCCTCGTCTGGTCGCCGGCGCTCGTCACCGCACCGATACTAGCAGAGGCGCGCGGTATCGCGCTGTTCGGTGCAGGGGCGCCGTGGCCGCGTCAGTGCCGCTCGTCAGTTCATCGCGGCGCCGGGGCTGGCCGCAGGAGCGGCCGCCACCGGATGCTCGGGTACGTGGAGATCGGCGAGGATCTGCGTTACGTGCTGAGACGGATCGACTTTCGGATAGACCTTCTGGATCTTTCCGTCCTCGTCGATCACGTAGGTGATCCGGCGGTCCAGCCCGAGGATCGGAATCCCGTTTGCCGCGCCGTACTCGGCCGCGATCTTTTTGTCGGGATCGAGCAGGAGCGGAAAGGGGATGCTGTACTTCTTGATGAAGGCGCGATGGGAGTCCGAAGTATCGATGCTGCATCCGAGCACGACCACCCCGGCGCTCTGGAAACGCGCGAATCCGTCGCGAAATGTACACGCCTCCTTGGTGCATCCGGGCGTGTCGTCCTTCGGGTAGAAGTACAGAATGACCTTCTTGCCGTGCAAATCGGCAAGCGCGACGGGCGCAATCTGATCGCCCTGCACCATCTGGGTCGAGAACGACGGTGCGACGTCGCCTTCCTTGAGCAATTCAGCGCGCGTGATGCGGGGCCAAAGCGCCGCAACGGCGAGAATTGCGACCGCGAGGAGAACTACGCCTGCAGCGGGCATTCTCATAAACCAACTCCTGCCCCCGGTGCAGATTCAACGCGCGGCTCGGTGAAAAAGTTCCGCGGATGGCGCGCGTCAGACGTAATACAGCCAGTCGCGATAGCGTGCCTGCCGTCCACGTAGCGCGGCTTGGAAGGTCTCCTGGACCCGATAGGTAATCGGCCCGGGCTGGCCCGAACCTATCCTGCGATCGTCGAGCTCGACCACCGGCGTGACCTCGGCCGCGGTGCCGGTCATGAAGGCCTCATCGGCGATGTACATCAGGTCGCGCGTGAATGGTTCCTCGCGGACCGCGATCTTCATGTCGGCCAGGATCTTTATCGCGCAATCGCGCGTGATGCCGTGCAGGATATTCGCGAGCGGCGGCGTGCGCACGATCCCGTCGCGGATGACGAACACGTTCTCGCCGCTCCCCTCCGCGACAAAGCCCTCCGTATCGAGCAGGAGCGCCTCGTCGTAGCCGCCCCGGCGTGCTTCGTAGGCGGCGAGAATCGAGTTCACGTAATGGCCCGACGCTTTCGCCGCGGGCATCAGCGAATTGTGATGAAATCGCACGAACGACGAGGTTCTCAGCCGAACTCCCTTGGCCGCGCTTTCGGGCCCGAGGTATGCGCCCCACGGCCATGCCGCGATCGCGACGCGAGTTTTGTTGCCGCGCGCCGCCAGGCCCATCTCGCCCTCGCCATAAAACGCGATCGGCCTGAGGTAACACTCGGCAAGCTTGTTGGCGCGGACCACGTCGGCGCACGCCTTGAGCAATTCCTCCGAGCTGTACGGCACCGGCATCTCGAGGATATGCGCGGAGTCGAGCAGGCGGCGGATGTGCTCCTGGGCGCGGAAGATCGCCGACCGGCCGTCATCGCACTTGTACAGCCGCATCCCCTCGAACACTGCAAGCCCGTAATGGAGGCTGTGCGTGAGGACGTGCACCTTGGCCTCGTCGTAGGGGACCAGCGCGCCATCCATCCAGATTTTGTCCGTGCGTAAATTCGTCGCTGCCAAAGGGCAACCTCTCGCAAGAGCTTAGGAGGAGCGCGTTCCGCTCAGGCGCGCGCCGTCCGTAACGGCAAAGTTAATCGATGGGTGATCGGGGAACAAGCCGACGATTCGCGGGGCCGGGGGCTCACATTCGGGCCCTCGCGGATCCGCATCTTGTCTCGCGTCATTCCCGCGCGCGTGTCTGGCGCGCGTGAGGAATCCCGGATCCTTTCTTCATCAGTGGGGCGGGCGTCCCTGCCCGCCCACCACTGACGCCCGCACGTTCCGCAACGCTGCGCGTTCTCCCCGTGGCAGAGAATGATCCGGGATTCTACGCGAG
>Ga0187770_10001700_pt1 | contig 11854 bp, 8 predicted proteins | sample 0116_SJ02_MP02_2_FD_133154 | JGI IMG/M metagenome (GOLD analysis project Ga0187770, IMG submission 133154) | Tropical peat soil microbial communities from peatlands in Department of Meta, Colombia - 0116_SJ02_MP02_20_MG | ecosystem: Environmental > Terrestrial > Soil > Wetlands > Peat | place...
ACAACAGGCAGGCGAGGAGAAATGGCGCAGCATCCCTGGCAGCATCGGATCACAGTTGTTCTTGTTGGAGGTTTGGTTGCTAATCTCTCAATCGCTCCTTTGCACCCACAATCCATAGCTCCGCAGTACGTCACAAGGGTTTGGCACACGGAGCAGGGTCTGCCGCAAAACTCAGTGAATGCGATGCTGCAGGATCGCCATGGGTATCTCTGGGTGGGCACGTTCGGAGGGCTCGCGCGCTTCGATGGCGAGCGCTTTACGCTTTTCAATTCTGCCAATACGCCAGGTTTCGGCAGCGATGAGATTTTCTCTCTGTATGAAAGTCGGTCGGGAGCGTTGTGGATCGGCAGTGTGGATAACGGTCTCATTCGGCTGCAGGATGGTGTAGCCACCACATATACCGAGAGCGACGGCTTACCAAACAGGTGGGTCACTTCGATCCGTGGTGATGCCGAAGGGAACGTCTGGATCAATACTGCACAGGGAGGTGTAGCGCATTTTGCCGGCTCAAACCTGGGAGCTTATCCTACTTATCGCGGAAAAGCGGTCCGAGAGTTCTTTCTGCAAGCGCGCGACGGAAGCATGTGGTTCCGTTGCGGGCAAGACGTTGTGCGATTCGGAGCAGATGGATCCGTTGCGACCCTGCGTTCGACTGAGCCAACTGTTTTTCTCGTACAGGAAGCTCGCGACGGAAGCGTCTGGGTTGTTCTTCGCGACCAGTATCGGGTGGTGCGCTATTACCAAGGTGTATTCTCGGAAGTTCCCCTGCCACCGCTTGGCCGCGAGTTGAGGAGCGAGCTTCTTTTATATTCCTTTGCCATGACGGAGGACGCAAACGGGGAATTGCTGCTGCGCACGCCAGCTGGACTCAGCCGCATTGTAAACGGTAGGCTCAGTCAGCCCGAACCACTACCGTTGCCAGCGAATCTCGGCGAGTTGCTCAAGGTTCGCAGCTTGCTCGTGGATCGGGAAGGCAATCTGTGGGTTGGAACCGTAGGATCAGGGCTTATTCGCCTTCGGCGAGCCCCCTTAACGGCGTACGGGAAAGACGAAGGTCTGTCGGACTCAAACTTCAGTAGTGTGTTTCAGGATCGGGAAGGCCGCATCTGGCTGGGTGGAGATTTGCTCTACTGGTTTGATGGGCATCGGTTTCATCTGGTCCCAGGCGTAGCGGATGTTCTCGCCATTGCCCAAACACGCGATGGCGACTTGTGGTTCGGCGGGTACGGGGGCCTGTACCGTCTTCGATCAGGTGTGATGAGCCATTTCAACGTTGATGCACCTGCCGTTAAAATCATTTTTCAGGACCGTGAGAGCACGCTCTGGATTGGTGCGCTGACCGAGGATCGCCCCGGCGGCCTTTACCGCTTTCGCGACGGAAAATTGGAGCAAGTCCCCGGCATCTCCGACGTGCGCGCAATTGCGGAGGACCGAGACGGTGGTCTGTGGCTGGGAGGCCTTGAAGGGCTTAGATACATGCGGGGCGGCAAAACTGTCACGTACGACCACAAGCAAGGTTTATCGAGTAATGCAGTAAACGACATTCACCAAGATTCGACCGGTACTCTCTGGGTTGCGACCTACGGCGGAGGATTAAACCGTCTGCGGGACGGCCGTTTAAAGGCGATCACTACCAAAGACGACCTGCCCGACAATTTGCTGTTGGGCATGTTGGAGGACGGCGAGGGTAATCTCTGGTTCGTCTCTAATCAATCTATATTTCGCGTCAGCCTCAAGGAGCTCAACGATTTTGCAGACGGGAGAATCTCTTCCGTTTTGCCTGTCTCGTACGGCGTCGCCGAAGGCATGAGAAGCACCGAATCCAATGGTGGGAGCCCGGGCGGGTGGAAAACTACTGACGGGCGGATATGGTTTCCCACCCTGCGGGGCGTGGTGGCTATTGACCCTACTGTGGGTAATCGCTTTCCCCCGCCAGTGGTGGTCGAGGAGGCTTGGGCAAACAAGTTGCCGCTGGCGCCTAACGGCCGAACTTCCGTTCCGCCCGGCAACAACACATTCGATTTTCGGTTCACGGCCCTGAGCTTCTCGGCTCCAAGCAAATTGCATTTTAAGTACCGGCTCGATCCCTTTGACAAGGACTGGGTGGACGCTGGCACTCACCGTACCGCGCACTACACGAACATGAATCCCGGAGGGTACTCGTTCCACGTAACTGCTGCAAACAACTACGGTACTTGGAGCGATCAGGAGGCGAGCGTACGTTTTGTACTTCATCCGCATTTTTACCAGACGAATTGGTTTGGCGCTCTCTGTGCGGCCCTCCTGGCAGCACTGCTTTGGGCGGCCTATCGGTTTCGCGTTCGACAGTTGCACCGTGAGTTCAACATGCGGCTGGAAGAGCGCGTCGCCGAGCGAACCCGCATCGCCCGCGATCTGCATGACACGCTGCTGCAAAGCTTCCACGGAGTTCTGCTCTATTTTCAGACTGGTATCAACCTGCTGCCGAAAGTTCCCGCCGAGCCCGGGACGGTCAAAGCCAGGAAGACACTTGAGACAGCAATGCATCAGGCTAAGAATGCCATCGTCGAGGGGCGGGGGGCGATACAGGGGCTGCGCTCTTCCGTTGTCGAAACCAACGACCTTGCCGTGGCTGTGCGGACACTCGGGGAAGAGCTTGTGGCCGACTCGAACTCTAACGCTTTTCAGGTTCGTGTGGAAGGCACGCCGCGCAATCTCCATCCTATTCTTCGCGACGAAGTCTACCGCATAACCGGAGAGGGGATGCGTAACGCCTTCCGTCACGCCGATGCACAGCGGGTCGAGGTGGAACTTCACTATGACGAACGGCAGCTACGCGTGCGGGTACGCGATAACGGCAAGGGCATCGACCCGAAGCTCATACGCGATGATAGGCGCGAAGGACACTTTGGCTTGCGTGGCATGCGGGAAAGAGCCAAGCTCATCGGTGGCAAACTGACCGTGTGGAGCGAATTGGACGCTGGCACAGAAGTGGAACTGAGTATTCCCGCTTCACGCGCGTACACGGCACCCGCAGAGGGACAGCGAGTGTGGTTAATGGAGAAGTTTCTTGCCAAGCTATCTGGCCGAGGCACGGTGAAAAAGCCATGAGCGACGAGACGAGTCAGATTCGGATTCTGGTGGCCGACGATCATCCCATCGTGCGTGAAGGTGTTGCTGCGCTCGTCGGTGGCCAGGCGGACATGCGCGTTGTCGGCGAAGCCGCGAATGGCCGCGAAGCAATCCAGCAGTTCCGGGCACAGCATCCGGACATCACCCTGATGGACATCCGGATGCCAGTAATGGACGGGTTGGATGCGTTGATCACGATTCGTGACGAAGCTCCGGAAGCGCGAATCATCATGCTTACCACGTATGCCGGGGATGCTCAGGTGTTGCGGGCAATCAAAGCTGGCGCTCGGGGCTACCTGCTGAAAAGTTCATTGTATGAGGAGCTGCTAGGAACCATCCGAGCCGTTCATGCCGGCAAGAAGGCGATTTCTGCTGAGGCCTCCTACGAACTTGCCGAGCATGCGACCGATGATGCCCTTACTCCGGCAGAAGTTCGTGTGCTGCGGCTGATTGCCGCAGGGAACGCAAATAAGGAGATTGCCGAGCAGCTATCAGTAAGCGAAGAGACGGTGAAAGGTCAAGTTCGAAGCATCCTCTCCAAATTGGGCGCAAAAGACCGTACCCAGGCCGCCATGATCGGGGTGAAACGCGGGATCATCGGGTTGTAGTTCGCTCGAAAGAGTCCCTCCTTCGGGCCTTTTGGGGCTCACGTGTGTGTCGCGGAGTGCGTAATCTTGTTTATGTCGTGCGTCGACTCTTCTCAACTTTCGCCCATGGTGCCCCCGGAGTGGGCCTTCTGTTGCTCCGGGCCGTAGTCGGCATCGCCTTGGTGTTTCAGGCAGGAATGGCACCGGCCAGCGATCCCCCTGAATCGACCGTACTTTACGTGCTCACGGGAATTGTAGGAATACTCGTGCTTATCGGCTTGTGGACCCCCGTCGCGGGAACCGTTTTGGCGGTTCTTGCCTCGTGGAGCGCCTTGCTCGGACCCGGCGCATGGTCGGTCGATGCGCGCTTATTTGGATGGAAGCGCGTCGAGCTTCCCGATCGAAAGAGTTAGTCTCACCCCTTTAAGCGCGTTCTTTTACCAATAGGGTGCCCACGCATCCCAATTGAGCGCACACCGCGAACCAATATAGTGTCCACTAACTATCATTGTAGGGTTGTCCACAAAGCGGTATTGCGACCACACTCCCCGCAGAGATCAGCGCCGTCTAACAAGAACCGACCGAAAGTCATCGGGCAGCTGAACTGGCTCACTGAGTGCACCGTCATGGATTACGACAAGATGAAGGCGTTGATGGAAGCGAACCGTGAGGAGTCCGCCGCTCAACGCAAGCCGGAAGTCAAAGAATTTCCCAAGCCGGATTCTAGGCCGGATTGGAAATACCTGGATTACGTAGCAAAGGAACGGATGGCAGCCTAGTGGAGGCAACAATTATGAAAACCCCGACAATATTTCGCTGGTACTTCATTTTGCGCAATCATCGATTTACGGTGTACCAGGCGGCATGGGGCGCGCTTTGGCTGGCACGCTGACGCCAATAAGGTAACCACGCACCCCGATTGAGTGCACACCACAAACCGAAATGGTGTTCACGAACCATCCTTGTAGGGTTGTCCCCAACATGCTGGTGGGTTACACAATGGCTCATCACGGGACCAAGGGGCTCCACATTCGAATTTGCAATTCGCAGCTAGTTCAAAGGCGCGGAGGATACTATGGGATATGCGAATTTTGCTATCACAGACCTTGGAGACCTTGCAGGAACAGATCTTCCAGAAGCTGACGCGCCGCAAGGAGAACGCCTGTACCTTGAATCGGGAATTGGAGAGGAGTATGGATTCGAGGACGTTGTCGGCAAGAGTGCCGCGCTCCAGAGAGTGCTCGATCAGGTTGCGATTGTCGCGCCAACTGGGGCAACGGTGCTCCTGCACGGTGAGACCGGCACCGGCAAGGAACTGTTCGCGCGGGCGATTCATAACCTCAGCCCGCGCCGGGAACGCACTTTTGTTCGACTGAACTGTGCAGCCATACCCTCCGGGTTGGTGGAAAGTGAACTGTTTGGTCATGAGAAAGGCACTTTCACTGGCGCGCTGATGCAGAAACGAGGCCGTTTCGAGTTGGCTGATCGCGGCACTCTGTTTCTGGATGAGATCGGCGATATCAGTCTGGAGCTGCAACCCAAGCTGTTGCGCGCCCTGCAGGAACACGAATTTGAACGACTGGGGAGCACCAAAACGATTCGCGTGGACGTTCGTTTGATTGCCGCAACGCACCGCAATCTGCAGGACATGATTCGTAACAATCAGTTTCGGGAAGACCTGTTTTATCGATTGAATGTCTTCCCCATTGAGATTCCGCCGCTTCGTGATAGGCGGGAAGACATTCCGCTGCTGGTGCACTATTTTGCTTCCCGTCACGCTCGCCAAATGCAAAAGCGGATCAAGTCCATTCCGAAGCAGGCTATGGAGGCGCTGGTAAACGCCGACTGGCCGGGCAACATTCGCGAACTGGAAAACTTCATTGAGCGCTGCGTGATCTTCACGCAAGGGGACGAATTGGAGGTTCGACGCCGCGAACTGAGGTACTCTTGTGGTCCGACCGCATCAACCTTCTAGCAGGCTGAGCGGCAGGCCATCACCGATGCGTTGAGAGCCGCCGCTGGAAGAATAGCCGGCAAGGGTGGAGCGGCAGAGCGCCTGGGCCTAAAAACGCACGACACTCCAAAACAAAATGCACAAATTGAACATCAATCGCGCTGACCATTCCTTCTGATTCTTCAGCAACTCTTGACATCTCTTTGAAGTCTGCCCTTCAAACCGGCGATTGAGCTCCTGATTTTTCATTGCGAGCTGCCGCCCGCATATGGGCAGTGGCCATCGGCAGGGCGAGTTAACAGTTTCACCTTGTTCGCACGTGTGCCTGCCGTGCAGCGCTGCCCGCATGCGGTCAGAACAGGCCACCGACGTCCGCGCTGCCGACTTAGATTCAAGAGGTTACAAGCCGCGCGAGTTGGCACGCCATCTGCATTCTTCGAAATCCGAAACCACGGCATGTGGATATCGACAACATCAATTCTGGGCACTGACAACATTCCTGTTGGGGCGATCTTGCGATGATTACGCCAATGAGCAACTCAAAACCGCGGACACCGGGCACGGACACCTACCATCACGGGGATTTGCGCCGAGCGCTCATTCAGGCGGCCCTTGAGCTGGCGGTAGAAAAGCAAGACTGGAACTTCTCCTTGCGCGAGGTCGCGCGCAGGGCCGGCGTGAGTCATAACGCCCCGTATAACCATTTTGCTCACAAGCGAGACTTGCTGGACGCCGCGGCAGCCGCTGGTCATGACCTGCTGCGCAAGGAATTGACAGCCGCAATAGAGAAGGTCACGGATCCTCGCGCTGCCTTGTCAAAAATGGGCTTCACATATGTCCGATTTGGCATCAAGAATCCGGCCCTCTACCGCCTAATGTTCAATGTGGTGCCGAGCGGCTCTGACTGGCGCCCCGAAGAAGTCCTGACCGCATGGGTAGCTGGGCGTGCGGTCTTGGAGAATATTCTGCGCCGCGGCGCGCGTGTCGGAATCTTCGGCGCTGCACTGGCTCGAAAGTTGGAATTGCAAACCGCAGCTCTGTACACCTGGGCCGTAGTTCACGGTCTGACCATGCTTGCGATCGATGGGCTCGCTGACGTTGAGCGTCTATCCATCGAGCGGGTTACACAAAAAGTGGTCACAACAACTCTTCGAGGCCTTGCGGTCAGGGAACCTCAACAAATGGATTAACGATATGAAACGCAAATACCTATCACTAGCTTTCCTTATGTGTGCTCTTACTTGGCCAATGCCCTCACCAGCTCAAGAGCAAACATCGAACTCGGATGCTGACGCGCCGGTCCTTACGCTGGACGAGGCAGTCAGTCTGGCACTCCAACACAACCGGCTGGTGAAGAATGCGGTCCTGGAGGTTCAGAAAAACGACTTCCAAGTGAGTACCGCGCGCAGCCGGCGGAAGCCGCAATTTCAATTTTCCATGTTGGGCGGCGAGTTGCTGCACTCCTTCGACTTTACCTTCGACAAAGGGGTGTTCGGCACGTACCCAGGTGTTGGCCCAATCCCAGGGACGAACTCGAAAGTCCACACCCCCGCCGTGTTCACTACCTACCTTACTGGTAGCATCGATCAGCCTCTGACCCAGCAATACAAGATCGGCCTCGGAATTCACGAGGCAGAACTGGGCCGGGATGTCGCACGTGAAGGGGTACGCGCCGAGCGCCAGAAGATTGCTGCCGAAGTCCGCGACGCGTACTTCAATCTTTTCGCAATTCAAGCGAGCGTGGACGCCGCGCGTCAAGCGGTAAAAACATTCGAAGAAGCGCAAAGGGTCACAATCCAATACGTGTCAGAGAAGACGGTGCTGCGCGGCGATGCGTTGGAAGTGGACGCACGCTTGGCGAAATCGCGCTATGAGTTGTCCGTCGCCGGGAATGGGCTGGCCACACAGCGTGAGGCCTTAAACCAACTGCTTGGGCGCGATGTTGCCACGCCCTTTCGTGTCGAGTTCGTTCCTGAGCAAGACACGGGTGATCTGACTCTAGACTCCGCCCGGCAGGAAGCGCTTGCGAACCGCCCTGAGTGCCGCCAGGCACACCTCAAAGAAAAGCAAGCCGAATATGATCGGCGTCTCGCGAAAGCTGAGTACATTCCGGACTTGAGTCTCGAACTGCGCTATCAGGGAATCAACAACGTTCAAGTTCTCCCGCAAAACGTGACCACGGCCGGCTTTTTCCTGACCTGGGAGCCATTCGATTGGGGGCGCCGCCATAACAAGGTTGTCGAGGCAACTAAAACCATCGACCAAGCGCGGAACGGGATCCAAGAGACGGAATCAAAGATAGCTGTGGAGGTGGGCGGGAAGTACCGTAAGTGGCAGGAAGCTTCCCTGCTGCTTAAGGCCACTCGTACTGAGCACGAGGCGGCTGCGGAGCAACTGCGCGAGACCGGCAACAGATACAAAGAGCAGGCCGCATTGTTACGAGACCTTCTCCAGGCACAGACTCAAAATTCCGAAAGCAACTACCAGTATCAGCAAGCGCTTTCCTCATATTGGAGCGCTTTTGCCGAGTTACGCAAGGCCATGGGAGAAGAGTGATCGATGAGAACCAGAACTACTTTGCAAGACGGAGCTAGCGAGATCAGAGTTCGAGAGAGAGATGGGAGAGGAGTAGACAACATGGGGAGCAAACTGAGGAAGGGGCTCGGGGCAACAACAGCAACAGCTTTGCTTTTCGCGGTGATCGCCGCGGCATGTCACGAGCCGACGAAAGTGGCGGCGAAGTCTCCCACACCGGTTCATCTGGCGGATGTGACCCTGTATTCGCCTTCAGAAGATTTGCGCTACTCAGCTTCCGTTCTGCCGTTCGCCGAGGCGACCTTGTCTTTCAAGTCTGCAGGATATGTGACCGAAATTAAACAGGTCGTGGGCGCGGACGGACGGCGTCGAGACATAGATTCGGGAGACTATGTCACTCGGGGCACGGTTCTCGCGCAGATTCGGCATCAGGATTTGAAGAATAACCTCGACCAAGCCACGGCCACGCTGAGTCTCGCCGAAGCGCAGCATGTCGAGGCAACCAAGGATTACGATCGGGCGAAGACCCTGTACGCTTCAGAGAGCTTGACCAAGCCCGATTTTGATCGCGCACAGGCGAAATTCGATTCGACCCTCGCGGCTGTGGATCAGGCGAACGCCAACGTTCACCAAGCGCAACTGGCTCTCCGCGATGCGGATCTCGAGGCACCGTTTTCGGGCTACATCCTTTCCAGGAATATTGAATTGGGGAATCTCGCAGCACCGGGGACTCCGGCCTTTACCATCGCCGATACCAGTGCGGTCAAAATCGGTTTTGGGGTTCCCGACTATGCCGTAAGGCGTCTGCGTTTGGGTCAGCAATTCAGCATTCATCTGCAGGACGATCCGAAAGAATACAACGGGCGAATAACCAGCATTGCCGCGAGCGCAGATGAGAAAAATCGTGTGTTTGCCATCGAGGTGACGGTGCCCAATCCCAGAGCTACGTTGAAGCCTGGGATGATTGCTTCACTCAGTTTGACGGACGTTCACAAAGCCGCGCTTCCTTCCGTGCCTCTCAGCGCTGTCGTTGCTGATACCAGTTCATCTGGACGGTACGCCGTTTTCGTGGCCAGCGAACAAAGTGGTAAGTGGGTGGCGCATTTGCGTGAGGTTTCGCTCGGCGAAACCCACGAGAGTGATGTGGCAGTTGACGGTGTGAATGCAGGCGAAAAAATCGTCGTTGTCGGTGCCGCTGGTTTGAAGGACGGCGATTTCATCCAAGTTATCCCATAGAGGTGTAGAACAAATGGCACTCGAACACGAGCAAGACATCACCAATCGCCGAAATATTCCGAGGTTTTTCGTCGAACACCCGCACATCTCCTGGATACTTCTCCTCGGAGTGCTGATTTGGGGCTATTTCGGCTACACATCCATGCCGCAGCGCAAGGACCCGGACATTCCCGTGCGCCTCGGTGTGGCAGCTTGTCCATGGCCTGGAGCGACAGCGCAACAGGTTGAACAGTACATCACCCGTCGAATAGAGGACGTTGCTGCCGAGAACAAGACCATTCATCCGGGAACAGATGCGGACTACGGCATCAAATCCATCTCTCTTCCCGGCTATTCGTTTGTGACCATTCAACTGGATGAGGGCATCACCGATACTAAGCGGCAATTCAGCGATATCAACCTGAAGCTGAATGCACTGAATGCTCAGCTTCCACAGGGCGCTGGCCCAATCAGTTTCCAGAGCGATTTTGGAGATACCGCCGCGCTCATGCTGACGGTCGCGAGCCCGAAAGTCGACGACATCGAAATTGCGGCTCGCGCCAATTCCGTGGAAGCAGCGATTCGCAGGTTTCGCGATGCAAAGCAGCAAAATGGAAAGGGGCAGCGTGTCACGGTAGTGGACTCGTTTCCGCAATCCATTTCGGCGCGTGCGGTCCGCGACACCGAGTATTTGTTTCAAGAGGAAGCCCAGACTGCCGGACTCATTCGAGATTCAGAAGTCATTCAGGGGAGCGGATTCATTGGGTTGGATGGCGTCTCCGATGCAGATGACAGCGCCATTCAAGCGTTCATCAGCCGGTTTATGTCGGAGCAGTTAAAGCGTTCCGAACTGCATCCGGATACCTGGGAGCCGGTGATCATCCGCGATCCGAAAGAAACACGAGCGAAGCTGGCCAAGGTTGCCGGAGACAAATACAGTTACGCCGAACTCGACAATTTTTCTGATTTGATTGCCCGAACCGTTCAGGGAGCACCGGAGGTTTCCAAGGTGGAGCGGAGAGGCGTTTTGTCGCAGACCGTCTATCTCGACTATTCGCAGGATCGCCTGGCGGCCTACGGACTCCGTCCTGCAGACCTGTCCAAAGTGCTATCGGCTCGGAACATCATCGCGCCGGGTGGAACCGTGGAGACAGGCGAGCGCAGGGTCATTCTGACCCCTTCTGGCCAATTTGATACGGCTAAAAGCATCGGGGATGTGGCGGTATCGACTACTTCGCAGGGTACCCCGGTGTATTTGCGCGATCTCGTTCAAATCAGCCGCGGCTATCAGGCTCCTGCTACATATCTCAATTACTACACCTGGCGGGACGCAAGCGGTCACTGGCAACGAAGCCGCGCTGCCACCTTAGCGATCTACATGCGCGATAGGAAGCAAATCGCGCGCTTCGGAAAGTCCGTGAATGCGAAGCTCGCGGACCTTCGTCAAATTCTTCCCGCCGATCTGATTCTGGCACACACCTCCGATCAACCGCTGCAAGTCAAAGAGAACATCAACCTGTTCATGCGGGCGCTTGTCGAAGCCATTATCCTGGTCGTGCTGGTGTCGCTGATTGGGTTTTGGGAGTGGCGCCTGGCGCTGATCATGGCGCTTGCGATACCCATCACACTGGCGATGACGTTTGGCATCGTGTATATGTTGGGAATTGATCTCCAACAAGTCTCCATCGCGTCGCTGATCATCGCGCTGGGCCTTCTCGTCGATGTGCCGGTGGTCTCCGGCGATGGCATCAAACGCCATTTGGCCGAAGGGTTTCCGCGGAGCGTTGCCTGCTGGCTCGGGCCTACAAAGTTGGCAACCGCAATTTTCTACGCCACGATCACGAATATCATCGCCTACCTGCCCTTCTTGATGCTAACCGGCAACACTGGCGAGTTCTTGAAGAGCCTGCCTGTGGTGATGACCGCATCGCTGCTGTGTGCGTACCTTGTTGCGATGACCTTTGTTCCATTCCTGGGCTACTACATTTTGCGTGCTCCGGCGAAACGTGAACCAACGATCGAGGAGATGCGACGGCGGGGTTTCTACGGTTTCTACAACAGGCTGGTCGGCAGAGCCATAAAACACCGCTGGGCGGTGCTCGGCGGGTCGTTAGTATTCCTGATCGGAGGAGGACTGTTCGGTTCTCGGCTTAAGACCCAATTCTTTCCGGAAGACGTTCAGTACTGGTTTTATTTGGATATCTGGCTACCCAATGACACTCCGTTGAGCGTCACCAACGATACTGCCATGCAAGCCGAAAGAGTGGTCCGGAAAGTGATTGAAAATTCGCCTGATGTCACCACGAAGGAACATCGTGGTCATCTTCTTAAGTCGCTGACGACCTTTGACGGTGGCGGGGGCCCGCGCTTCTGGTTTTCGGTTTCGCCGGAAATGCCGCAGACCAACTACGCGCAAATGATCGTGGAGATCACGGATAAAGAGGCTTCGCCA
>Ga0187770_10001701_pt1 | contig 11854 bp, 11 predicted proteins | sample 0116_SJ02_MP02_2_FD_133154 | JGI IMG/M metagenome (GOLD analysis project Ga0187770, IMG submission 133154) | Tropical peat soil microbial communities from peatlands in Department of Meta, Colombia - 0116_SJ02_MP02_20_MG | ecosystem: Environmental > Terrestrial > Soil > Wetlands > Peat | place...
AACGGCCTGAGCGCAGCTCATATATAAGGAGGCATTATGGATCGTCGCAAATTTGTCGGCATCGCCGCCGGAAGTGCGGCGGCGCTGCTGGTATCGCTTGACCCCTTCATGCTGTTGGCGCAGGGCGGCGCAATCCGCATCGGGTTTTTGTCTCCCCTGACCGGGGCGGCGGCGGCGTCCGGCCGCGAGCTGGTAGATGGCTGGAACCTCTACTGGCAGCAGGTGGGAACAAAAATTGCAGGTCGCGAGGTGCAGGTGATCGTCGAGGACGATGGCTCGACGCCCGACATCGCCCTGCAGAAGGCGCGGCGCCTGGTCCAGCAACAGAATGTTCACGTGCTGGTCGGCGACATCCTTGCCAACACCGGCCTGGCGGTGGCGGAGTTTGTGAAGGGCACCGGTACACCGTATTTCCTGCCGGTGATCGCGGCCGATGATCTCACGCAGCGCAAGCGCATTCCGAACGTCCTGCGCATGCCGGGTTTCTCCGCGAGTCAAATGACGCGTCCGCTGGCCGACTGGTGCCTGAAGCAGGGGTACCGCAAGGCGGCAACCATCGGCCAGGATTACACCTTCGGGCACGAGCAGTCGGGAGGATTCGTACAGACCTTTACCGAGGGAGGCGGGTCAGTGGTCGGCCAGCTCTGGCATCCCTTCAATACCTCGGATTTCAGTCCTTACCTTGGGCAGATCCCGGGCATGAAGCCCGACGTCGTCTTCGCAGTCGAGACCGGCGCCGATTCCACGCGCCTGCTGCAGCAGTGGGCCACCTTCGGACTTAAAGGCCACATTCCCCTGACGACCTCACAGAACACCACCGACCAATCCATTATCCGCAACCTCACGCCAGCTGAGACGGAGGGCATCATCTCTGTAGCGCATTTTGCCGAGGGCCGCGATGACCCGGAAACGCGCTCCTTCGTGCAGGCTTACGAGAAAGCGTATGGCAAGCTGCCCGCGATCTTTGCCGCTGAAGGTTACACCGGCGGGCTCTGGCTTGCTGACGCATTGAAGAAAATCAATGGCAAAGTGGAAGACACCAAGCTGCTGCTCAGCACCGTTCGCAGCGAGGTCGTGCCGGACAGCCCGCTGGGCAAGAATCTCCATATGGATGATTACGGCAATCCCATCTTCGACATTTACATCCGGCGCGTGACCAAGCGCGCCGACGGCAAAATGGTGAACAGCGTAATCGCCACTTATCCTCAAGTCTCGCAGTTTTGGCACTACAACCCAGAGGAGTACATGAAGCAGCCCTCTTACAGCCGCACGTTCCAGGGCATCAAGAAATAGGAGTGAGGGATGAGTGCGGCCGGAGCGACGTGGGCGCTGGAACTCGAGGGTGTGTCGCGCCGTTTCGGCGGTCTGCGCGCGGTGAATGCCGTTAATCTCAAAGTGGCCGCCGGTACGAACCACGCCATCATCGGTCCCAATGGCGCGGGCAAGACGACCCTGTTTGCCCTCGTGTCCGGTGAACTTGGGCTGAGCGGCGGGCGAATCCGCATGTTCGGCCATGACATCAGCCGCTGGTCGGCCACCCGCCGCGCGGGTTCGGGCCTGGGTCGCACCTACCAGATCACGAATGTGTTCACGGGGCTGACCGTCGCCGAAAACGTGCTCATCGCACTGCGGGGCACGCGCAAGGTGAAGTACGCGATCTTCGCCAGCGGTGCGCCGTCGAGCGACGAGTCGGCCGAACTGGAGAGGCTGCTCTCGAGTTGCGCGCTTGCGGAGCATCGCGACGTGCGAGTCGGTGCGCTTTCCTATGGAGTGCAACGGCAACTGGAGCTGGCGCTGGCACTGGCGAGCCGTCCGCGCATCCTGCTGCTCGACGAGCCTGCGGCCGGCCTTTCGCCAGCCGAGCGCGCGCCCATGGCCGAGATGATCCGCGGCCTACCGGAGGAGCTGACAGTGCTGCTGATCGAGCACGACATGGAGCTGGCGCTGGGGCTCGCTGATCGCGTCACCTGCTTGCATTACGGCGAGGTGCTGACCGAGGGCAGCGCGCAGGAAATCCGCCGCGACCCGCGGGTGCAGGAGGTCTACCTCGGCAGCACCAGCCATGCTTGAGATCCGCGATCTCCACAGCTATTACGGGGAAGCCTATGTGCTTCGTGGCCTCGGCTTGAGCGTGCCCGAAGGAAAGGTAATCGCGCTGCTCGGGCGAAATGGCATGGGCAAAACCACCATGATCCGCTCGATCATGGGGCTGCGTCCGCCGACGGTACGCAAAGGCAGCATCACCTTCCGAGGGCAAGCACTCACCAGCAAATCGCCGGACCAGATCGCGCGATTGGGAATTGGGTTGGTGCCGCAAGGGCGGCGTGTCTTTCCCTCGCTCACGGTTTCCGAGCATCTCGACATTTGCCCGCAGCGCCCCGCACTCTCCGGCCGCACGGCGTGGACGCGTGATCGCCTCTTTCAATTGTTTCCACGATTGGCGGACCGGCGCGGCCATCGCGGACAACAGCTTTCCGGCGGCGAACGCCAGATGCTCGCCATTGCGCGCGCGCTGATGCTCAACCCCGACCTTATCCTGATGGACGAGCCCACCGAGGGACTGGCGCCGGTAATGGTGAAACACGTCGAGGAAGCGGTTCAGACCATGCGAGCGGAAGGCATCTCCATCTTGCTGGTGGAACAGAACCTCCTCAGCGCGCTAGCAGTGGCCGACGTGGTGCACATCCTGGAGGTCGGCAGCATCGTGTTTAGCGGACTTCCCCAGGAACTGATGGTAAACAAGGCGGTCATGCACCGTCACCTGGGCGTGTAGGGCTCGCCGAACGAACCCTGCCGCGGGTGATTGAAGACACCTCGCTCGCCCAGGAACTGCACCTCAACCTCAACTGGGTGCATCTCATTAGCGACCTGGAGGCGATCGCCCGCGCTGTTTCTATTCTGCGGCCGAGCGACGTGCAAGCCATCAATCCGGGACACCCCGTTTCCGGAGGGGCCATCGCCGGTATTGCACCGGGTACCGGCTTGGGCGAGTCCTTCCTTACGTCGGATGGGTCCCGTTACGTGGCTCACAGCTCCGAGGGCGGTCATTCAGACTTTGCTCCTACGGACGAAAGGCAGATCCGCTTGCTTGAATATATGTTCCAGCGGTTCGATCATGTGAGCTTCGAGCACGTCTGTTCTGGCATCGGGATTCCAAATACCTGCTGGTACCGTAGCCGGAGCGGCCGCCCATGAAATCTGTTTTGACTAAGGAGATGACATGCAACTCGGAATGATCGGTCTGGGAAGGATGGGGGCCAACATGGTGCGGCGGCTCATGAACAAAGGGCACCACTGCGTGGTGTTTGACATGTCGCCCAAAACGGTGAACGAGCTGGTCAAGGAGAAGGCGACGGGCGCGGCCTCGCTCGCCGAGCTGGTAAAGAAACTGGAGAAGCCGCGAGCCGTGTGGCTGATGGTGCCGGCCGGGGTCGTTGACAAGACCATTGCTGACCTTCTGCCTCACCTGGAGGCGGGAGACATCCTCATCGACGGCGGTAACTCTTATTACGTGGATGACATCCGGCGTGCGAAGGAACTCGCTCCCCGGAAGATCCACTATGTGGATGTGGGCACCAGCGGAGGGGTCTATGGTCTGGAGCGCGGCTACTGCATGATGATTGGCGGCGAGACCGAGGTCATCCAGCGGCTCGATCCAATTTTTGCTGCCCTCGCCCCCGGAATCGGCGACGTTCCGCGCACGCCCGGGCGGGAAAAGATCGATGGTACCGCCGAGCAGGGGTACCTGCACTGCGGTCCCAACGGCGCCGGCCATTTCGTCAAGATGGTCCACAACGGAATCGAGTACGGAATCATGGCGGCCTACGCGGAGGGCTTGGGGATCCTGCGCGCCGCCAACCTCGGCACGCAGGCCAGCGGCGCCGTGGATGCTGAAACCACGCCGTTGCGCGATCCCGAGCACTACCAGTACGACCTGAACCTGCGTGACATCACGGAAGTATGGCGCCGTGGCAGCGTGATCGCCTCCTGGCTGCTGGACCTGACAGCCATCGCTCTGCTGCAGGACCCGAATCTTTCCCAATTTGCCGGCCGCGTCTCCGACTCCGGCGAAGGGCGCTGGACGATCAAAGCGGCGATCGACGAAGCGGTGCCGGCGCCGGTTCTCACCACCGCCCTTTACGAGCGATTCAGCTCGCGGGGTGAGGCCGATTTCGCCAACAAGGTCTTGTCCGCGATGCGGTATGAATTCGGCGGACACCTGGAAAAATCTGGCAGCAACCCCAAAGTGGCTTAAGGAGATACCCTAAAAAACACGCGGAAGCGGAGAGGCCGGATGAAGATCGAAGTGTTTGCCGACGACGCATCTACCGCCCGAGCCGCCGCGAAGTTCATTGCCGCGGAAGCCGGTGTCGCCGCCGCTGCGCGCGGTCATTTTGCCATGGCCGTTAGCGGTGGCCACACTCCCTGGATCATGCTGCGCGCGCTGGCCAGCGAAGCGCTCCCGTGGGAACACGTACACGTAGTGCAAGTGGACGAACGCGTGGCGCCGGCGGGAGACCCGGATAGAAATCTCACTCATCTTCGCGAAACCCTCCTGGCGCATTCGCCGATTCCCCCGGAACATATCCATGCCATGCCCTTGGAATTGCCGGACCTGGACGCCGCGGCCAGGCAATATGCCTCGGTTCTGCGCGAGATTGCCGGATCCCCTCCGACGCTGGACCTGGTCCACCTGGGCCTGGGGCCGGACGGACACACCGCCTCTCTGGTGCCGGGAGATCCGGTACTCAACGTCACCGACACTGATGTGGCTGTGACCGGCGTCTACCAGGGCAGGCGGCGAATGACACTGACGTATCCGATCATCAATCGCGCCCGGCACATCCTGTGGCTGGCGACGGGCAGTGAGAAAGCTGGCATGCTGGCTCGCCTCTGCAAAGGCGATCTCTCGATTCCGGCTGGACGGATTTGCCGGGACCAAGCTGTAATTTTCGCCGATCGTGCGGCGGCAGGTACGTCATACACGTAGCGCAGGAGAAATAAGCCACTCAACACCCAGATCAGAGGGCTGATCTCGCGGCGCGCCCGCGGCAGATTCAGATGTCGTTGAGTTACACTTTTGGGGACAACTCCGGCCTGGAGCCATGCGATTCCACCGATCCCTCCTCCAATCTTTGCCCAAGGTGCTGCTGCACGAGCACCTGGACGGCGTGCTGCGTCCTCAGACCATCATCGAATTAGCGCGCGAGACGGGCTACTCGGAAATTCCCACGGAAGATCCAGTGGCACTGGCCGCCTGGTTCCACCGAGGAGCGAATAAGGGAAATCTTGGCGAGTATCTGCAAGGCTTCGCGCACACCATTGCCGTGATGCAGACGGAAGAGGCGCTGGAGCGCGTTGCCTATGAGCAGGCCGAGGATCTCAGCCGCGACGGCGTGGTTTACTTCGAGACTCGCTTCGCGCCGGTCTTTCATACTCGCCGCGGGCTCAGCCACCGGCGGGTGGTTGCGGCGGTGCTCAAGGGACTGGAGCGCGGGCGGCAGGATTTTGGCATCCCGTCGGGACTGATCATCTGCGCCATGCGCAACATGAACGTGTCGCTGGAGATGGCGGAACTGGCCGTCGATTCGCGCCAGCGGGGGGTCGTGGGCTTCGATCTCGCGGGCGAAGAGGGCGGCTATCCTCCCAAGAAACACATGGAGGCGTTTCATTTTCTCCAGCGCGAAAACTTCAGCATCACCATCCACGCCGGCGAAGGCTACGGCAAGGAATCGATCTGGCAAGCCATCCAATATTGCGGCGCGCACCGCATCGGGCACGCTACCCGCCTCATTGACGACATTGCCATCGCCGACGGAAAGGTGGTGAAGCTGGGCGACCTGGCGCAGTACATTCTCGACAAGCGAATTCCCCTGGAGATTTGCCTGCTCAGCAACGTCCACACCGGCGCGGCTCCCAGCCTAGCCGAGCACCCGTTCAAGGTTTTTTACCCGCAGAGATTTCGTGTGACGCTCAATACGGATAACCGCCTGATGAGCAACACCACCCTGACCCGCGAATTCGAAGTGGCCGCCGAAACCTTCGATCTCTCCTTGGATGACTTCGAGAAACTCACGATCAATGCCATGAAAAGCGCGTTTCTGCCCTACGATCAGCGCTGCCGTGTCATTTATTCAGTGCTCAAACCTGGCTATGCCAAAGCCCGGGAAAACCTGATGGCGGAGCATGGGGTGGTGAGTTAACCCACCGCAATCAGCTCCGGCATCCTTGCGCCAGACTATTTGTGGAGCGCCGCAAAGCGGCTATACGAGTACCACCCGTCGTCCCACCAATGCAGGTCGAGGTATCGCCCTTCCGAGGCAGTGTACAAGCACGGGACGTTGCGGTAGCCCTTGCGGTCCCGCCATACCGAGCCCAGGCCGACTACCGAGAACCTGCGCTGCACATCCGGATAGGTGGCGCCAAAGGCCAGAAGTTCGGGCAATTCAGCCGCCCGCAAGCCTTCCTCGTCGAGCTTACCGAGAACACCCTCAGACGTCATACGGTCGTCAAAGCGAACCAGCATGATTTCCAGCTCTGCCTGGCCTTTCCTGGGGGAGGGAAAGTTCTTGCTCGTGATCTCCCTGTGTACCGCCTGGTAATCTCCAGCCTGGATCGCTTCTTCCACCGAGAGATCGTAGTTGACCGCGACCGGGAAAGTATCTCTCCGCTTGCTGGCCGCCTCGACCATGACATCGGCAAACTTGTCGAGCAGTTTGTCTCCTTGGGCATTGGCAACCTGGAGGATGTCCTCGTCGGAGTAACCGCGCTTCTTCACTCTTTCGAGCAAGCTCTGCAAAATTGCATACATATCCTTGGCCATTTCGGTTCCCCTTCCTGTCTTGTGGCTCCTAAATCTGCGCGCTGCGAGTTGGGCGCCACTTTCAGCGCCATCAGTGTACTCGCGACTGCCATGATCTTTCTTGGCAAACTTTCTGCCGCCAACGTGTCTTTTTTCTGGAATCGATACTCCGCCGGCTGTGCTCCCGCCGGTCAAACCCTGGCCCAACCGTGACGCCCAACTCTGCAGCCTCACCAGCGCGATAGATTTAATTTCTAGAGATTATAGATTTAAGTTTTAAGAGTATCTGTGATGCTAGCCAGCGGAAAAATGCATTGGACTGTGATCGGCATTGCCACTAGGTTACCCCCCAAGCCGCATCGCTTCTGCTCCTCAGGGATGGCGGCTCCGGAGGTGAGCACTACATGAACGACGCTGGCCGGGCCCCGCCGTCATCATTGCAGGGGTTCAGTGCAGAACGGCTTTCGAACCAGCCGCCGAACACAAGAAAAAGCCCCATTCCTCTTATCAACAGCATTTAGCAAGTCCTGCCGGGGTTCGGAGGTAGCGCCAGCCCTGGTCGTATCGTGGCCTGTCCTTCGGGCCAGGGTATTGCCGTTTCCAAGATCTGCAAATTCCAAGGTTCCTCTGTCCGCCCCAGGGACAGGGACGAAAGGCGAGGCATCGTAATGAACGCTGCGATCCGGAATCTGATCTTTATGAACTTTCTACGGTCTCTTTATACAAATTTTATGAGCTGTGCTTTGCAATGCACAGTTGATTCTGGTCCTCTTAATCGAACCCGATTATTGAGCGTTTGTCGGACACCATCACTGAGACATTCAGGAAACCGAAGTGTGACTTCAAACCAGAAGGAAGAGCGTGAAACTATGAGAACTCTGTTGCGTAAGGCCGTAGCGGTTGCAGCTTCCCCTCTAGTACTTGCTCTGACCCTCGCATTGGTTCAGGCCCAACGCGGTTATGCTCAGACTCAGGCACCATCTGATGCTCAGCCGAAACTGGCGGCCCGGAACGAACCTCCGTCGGACGGCCCTGAGGTCACCTTCACCGGCAGCGCAACGGCTAACCATCCCGCGGTCGCGCCAGATTCGGAAGCGCTGGCGAACCGGGTGGCCGCTATGGAAGCGCGCATGGCGGAACTGGAGGCGGAACTGAAAGCCGCGAGGAAGGAGCTGGAACAGGCAACTCCGGCGGCCTCGCTGGTTACCACGGAATTCAAGACGCAGCCGGCGACCGCTTCGGCGACCACCCCGGCCACGGTGGCCGCAACCTCCACGGCTCAGGCCACCCCGCCCGAACCCGCGCCGCCGGCGGAGCCCTTTGCCTATGCCGACTGGACCTGGCTCAATGGCAACGCGCGCAACAAGGATGTGGTGTGGGACTCGAAATTCTTCACCCCGGAAGTGCGATTCGACACTCACTATATTCACAGTTTTAACAAGCCGAGAGACGATTCGCTTGGCGGGTCGACCGAAATCTTCCGGTCCGACGAAATCCAGTTGGAGCAGATCAGCTTCGGCGGCGACTTCCACTGGCAAAACGTTCGTGGTCGGATCTTGACCATGAACGGAATGTTTGCCGTCACCACGCCCCGCAATGACGCCAGTGAGGGACGCGGGCAATGGGACCTCCGCGGGGCGTATCGCTATGTGTCAGAAGCCTATGGCGGATACCACTTCGACGTGAGCCACGGGCTCAACATCGACGCGGGAATTTTCGTTTCCTACATTGGCCTGTTCAGCTACTACAACTTTGACAACTGGGCTTACCAGCCGTCGTTTGTGTCCTCGAATACGCCGTGGTTCTTTGATGGCATACGCATCCAGTGGTTCCCCACCGATAGGCTGAAGATTGAGCCGTGGATCATCAATGGATGGCAGTCCTATGGCCGGTATGGTTCAAAGCCGGGTTTGGGGGGACAGATTCTGTATCGTCCGAAACAATGGCTTTCGATGGTCTTCAACAATTACGGCATGGGCGAGGATACGCTGGGTTTTGCTCCGGGCAGCAGCCCCCAGTTTGGCTTGGCGGGGGCTAGCGGTGCGGGCCGCTCGCGCATTCACACCGACGACAGCATCGAGGTCAAATACTACGACCGGCCGCACGAATTCCTTGACAAGATGGCGTTCTCCCTCACCGGCGATCTGGGATGCGAATACGGCGCCGGCGTGACATGCATGGGCCACAGCATCCATAGCGGGGTGCGGTGGCCGCAGCAGAGCTTCCAGGGGTGGATGCTTTACAACCGGTGGTGGTTCAAGAAGGACTTGTACGCCATCACGCTCGGCTACGGCGCGATGGCTAACCCAGGTCGCTATCTGACCTTGCTTCCTCCCATCGATGGAGCGGATGCGGTTTCGGGTTCGCCCTACTTCCCAACGGGGCCCCAGTTTAACTCCAACGGCACCATCACCCAGACTCAATTCAAAGGCTGGGACACCTTAATCACCTTCGATTGGATGCCCAAACAGTACATTACTTTCCGGACGGAGTTTGGCTATCGCCACGCAGACCAGCCGTACTGGACAGGCCATAACGGGATAACACCTCCCGGCGGAAACAATGGCGCTCCCGCTCAGTTCGCCTGCAATAACGGGACACCGGCAGGCTTCGATCCTACTGCCGTGGTTGGCCTGTGTGCCGGTAATGGCGGGGTCTGGTTCCCGGATCTCCGGAGGGATGAACCGAGTACGAGGATGGCCATCATGGTCAAGTTCTAGTTTCTTGGGCGGCCGAGGTCCGGCCAGGGCCCCGGTCGCGAAGGGAGAAAGCTGGCAATGACACGAAGAAGAGATGCACTCCTGGCGCTGGTAGGTGCAGTCGCAATCGCGGGCGCTGCATTTGCACAAAGGGCGGCAGTACCCAAGCAACAGGATTAAGGCTGCACTCGCAGAGGCGAATGCCAAAGAGTTGTTGCTCCTGATGGACACTGATAAGACTGGCAAGGTTTCCAAGCAGGAGTGGATGAAATTTATGGAAGCGGAATTCGACAGACTGGACAAAGACAAGAAAGGGGAGCTTGATCCTAAGCAATTAATGGAATCAAGGGTGTGGGTCAAACATGAAAGCTTTGAAAGCTTCGGCAAGTAACGTCTGGTGGCACGCCGCTAGCATTACTGGAGAAGTTGTATGTCGCTGTGTTGGAACTCACTCATGAAAACTCTCGGCCTGTGGATTGGTCTTATCCTATTGGCGATCCCGTTGTTGTTAATCCTTAACGGCTGTAGTCGAGCTGGAGATCCTGCGGCGGGGGCGCCGCCGCCCCCAAATGTTGTAACTGTCGCAGACCCCACCCTGTTCACCGTGGACCACCCGGAGCAATTTCCGCTCGTGGCAGCCACGGAGCGTCCCTCGACCTCCGAGCTGGTGGTCACCGGCACGGTGACACCCGACATTGCGCGCAACGTGCCCGTCATTTCGCTAGCGACCGGCCGGGTAGTAGCGATTCACGCGCGGCTGGGGGATATCGTAAAGAAGGGCCAGTTATTGCTGACCGTGCGCAGTGACGATGTCGCGGGCGGCTTCTCCGATTACCGCAAGGCCGTCTCCGCCGAAGCCCTGGCGCGCGCGCAATTCGAGCGTATCAGCGACCTATACAAGCACGGCGCCTATGCGCTGAACGACGTTCAGGTCGCCGAGGACACGGAAAACCGGGCCAAGGTTGATCTCGAAACCACCGCCGAGCACCTCCGCTTGCTGGGCAACGACCCCGATCATCCGAAATTCATGGTGGACCTCTACGCGCCCGTCGCGGGAGTGATCACCGACCAGCAAGTTACCAACGCGGCGGGGGTCCAGGGTCTGTCGGGCCCCAACCCCTTCACGATTTCTGATTTGTCGTATGTCTGGGTCGTGTGCGACGTGTACGAGAATGACCTGGCCAATGTCAAGCTGGGCGATACCGCGGAGATCAGCCTGAATGCTTATCCCGATCGCATGATCAAGGGCAAGGTCAGCAACATTGGCGCCATCCTCGATCCGAGTATTCGCACGGCCAAGGTTCGAATCGAAGTTCAGAATCCCGGAATCATGCGGGTGGGTATGTTCGCAAGGGCCACCTTCCGCGGTCAAACTACGGAGATGCACACCATTGTCCCGGCATCCGCTGTGATGCACATGCATGACCGCGATTTTGTCTTCGTTCCCGCGCCGGACAACAAGTTTCGGCGCTTGGAAGTCGTCAGTGGAGACCTCTTGCCGACAAATTTAAATCTGCAAGAGATCAAGTCGGGACTCAAGCCGGGGCAGCAATTGGTTACGAACGCGTTAGTCTTAGACCACGTGCTCGCTCAGTAAGTAGTAGCACGCATAAGCTGTCATCCCGAGCAAAATGAGGGAATCTTGGTTTTCTCTTCAGAAAACCAGGATTCCTCGCGGCTCAATGAGAGTTAGGAAGGTTCGCCGGCACGTCGGAACAAACAGGAAAACCATAAATGATTCGCGCTCTCGTAGATTTTGCGCTTAACAACAAGTTCGTGGTTTTGTCCCTTGCCGTCTTGTTGCTCGGTTGGGGAGCGATCTCGTTTCACAACCTGCCGGTGGAAGCCTATCCCGATATTGCCGATAACTATGTGACCATCATTACGCAATGGCCGGGCCGCTCCGCCGAAGAAGTGGAACAGCAGGTCACGATTCCGATCGAGATTCAGATGGCCGGCATGCCGCACATGACCTATTTGCGTTCCGAGTCGATTTTCGGCCTGTCGTTCGTGATCATGATTTTCGACGACAGCTCGGTCAACGACTGGAACCGGCAAAAGGTCCTGGAAAGGCTCACCCAGGTCAATCTTCCTCCCGGACAAAACCTGCAGCCACAAATCGGCACCGACTGGAGCACCACGGGTCAGATCTATTGGTACACGCTGCGCAGCACCAATCCCCGTTATGACCTGATGGAATTAAGGTCGCTCGAAGACTGGGTTCTGCTCAAGCAGTTCAAATCGGTTCCCAATGTGGTGGATGTTTCCGACTTCGGCGGCACGGTGCGCGAGTACCAGGTGCGTGTCGATCCCAGCAAGCTGGTCTCGTACGGGCTGAGTATTGGCCAGGTCG
>Ga0187770_10001702_pt1 | contig 11851 bp, 8 predicted proteins | sample 0116_SJ02_MP02_2_FD_133154 | JGI IMG/M metagenome (GOLD analysis project Ga0187770, IMG submission 133154) | Tropical peat soil microbial communities from peatlands in Department of Meta, Colombia - 0116_SJ02_MP02_20_MG | ecosystem: Environmental > Terrestrial > Soil > Wetlands > Peat | place...
ATTCATCGAGGCGCGTTGGCTCTCGATGCGCGGAGATAACCTCCAGATCATACGCAACGCCCGCGTCCTCGAGTATCTCTATCGCTTTTTCGGCGACGTACATATCAGAGGTGGAGCCCACCAATATTGCCACATCAGGGTTATTCATCGCGGTTTAGTTGTCGCAGAACTGTAAAACTCTTTCTGAGTGGGGCAGAGCACTTACGCGAAAGCCGCTCATCTTTGTCGTGAGCGCATGTGCAACTCATCGCAGCTTTCCAATAGTCGCGTGATGTAAGGGAAAGGACAAAATGAACCCAGTCTTGCCATAGCTCTTTCTGTCTTCATAATTAGCTACGCCCTGTTGCCTTCTGAGCGAATAAATCGGACCGTCGTGGTTGCGCTTGCCTTCCTTGTCGCTCTCTTCTTCTTCGACGCAGCGTCAGAAAGCAGGCCCGGGAACCATGAAAACGGCTGTAAACGTTAAGCACTCCGCCTTCACACGGCGGATGTCGCCGGTTCGAATCCGGCTGAGCCCATTGTTCTTTTTGCACTCGGAGGCATTGGAGCGGTCCATTGGGGCTTTTATTGGATGCGAGAATCATGGCGAAAAAGGGCATAACTCTGACGAAAAGTTGCACAACTCTGACGAGCCTGACCTGAGTTGGCAACAAGGGAATGACTTACGTCCAGAAGACGAGACTGAGGGCGGCTCGGAAATCTACTGCTTCGCTGATGAAGGTGGCAACGTCCACTCACGCGAATTTCTTGAGCGGGAACTTATTCCAGACGAGAGTACAAGCAAAATCTCAAAAGAGAGGGAATCAAACAAGAAACTTAAAAAATTAAAGCCCGGCGCTATCGACATAATAACCTCCACACACCAGACGAACGGGCTTTTTTGGGATTGCTCGCGCATTGCCGAGTGTGGAGAATTGCAAAAGTTATATTATCGTAGATTCCTATTTTTTCTTCCGGTTGTGCAATGGTAAGTTCCAGCACGGAAGAAAAAGTCTGGAGTATTTGGACGCAAGATGAGAGTATACTACGTATTTTTTTCGTTGGTGTTTGCGTATTTGAGATTTTCTTCTTCGTAAGCTTCTTCTATTACGACGCGTTGGGAACGAAAATTACCCTTAATCTGTTGACTTTTAATTCCCAACTTTTAGCTATCTGGTTCCTTTTTCTAATCGGTTTTGTGGTGTTCTTTGCTGCGATAAGAAATATGGTAGAGTTTCACGTGCGTTGCTTCGCGTGCCCTCCTCCAAGAGGCCCAGAACAACAAAGGATCTGCCAACGATGTCGCGAAAACCCCCAGCGTGAAAGTGAAATGAAATACACATTTCCCTTGTTCGTCGCTCCCGTAATCATTTCACTCATTTTGGGGCTCGGCGTGATATTTTTTATTGTTGCTTTCATCTTTACGCACTATTACGACCCCTCGCTGTGGGGTCAGCTTACATCCCCGCCCATGACAATGGAGATAGGCGATGTAATCGTAGGTACCACGGTCGCCACTATCCTGATCCTTTACGTCGCATATCACTTCGGTCAGCGTGAGCGTGTGCAAAAGAAGCTCTCTCCGCACAATGTCGCCCCGCTAATCTTCTTTCCGATAGCCGCTGCTATTCTGTCGCCTCTGTGGGTGATGTGGGACCTCATGTGGTATTGGTACAATCAGGTGTTAAACAACGCTGCCCCGGCCGCCTGGACACCTAATTTTGCCCTCAACATTGCGTATCTTGCCAGTCAGTCTGCCCTTTTCGTTACTGGTATAGTGATGTTTTACCTTGCATTTCACATCGTTCTTGAGCGAGAGTACTTTTATAAACACTTCAGCACGATCGACGCTGAGCAAAATTTCACACGGTTGATCAGAGAGGGGTTAGTAATATTCCCACAGACAGTTCGTTCAGGCGATTCACAGAGCCTGCTGCTAGACTTACAGCTTTCCGATGGGTTCTTGAAACGACCAAGGCATCTTTGGACCAGCGACTCCGCCGTAGCAGAGCTGCAAGCTGCCGGAATAGATATCGACGGAGAGAAGCGATCGACCATTTTCGAGTCGTCGTCGCCAATTACATGGAGCTGCGGTTTTTCCAGTTCGGGACGAAAGACGATCAACCTAATAATAAGCCATAAAGTTACGAATGATTCCAGCGAAGTCTTACTCGAGAGCGAACTCGAAGTTACGGTGAACAGTTTCCTCAGCGTTGCTTGGGCCCCTGCGCTGGCGCTTATAACACCCATCTTGGTAGTCTTAGTTGGAGCTCTTGTAACATCACATCTTTGACGTCGAATTAGCCGGTGGATGCGAAACTGCGACATGAGTTCTTCCACGCGGTTTGAATCTTTGCTCATTTCGCTGATCCCAATGTCTTGTAGAAGAACCTCATGTCTGGGTTTAGAAAGCGATAGTTAGTGCACTTCTTTCTCGTATCTACACATCTCGGAAGCCGGACACCCATACTTGCTCCGTTCAATGCCTCGCCGGCACGAGAATGTAGGCGTGTTTTGATTTATTTCACCTTCATATCATGCACTAATCGCAAATTTCTTCAGGCCTAACTAGCAAAACGGCTTTCGTTTCGCTTAACGTGAAATCTGCTGCTTTGTGCACTTCCAAAAGATTTAGGGAAACATAAGTGACCTGTCAGCTGTCTCCTCTTACCAACTGGATCTCATTTTGATTCTCTCTATCGACCGGAGATGTACGAGCTAGCGCTAGCCGCATTTGGCCGCAAATGTGACATATGGGTCTCTGAGGAGCTTTTCTGCTGTGCATCGATTTGGCCGTTGCTCTCGACAAGTTTGTCTAATTTGTCTAAATTGTCTAATTGAAGACAACAAAAAACCGAGAGCTGATCGATCGTGAAGGCTTCCAGTACCACCCAGAAGGTGTTTGAAAATCTGCAGCAGGAGTCCACAATCACGTCTGTGACTTGGTCCTTTCCGAACGTGCTCTTATCGTTGACGAAGTAGCTATCTACGTGATGTTTCTGTAATAGAGGTCTACCTTCCCCCCCGGTGAGTCGTTGCTCACTATGAAGCAATGCTGTCCGTTATCGGTGACTCTATCATCTGCCTGCCAGTTAATCATGGCCTGTACTTCTGTGAAGGCGGTCGCTGAAGTCCGGAGCCGTATCTCGATATCAGAGAAAGCGGTCAGCGCCGTATTCGGATAATCGGAGAATTTTCTGAAATTGTAGCACTCCAGCGTTTCATTAGCCCAATGCAGTTCATCGATATTGGTGACGGTCAGATCGGCAGTAGAGTAGCCAGTGAAAGATGAACGATAATTGAATTTCGTGCCGGTCTGGCCGGTCAGCGTCATGATCCCTTCGACGACCTCGCCGGGACTCACATTGACGTGGGGTCCGTGTAAAGCCGTACCGCCTTGGCCGCCGACGTACCAGTTGGCGATCGACCAGTAGTTTTCCCCACCATCTTCCGCCCCCCACTGCAAAACGGGTTGAAGAATGAAAGGTCCGCCACTTGTTTGTTGGATCCCATTGAAGAGATAGACTATTTGATTGTTATCCGTCGCGGGTTGGGGGGGAACGATCCACCGCGTTTTGAAATAGCTGATAGGGCTCCCAGTGCGGTTTGTCCATTCCGAATTCACGATCCATCCGTTGGTGATGGGCGCTGATGAGGAAGCACCTATCGTTTTCTCTGCCGGTTTGACGCGTAGTACCAGTTTCCCTCCCTCCTCCTCGGCCACTTTAAGTTCACCGAGGTCTTTAATGGTTTTACCTGTTTCGGTGTGTATGATTTTCAACCTGTCCCCCTCTCCGCTAATATGGTGCCCCGGATCTACAAAGTGCACTTTTGATTTTGGTCTCCAACCGCCCGGAGTAATGACCATTTCACCTTTTTGGTTTCTGTCGTTGTCTATTTTTGGCGTCATTTTACCCGTACTCCCCTCCACCATTCATTATTATTTCTTCTTCGGTTGTTTCGGTTTCACCGCTTCCCTGTTTGTCCCGGAATCGCGCTTCTTTGGTTCAGAAGTATCTGCTTCCGTTATCTCGCCCAAATCCTCGATGATCTTACCAGTTGCCGTATCAACAACTTTTAAGCGTCAACCCAGCGCATCAATATGTTGGCCGGGTTGTACACGATGGACTTTTGATTTTAGGCGCCACCCTCCCGGTGTAAGGACAAGTTCATCTTTCCCTTTCTGTTGTTCCTTCCTCTTTTTAGACACTTTAGTCATTTGGACTCGACCTGGGTAGTTTTTGAATTTAAGCCTTTGCGCATCGCAGGACACTGTTCTAGCACTTTGCTATACAAATCTGACAGGTCTCAAAAAGCTTTAGGGCGGGGCTGCGATCATGGGGCGATGTTTTCCCACATAATTTCATCATTTTTTCGTGTGCAATTGTTCCCAAGATCGTAAAAACATCAATCTTTCTTAGGGCTTTGCACCGAGTGGCGCCGGAATTGTCCAATGCGCTTCCCGGCTTTTCTGGCCAATTCATGCGGCAAGCGGGGCAGCAACAAAAAAGGGCGGGAGTGGCGCAACTCCCTTTCAGTTCTCAACCGAGCGCCTGCGGGACCCGAGCACGATACTGCTACAGACGAGTATGACAGAGGCTTGCCGTGCGCCAGCGGCAACTGCCCAATGCCTCAAACCCGGCTGGTCCTCGACTGCCTTTGTGTGATCAGAGGGCGGTCAAGGCTTGCAGCAGCTTTGTTCCGTCTGGAGTCCCCAGCCCCGTGCACGGATTCCATCCCGGCCCCGCTTGATAGCAGGGAACACCGTTGACGCAGCAGTTGTTGCCTTCCGTGACCTCGTTGAAAACGCCGGTTAGTTTATAGAGTAGCGGATTGAGGGATCCTACTGGCTTTCCAAGTTGCTGGTTAATAAGGGCTATTAAACCTGCCCACAAGGGAGCGACAGCACTCGTCCCGCCGACCCCTTGTTCGTTCCCACGACACATAACTGCATAGCCCGGATCGGGGTCGGCAAATCCGGCGACATCCGGCACGCCCCTTCCAGGTTTACCGCCCGGGTTGGCACACGGCGGGACGTTGACGAGCGCTTGCCAGTCAGGCACTGGGTAAACATCACTTACGCCGCCTCCAGTCGCTCCTCCGTCATGATTCCACACGACCTCCCCCGTTGCAGTGAATGACGTGCCTCCACAGCCTGTTACGTAGGGACTAGACGCAGGATATTGTACGTGAGCGAGGTCGTCCCCTTGTTCGGGGTATGCCGAGCCGGTATCACCCGATGAGATAAAAACGGTGATACCCACCGCTGCAGCCTGCTGCAAAGCCTGATCCATCGTTCGTTTGTATTGACCTGTCGGTAGGTCTTCTGAAGCCCCCCAGCTGATTGATATCACTGTTGGCTTATTGTGATTGTCGAATACTGCAGCGTTTACGGCGTCAACGAACGTTCTGTTGTTGTTGGGGGTAAAATAAACGGCAATTTTTGCCTTGGGGGCTATACCTGCAGCTACCTCGATGTCGAGCGCTACCTCGCCGTCTGCTTCGCCTTCAGGCGGAGGTAGGCCCGGAGAGTTTCGGGCGCCGTCGACTGAGATCGGGACAACCGTTGGAGGAGCTATTCCCAGCTTGTTGAAGTATGCCTCGATGTCCGTCGCTTGATAGCCTCCACCTAGTTCGATGATGGCTATGCACTGGTCACTACCGTCCAGTCCGGCGGGGAAATTGTAGCGCTTCGCAATTTCGGGCGGGGGTAAGTAAGACGGGGCCTCGCTGGCGAGAAGCCTCGCGCCGCCTGGCTGACGTCGAATTGAGTGATGGCGAAACTCCTTGCGATTATCGAGCCCTAGGACCGCAACAATTATAGGGGCAAGCTCAGCTGGCACTTTGACTGGGCCGACACGTCCTCGGTATTTGCCGCTCGGGCTTTCATAAACAGACAGCTTGGTTCCGAATGCTTCACTTAGAGCCTTTACGGTCCCCGATAGAGACACGCTGCTCGTCTCAGGGCTTACCTTGACGACGGTTAAGCCGTAGTCGTGAGCGAACTGCTCCATCTTCGCGATATCTTCCGCATCAGGGGCGCTTGCTGCAGCAAGCTCCTCGCGGCTCAGGTACCGCCGCTCCTTCAGCGGCTTCGCGCTCATCTCACGCGTTGATGCCATCTGTTTCTCTACTCCCGCTGACCGCAGGACCACCGTGACTTCAACAACTTCGTTTGGATCTGATGCGGCCACTTCCTTAGCATTAGCGAGCGGTGCGCGCTCACTACCGGGTATCGGCTTGAAATCTTTACTATGCACCATACATATACCGCCCGCAGCGAGAACCACTCGCTGCGTGTTCGTCGACTTAGGTCTGCTCGTCGTTCCATCCAATAGAGGTGCTTTCGTTTAGAAAGACGGTATAAATAGATTTGTTACACGTGCTTGTCACAGCCGAAAGTGTCAAAAAATGTCAATATTGCCTCTTTTTATCAATTACCCGATGATTTACGTTTTTCCGTGGCGATGCCTTCTCCTGTCGGCTGCTGGAAGAAACTTACGTCTCCCCGATACGGCACATCACCCCACTAGCTTACGCAGCGAATCTTGTGGAGCGCTTAATCACTGGCACTCACTCAGAAAGCAAAAAAAACAGAATCCGGGACGCCCGATATTCCTGACACGTGGGAGCCAGAAATCAGCTGTTTTGTTAACTCAACGGCTGACCCTTTGTTTGAATAGATTGCCACTGGCTTTAGAAAGTTGGGACGGCAAGTCACTAGACGTAAAGCGAGAATTATTAGTCAACTAGTGTAGATTGCGGAGCGAATAACAATAGCCTCAACGGTGAAGAAGAGCTCTGTTATGAAACAGGCAAAGAACCATTTAAGCCAACTCCCCGGACAATGGTGCGCGCGGCGGGTTTGGGGGCTCCGGCGGGGCCGCGCCCCGTCGGCTCGAGGCGGCGCGCATATCATAACTGGCGGCGGCCAGGCGGTCGGCGAGGTGCCTCATTTTTTCCTAGAGCAAAATTAAGCCTCGGCTCGCTTGAATTCGCGGAAAAATAAACCTCGGCAATTTTTCGGCGTGGGGCTTTGAGTTGATTTGGACTCTCCAAGTCCGACGACGCTCACCAGTTTCAGAAAATATTAACGAGGCGGGCAGGAATCTCTCGATAACACGTGCAATGGTTACCTGCTAAAAGTATCTAAAACCATAAAGTGATAGAAAATGCTTGAAAAAGGTTTATATTCATGCACAGAGAGAAAAAAACGCTTAAAAAACGGTTTTTTTACGCGTAACACAGGAGAAGAGAGACGAACATAATAATGGGAACGCTTAGAGACACAGCGGACAGCGTTATTAAAATGCTAGTACGTGAAACGGAAAAAGGAGGCTAAAGGTGAGCAAATTAGAGGAGGAGACGGCATTATTGACATTTTTTGACACTTTCGGCTGTGACAAGCACGTGTAACAAATCTATTTATAAAATGTTGCCAAATGCCAATGAGCCAGGGCCAGAGCAGCTGCAAGTGGAGCCTGCAGTGGAGCCGCCAGAGCCAGATTCTGATCCTGGGCCAGATTCATAACAGGGCAGAAGCGAAGGAAACCTGGTCTTCCTTGCACGAAGCCGGATTAAAAAACTATAATTAAGGGCATAAAAATGGCAAACCATAAAATGATTTACTTTGTATCTGGGGACTCATATTCAGACCTCGGAGCTCTCAAGAAAGCTGGGATAATTGACCTGCACTTCGTGGTGCACGGCGGCGGCGTCACGCCCCCCGCAAAAGTCGTAGCCGACTGCAATGCGGCCGGCCTCTCACCGATATTGAACAACGGCAATGACGGCATAGCTGGCTGGGACGGCACTTCACAGTACTATCCAAATATCGCCGCGCAGGGCTGGCATGCCGTAGGTGGAGAATCGGAGCAAGAAGCCGAAATAGACAGCATAATGGCAAACCTTATCTTTCTCGATTATGGCGGCGAGGGGACTGGTGGCGGAACTAACGATGATGTTTGGAATGTGACCCACCCAGGCAACGTAAGGGGTCACGGCGCAGTGTCGTATATGGAGACCTACGATTCAGCGACCAACTTCTGGGGATGGAACGTGGTCGGTCCTGGAATGCTGCACGCCAAGGCTCGCGGTGTCAAGGAAATCGGCATCACGGTTGGTACGTGGATGAAGTCGCGCACCAGCGCTCAGCTCTACATAACCCTCGCGCAGAGCATGGAGGCAAACGGCATGACTTGTGCCGGCATAGGTGTCTGGGGCGGCTACGGCAATAATGCCAACAACATTTACAATAGCTTCGCCGATTGGTTCGCTGCATGGCAGGCAATCTGGCCACCGGAAACACGGACCATGAAACAGCGGTTTAGGGGCCCATAAAGCCTCGCGCAACTGGCCAACGGTCGGATCATCGTTGCCATGCTCCGCTGGCCAGTCAGTGCGCCAAAAATGGTGAATGCTGTGTACCGCTCCGCTCTCGCCCTGCCGATGACTCCACAGCTGTCTGCGCGACGTATATAATCAACGATGCTTTGTATGTCTTCTTTGGTGACAATCCGGTTGGTAACGTTCTTTCGCTCTTTGACCACTTTGGGCAGCTCAACAAAGATCCTAAACGCCTGATAGCGGATGTCCAGCCGCGTGTGCGTGAAATATAGTATAAATGCTTTTACGAAAGTCAGAGTCTTACTCTTTGACCACGCGCCTTGGTATCTCTGATGCATAAGACCGTAGATGATCCATTGAATGTTTCGTGATCGTGCCGTGTATAGCTCGCCAGAAAATCCTTGAAGCTCGCTCGATCCAATCAACAGATTTTCGAGCCAAACAGGTTGTACGTGCTTCTGTGTAGCTACACAGTTTGTTAACCTCAAATTCAAGCGCTAGTACTGCTCATGATGGCGTAACCGAAGTTTGTCGGGAATAGACAACTTTTCGCCGAAAGTAGACAAATTGCAGCCGGAATCTAGAAGGTCGACGGAAACTGCCTTCTCTTTTAAATCCACCGAAAACCAATCGGCTCGGCCGGATTCGGACCGGCGACCTCCCCCGTGTAAATACGCGGGTCGATCGGCGCTTGTTTCGCCCTTGTCAGATTGCGGCGAAAGAACTACAAGAAAGGCAAGCGCCCCACCGTGCACCGTCTGATAAATGCACGTCGGCAGTGCCTACAAGCTTTGAGAGTGTGTGCGGCAGCCTGATCGTTGGATAATCGTAACCCTCTTTAGCGTAGTGGCGGAGATGATGTCGCGATGGATCGGGCTTAGCAGCACTGATATCACCATAGGGTAATTGCGCTATTAATTGATCGACGCCTGCAAATCATACAAAAGCAGGATCTGCCTTGTTAAAGAAGTGATATCACTATAAAAATGAGCAAACCGAAAAAGTTAACTATTCGACAGCAAACCTGCTTTTTTAAGCTGGAATCAGATATGAACCTTTCCACGCATTTTGTGGCGGCATTTGCCACGGGGATTGCTTTTTTTCATAACGCCGAGCTGGCGCTCATCGTAAGCATAGGAGCGCTTCTCCCTGATTTGGACCGAGAGTACTTTTACGCTGCACGCGACTTCATGGGCAAGTATCAGACACACCGGGCATTGCTTCACAACTTTGTGGTCGCAATGCTACTGTTTATCGTCAGCCCTTTTCTAGCACTCGGCGCTATAAGCCACTATTTTCTTGATATATTCACTTCGGCTACAGACCGCGGAGCTGAACTCTTGTTTCCTTTTACGAGATTTGTCCGCAGGACTCGGTGGCTCTACGATATTGAGGGGAACAAAGAACCGAATGAATCTGCGAAGTCAAAGTGGTGGGTGGAAGACCCGTATCGGTTGCTGCAGCACACGACCGATCCGGACATGCAAGAACCTGAAGAACAAGCGTGGAAACGTAATTATGGGCCATTTAAAAATGGACGGATTGTGGATTGGAGCATATTTTCCGCTAGCTTGATATTCCTATTTTTTGTATACATACTGCGTCGGGACTTGTTCGCATTTACTGGAATCAGCTCTCTTGCGCTTGGAGGATTTTTCGCATTTTTCGTGGGCATTGTTTGGTTCTTTGGGTTGGGAGAATGGTACAAAAGGCGACCCAGCGAAAAAAAGAAAGACACTGATCGATGGCTCACGATGCTTCTTATCGTAGGGCTCGCCCTGCTCGTAGTCGCAAGCATCTTGGAATGGCAAGGAAACGCGTATTCGCCGAGCTGGCCTAGCGGATTAGTTGAGTTTTTGCTGGTTATAGGACTGGGTGCAATATTGATCGGGCTAGGTATATCATATCTGGCTAACAGGATCGCAACAGACCAGAGTCTTTAGAACCGACGCGTACTGCTCAGAGACGGCCCTTCACTACAGTCAGATCGAATGCAGATACCTGCGGTTCGAGTATCAGAGCTATTACCAATGCGAACTTGTGCAAGCCCCCATCTCTAAGCTAAACAGGCAACAAGAAACAGGCCCTCTACAACCTCTGTGTCCACATTCACGCAATACCCGCTTGCAGACCTAATAGAAAGCGTTGAACGGACCGGGCTAGACGCGAAACTAAGGTATGTGGTGATATGCGGGGCGGGCTGCAGCTACTGCCTCGGCAGGGCGGAACGCCTTGACTGGTCGTACTTGCGAACGTTTGCGCTCGAGTTGAGAGAACAGCTTGCGCAGACCTTGCTGCATTTGTTACGTCGATTCTGACAGAGAGGCGTAGGCGCCTAAACGCAGAAAGTGCTGCGGAGCCATCGCTTCGTCAGATCATCGACGTGCTCTAGCAGGTGATGCGCACGCGTCATCACGTCTCGCCCTTTTACAAAGGCAATGCGTTAGTAAACACGCGAAATGCGAGTGGCGTAGCACACCGCTGTCACACAGCCTTATAAATGCGCCTAACGCACGCTGTTGACGACCTTCGATCGATGTAACAAACGCGGCCCCTCAACCGGATACGGAAGATATGCACAAGACAGAGGAGACAAACGTATCGGCGGCGCGGCCCGGTACGATGCAGTTCAGGTATGACGCCCAGCGCACCGCGGACTACGGTGAGATGGCGGGGCCGCCCTTTAAGGGCGCCCTCCGGTGGCGCTATGGGACTGGGAACACAGCGTGGTCCTCCCCCGATGAAGCCCCTTATGTGTGGAGATAAGTTTCACGGTGAAAACAAGCAACAATTCTTGGTTCATCGTTGTTCCGATGCGGCATTTCTTTAGACAGCGATTTTTGCTAGAATTATACGTGCGTGCTTTCAACTCTCACCCTCAAAGTCGTCCAAGTAATTGACCCATTGGCGCACGCTTTTTTTTTCAAATGGACGGCTGCGCTGCGCAGCAAGAGCCTTGCTAAACAAACTCCTGGCCGTCACGTCTCTACTGTGGAAGGAGGGGAGGTTACCGCTGATCATTCCGATTAGCTGCCAATACCGATTTTGCCTTTTCTTGTAGAAATGCAAGAAGATCCTCAAAGGGGATAATCGTATTTGGTACCAGAGGCTGCGGGGCTGGTTCAATCGGTATTGCATAATCAAGTTTACCGTCTTTGTCAACTAACCAAGCGCTGCCACGTAAAGTGACGGAACCAGAAGCATCCTGACCTCATAATTTCCCCTTTTGAGGGCATCTTGTTTCTCAGCTGCTTCGATAGCATTGGCAATCCCTTTTACGAGTGGACCTTCGTTTACTGCAGTGAAATGATGAGTACCCTCTGAATCGACGATTGTTTCTCCATGGGCCACAATCACATTGTTTTGACTAATCATATGACGCCATCCGGTATGCACGGCGGCATGAACATCTTTACCTTCAGCCAGATCAGAAAGCCCAAAATGGTAAACCGGCAATGCGCGCTCGGATTTGAGTTCTTCGGCCTTCTCACTAACGGCCTGGCGAAGCAGAGGAGTGCGGAAGGCA
>Ga0187770_10001703_pt1 | contig 11850 bp, 12 predicted proteins | sample 0116_SJ02_MP02_2_FD_133154 | JGI IMG/M metagenome (GOLD analysis project Ga0187770, IMG submission 133154) | Tropical peat soil microbial communities from peatlands in Department of Meta, Colombia - 0116_SJ02_MP02_20_MG | ecosystem: Environmental > Terrestrial > Soil > Wetlands > Peat | place...
ATCTTAAGGCCGACCTCGCTCGGCCGCGGCGCGCGGGGATTGCCAAGCTTGGCCAAAGGCGCCAGATTCAGGGTCTGGTCCCGTAGGGGTTCGTGGGTTCAAATCCCTCTCCCCGCACCCGAATCTCGCCACGCCCTCACGGAGAGTGTTGGGTTCGGGTCAATCGGTCGATCCGTCAACGCATCGCGGGAAGGAGGTATTCCTTCAGGAGACGATCTTCCGGACGCTCACCGGCGGGACGACCGAAGTTCTGCGCGGTCAGGACCACGACCGCCTTCAGCTCCGGGAACACGGCTACCTTGTTCCCTCCGTTCCCTTGCATGAGGTATCCGGCGGCGACGCCGTCGCCATGTCGCAACCGACGTAGCCACCAGAGGTAACCGTAGTCGGTCTCGTCGTCCACCGTGACATGAGGCTGCGTCGACGCTCGAACCCACGCTTCCGAGACGACCCGGGTCCCCTTCCATCTCCCGCCGTCGAGGTACAGCTGACCGAGCTGCAGAAGTTCTCGGCTCGACAGTGGCAGCCCTCCCCCAGTGAACGCGATGCCCTTGGGGTTGCGCGGCCACGCAACGTCCTCGATCCCCAGCGGCCCGAACAGAAACTTGGCGGCGAAGTCGGGCACCGGGGAACTCGTCGCCTTTTCGAGTACCCCTCCGAGAAGACCCACCCCGGCCGTGCAGTAACTGAAACTTCTCCCGTGAGGGGAGTCTTCGGGTCGGGTCACCCAAGAAGGGAACCCCCGGACCGGTAGGTCGAGCGCGAAGCGGATCCAGTCCTCGACGAGGTACATCCGCTCCTCGTTTCCCCGTGAGTAGGAGTTGGTGTCGTCGCATTCCAGTATGGAACTCATGGTCAGCAGGTCTTCGATCGTCATGGCGCTCTTCCGGGGGTCGGGATAGGCGAGGTCCCCGAACTCCGAGAAGAACGGCACCACCGGCTGCTTCACGCTCTCGAGCCGGCGTTGGTCCAGCGCGATTCCAACGAGCATCCCGGCGATCGTCTTGGTGGCCGACCGGGTGTTCCGACGAGCCGCAGCTCCGGCCTCGTCAAAGTACCGTTCGTAGGCGAGACGACCGTCGCGCGCGACCAGGACGCTCGTGACCTTGCCGAACCCGCCGCCTTCGACGGCGGCCTCCATGCCTGCGATCTTCTCTCGATCGAGCCCGCCCCGCGCCAAATCGGCCGGTTCCCACGATGCGACAGGACCGTCCGAGGTTCGCGGCATCGCCGCACCCACCCTCGAGGCGCTGAACTAGCTTTCGATTTCGCCTTGCCCGAAGGAAGCTCCCGGAGGACTCCATGGCCGCCCGTTCACGGAAGCGACCCCTCGAAGAGATTCGGAGCGTGGGGCGTCGCGGCTATTCGGTTCGAGCGATGGCCAGTTCGATGTGCTCGTCGAACCAGCCCCGGTAGAGGTAGAATCGTCGGGGGAAGAGCACCTCCACGTCGGCCACCGAATCCACCGCGGCGAGCTCCCGTTGCACGTCCTCCGCGTGCCCCACGGACTCGAGGTGCGCTCCGATATCGAGCATCGGAGGCACGAGCGGATTCGCGCCGATCAGGCTCGCGGTGTCGACCAGGAGGCTCAGCCCCGGGACGATACGGGCGGCCGCGTCCGCAGCGGCCTTCGGGTCCTTGCCCGGGCGCAACGTCACGATGAACCGGGTCATGGTCGCCTTCCCGTACCGCGAGAAGTCGAGCAGCGGCAGATACCAGACGGCTCGGCCCCGGACCAGACGCTCCATTCTTCGTACCAGGGTCTTCGTGCTGACGCTCACCGATTGGGCGACCATCCGCAGCGGACGGCGAGGGTCCTCTCGGAACCCCTGGAGGATCCTCCAATCCAACGGTGTTGGGGTCACCGTGGGTTCCGGCGCGAGGAACGGGACGCACGGTGTGGCCTCCTCCACACCCGTCAACTTCACCAGCAATCGCCGGGAGCGTTCGAGTCCGTCGCGGGTCTCGAAGGCATAGAGAAGAGCAACCCAGGGCCCGACGTGGTCCACGGCACTGATGACCCCCGGGACCAAGCCGATGTCCTCGAGGACGCGAGGCTTTCGATGGACCGCCTCCACGCGAAGATTGCCGCCCGCGATCGAAGCCCCGAACGCGAGCGGACTCGGCACCACCTCGTGTCCCCGAAGGAATCCCTGGCGCTCCCAGGAGTGGAGACGCGCGGCGATCGTCGCGCGGTCGACGTGGAGTCGTCGCGCGATTCCGGCCGCCGAAAAACGCGGGTCGAGCCGACCGAACCAGACGATCTGGTCCCGCGAGAGCTCCCGAAGAATGCCGAGGTCGAGCGGATCCATCCGGACCCCCCACAGCGCTCGGAGAGAAAGTCTCTCGTTCCCCTTCGTTGCGCTTTGCTCAACGATTCGGACCCGGCGGCTCCGAATCGGCCGCTTTGCGGGTCGGCGGACGCGCGGCGTTGAAGGCCTCGGGCGAGGCTGGGCCGACCGATGCCAGCGACCGAGAACGCGAAACTCTTCGAGCGACTGATCGAACGCGGATTCAACGAGGGGAAGTTCGAGGAACTCGACGCTCTGATTTCCCCCGACTTCGTCGAGCACCAGTTCGGGGGTGAATCCGGCGTGGAAGGAGTGAAAGGACTCATTCGGGGGCTTCGGGAGGCGTTCCCCGACCTCCGGATGACCATCGAGGACAGCGTCTCCGTCGGTGACAAGGTCTGGGCGCGCCTGAGATGTCGAGGGACTCAGAAGGGACCTCTCATGGGCCTCCCCGCCACGGGCCGCTCGATCGACACGACGGCCCTGGAGGTCGTCCGAGTCGCGGGCGGCAAGCTCGTGGAGCACTGGGGCGTTCCCGACCGGTTCGCGGCGATGTCGCAACTTGGGCTGATGCCGCCGGGGCCGCGGCCCGCGACTACGTCCCACCGATAGCGCAGCGACGCTGCTGAGCGCCCCCAAGAAATCCGTTCGACCGCCCCGGAGCCGCGCCACAGCCCCGCCCGAACGCCCGGGGGGCACGACACTTATCCGCGTTTGCCGGTAGCACCCTGGCGGCGGAGGAGGTTCCTCCGCTCTCGCTCGAACCCGGAAGGTCGTCGATGAAGGCGATGGTTCTGCATAGAGTCGCCCCGGTGGATTCCCACCCGCTGCGGCTGGAAGAGGTTGAGACGCCGAAGCCCAACGACTCCGAGGTGCTCGTCCGCGTCGATAAGTGCGGCGTCTGCCGGACGGACCTTCATGTGGTCGAGGGAGACCTACCGCCGCTCCGTCCGACCGTGGTTCCCGGTCACGAGATCGTCGGGACCGTCGTTCGCGTGGGACGAGCGGTCCGCACGCTCTCCGAGGGGGATTTCGTCGGCATTCCCTGGCTGCACCACACCTGCGGGCGATGCGAGTACTGTACGACCGGGCGGGAGAACCTCTGCTCGGAGAAGGTCTACACCGGCTACTCGGTGAACGGAGGCTACGCGGAGTGCGCGCTGGGTGAGGAGGGGTACACGTTCCCGCTCCCCTCCACGGATGCGGCCCGGTTCGCCCCGTTCCTGTGCGCGGGGATCATCGGGTACCGCGCACTGAAGGTTGCGCTGCCCCGTCCGGGAGGGCGTATCGGATTCTTCGGCTTCGGTGGCTCCGCGCACCTCACTCTCCAGCTGGCCTCCCGGCTGGGCTACGCGACGGTCGCCTACTCCCGGAACCCCGAGCACCTGAAGCTCGCGAAACAGGTGGGTGCGGCGGAATTGGTGCTCACCTCCGACCCCAGTTCCGCGACTCCGGAACCGCGTCTCGACAGTGCGGTCGTCTTCGCGCCCATAGGGGACGTGGTGGTCCAGGCGCTTCGCGCGCTCAAGAAAGGCGGGATCGTTTCGATCGCGGCGATCCACATGAGCCCGATTCCGACCATCGACTACGACCGGTACCTGTTCGGCGAGCGAAAGATCGTGAGCGTCGAGGCGAACACTCGGGCCGACGCGCGGGAGTTCCTCGACCTCGCCCACCGGCTCCGGCTCGAAAGCACCGTTCACGTGCGTCCGCTTCAGGAGGCCAATGAGGCGCTGGCGGACCTGAAGAGCGGCCGGCTCACGGGCGCGGGTGTCTTGGACTGCGCGCCGCCCTAATCTCGCGAACGAAGGGCGCTCGAAGCGGGACCGCCCCGCGGGACGGGCGCCTTGCACCGGGGCGCCGACACCCCGGGGGTGTGCCGCGGCGTAGCCCCGGCGAACGCACGACGGGGAGAGGCCGAAGGGTCAAATTCTGCCCAGGGCCTCGCCGCGGCGTGCCCGACGACCCAGCGTCCCCGACCGCCCCCACGGCGGACCGTTTCCGCGTGGGCGAGACCGTGACCACCTCCGTACGGACCATTTCCACCGCCGACATCGAGGAGTTCGCCCACCTCACGGGGGACGAGAACCCGCTCCACCTGGACGATGCCTTCGCGGCCGGCCAGCTCTTCCACGGACGGGTCGCCCACGGGCTCCTCACGCTCTCGGCCACGCTGGGACTCTGGTATCAGTGCGGACTGTTCGACGGATGGATCGTCGTGTTCCTCGGGATCGACAAGCTCCGTTTCGTGAAACCCGTTCGACCGGGGGAGTCGCTCTCGGCGCGCCTCCACGTCGTGAGCCGCGAGCCCTCGCCCCGAGGGGACCGGGTGGAACTCCAGAACACAACGGTCAACGCGAAGGAGGAGCCGGTGCTGACGTTCTCGGCTCACCTTCTTATAAGCCGCCCCGCCGGCGTGTCACGTGCTATCTCGGCGTAGTCATTTAAATAGCCCAGTTCGCTGCACCTGAAGGGTGGTTCATATTTCAGCGAACCCAGCGACACCCGCAGCGTCGCCCGCGCCTGCCTCGACGCCTCCTCCGACAACTGCCGGAAAGAAGCGCAGAATCTCCCGTACCGCCGCGGCGATCATCGTCGTGGTGATCCTGGTCGTGGCCGGCGTCGGAGGCTATTTTGTGTACAAGCAGCTGACGCCCTCGTCGTCCAGCACCCCCACCATCACCATCGGGATGCCGTTCCCGTTGAACTCCATCATCGGGCAGGACCTCCTGAATGCCGCGAACCTCGCGGTCTCTCAGATCAACTCGAACGGCGGAGTCTTGGTGAACGGGACGAGCTATCAGTACAAAATCGTCACGTACGACACCGAAGAGGCCGATCCGTCCATCCCCATCGCTAACGGGGTCAGCGGTGTCACGAGCCTCATCACTCAGAGCAATGTCAACTTCCTGATGGGCGGCTATCGCAGCGACGTCGTGCTCGCCGAACTTCCAATCGCGGCCCAGTATCACAAGCTCTACATCACGTTCGGGGCCGACACGGGAATCTCCACCTTCGTCACCACCAACCCGAACGGGAAGTACATCTTCAACGGGTTCCTCAACACGACCAATCAAAACGCCCAGTACGGAGCTCTCCCGGTGTTCCTACTGACCGCCTACGATGAGTACAAGCTGACGGGGAAGGGATTCCCCACGAACATCACGAACATCGCCGTCCTCGGTGAGCAGGCCGCTTGGACGCAGGCGACTATTGGCAACGGCGGAACGAGCTCGCCGCTCTACCCGATCCTGAAGTCGGTGGGTTTCGACCCGGTGTACATCAATTACTTCCCGCTCTCGCCGTCCGGCGGAAACTACGACTCGCTCCTGACAACCCTCGCCGGCCTCGGAACTCAGGCGATCTACATCCTGGCCGCCGGGACCGAGACCCCGTTGCTCATCTCGAACTGGGGCGCCTTCAACTGGGCGGCGGACACCGCCGCCGGGGGCATCAAGCCGCTGATGCTCGGCGCCGACGTGATGTCGGAGTACAACGGCTCGAGCTCGTCCAACAATTACTTCAAGATGACCAACGGCGCCTGCGCCGACGAGATGACGTTCGGGTGGGGCCCGACGCTCCCGTTCGCGATCAACTCGCTGTCCATCCCGTTCTACAACGCCTACGAGAAGGCGTACGGGCAGAACCCCGGCTTCGCGGACGGCTTCGTCTACTCGGCGCTCTACTACCTCAAGGCAGCGATCGAGAAGGCGAACAGCCTGTCGAGCGACGCGGTGATCCCGTACCTGGAACAGACGCAGTACCAGGGACCGATGGGGAACGTCTCGTTCTCCTCGTCACACGGACTCGTCGTCAACCTCGCACCGTTCCCCTCGATTCCGGCGTTCGGGATGCAGTGGCACCAAAACGGCGAGTTGTACCCGCTCTGGTCCTCGCTGTGGACGTCTCCCAACTTCCCGGCCGCGGATACCTTCACAGCCGGGTCGACGACCTGGTTCGAGAACTACGAAACCCCAAGCGGAACTCTGGTAGGGAACTTCACGGTCGCCCTCTAACGGCCGACGCGTGAAGTGGGACCCCGGCCAAGGGGAGGGGGCGTCGTTTGGCCGGGGTCTTAGCGCCCATCCTGATTTACGGGACGCTGTTCGGGCTCACGTACGTACTCATCGCGCTCGGGTTCACGCTGCTGTTCGGCATCTCCCGGGTGCTGAACGTCGCGTACGGCGCCCTCTACATGGTCACGGCCTACATCATCTACTGGCTCGTGGTCGAGCAGGGCTACGACCTGCTGATCTCCGCCGTGATCGCCGTCGGGGTGGCGATTCTGGTCGGGGTCGCGATCTTCCTTCTCTGCGTCCGGTTCGCGCCGGACCCACTGCGCTTCCTCATCGTGAGTTTCATGTTCGCTCTCCTGCTCCAGTACATGTTCTCGTACTACTTCCACGGCGCTTCGGGATTCGTCATCCCGTCCCTCATTCCCATCAAGGGCATCCTCATCTACGGGGTTTCGGTCAACCCGGTGTACATCGTCACCGCCGGGGTCGCCCTCGTCCTCCTGTTCGCGCTCTGGGCCTGGATTGAATGGACCAGCTACGGTCACACGATCCGGGCCACGGCGGAGGACCCTGAGACCGCGGCGCTCTTCGGCATCCGCGTGCGCCAGGTGTATCTCATCGTCGTCGTCGTCTCGTCCGCGCTCGTCGCGATCGCCGCCGTGCTGATCGTCCCCGCGACCGAGGTCGTGCCGACGATGTGGATCGAGCCGTTCGTGATCGCGTTCGTGGTGGCGGTCATCGGCGGCCTTGGGAACTTCAAGTGGACGCTCCCGGCGGCGTTCCTTCTCTCGTTCAGCCAGGAGACCGTGGCGTTCCTGTATCCCACGAGCCAGAGCCTCACGGACATCGTGGCGTTCGTGGTGGCAATCTGCTTCATCGCCGCGCTTCCGCACGGATTCGGGGGGCTGCTCCGTGAAAGCACCTGAGCGTCCGTCCGCGAGATTCGACTGGACCGCGGTCTGGAAGCGGTTCCGTTCGCCGTTCTATCTGGTTGCCCTCGCTGCGATCGCCGTGTTCACCGCGACGACCGCGCCCTGGGCCGGTGCGTCGTCTCTCCCGCTCTCGCTGCTGTCGCCGTGGCTCCTCCCCATCTACTTCCCGTTCTGGGTGGTCTTTGCCAGCGTCTACCTCGCGTTCGTTCTCGGCTGGGGGAACCGCTTGATGTCGCCGTTCTACTTCGCAGCGCTCATCGCGATCTTCGCCTTCGTCGTCCTCGCCGAGGGCGCTCCGACCTCGTACTTCGCGCTCTCGCTCGTCTTCACCAGCATCTACATCACCCTCGCGCTCGCGTGGGACTTCTCCTCGGGGCTGAGCGGCTACCTCAACTTTGGGCTGCCGTTCTTCTACGGGCTCGGGGCGTTCGTCACCGGCTACTTCGCCTGGGGAGGACAGCGGTACATCCCGTTCCTGCTCGCCGTCTCTCTGGGGGTCGGCGCCCTCGGCGGCTTCCTGTTCTCGTTCCCCACGCTGCGCCTTCGGGGACCGTATTTCTCGCTGCTCTCGCTCCTGCTTCCGCTGCTTGGTCTGGACTTCATCGCGAACTACTGGACCCAGCTCGGTATGCCAACGCTGGGATACTTCGACCTCCCGTTCCTCGCGCCGACCCCGGGCGCCGAGCTCGTCATCCTGTCGGTCGCGAACGGATTCCTCTTGACCGTGCTCTACCTCCTACGGAACTCCCACTTCGGGCTTATTCTGCGGGGAATCCGCGACGACGAGGACGCGTTGAGTTCGCAGGGGATCTGGACGTTCCCGTACAAGGTGGTCGCCTTCACGCTCGCGAGCGGCATCGCGGGGTTCGCCGGCGCGGCGTACGCGCTGGTGGTGACGTTCGCCGGGGTCGACACGTTCGAGTTCACGTTCCTCTTCCTCCCGCTCCTGATCGTCATCCTGGGCGGCGCGGGGGAGATCGCGGGTTCCGTGCTCGCAGGATACCTGGTGATTCTGGTCTATCAGTACACCCTGTCCTGGTTCCCCGGGCTCAATCTAATTCTGTTCACCGCGATTGCGATCCTGCTCGTGCTCTTCCTGCCCCGGGGGGTCACCGGGCCGGTCCGGCGGTTCATCCAATTCATGAGCACCCCGGAGGCCGGATGAGCCTGCTCACGGTCTCCCACGTTACCCGAATGTTCGGCGGGAACCGGGCGGTGGACGACGTCTCGTTCGAGATGACCGACAACACCCTCGCCATCGTCGGCCCGAACGGTGCCGGCAAGACCACGCTCCTCAACCTCATCGCCGGACAGCTCCACCCGACCCATGGGATGATCCGGTTTCGCGACCGGAACATCACCCGCTTCCCGCCGTGGCGCGTCGCGCGCATGGGGATGGTCAAGACCTACCAGATCGTCCGTCCGTTTCGTTCGCTCACGGTCGACGAGAACCTCGTCCTGTTCAGCGAGCTTCGCGGGACCGTGGACCGGGAGGAGGTCCTCGCGGAGACCGGTCTCACCGACTGGCGGAACTACCCCACGGGAGCACTTCCGTTCGGACTCCTGAAGCGGCTCGAACTGGCGAAGGGGCTCGCCACGAACCCCGACCTGCTGCTCCTCGACGAGCCGATCGGGGGGCTGAGCCGGACCGAGGCCCTGGCCCTTGTCGGCACGCTCGCCGCGCTGAAGGCGCGGGGCGTTCGGATGCTCATCGTGGAGCACCGCCTCGCCGAAATCCTCCCCGTGGTGGACCGGGTCCTCGCGCTCGACCGCGGCCGGGTGATTTTCCACGGGAGCCGGTCCGAGTTCTATCACGATTCGGCCGTCCGGACGGCGTATCTGGGGAGCAGCGATGTTGGAGGTTGATAGGCTGTCATCGGGGTACTACGGGTCGACGGTGCTCGACGCGGTCTCGTTCTCGTCGGGGGCAGGGATCACGCTCATCATCGGTCCGAACGGGGCCGGGAAGTCCACCCTCGTCCGCTCGATCGTGGGGTCGCTTCGTCCCGTCCTGGGTTCCGTCCGGTTCGAAGGACAGCCGATCGAGAGGCTGCGACCCGAGGTGGTCGCGGGTCTCGGCATCGTGTGCGTCCCCGAACGGGCTCGTCTCTTCGGCGAGCTTCGGGTCATCGACAACCTGCGCCTCGGCTCTCGGCTCGCGCAACGTCGCGGGGAGAAGGTTGACCTCGAGGCCGACCTCGCGGAGGTGCAACGCCTCTTCCCGGACCTCGGCCCGAAGATGCGCTCGCCGGCCCACCTGTTGAGCGGGGGTCAGCAGCAGATGGTGTCGATCGCCCGCGCGCTGGTCGCGCATCCGAAGCTCCTCGTGATGGACGAGCCGACCACCGGCCTTCACCCGACCCTCGTGAAGGACCTCCTTCTCACGATCGAGCACGTGGCGAATGACCTCCCCATCCTTCTCACCGAACAGAACGTCTGGCAGACGGTTCCGATCGCGAGCCGGGTGCATCTTCTCGAGGCCGGTCGGATCGTCCTCTCGGGAACTTCGCAGGAGATCCTCGCCGACGAGCGGGTGCACCGGACCTACCTCGGGGACCGCGGAGAGGCTCCCGTAACTACGGCCGCGAGGGAGGCGTAGCGGATGCCGTTCGCAACCCGAGACGGGACGAAGATCTACTACGAGGTCCGGGGGAAGGGCCGGCCGCTGGTGATGGTCGAGGGGCTCGGCTACGGCCTCTGGATGTGGCGCGGCCAGTCGCCCGCGCTCGAAGAGAGGTTCCGGTTGATCCTCGTCGACAACCGAGGGGTCGGTAGGAGCTCCCCGCTCCCGGGACCGTACTCAGCGTCGGAGTTCGCTCGCGATATCCTCTCGGTCCTGGACACCGAGCGGGTCGAGAAAGCGGCGGTGCTCGGTGCCTCGATGGGCGGCGCGATCGCCCAGGCGCTCGCGGGAATCGCCCCGACGCGGGTCGACGCGCTCGTGCTCTCCTGCACGCTCCCGGGCGGTCCGGCGTCGAAGAACATGCCGCCCGAGACGTTCGCGGAGGTGACCCGTCAGGTCCCGAACGAGACCGAGCCCCATCGGCTCCGTCGGACGATGTCGGTCGCTCTGACGCCGGGCTTCTCCGAGGAGCATCCGGAGGTGATCGACGCGATCATCGCGGACCGGCTCGCCTCCCCCACCGACGGGACCCAGTGGATGTACCAGGCGATGTCGCTCCAGTCGTTCGACGCGACCGAGACCGACGCCCGCCTCGAGGTCCCGGTGCTCCTCACGACCGGCACGGAGGACCGTGTCGTCCCCTGGACAAACTCGCTCTACCTCTACCGTCTCATCCCGAAGGCATCCCTCGTGCTGTTTCGCGGCCGCAACCATCTCCACCTTCTTGAGCGGCCGACCGAGTTCAACGACGTAGTGAGTCGGTTCCTGACGGGCGCTCCACCGGAGATCCTCCCGGGTTCGATCGAGGAGGTGCGGTAGATGACGGACGTCGGGGTCGTCTCCTACGGCCTCTACATCCCCCGCACCACGATGAGCGCGGCGGCCGTCGGCCGTCGCTTCCACCTCCCGCTCGCGGTCGTCCAGGAAAAGCAGGGGTTCACCCGGAAGCACGTGAGCGCGCCGAACGTGATGCCGAGCGACATGGCACGCCGGGCCGGCCGCGTCGCCCTCGAGCGGGCCCGGGCGAACGGGGTCGACCGGTCCGACATCGGCCTCGTGATCTGGTCCGGGTCGCAGTGGAAGGACTACCACGTGTGGCTCGCGAGCACCTTCCTCCAGGACCGGCTCGGAATCCCGGAATGCTTTGCGTTCGACGTCTCGGCGATGTGCGCCGGCTGCGTCTTCGGCCTCTACGCCGCGAAGAACTTCCTCCTCGCGGACCCCAACCTGCGCGCGGTCCTCCTCATTGGGGCCTCGAAGGAGTCGTACATGGTCTCTCCGGTGGCGCCCATGAGCCAGTGGATGGACAACTTCGCCGACGCGGGGTGGGCGGTCGTCGTGGCGAGGGACCATCCGAAGAACACGATCCTCGCCTCCGACTTCCTGAGCGACGGCTCCCTCTCCCGAGCCCCCGTGGAAGCCGGTGGCGGCGCGCGTCACCCGGTCTACCCGGCGTACGAACGGGAGGGGCAGGTCTTCGCCGAGACGCTGCTCAACGAGCGGTTCTTCCGTCGACGGATGGAACAGGTGTCGCTCCCGAACTTCCTGCGCGTCATCCGAACCTCGATCGAGCGGAGCGGGCTCACCGCTTCCGACATCCAGCTCCTGATCATCAACCACATGAAGCGGTCGTTCCACCACGCGATCGTCGATGGGATCGGCGTCCCTCCCGAACGCGCGATCTACCTCGAACCGTACGGCCACAGCCAGTCGGCGGACCAGTTCATGGCGCTCGACATCGCGCTCCACTCCGGCCGCTTCACCGACGGACCGGTCGTGATGGCCGCGGCCGGAAGCGGCTACGTCTGGGGCTCCACCGTGGTGAAGTGGGGGTAGGGTATGCGTCTCGACCTCTCCGCACGCCTCGCGCTCCGTTACGGGTCCCGCATCGCTTTGACCGATGCGAGCCGCGGCGGCTCGCTCTCGTTCGAGGAACTCGAGCGCCGCGCCGCGAGCGCCGCCGGGCGGCTGCGCGCGCTCGGGGTCCA
>Ga0187770_10001704_pt1 | contig 11849 bp, 11 predicted proteins | sample 0116_SJ02_MP02_2_FD_133154 | JGI IMG/M metagenome (GOLD analysis project Ga0187770, IMG submission 133154) | Tropical peat soil microbial communities from peatlands in Department of Meta, Colombia - 0116_SJ02_MP02_20_MG | ecosystem: Environmental > Terrestrial > Soil > Wetlands > Peat | place...
GGCAGATCGAAAGTCTTTGGCACCGACCCTTCGCCGAACGTTTTATCGCCTACCACATCGCCGCGCGCATTCTCCAGAATCGCTGCGGCCACAATCTCGGCCGCACCCGCCGTTCCCCGGTTCACCAGCACGGCGACTGGAAGGGTAGTCACCGCCTTCGCCGGATCTGCATTGAACGCCTCTCGCGGAAACTTCTGCCCCTGCAAATAAGTAATCGTTCCGTGATTCAGAAATAGGTTGGCGGTGGCAATGCCTTCGCTTTCCTCTCCATCAGACGTGTTCCGCAAATCCAGAACCAGCTTCTTCGCTCCTGATTTTTCCAGCGACTTGATCTTCGCGGCAATTTCCTGCGTCTTGCCCTTGGTCAGCGCGTCTACTTTCAAGTAGCCGATGCCATCCTCCAGCATCTTGTCGGAAACCGGCGGAATGCTGACCACATCCCGCGTGATGGTCATTTTCTGCGGTTCCGCCCTGCGTGCCCGCACCACCGAAACATTCACGGTCGAGCCCGGAGTTCCCGCCAGCGCCTCGCGAATCTCCGGCAGCGACATGTCCCGCGTGCTTCGGCCTTCGATCGATTCGAAGATGTCTGTTGCCTCAATCCCCGCCTTCTCCGCTGGCGATCCCGGCAGCACCGAGACTACGTCGGCATAGCCAAAGCGCTTCGAGATGGTTGCCCCAATCTCGCCTTTGGCGTCAGACTTGTGAGCCTTGAAGGCCTTGTAAGCTTCCGGCGTCAGGTAGCTGGAGTTCGCATCCAGCGACTCGACCAGTCCATGCAATGCGCCGTCGGTCACCTTGGGAATGTTGGGATCTTCCACGTACTCGCTTTGCACGCGCGACAGGACTTCGCTATAAACTTGCATCTGCCGGTAAGAGCCGTCGTTCGAGGAGGCATGCACGCCCCCAAGTCCCAACGAACCGGCCACCACAAACAACAACACGGCGAAAGAGGAAACCAGCACCGCAGCTTTAATCTTCATCGACATCGTATTCTTCGTTTCTGGAAAGGAATCACTTCCTGAGGAGCGCTATCATTATACCGTGTAGATGCGGTTTCTGGCCTCTTGGCTGCTCTTGTTCGCCCCTAACGGTAACCTTCCGGGAATTCGGTACCCGAATATTATTTAAGACGGTTCGGCCGCAGTTTCGTCACCTGCGCTACGCCGGCGGCTTGAAGTTCAGCGTGATCACGCTCTGCACGGATACGGCGCGGCCATTCATAGAATAAGGTTTGAACCGCCACTGCCGTACGGCGTCGATGGCGGCTCGCGCGAACATCAGCGATCCCTGGAGGAACTTTACATCTTGCACCGCGCCATCGCGCCCGATCAGCACCTGCACAACCACGCTGCCCTGCTGCCCGCTGGCCTTTGCCGCCGCTGGATATTGCGGATCGACGGCCTGAGCCAGCAGATCGCGCACGGCTAACTCTGGCAGATTCACCGGCTCAATCGCTGCCATCGCTGTCTCGGCCGGCTTGGTCCCGCCGGCGTTCGGAACTGGGGAAGCCATCTGCGATTTCAGACTCGACGGAATGCCATTACTGCTCCCCGCTGAAACTGCACGTGGCGGCGCTACGCTCGACGGCGTAGAAGTGACCAGGCGTGGTTGCGGCGCGGCTGCTTGCACTACCGGCGCATTCGGATGAACCTGCGTCGCAGTAGTGGTAGGACGAGGCGAGGCTGCTGAGGCGCTCTCCAGTACTGTGCCGACGCTCGTCGGAGTCGAATCCTTGGTCTGATCCTTCACGGGCTGCGCTTGCTCGCTCTGTGCTTGCCCTGACTGGTTTTGATCAGGCTGATTCTGATCGGCAGCGTTGCTATCGCCGGTGGTTGCCTGTGCCTGGCCGCTGTTCGCATCCGCATTCTTATCTGGCTTTGCAGTTGGATCAACTACCGGAAGCACGCGAATCTGGGAGGGATCGGTGGTTGCATCCGGGATGTTTGCCACCACGGGAAGCTTATACTCGTCACCCGACTGGCCAAAACTGTCATGCTGTGCCACAGCCTGCGGCAAGGGAGCGGGCGGCGGGTTCAGCCAATTCGCCGCTGCATGCATGGCATTGTGAAAGAGCATCTGCACCATTTGCCGCGTTCGGGGCGCCGCCATCAGAACTACACAAGCAACTGCGAATGCCCCCATCAGAATAACTTTGCCACGTTTTGAACCCTGCCGCCCCGCTGGCTGCGCGCTGTCCTCCTGTTGTCCAGCCATGTAGTCGAAGAGCGCTGCTTCGGCTACCGGTTCCTCTAGTGATTTCTTCTCCTCGAGATCTTTTTCTTTTGCTGGCGCCTTGGCAGGGGCCGCCCCATAGGAGGGTGTTTCCCCGTATGACAGCAATTCGCTCTTCGCCGGAGCCTCCTCGGCTCTCGGTTGGGGCATTGGTTTCGTCAGCCGGGCCTGTAGGGCCGCCCAGCCAGTCAGCGCATTCTGCGTTTCAGCAGGCTCTGGCTCGGGCGCTGCCTCTTCCACCGCAGCGGCCATCGGCTCCAGTTCGGTGAGCGCGTCAACCTCCGCGGCTGCGGCTTGGTCCAGCGACTTCTGAACGTCAACCTCCGGTTCGGTGTCGAATTGGGCTCCGGGCGTAGAGCTTGCCGATGTCAGAAATTCCCCCGCTCGAAACGTTTTCTCTGGCGCCTGGATCACTGACGCTGGTACGGAAACCGTGCCCGCCGCCGCAGAAGTCATCGCAGCCGGTTCTACTCTCTCTTGCGGGGCCACTGCCGCGGTCAGTTTTGGGGATGGTTGTAGCTTCGCCCGCAGCAGTTCACATGCGGTGCTCAGCGTGTCTCGCACCTGTTCAGAGCGCAGCGGTTTCATCAGAACGGAATTAGCGCCCGCCCGCAACGCCTCCGGCAGCTTGGAATCATCGCCGACGATTGCCAGGATTAAGGGCCGCTGCGCCGCCTTCAAATCCCGCGCCGTCTTCAGGAGGAACGCGGCTTCGGGTTGATCCTCCCAGTCTGTGATCACAATTTGAAACAGTTGGGTCGTAACCCTTTCCACCGCGTCCACCGCGTTGCGGCAGTATTCTCCCTCGATGCCGAGGTCGGTGAGCACCTGCCAGATCGGCTGGGCCATCTCCTCATTCGACGAGAATAAGAGGCAGCGTAAGGGCATGCTATTCCAGCCTAAGCAGGGGAGGTAACCGGGGCAAGTTACCGGGAGGCAGTGGCCAGTGGTCAGCGGGCAGTGGCCAGTAGAACGCCTCTTGGTTTCGCTTTTGCTGCCTGACCACTGACCCCTGGCCACTGCGTTAAAATGCTGAGTCGTTCTGATCGGTGTGCAAATGCAGACTGCGGATGTCGTCATCATCGGTGGGGGAATCGTCGGCTCCAGCATCGCGTATCACCTTACGGCGAGCGGATGCCGCAACGTGCTCGTCATCGAGCGCGAATCGGCGCAGGGCAAGGGATCGACCGGCAAGAGTATGGGCGGGGTGCGAGCGCAATTTTCCACTCCCGTCAGCATCCAGATGTCGCTCTACTCGATTCCCTTCTACGCCAGCTTCGAGCAGCGCCTCGGCTATCCCTGCGACTACCGCCCGCAAGGCTATCTGTTCTGCGCCACCAACGATAAGCAGATGGCCTATCTGCGCACAAACTACGCGCGGCAAGTAAAGATGGGTTTGAACAAGGTGCGCCTGGTGGCGGGCGATGAGATTCGCAGCCTGTTCCCGCAGTTGCGCGGCGACGACATTGTCGGCGGCAGTTTCTGCTCCACCGATGGCTTCGTCGATCCCTACAGCGCCGCGATTGGATTCATGACCTGGGCTGCCGAGCATGGCGCAACATTGTGGAAGAACACCGAGGTCACCGGGGTCACGCTCGATGCAAATGGGATTGCGTCGGTCGTGACCACGCGCGGCTCGGTGGCTACTCGCAAGCTGGTAAACTGCGCGGGTCCTTGGGCCGCGAGCATAGCTAAGTTCGCGGGCGTGGCCTTGCCGGTCGAACCGTTACGCCGCATGTTGGTTCCGAGTGAGCCGTTTGACGAATTCCCTCACACCGCGCCCATGATTATCGACATGTCGAGCGGTTTTCACTTTCGTCCCGAGGCCCGCGGCTTTCTGCTCGCCTGGAACGATCCCGAAGAAACGCCTGGCTTCAAAACAGATTTCGACGCGGCTTTTGTCGAGAAGATCCTTACCCGCGCAGCGGATCGCGTGCCCTGTTTCGCCAATCTTCCGGTGAATCCCAAGCGGGCTTGGGCCGGATTGTATGAGATGACCCCGGATCATCTTCCAATTCTCGGCTAGGCTCCGAACGTGCCCGGATTTTTCCTGGCCAACGGGTTTAGCGGACACGGCGTGATGCACGCTCCGGCGACGGGAAAGATTCTCAGCGACCTGATTCTGAGTGGAAAGACGGATCTGATCGACGCGTCGCTGCTGAATCTAACGCGCTTCGCCGAAGGGCGGCTGATTCACGAAACTGCCGTGCTGTGAGCGCGATCGTTCCTACGGCCTCCCTCCCCGGGAGTCTTAAGAGCTAAAACGGGTTCCTGATCGTTAACCGGCCATCGATCACCTGCCTGTCCTGCAAATCCTCCGAGTACAAGATCGTGCATCTCGCTTCTAAGGCAGAGGCGACGATCAGAGCATCATAAATTTTGTAGCCATACTTCTCTGCGATTGCCAGCGCCTCTTGGTGAGTATCAAGCGTAATCGGCAGCGGGTCGGGACAGAGGGCCGTGATGTTCTCTATCGCGAACCGCACCTCGTCCCAAGGCATTTTTGTCTTCCTCCTTACCACAGCCGCAAACTCGTTTAAGACCTGCACGCTAACTGTTCCACCTTCGGCAATCAGATCCTCTGCCCGCTCGGAGCGCGGATCATCTTGAACTATGGCATACACAAAGACGTTGGTATCGAAGAACGCGCTACCGCTCATGCGCTTCCTCGCGGTCGAAGACGAAGCCGGGAGGGAAGGGACGCCGGAGCTTGCGCAGGTTCTCCACAGCACGCTGGCGGCTCTGATCCCGGCTTACTTCGAACGCCCGTCCGCCGGCGACTCGAATCTCGATATCGTAGCCTTCTTTCAGTTTCAGGGCCTTGACGACTGCGGCGGGCAGACGGATTGCCAGACTGTTTCCCCACTTAGAAACCTGCATAGCGCCTCCACAATGATATACATTAACATTGTATATCTAGCCGAGGATAAACGCAACTCTATGCGGCCAGCACCGCTGTCAGCGCGCCTTCGAGTTCCAGCAGCTTGCGCTTTACATCGAGGCCGCCGCCGTAGCCGCAGAGTGTGCCGTCGGAGGCGATTACGCGATGGCAGGGGACGACGATCACGATGGGGTTGCGGTTGTTGGCCATGCCCACGGCGCGAAACGCCTTTGGTTTGCCTACCGCGCGGGCTATATCTGCGTACGTGCGCGTTTCTCCGTAGGGAATCGCCAGCAGCGCGCGCCAGCAGGCTAGCTGGAAATCTGTGCCACGAAGGTCGAGCCCGAAGGTGAACTCGCGGCGCTTGCCCGCGAAATATTCTTCTAGCTCGCTGACGTAAGGCTGCATCTGGCGAGGAGAATCCTCGAACTTGAGTTCCCCTTTTTCTTTGCGAAGGTCGCGTGGGTTGGGGCGAATCGATTGCTGTCCCGGCAACCTGGAATTGAATTCCAGGGCAACCAGTCCTTGCGCGGAAGCAGCCAGAAACAGCGGTCCGATTGGCGAGTCTATGTTTATGGTGTGAAGCGATTCCATAGGATTTGATCCTCACGCGGCAGGCTTTTTAGCCTATCACCCCCGGCAAGGCGAATACAAGGCGAAGCAACTTGATCTCTCCAGGGTCGTCCGCAGTTGACAGAAACCGGTTTTTAGCCCAAAGTGTGTGGCGGCGTGCTTATGGGCTTATCTCCGTCCCCTATGAAGAAGGGGCTGTTCATTATGGTTGCCGTAGTCCTGGCGCCAGTCCTGCTGGTGGGACTGGTGGCGCTGGCTGCGGGCGACTGGCGAACCGTGGGCGCTACGGCTGGCGGCGATGAGGTTCTGGTCAGCTCGGTTACGGCCAAGAAGAACGGCCTGCGCACCGCCTGGGTACGCGTGGAATACAAGGAACCTGTCAAGCTGCCGCAGGGTGGTCCGTTTGTGGAACTGCGGGCGCGGGTTCGCTTTAACTGCGCGAGCGGCACCGAGGTGCCCAATTCGGAGTGGTTCTACTCCCGCGACCGCGGCGGCAAGCTGGTGGTCAGCAAAAAGACCCGCCGCGACGATCAGTTTGGGCTGATGGCCGAAGGCAACTTCGGCGGCATGGCGAGAGAGTTTGTCTGTAAGCAGAAGTAAAAAGCAGAGGCCAGGGATCAGGGATTAGGGGCCAGTGAGGATCAAAGATCCGCAAGAACTCCGCCATTTTTCACTCCTGCCCCGCTGTTTTTTCCACAGCCCCACCACCTCGGTAACCTTTCACCTACTTCCGCAGACACGGCTCTCCGTCATATGCTGATAACGAAAACCGGTTGACGGCACGCTTGTGCGCGCTCCCGGGTCTTCAGTTTCTTCAGTATGGATGCTCTACGCTTCTATTCGTTGATGGTAGCCGGCGGCAGCGCGGTTGTGGTGGGCGCTTACGCGCTTTTGCGGCGCAAGCCCAAGGGACCGGCGGAACTCGAACGCGAGCGCCGCACTTGGCTCGAGGGCGTGGGACGCATCACTGACGGCACCGTGATTGATGTGCAGGAATTGCCAGTGAGCCATGGACATCACGCTGCTGTGCTGCTTATCTACAAATATGACGTTGCGGGCGTGTCGTATGAATGCTCGCAAGACGTTACCTACCTGCGCCAGTGGATTAATCTGCATTCCTGCCGGCTGGGGCTGCCCACGTCGGTGAAATACGATCCGCATAATCCGGGGAACTCGCTGGTGGTGTCGGAGAGCTGGATGGGGTTAAGGCAGTAGAGAGTGGCCAGCTGCCAGTAAACTCAAATGCAGGAATCGTGAGCAAGTGCTTTTCGCGGCGTCGCAGCCGGAGTGTCGCCACACAACGTTGACATCGCCCCACGTCGTTTTCGAGAAGGAATGACGCGCTGAACAGGAAAGTGTCGCCTTCGCGACGCCGCCGGTAAGGGCCCGGCGGGGGCTGAAAAGTATGCAAAATTCTTCATCTTGCGGAGGCGCAAAAGCTGGGGTACTCTTGGCGTCCAAGCCGTTTTCTCTGACCCTCCCACAGAGGAACGATTCCAAATCCCAGAGGTTACGTTATGCAACGAAGCATTTCTGCGGAAGTACTCGCCGTCCGTCAAGAACCGGCGCGACGTGTGAGTTCCAGCGTTAAGGGAATGATTTTGGCCGCAGCATTTCTACTGTGTGCGGGAGCAATGGCGGGCGCGCAAACCGTTACTACGTTGTACAGCTTTGTCGGCGGCAAAACCAGCGGCGCCAATCCGTGGTATGTGACGCTGGTGCAGGGCACCAACGGCCAGCTCTATGGCACAACCTACAACGGAGGCAGCAAGGGGCTGGGCACTTTTTTTGAAGTGACCACGTCGGGCACGCTAACCGTGCTGCACAGCTTTGCGGGCGGCAAGACGGATGGTGCCAATCCCACCGGTGGGCTCACGCTTGGCACCGACGGCAATTTCTACGGCACGACGCAGCAAGGCGGCAGCGAGAGCCAGGGCGTTGCCTACAAGATGACGACCGCGGGCACGATCACCATCCTCCACTCGTTCAACTCGGCCACCGACGGCGCGTTTCCCTGGGGACCGCCCATCGAGGGGACGGATGGCAACTTCTACGGAACCGCAAGCGGCGGCAAGGGCGAGGACGGACTGGTTTACAAGATCACCAGCTCGGGCACGTACTCCACAATTTACACTTTCACCTCCACTTCGGGGACTTATCCGATCGCGCCCCCGACGCAGGGAACGGACGGGTATTTGTATATTCCGGTTTCGCTGGGCGGAACGGATGAATGCGGGACGATCGTCCAACTCACAACCGCTGGCGTGTTGAACAACAGCTACGATTTTCCCTGCGGGGCGGGCGGCGCGTTTCCGATCGGGCCGCTGGTGCAGGCAGCGAATGGAGATTTCTATAGCACTACGCAGGATGGCGGCACCAATGGTGAGGGAACGATTTACCAGCTCACAACTTCGATGGATGTGACCATACTGCACAGCTTTGGCGCTTTGTTTGGAGATGGCGAGTATCCGGGCGCGGGATTATTGCTCGCGACCGATGGCAACTATTACGGCTCAACGGCTGAGGGCGGAACCTACGACGATGGAATTCTGTTCAACACCACCGTGGGCGGAGTCTACACCCAGCTTTACAGCTTCAATAACAGTTCGAATCTGATGCAGATGTCTCCGCTGTCGCCGCCGGTTCAGGACACGAACGGCACCCTCTATGGCGTGACGGAGTTTGGCGGAACCGACAACGAGGGGACGATTTACAGCTTGAACATGAACCTGCCGGCTTTTGTGAACTCTCCGCTGTTCAGCGGGAAAGAGGGCGGCAGCGTTTTGATTCTGGGCCAGCACTTGACCGGGACTAGCAAGGTCACGTTCAACGGTCTTCCGGCTGACTTTGTGGTGAACTCCGATACGCACTTGACCGCCACCGTTCCTACGGGAGCCAGCACCGGATATATCGAAGTGACGACCGGGTCGGGGGTGGTGAAGAGCCGGAAGGTTTTCTACGTCGAACGCTGAAGTGTAAAACGTGCGTCCGGATGGTCAAGAATAACGGGGCCGCCAGACAATGGGTTTTGTCTGTTGCGGCTCCTTTTTTGTCTGCTGCAGTTCAACGATGTGAGGTTCGTTACAGCGCCGGAAGGGGCTCGATTGAGCCCGGACCCGAGGGTGCCATGTCTTCGTCTTGTCGTTTCTTTGCAAAGCAAAATCTATTCACGCTGTCGGTGTTGGTCTTGTCACTGCTGCTTGCGCTCGGAGCGGCTCCCGCGCTGGCTTCCGATGTGCTTACTTATCACAACGATCTTTCGCGCACCGGGCAGAACCTGAAGGAGACGATCCTTACTACCGGCAACGTGAATTCTACGGACTTCGGGCTGCTGTTTACCATGAACGTGGACAGCACGGTGGATGCGCAGCCGCTTTACGTTTCGTCGCTTACCATTGCCGGAGTTTCGCACAATGTGATTTATACGGCCACGGAGAACGACAGCGTTTATGCCTTCGACGCCGACACCGGCGTTGAGTTGTGGAAGGTCTCTGTGTTTCTGCCGGGGGAGACTGCGGGCTCAATCACTCCGCTCGATTGCGGACAGATTGGACCCACGATCGGAGTGACGGCGACTCCTGTGATCGACCGCAGCAGCGGTCCGCATGGCACGATTTATCTGGTCGCTATGAGCGAGGATGCTTCGGGGAATTATTATCAGCGGCTGCATGCGCTTGATTTGACTACTGGGGCCGAGGAGTTTGGCGGACCGACCACGATACAGGCGCAATATCCTGGGATTGGCTTGGGCAGTCAGGGAGGGTATGTAACGTTCGCTCCAGAACTGTATGCGGAGCGCGCCGGGCTGCTCTTGCTGAATGGGACGATCTACATGGGCTGGAGTTCGCACTGCGACAATCCGCCGTATACCGGCTGGCTGATGGCCTACAGCGAGAGCACGCTGGCCCAGACCGCGGTGCTGAATTTAACGCCCAACGGCGGGCGGGGAACAATCTGGCAGAGCGGCGCGGCGATGGCCTCGGATGGGAGCAACATTTATTTTCTGGATGCCAACGGCACCTTCGACACCACTTTGAACGCGCAGGGATTTCCTTCGCTGGGAGATTATGGAAACGCATTTGTGAAGGTCTCTGCCACGAGCGGACTTTCCGTGGCGGATTATTTTGCCATGTACAACACCGTGGAACAGTCGGACCGGGACAACGACTTCGGTTCCGGCGGGGTTCTGCTGCTGCCTCCGCAGATTACGTCGACGGGCAGTACCGTCAACCTGGCGGTCGGAGCAGGTAAAGATGGAAACATTTATATCGCCAACGAAAGCAACATGGGAAAGTTCAGCGCCAAAGGTAACGGCGCAATCTACCAGGAAGTGAAGGGCGCATTGGGCACCGGGATGTGGGCCATGCCGGCCTACTTTAATGGGAGCGTCTACTTCGGGCCCGAAGCGGGCAATCTGAAGCAGTTCACATTATCGAGCGCGAAACTTTCTACGGCGGAGGTTTCGGAGTCTACCGAGACCTTCAAATATCCTGGGACGATTCCGAGCGTCTCTGCTGACGGCACTACGAATGGAATTGTGTGGGCGATCGAGCACACGAATCCTTCGGTGCTTCATGCCTACGAAGCCTCGAATTTGGCGACTGAGCTTTACAACTCCGATCAGGCGGCCCATGACCGCGATCACTTCGGAAGCGCTACGCACTTCGGAGTGCCTACCATCAACAACGGCAAAGTTTATGTGGGGACGAGCGACAGCGTGGCGGTGTTTGGGCTGCTGGAGGCGATGTAGGCCATCGCATGGTGGAGTGGCGGAAAAGCCCTCAGAGGCCTGACGGACTGAAGGGGATGGTTGCTTCCGCCGCAGGCAAGCAGGGCGATGGATATGGAGAGGAGAACTCCGAAAAAGCAAGCGGCCAGGGTCTCATGGAACCGCCTGAGTAGGCCGGAAGAGAAACTGGAGCGGGAGACGGGATTTGAACCCGCGACTTCGACCTTGGCAAGGTCGCACTCTACCGCTGAGTTACTCCCGCTCAGCGATGTTGATTATAAATGAGGGGTTGAGTTGGGGCAACGATTGGGCGTCGGCCGGAGTGGTGCAGTTTGATTGTCATCCTGAACAAGCGTTCTTTGCGCAGTGAAGGATCTGGGCGAGCCGCGCGACGGGTCGCCTCCTTTGCGACCCATCAATCGCGCGTTTGGTTTGCTTCCCTACCGCGTCGGCCGGTAGTGTCTCAGTTTGCCGGCTTCTGCGACGAGGAAGCCTCGCTGCTCTCAGGGCAGGCTCGCTAGGTGCCCGTCCCTACGCCAGCGTTTGGGCATCCCCCGCTGCGCTTCCTAGTGCACCGACCATTGCGGATCTTCCTCAGGCTGCACGATGTGGCCGTCGCGCATGTGGATGATGCGGTCACCGTACTTGGCGGCTTCGGGATTGTGAGTGATCATCAGCACCGTTTGTCCCAACTCCTGGTTAGACTGGCGCAACATCTTCAGAACGATGTTGGAGTTCTCCGTATCTAGATTGCCGGTGGGCTCGTCAGCCAACACCACCGCTGGCTGATTGACCAGGGCGCGAGCCAGGGCTACGCGCTGCTGTTCGCCACCGGAAAGCTCGGAGGGGCGATGGTTGAGGCGCTGGCTGAGTCCTAATAAATCGCAAATGCGGAGGAAAAAGGCGGGATCGCGGCCGCCGTTGCCGGAGATTTCCTGCGCGATGGCGATGTTGGAACGCGCGTCGAGCGTGGGCAGCAAGTTGAATTTTTGAAACACGAATCCGATCTTGCGCTTGCGCATGCGGGTGCGCTCGGCGTCAGAGAGCGTGGCGAAGTCATCGCCGTCGAGAATTACTTTGCCGGAATCGGCGCGGGTGAGTCCGCCGAGAAGGTAGAAGAGTGTGGATTTGCCGCTGCCGGAAGGACCGACCACGGTGACGAATTCTCCTTTTTGCACGCTGAAGGAGATGCCGCGGAGCGCGGGCACGTCGATTTTTCCCACGCGATAGGTTTTATGTAGATCAATGGCTTCAATGAATGCGCCCATGCCAGATTCGATCTTACACGATGTGTGGTGCAATCAACCGCCGTGCACGCAGAGGGCGCCGAGAACCATAAGAAAAAAAAGATCAAGAGTTTTCTCGGCGCGCTCGCACGTATTCCGCGGTGAGAAATTTCAGGCTGCGCCTTGGCGGGGCGCGAATTGCGGA
>Ga0187770_10001705_pt1 | contig 11848 bp, 8 predicted proteins | sample 0116_SJ02_MP02_2_FD_133154 | JGI IMG/M metagenome (GOLD analysis project Ga0187770, IMG submission 133154) | Tropical peat soil microbial communities from peatlands in Department of Meta, Colombia - 0116_SJ02_MP02_20_MG | ecosystem: Environmental > Terrestrial > Soil > Wetlands > Peat | place...
AAGGCCATGCGTCCGAAGTATTCCCTCCAGAGATGGAGAACTCCCGCGCTCATCGGTGCGGCAGTGGCGGCCCTCTTGGTCGCCAGCCCACTGGCCTCCGCGACCTATGCCGTGGAGGCCTCACCCCCCTTCGCGGGCGTAGAACCTCTGCTGTCCACGACGATCTCGACCGTGGGCTGCCATTCCTGGGGAGAGTTCCCCCTCCCTCCGCGGGTGAACGCGACCTCCGGATTTGTTCACGAACGCTTGCGGGCGGGCGCCCGCTTTTGTGCCGGCGGCGCGGCTGGATACAACTACGACTACGCGGACGTCACGAGCTTCCCAGGGTTCTACGGGCCGAACTTCACCGTACCGGCCACCGGGAGCTACACTGCGACCTACGAGTGGGTGTTCTCCTACCATGCCTCGTTGAATGCGAGCGGCCCGGGCACCTCGGCGAGCGCCATCGTCTCCATCTTCATCTATGACTTCCTGTTCGACGGCACGAACTCCACAATCCTGAGCGGCAACGGCGGCGGTGGCGTTGCCCTCTTCCACGAGCTCCACGAGGGGTCGTGGACGGGAGGGTCCGCCCACCTCGTGGTCAAGCTCGAGAACGGCTTCACGCTCGTGACGGGGCACCTCTACTACTTCGAAACGGTCCTCCTGACCAGCGCCGAGGCGATCGCGAACGGCGCCGGAAGTGCCTACGCGAGCTTGAACCTCGGGTCCCACGGCGACCGCGCGCGACTGGTCGCCCTCGATCTGGTCAGCAGCTGATCGACGGCACGCGAAGGAATTCGGACCGTTGGGCCGCCAGATCCCGTTAGGCCCGGCTCAGACCCAAGCGTCGCCTTCCAGATAGAATACGACCTCTCCCTCCAGCGCGACACGGTCTCCGGCGAGGCGGCACACCACCTCACCCCCTCGACGGGAGGCTTGGAACGCTCGAAGTTCGCCCTTTCCGAGCCGGCCCGCCCAGTACGGCGCCAGGGTGCAGTGGGCGGCACCGGTCACCGGGTCCTCGTTGATCCCCTTCGCGGGCGCGAAGTAACGGCTGATGAAGTCGAACGAGCCGTCGCCGGGTGCCGTGACGATCACCCCGGGGGTGCCCAACCGGGCGACCGCGGGAAAATCGGGCTCCAGTTTTCGTACCTGGACTGGGTCCTCGTAGACGGCCATGTAGTTGAACTCGTTCTCCCACAATTCCGTGGGGGCGATTCCCAGCGCCTTCGTCACCGCCGGGAGGACCTGGGCTCGCTTCGCAGGACGGGCGGGGAAGTCCATCACGTAGCGACGGCCGCGCTTGCGCACCGTGAGCGGGCCGCTCGCGGACTGGAAAACGACGACCTTCCGACCCGGTTCGAGCCGTTCCATGACGACCGCCGCGCTCGCAAGGGTCGCATGACCGCAGAGTGGAACCTCCGTGACCGGCGTGAACCATCGCAGACGGTACTCCTTCCCCGCCGACACCAGAAAAGCCGTCTCGGAGAGATTGTTCTCGGCGGCCAACGCCCTCAGCACCGCATCGTCCGGGAACCGGTCCAACGGCATCACAGCCGCCGGGTTGCCGGAGAACCGGCGATGGGCGAACGCGTCTAACTGAAAGAGCCGCACCGGGCCCCGCGGTCGTCGTGTCGGCATCTCGCGGCCAGGTGTGCTCAGCAACTTAACGCTGCCTCGGCGCGGCCAGGCGAATCGGGAGGGATGCCGAGGAGGAAGGCCCGCCCGTCCCCCGCCGCGTGAGCCACTGTCGTGAGGGTTGGCAGAGAGCGCGACGCACCGGCTCGGGTGAAGCTCGACCAGAGATTCGGAGTGGTAGCCATCCAAACCCCCCGAACCCCTCCGCGCCTGCCCACGGGCGAGGAGTTGAAGTGACCCCGCTTCGTTCCGAGCGCCGGGACGTTCCATGCGCCTCGCAGGGATGCCGCTCCGGCTCGCCGAGTACCCGGCCAGGACCACAACCAACCGGCGGTTCCAGGACTTCGACCTGGCCAGTCTCGACCGGTACTTTCTCCCCCCCGCCCTCACGGGATTCGTCGACGAACCTCCCCTGGGATTACGCTCCTTCGTCGAGGATGACAATCGCGGGGCGATCTCCCCGGAGCCGATTGCCACGCTCGACGGAACCTCGTTCCACCTTTCGGTGAAGGGAATCGGCTCGGTGGTGAACCCGTACGCTTCCCTTCCGCTCGACCGCGCTTCGGTCGAGCGGCTGACGGAGGACCCGGATGTCCGGCATCGACTAGCGGCCCCCTCGGTCCCACCGAATCCCGAGGACCCGGAACGGTTCATCACGGGCGAGGTCTGGCTCCGAGGGTCACCATACGGTGGTCAAGGCCTGGAGCACGCCCGCATTGCGCTCGGGGTTTCCGAGCGAGCCGAGCTTACCTCGCTCGAGGGGTTTCGCATAGCTCCCGTCGTCAAGATCGCCCACCTCCCTCCCCACCTCGAGGAGCGAATCCGTTCCGTCCACTGGTTTCGTCGGTTCCCCGGACCGATCGTTCAGGAGATCCGCCTAGTGCCCTCGAACGTCCGGATTTATTTTCACGCCAAGAGCACTCTCGGCACCGGGGTCCGCGATGTCTTCGACCGATTCCAGCTCGATTCGGCCGCAAAGGCCGTATCGTTCGAGGTCGCCTTCCTACGGTCCACGGTCCCCCTGCTCACCCTCTTCCCTCGCAGCCTGCGCCGGGATCCTTCGACGGGCCGGTACTATGGGCTCGACTTCCATGATGTATGGCTGGACAAGGACGCGGTGGTCGCTCCGGACGGCACGGTCTACTTCGTCGACCTCGAGGGAATCGAGGAGGAGGGCGTCGACCGGGAAAAGGTGAGGGAGAAGATCGAGGACCAAGTGTTCCGTTCGCTCTACGAATTCCTGTTCGCGTACGAGCAGGTCGACCAGGAGCGGGCGCGCCGGTTCGGCGGCGCTTCCTCGCGGAAGGAACAGTTCGTCTCCCTCCTCGGCCGTGCACTCTCCCACGACCGCTATGCCCGCCTCACCGTGAGGGACCGGCAGGCGGCCCTCGAGATTCGGAACTCCCTTTCCGACGAGGGCCTTAATACCACATTTCCGCTCGTGGACAGTTAACATGGGCGACTGCAACCACGTAGCGACGTTCCTCCAAAGTGTCTCCGCGAAATCGGTCCAGGGTACCCTTCCGGAAGGTGACCTGGGAGGGCTTCAGCAACTCGGCCTGGTCGACTTCCTGACTCCCGATGAGGCGAAGCAACTCCAGGCCGAGGTCGCCCAGCTGGAGTCTGCTCAGGCGGCCATCGAGCAGGAGGAGGCCCGGATTGCGCAGCTGACGGAGGCCGTTTCCGCCGACACACGGAGGACCCACTCGATCTTGTTCCATCTTCAGGGAGTCGACAAGGAAGAGGCGACGGTCGACCGTCTGCACGAAGAACAAGAGGCCCTTCAGTCGCTGGAGGCCGAACGGGCGAAGCGGCAGGCCGATTTCGCCCAGCTCCTCGTCAAGAAGGGCGAACTCGACCAGATGAGCCCGTTTGACGGTCGGTTCGTGGCCATCACCACGGCGGGCCGCGTCGCCCTGCGGGACCTGAACGTCGCCCTCTATCGAGTGGGGGATCAGGAGTTTTCGTCGTACTGGACCCAGGCGAAGGCGATCGATGCGGAGCTCGGGGCCATCGTGAACCAGGCGGCGGCGATTCACGTCCCGCTCGCGACCGAGCTCCCGGAGGTCGACCCCGTGTACCTGTGGGCGGTTGCGATCGGGATGGCAAAACAGAAAGTGGCCCCCGAGCAGCAGGTCCCGCTCTTCGCGGGGGCCTACCGCGCGGTCGGGTCACTGACAACCAATGTCGAGAACCGTTTGCTGGCTTCGGAGGTTCTCGCAGGAATGAACCAGCCGGTCGAGAGCTCGATCGGCGACCTACGCACCCTGACCGAGGCGGTCCGGTCGCTCGGCGTCCACGAGGACTCGGCCACCGGGGTGGCCGCCATCCTCCTCTCGGGCCGTCGAGCCGACGGCACGTTTGCGACCGAGCCGCTGGGCCAGTTCCTGCGCATCACGCCCTCCTACGAATCGGCCGCGCTGTTGGCCATCGTGAACAAGCCGTTCAGTGACCTTCAGACGACGTTCTCCAACCTGAAGGGACTCTTCGCCACCTGGGGCTACTCCATCAGTGAGGACACCGAGCTCTCCTCCGCGTACCTCACCACCTCCGACCTCCCGCTGGATACGGTCGGAACGAAGATGGGAATCCTGGCCCGCGGCGTCGGGGCCTACCTCGAGTACCCGCTCGTCGCGGCGGCGATCCTGGCCTCGATCCCGGTCCTCGAAGCGAACGAGACGCTCAACCTCCTCGAGAAGGCGTACGAGATCCTGGGGCAGCGCACCGGCCTGCTGTCGCCGGCGGAACTGATCACGCTCGCCGTCCGGACCATCCACGGCGTGAACGTGCGGAGCGTCAACGAGCTCGACCCCACGCAGACGAAGCCCGCCACCTACCCCAGCTTCTCGTACTACAACATGCCGCCTCGCCTCTGGATCCCCGTGTTCGTGGTGCACGGCAACTACTACTCGACGTTCAGCGCGATTGGCGGGTTCCACCCGGGCCACGTCCACGCGGTCGGTGGAGGAGGGTGGGGAGGCGGGTTCGGAGGATGAGACCTCGAACGGTGTCCCTGTCCTGGGTCGTCCTCCTGCTGCTGCTCGTTCCCTCTGCGACGGCCGCGGGAGACCCGGGGCACCATCTCCCGAGCGCGGGCGACCGGTTCGCCTACTCCGAAGTCGTCCTCATCACGAATGGCCGAGGCAACTACTCGGAGTACACCGAGGAGGGGTACTACAACGGGTCGATCTCCGTCACCGCGGTCCAACCGAACGGAACGGAGAGTGCGACGTACCAATCGTCCGGGACGTACCAAAACAGTCAGGGTCAGCATTACCCCTGGTCCGAGAGCGGTTCGTTCACCTTCTCGGCGCTGAGCTTCCGCTACGTCCAGGGGACCGACAACCAGACCGGCTACGTGAACCCCTACGTGTGGTTCTACATCAACAACAGCCTCGCCCGAGGAGCTTCGATCACCCTCCTCAACACGGCGATGAACGTTGTTTCGACGGACGTCCCGTTCCCGATGGCATCGAGCCCCACCGGGTACGTTGCCACGATCTTCGCGGAGGGCAACGGCAGCTACCAACGGAACGACATCTACGGAAACTTCGCGGCCACGTACAACTGGAAGGCGTACTTTGACCCGGGGACCGGATACATCGTCGGCTACACCTACACCGAGACCGACTCGGACGCCTCCGGCGACGGATTCACGTTCACCGACACGATCGTCGACACGCAGACCACGTTCGCGCTGACGTCCACCTCCGCTCCTCCGGCCTCGTCGTCCTCGGGCTCGTCGCCCGCGTTCCCATGGGTGGTCGTGGTCGTGATCCTCGTGGTGGTGGTCCTGGTCCTCATCGCCATCATCCTCGCCCGCCGACGGCGGACGCGCCCGACCCTACCCCGTCATCCCACCGCCCCGGTCCCCCACACGATGCCGACCTATGCTCCACCCCCTCCTGTCAACCTGATCCCTCGGGACCAGCCGCTGGTTCAGCAGGTGGTGATCCGAGAGACCGTGAAGGTCCCGTGTGCGTACTGCGGGACCCTGATCGACTCGACCGCCACGAACTGCCCGAACTGCGGGGCCGCACGGAGGTAGCTGCCCTTCACGCTCGCTTGGACGGCCGGAAATGGTACATTCGGCCGACGAGGGCCATCCCGGCCCGCTCGGCCGCGGTGCGCGAGGCGAGGTTTCCGTCGTAGATTTCACTCACGACCTGGCGACCCCCGGTGCGACGCAACCAGAGCATCCGCGCGGTGAGGAGGTCGGTGCCGATTCCGATGCCCCGGAAGCGGGGGTGCACAAGGAACGAGTGACCGCGCGCGAACGTTCCGACCCGCGAAAGCCAGCTCACCCCGACGACCCGAGCGTCGATCTCGCAGAGGAAGGCGGTCTCCTCGGGGCGGGGAAGAGTGGCTAGCCACCGGTCGACCCCGGGACCGAGCTCCCCGCGCATCAGCGAGCGTATCCGGGGAAGGTCCTCAGGGCCAGCGATTCTCACCGGGTTCCGGATTCGCTCATGCGACTCCCAGTCGCGCAGGTCGGCGGCAAAGATCTCGACGGGCTCCCCGCCACCGCGCCAGGGTTCCTCGAGGTAGAGTCCAGTCGGCTCCATCTGCTCGAGGTAACGCTCGGCGACAGTCCGCGTCCGCGTGAAGCCCGAGCCCACACCTTCGCTCGAGCTGAAGAGGGAGAGTCCGCGCACCAGTCCTCCTTCCTCCGCGACCTCCACGGTCCCGCCGACGCGTAGTGCGTCCTTCGCGAACAGCCGGAGAAACGGGTCGAACCATTCGGAGAGCGAGGTCCAACGGAGCTCGTCTACCTCCCCGACCCCGAAGATGTGACGGTAGCGGATCCCCGCAGAAGCACCTGAGGGGGTGGGCGACGAATCCCCGAGTGGAGCGGCCCCAGCCGGGGGCGGCAAGGTTCCCTCGCCTTCGACTTCGAGCGGAAACTCGGGCCGGGGCTCGAACGGCTCCGTCGCGGAGGGGAACCGTAAGGGGTCCGCTGGCCGAAGCGCCTCCCAGCGACCCGACCGGATGGCGTCCGAGAGTCGCCGCGCAAGACCCCCAGCACGCATCGTGCCGAACCCGTTGAATCCGGTCCCAACAAAGAGTCGTCCTCCCCCGGGCACTCGCCCCACCAGAGGGAACCGGTCGGGAGAGGCGACGCAGAGCCCGGCCCAAGCGGCTTCGACCTGCATGGACGAGAGACCGGCGAAGAGACTGCGCAGGGTCCCGTTCATCTCCTCGACGAACGTGCTGTCGGCGTTCGGGTCCCAAAGGTGCGGACTTTCCTCTCGCGACCCGGTCCCATCACCCGCGAGAAGACGCCCGAGCGATGCCGGGCGGACGTACAGGTTCAGGTCCAGGTCATGGAGGGTCGGGAACGAGGCCTGCAGTGGCCGGGGGCGCACACGAACCGCCTGCGCGCGAAACGGGGCGAGAGGGAGGGGATGACCGAGACGCGTAAGCAGCTCCTTCGACCACGCCCCGGCGGTGACCGCGAGGGCGCCCAACGCGATCGACGGGTCCTCCCCGAGTCGCCATCCCCCTTCGGGGAGCGGTGCGACCGCCACCGTCCCGGGTCCCTGGCGAAACTCGGCACCCGCGCGACGGGCCCCCCGGAGGTAGGCTTCCGCAATGGCCGGGGAAGAGAGTGTGGCATCGTCCGGCGTGTAGAGCCCGGCCCGTACATCGGTGAGGTCAGCGAACGGGAGGAGCTCCCCGACCTCCCCGGAGCCGAGCCGCCGCGCGTCAGTGCCCTCGCGCTCGAGGACGCGTTGGACCCGTTCCAGCCATCGGGCCCCTTCCTCCGTCCGGGCGACCCGGAGGCCCCCGTTGCGGTGGACGGGCTCGATCCCCTCTTCCTCCGCGAGCTCGCGGTACTCTTCGGCGGTTTCGCGTACGATCGAAAGGTCCCACGGATCCCAGCCCTGCACGGAGAGAATCCCTGCGCTGGTCGCCGTAGCGTTCGGCCGGCTGGACTCACGGACGGTGTCGAGGCAGAGAATGCGCAGCGACGATTCCCGGGCTAGATGGTAGGCCAGCGCGGCTCCGAAGAGGCCGGTCCCGACGATGCCGACGTCGAACTTCTCGGGCATAGCCCACGACCCTCCTGTGCCTCAGGATCGGAGACGACCCGAAAGCTCTGGAGGGAGATTTGAATCCATGGAGTATCGATCCTGAGCGGTCCGGGGACCTCGCTGGCCCCGGACCCTCGACACGGTCACTTCGCCATGAGGGCCGGACTCGGGAAGGTCGTGTGTGAGTATTTTAACCCAAGACCTCATGCTTCGCGCTACTGGTTTGGCCCCGTAGCGAACGGGCCCAAGCTCAGCCGATGGTCCGGGAGCCGTGCGCGGTACGAGACCATGAGGACGGCCGGCGGGGATGCGTCGGGGGCGATCTCCGTCCACGATTTGGTCAAACGATTCGGGGACATCCTCGCTCTTGACCGCGTTTCACTCGAGGTGGCGGCGGGCGAGGTGCTAGGCCTCCTGGGGCCTAATGGTGCGGGCAAGACGACCCTGATTCGGATTCTGCTCGGTCTGACCCGACCCACCTCGGGCGAGGCGAGACTTCTCGGTGAGCCGGTCGGCGCCCGCAACGTCCGCCCGCGGGTCGGCTACATGCCCCAGGATCTAGCGGTCTACACCGACCTTACCGTAGATGAGAACGTGGAGTTGTTCTGTCGGCTGCAGGGGGTTCACGGCGACCGCCTCCGGGCCCGGGAACGAGAGATTCTCGAGCTGGTCCAGCTTTCCACGCGGCGCCGCAGCCTCGTTTCGGAGCTCTCGGGAGGAATGCGGCGGCGAGTGTCGCTGGCCGCCGCCCTAGTCGCAGACCCCGACCTGCTCTTGCTCGATGAGCCGACGGTCGGGGTGGACCCGGAGCTTCGGTCCGAATTCTGGGAGTTCTTTCATCGCCTGACGACGAGCGGGAAGACGGTCGTGCTCACCACGCACTATCTCGAGGAGGCCAATCGGGCCGACCGGGTCGTGTTCCTGAACGCCGGTAGGGTGCTCGCCTCCGGTGCGCCGGCCGAAGTGAAGAGCCGGACCGGCACCGGAAACCTGGAAGATGCGTTCCTGCGCCTCGTGCGGAGCGGGGCCGGTTCAGGGGTCTAGATGGCCGTCGGTCGGGTCCTCGCCATCGCACGGAAGGCGCTCGGCCAGCTTGCGCACGATCGTCGCACGGTCGCGTTCGTCCTGGTCGTCCCGCTCGTCCTGATCCTTGTGTTCGGATACGGCTTCGGAGGGCAACCGAACCACATCGCCACGGTCGTGGTGAATGAAGATCACGGACCGCTGGGCGCCGCGTTCCTCGCCGCCCTGCCGGGAGGCATCCTCGACCTATCGACGGCGTCGAGCAACGCGAGCGCCTGGTCCGCGGTGAACTCCGGAAACGACTGGGCCGCGATCGTGATCGGGCCGAACTTCACGGAGATGGCCCGGGCAGGCGTTGTGTCGCTCACCCTGTATCTCGACGGGACATCCCCTACCATCGCTCAGGCCGTCGAGAGCGCTGTCGAGAGCGCCCTTGAGAGCGTCTTCTCCTCGCATGGCAACGGCTCGGCGGTGCACGTCGCCTCCGACTACGTCTACGGGTCGTCGACCACCCCGTTTATCGACACCATCGCCCCCGGCATCATGGCCCTCGCGATCTTGTTCATCACGACCGTACTCTCGATCGTCGTTCTCGTGCGAGAGCGGTCGGCGGGCCTGCTCGAGCGGTTGTTCGCATCACCCCTTCGACCGTCGGAGTTCGTCGCCGGCCACGCGCTCAGTCTCACGGTCGTCGCGCTCGCCCAGGTCGCTGTTCTGTTTACGGCCGCGCTGGCCATCTTCCATGCGACATTCACGGGGAATCTCCTGTTCGCCTACGGGGTGCTGGTGTTGTTTGGCGTGGGCAACCTCGGCCTCGGCATGCTGCTCTCGGCCGCTGCCCGAAGTGAGTTCCAGGCGATCCAGTTCATCCCGCTGCTCCTGATCCCTCAGATCCTGTTTGCCGGTGCCCTGTTCCCGATCGAGGCGATCCCGGTGGCGTTCCGCCCCATCTCTGACATTCTTCCCTTGACCTACGCCGCTCGGGCAGTCCAGGACATCCTGCTGAGGGGATGGGGCCCCTCGGGGGTGGCCATCGACCTGCTCGCCCTCGGAATCTACGCCGCGCTGATGCTGAGCGGAGCGATTCTTCTGGTCCGCCGCCAGGCCTAGCGCCGAATCAGCTCGGCGGAGCACTGAGCTGTGCTCGTTTGAAGGCAGCCTCCGCCCAAGGAGCGAATCGAACCCCGTCCGTCCCCTGGCCGGGTTCTCGGCTTAGTGTCGGCGGGCCCACAGCAGGACGCCGTACTCCGGAGCGAAGAGGAACCGCGACGGTTTGGGAACTCCAACCTCTTGGGCGATGGGTCGGAGGTCCGGGTGATCGACCCGCACTTCCGAAAAGCCGGCCTTCCGGGCGAATCGAGCCAACTGACTGTCCTCGTACAGCCGCGGGCCTCCCTTCCTTTCCGGGCCGGCCGCTGGAGTCCCGTACATCTTCGGCGTGCCGGTCCACGCGACGAATCGCCCGCCCGGGCGTAAGGTACGGAACACTTCCCGGAAAGCGCTTGGGGGATCGGGGAGCCACGGAAGCACGCCGGACATGACGGCGCACGTGAACCGTTCGCTGGGGAACGGCAGGGCGGCAGCGTCCCCATACCGAAGTTGGAGGTGACCGGCCGCGAGGGCCCGCGCGTTCTGCTGCGAAGCTACCTCGAGCATGTCCGCGCTGTGGTCGACCGCGGCCGCAACGCACCCCCTCGCGAGAGCCCTCTTGAGGAACGATCCACCGCCGCAGCCCACTTCGAGGAGCACGTCATCCTTCCGCAGCGCAAGTCCCTCGAGCATGGCGTGAAAGCCCGGGAGATGATAGATCGGCTCCTTGTAGTGGGCCTTGCTGCTGGGACCCGAGGGCCTCCGGCCCCATCGGTCATCGGACCACTCGATCAACCGGGCCGGAGCGATGGCCAGGAGAAGCGGGGTGACGATTTCGGTCGCCAACCACCCCAGCTCCTGCTCTGCCCTCGGCCTTCCCCGCAATCCCTCTCCTCCGATGTGCTCGACAACAATCGAGGTGCCCGACCCCTCGGCCCTGCACCGAACGCTCAGCCGGGGAGCGGACCCCGCTCCTGCATCTTCCTTCTTCCACGCGACCTCCACCTCGTGCGGAGGTTTCCACCGTACGACCTGTGCGCCGCCCGATCGCGCCGTCCCTTTCCCTGCACTCCGGAGCCTTCCGCCGAGTCCATCGCCGATCAGCCAGCCCCGCTGAAGGAGCGAAGAGGAGAGTTCTGCCCAGAGCACGGGGAAGACCTCAGAGGGCGGTGCCGACGCGCGGGCGCGAATCTGGACCACAGCTCGACTCTTTGCCGGCGCCATCTTGACCTGCCCTAGCCGAGCCGGACCATGCTGCTTCGCACGGCCCGGAGGGACCCGCCGAGGCGCTGGTCTCTCGAGGGAATCCATTGGCTGCGAGGGGTCCGCCTCATCATGGTTTGGTTGCCTCGGGTAACTTCTCCTGGCTCAGGAAGGTTCGCACGAGGCCGGAGCCTACGAGGGGCGATTGTGTATCTGTCCGGGAGACCCTCGAAGGGCTCAAACCGTTGGCTCTTCGAATCCTCTCGACCCCGGTTTGGAGTTCGACCAGGCCCGAGTCAGCCGTTCTTTGACTTCCCTCGGGTTGGCCTTACTTCGCCGTCGGATTGGCGACGCTCACCGAGTGGATACCCGGGAACTGGAATGGGACGAGCCTCCAGCTCTTGCCCGCGTCCGGGCTCACGAAGAGCTGACCGGTGGTGGTGCCGACATAGATTCCGGGAGGCGTGAGTTCGTCGGTCACGATCCCCTCGCGCTGGACCCCGAAGTGGCCGGGGAAGGCCGTCGGAGAAAGCAGCTTGCGCCACTTTCGGGTCTTGTCGTTCCACTCGTGGACCTGGAAGTGCCCTTCTCCCGTGACACGGGCCATCCCATCGAGTCGGACGAAGTAGGCCCTCCCGGGAGCACCGACCGGGGAGGAGACGCAGAACCCGAAGTCGTCCCCGAGGGGCTTGCCGATCCTCGTCCACGAGTCCATCCGGTTGTGGGAGACGTACATTCCGCCGTGGTCCTGACGGTAGAACGTGTCGGGGTCGGCGGCGTCCGCGGACACGTGGTGCACGCACTGCCCGGTCTCGGGGTGCTTGTTCGGGAGGAACGGTGCGAGCACTCCCTTGTTGGTCGGGGTGAACGTCTTTCCC
>Ga0187770_10001706_pt1 | contig 11847 bp, 11 predicted proteins | sample 0116_SJ02_MP02_2_FD_133154 | JGI IMG/M metagenome (GOLD analysis project Ga0187770, IMG submission 133154) | Tropical peat soil microbial communities from peatlands in Department of Meta, Colombia - 0116_SJ02_MP02_20_MG | ecosystem: Environmental > Terrestrial > Soil > Wetlands > Peat | place...
ATCTACGAGCAACCACCCCACGAGACCAAGTGGGACATCCTGGCCCACGCACGGGCCACCCTGTTCCCCATCGACTGGCCCGAGCCCTTCGGTCTGGTGATGGCCGAGTCCATGGCCTGCGGGACCCCGGTGATCGCTCGTCCCCTCGGTGCGGTCCCCGAGATCGTCGTGGACGGGTCGACCGGCTTTCTCTGCGACGGGGTCGACGCCATGGTCGAAGCGGTGGAGAGGGCCCGGGGTCTCGATGCCCGGGCCTGTCGACGCCTCGTCGAGGCTCGCTTCTCGGTCGCCGCGATGGTCGACGGCTACGTGGCGCTGTATCGGCGCCTGCGAGATACCGCTGCGTCCCCCACCTGCCCGCGGCCAGGCGCCCTCGCCCGGGTCGGCACGCTGAGTGACATGGCGTTCCGGGCGTCCGAGAATCGTCACTTTGGGTGACGACAATTCCGCTCTTCGGGCGTACCGTTCCTCCAGCGGGTCTGGCACGCGGCCCGGGCCACAGGATCGTCCAGCCCGGTGGCCTCGGAGAACATCAACCCGGGGCCACTGCGGCGAGACCTTCGGAGGGCCGGATCAGCAGGGTCTCGCCGTGATGGGGGGTAGCGAGATGATCACAGAGACCGCGGTGGAGTGCCGCTGCGCCAACCTGCCGCAGGGCTGGCCCAAGTGCGGTCACGAGGTCTCGTCGGGATGGTCGCCGGGCTGCGACGTCCGGGCCGTCGACGAGGCGCTCGTCCGGCTGGGCTTTCTCACCCGGGACGACTTCGTCGACTGGGTGGCGTCCTTCGGGCGGCAGTGAAACAGGAGATCGCCGAGGTGGACGCCGTGTACGAGATCCGCTGCAGCCAGCCGGGCTGCGGTGCCATGGAGAAGCTGCCGCTCTATCTCCTCGACAAGCCCCACGACTGGACCCGCCAGTGGCTCAGGGGTCGGGCTTGGCGCTCGGAGCCGCACGACCGGTACCTGTGCCCCGCGCACTGGTGAGGGCCAGGACGACCGATCAGCGACATCGAGCGGGTCTGACGGCCCCCTAGGCCGCTCGACTCCCGGCCCGGCAGGGATGATCGGGGCGAGCCCCCATATGCTGTGCCGACAGGCTTGCCCCGAGGTCGAGGAGCTCGATGAGCACAGCAGAAGGCCAACCGGTGGCGACCCCGGGGACGCCGTCCGCCAACCGCCTCAGCCCGGAGGTGCGCCGGGTCAGTGTCGTGGTGGTGCTCGGGACCATCATGGCCATCCTCGACACGACGATCGTGGCCGTCGCCCTCGCCACGCTCGCCCGCGACTTCCACACCAGCATCGGCACCATCCAGTGGGTCACCACCGGGTACCTGCTGGCACTGGCGGTGGTCATCCCGCTGAGTGGCTGGGCCGTGCACCGCTTCGGAGCCAAGCCCGTCTACATCGCCTCGCTGCTGCTGTTCGTCGTCGGTTCGGCCCTGTGCGGCGTCGCCTGGTCGGCCAGCGCTCTCATCGTCTTCCGTGTGCTGCAGGGCCTCGGCGGCGGCATGATCATGCCGGTCGGGCAGACCATCATGGTCCGCACCGCCGGCCCCGACAAGATGAACAAGGTCATGGCACTGATCGGGGTGCCGACGCTGCTGGGACCGATCCTCGGACCCGTGATCGGCGGGATCATCGTCTCCAACGTGTCGTGGCGCTGGATCTTCTTCGTCAACGTCCCGATCGGCATCGTGGCGCTGATCCTCTGCTTCCGTTTCCTGACCACCACCCCGCGCGACCGCACACACCGGTTCGACGTCATCGGGTTCCTGCTGCTGGCGCCCGGCCTGGCGCTTGCGGTCTACGGCCTCTCCGAGGTGGGGAGCGAGGGCGGGTTCTCCTCCCGTGGCGTCCAACTCAGCCTGCTGGTGTCCGTCCTGCTCATCTTGGGATTCGTCGTCCGCTCGCTCCGGGCCCCCGAACCCCTGCTCGACATGCGCCTCTTCAAGCGCTTCAACTTCTCCGTGGCGACGGTCTGCATCTTCCTGATCGGCGCCACCCTCTACGGCACCATGTTCCTGCTGCCGCTCTACTACCAGATCGTGCGCGGTGAGTCGCCATGGATGGCCGGGCTGCTCATGGCGCCCCAGGGCATCGGCGCAGCGCTGGTCATGCGGCCGTCGGCCGAGCTGGCCGACCGCTACGGCACCCGTCTGACGGTGCCCGTCGGCATGGCCCTGCTGGCACTGGGCACCTTGGCCTACACCCAGGTCTCGGGGTCCACCCCTTTCGCGTTCCTGGCCTGTGCGCTGTTCGTGCGGGGCATCGGTCTGGGCTTCGCCATGATGCCGGTGTTCGCCGCTGCCTACCGCGGGCTGTCCCACGAGCAGGTGCCCCGCGCCAGCACCGCCACCAACATCATCCGCCAGGTCGGCGGTTCGATGGGTGTCGCCGTGTTCGCGGTGGTGCTGCAGAACGCCATAACCCACCGCTTCCCCGCCCATGTTCCCAGCCTGGGCGCGCTGCAGGGCCATCCGCTCCCGCTCGCCGTGGCCAACCGCCTGGCCGAGGCCTTCAGCACCTCCTTCTGGTGGTCGTTCGGCGTGTGCGCGTTCGCCATCCTGCCGGCGATCCTCTTGCCCGGACCCCTCGAAGCGGTGCCCGGCGTCTGGGAGGAGCTCGAGGAGGCCGAGGCGACCAACCTCGACGAGGTGGCGGAGGTCATCCCCGAATAGCCGCCGACCGGCCGTTGCCGCGCGCCGCCGTCCGGAACCGGCGAACTGCGCTCGACGGGCGACGCCCGAGTCGGATCTCTCGGAGGTTCTACACGCTCGTCGGGTCACGCGGAAGCCCGAGGGCGCGCTCCGCCACGGCATTGCGCTGCACTTCGTCGGTGCCTCCGCCGATCCGGACCAGGAACTGATCGCACAGACGGCGCTGCCACTCGGCCACTGCTCCGCCCGTCTCGTCCCAGAGCGTCCCCGCGGGACCTTCGATGCCCACTCCCAGGTCCCCGACCAGTTGGTGCTGGCGGGAGAGCAGGAGCTTGAGCACGGAGGCTTCGGGACCGGGCAGCCGCCCCTGGCTGAGCGCCGTCTGGAGGCGGAACCCCATGAACTCGAGCAGTCGGGCATTGGTGTAGGCACGGGCGAGTTCCTGGCGGAGGACTCCGTCTCCGGCTCGACCTCGGCGACGGGCGAGCGCGAGCAGATCGTCGACGACGGCCCGGAACTTCGGTGTGCCGGCGATCGTCGCCCGTTCGCTCCCCAGTGTGGTCCGAGCCACCCTCCAGCCGTCGTCGACCTCGCCCACGACGTTCTCAGCCGGGATGCGCACGTCGGTCAGGAAGACCTCGTTGAAGTGGGCGACGCCCGTGATCTGGCGGAGGGGACTGACCTCGATGCCCGGCGAGCGCATGTCACAGAGGAAGTACGTGATGCCGGCCCGGCCCGAACCCGAGGGACCGGTCCGGGCCAGCAGGATGGCCCAGTCGCTGTGCTGGGCGAACGACGTCCAGACCTTCTGGCCGTTGACGACGAAGGAGTCGCCGTCGGCTTCGGCACGTGTCCGGAGCGACGGCAGATCCGACCCCGCTCCGGGCTCGCTGAAGAGCTGGCACCACGCCTCGTCGCCGCGGAGGATGCGGCGGAGGTGCCGGTCCTGCTGGTCCTTCGTGCCGTGCACGATCAACGTGGGCCCCACCATGCCCACGCTCACCATGGACAAGCCGATGGGCAGGGAGAAGCGACCCTGCTCCTGGTTGAAGATGATCTGGAAGGCGAGGCTCGCGCCTCGCCCCCCGTGATCGACCGGCCAGGTCAAGCCGGCATAGCCGGCCTCGAACAGGCGACGTTGCCATGCGCGGCATGCGGCGGCGTACTCGGCCGAGCCCATGTCGAAGAGATCATCGGCTCCCGCCCTGATCCGGTGCTCGGGAGCCACGTTGCCGTCGAGCCATGCTCGCACCTCCATCCGAAAGGCACGCTCGTCGGGAGCATCATCGAAGTCCACGTCACTCCGCTCCAATTCGATAGCGGCGATCAGGGCCGGAAGAGCAGTCCGACCATGTCGTCGAGGGAGTCGAAGACCTCGACGATCGACAGACGCCCGGCCGACCACATTCGCAGCAGCCCGTCGAGGACTTGGTAGACCATCCTGACCATCGCCCGGACCGTCCGCTGGTCGAGCCCGACCAGCGCGTCGCTGAAGACGGCGCTCGTGATCATGTCCATGCGCGCCACCGCCTCGATGGCGAAGGGATCGGAGGACACGGTGAGCGCCGTCACGAGCTTGGCCAGATTGGGCTGGCGCTGAAAGGCCCGGACGCAGCGGTGGAGGACTTCGCGGAGCCGCTCGGGCGGCGTCCTCCCCTTGAGCGGGTACCGGGTGACGTTGGTCTGGAGCGCGTCCACCCATTGCACCAGCGCCTCGGCGAAGAGGTGGTCCTTGGAGGAGAAGTAGCGGTAGACGGTGCCGAGGGCCACGCCGGCCTCCTCGCTGACGTCCTTGACCTGGATCTGCTCGAATGTCCGGCGTCGCGACAACGACAGCGCGGCGTCGATGACGCGTCCGCGTCGGGCCCGCTGCGCGGCCGTGAGCTCGCTGAGGTGGCTGCCGGGTGCGAGGCGTGCCGGGGTCACGGACGCCCCGCACCCGGTGAAGCCCGGCCTCCTCGGATCGGCGAGAACCCCATTGCTCCCTCACATGGCATCGCTCGGGCCATCGGCCATTTGACAAATCGAAATCGCATTCTAGTATCGCGGCGACCGCCGGGACAAAGGGAGAGGGGAACGGCGATGGCCATGCCGACCGACGTCGGGATCGTCGACACCATGATCGGGTTCCCCCACGGGGACATGCAGGCCGTCTACGCCTTCATCACGCGCCAGACCAAGGACGCCCAGTCCAAGGAGGAGTTCGCCTTCCCTGCGGAGTACATGTTCAAGGACGTGCCGGAGAAGGGCCTGACCGGGTCGGTCGACCCGGTGGCGGTCACCCTCGGCGAGATGGATCGCTGGGGTGTGGAGCGGGGCCTCATCGGCATCGACGAGCCCAACGGCGCAGGGGAGGACGCGCTCGGGCGCTATCCGGACCGCTTCATCCCGTCGATCTCCGTGGATCCGAACGAGGGCATGGAAGGCATCCGCAAACTGGTGCGGGCGTACGAGACCTGGGGAGTCCGGGCGGTGGGCGTCTTCCCTTCCGGCACCTTTCCCCAGGTGGCGATCAACGACAACAAGATGTACCCGATCTACGCCAAGTGCGTCGAGCTCGGTGTTCCGGTCTTCTGCTGCGCAGGCGTGCCCGGCCCCCGCTTGCAGTTCGCCCCCCAGCACGTCGAGCGCATCGACGAGGTCATGTACGACTTCCCCGAGCTCGTCTTCGTCACCCGCCATGGCTGCGAGCCCTGGACGGAGCTGGCCATCAAGCTGATGCTCAAGTGGCCGGGGCTGCATTACTCGACGAGCGCGTTCGCACCCAAGTACTACCCGAAGGACGTGATCGCCTACGCCAACACTCGTGGGAGCGACAAGATCATCTACGCCGGGTACTTCCCCATGGGGTTGTCCCTCGAGCGCATCATGACCGAGATGCGCGACGTGGGGCTCAAGGACGAGGTCTGGCCGAAGTTCTTGCGCACGAACGCCCTGCGGGTCCTGGGTCTCGACGCCTGAGAACACGAGAAAGCGGATATCCGAGATGACAGATGTCTTCGACGCCTTCGACGCCGACAACCACTACTACGAGGCCACCGACGCCTTCACCCGCCACATCGACCCGCGCATGGCCAAGCGGGCCATGCAGTGGGCCGAGATCGACGGCCGCCAACGATTGCTCGTGGGCGGGAAGGTCAACCGCTTCATCCCCAATCCCACCTTCGACCCCGTGGCCAGGCCGGGGAGTCTCGACGAGTACTTCCGGGGCCGCAACCCCGGGGCGAAGGACATCGCCGCCCTCTTCGGCGACCTGGAGCCGATCCGAGCCGAGTACCGCGATCGCGACGCTCGGCTGAAGGTCATGGACGACCAGGGCGTCAAGGGCTGCTTCCTCTTCCCGACGCTCGGCGTCGGCATGGAGGAGTCGCTGGCCCACGACCCCGAGGCGCTCGTCGCCGCCTTCCACGCCTTCAACCGGTGGCTCGACGAGGACTGGGGTTACGCATACCAGGAGCGCATCTTCGCCGCCCCCATGATCACGCTGATCGACGTCGACGCGGCGGTGGCCGAGCTCGAGGCGGTGCTGGCCCGCGACGCCAGGATCGTGTGCATCAAGGGCGGGCCGGTGCACACGCCCACGGGGCGGACCTCTCCGGGGGACCGGCGATTCGACCCGTTCTGGGCCAGGGTGGACGAGGCCGGGGTCACCGTCGGGATCCACTCCGGTGACGCCGGCTACACCCGCTACCTCGACGACTGGGAGGCGGTCGGCGACTTCCGAGCCTTCGCCTACACGCCCCTGCGCATCGTCCTCGGCCAGAGCCGGCCCCCCTTCGAGACGATGGCCGCACTGGTCTGCCACGGGGTCTTCGACCGGTTCCCGAACGTCCGCGTGGCCAGCATCGAGGCGGGAGCCGACTGGGTGCCCGACCTGGTGAAGAAGCTGGCCAAGGTCCGAGGACAGAACCCCGACTACTTCGCCTCGGACCCCGTGGAGACGTTCCGCAACCAGGTCTGGGTCGCCCCCTTCTACGAGGACGACCTCGCCGTGCTGAAGGAGGAGATCGGCATCGACCACATCCTCTTCGGGTCGGATTGGCCCCACGCCGAGGGACTGGCCGAACCTCGGACCTTCGCCGACGACCTGCGACGCGCCGGCTACGACCGCGAGGAGACCCGGGTCATCATGTGCCAGAACGGGTGGAAGCTGGCCGAACGGGCCTGAGCTGATCGCTGATGAGGAGCCGCCGTGCTGACGCCGTTCGACGACTACCCGATCCACCCTTCTGCCGACCCGATCGCCCACCCGGCCTCGGGTGACCCCAACCACTACGATCGCTACTGGTTCAACGGCCAGCACGTCGACGGGCGGTTCTTCATCGGCGGCGCCATGGGCCACTACCCCGTACGCGACGTGGTCGACGCGGCCTTCAGCCTCGTGGTCGACGGTGTGCAGCACTCCGTGTTCGCGTCGGGACGCATGCCCCGGGACCGCGCCACCGCCGTCGGCCCCGTGCGGATCGACGTCCTCGAGCCGCTTCGGGCCCTGCGGCTGCGCGTGGACGAGGCCGCGGTCGGCCTGGGGTGCGACCTGACGTTCAGCGCCAAGACGGCAGCGATCGAAGAGCCGCGCCAGACGAGGCGGCGCGAGGACGGCGTCCTGGTGATGGACCATACGCGGCTCACCCAGTGGGGTCGCTGGAGTGGCGAGATCCGTCTCGACGGTGCCGTCCTGCAGGTGGACCCGGCCACCACGGTGGCCACCCGGGACCGCTCGTGGGGCCTGCGCCCCGTGGGCGCCCAGGCGCCCACCAACCATGCGATGGAGCTGCCGCAGATCTTCTGGCTGTGGGCCCCGCTTCACTTCGGCGGGTTCTGCACGCACATGGCCCTCCACGAGCACGCCGACGGACGGCGATGGCTCGAGACGGCCATGCGGGTCCCCGAAGGCGACCAGTCGGTGGAGCCCGAGGCGTGGACCGACCTGACCTACGACATCGAGTGGGAGCCCGGTCGGCGCCAGCTCCGCAATGCAACGCTACGGGCGCGCGACGGCGCCGGGACCCTCCGGCTCATCGAAGTCGAGCGGCTGTCGACGTTCCGGATGCGGGGTCTCGGCTACCTGCATCCGCACTGGACACACGGCTCGGCGCACGGCGAGCTCGAGGTCGGCCGTGAGGACCTGGTGCTCGACGAGATCGACCCGCTCGACCTGACGGCGCTGCACCACCAGAGCGTCGTCCGTGCGCGCCTCGACGGCCAGCCGGGGGTCGGCGTCGTCGAGCAATTCGTGCTCGGACCCCACGAGCCGACGGGCATGACCGGGTTCACCGACGGCTGGCGAGCGCCATGAGTCGGAAGAGCTGTCTCCGAGAGCATCCCGCGGTTGGAAAGGCGTGAACGACGTGGCCATCGACTGCTCTGATCCCCGGGGGGCGATCTTCATCGACCCCGCTTCCTACGCCGACCAGCACGAGTGGCACGCCATCGCCGCCGACCTGCGTGCCAACGCGCCCGTCTTGCGGGTCGAGTCGGACGGCTACACGCCCTTCTGGTCGGTGACCCGCTACGAGGACGTGTTCAACGTGTCCCGTCACAACGAGCAGTTCCTCAATACCCGCATGTCGGTGCTGGGGCCCGACATCCAGTTCGAGATGTTGGGCTCGCTCGGCATCGAGCCCAAAACGCTCATCAACATGGACGGGCAGGAGCACCGCGACCACCGTGCGCTGGCCAATGCCTGGTTCCGGCCACGGGCGGTCTCCCAACGCCAGGCCGCCATCGACGCCATCGCCGACCAGTTCGTCGACAAGTTCCGGGACCTCGGGGGCCGGTGCGACTTCGCGCAGGACATCGCCGTGCCCTACACGCTGCGCGTGATCATGAGCATCTTCGGCGTCCCGGAGGAGGACGAGGGGACGATGCTGCGGCTCACCCAGGGGCTCTTCGGGGCCGCCGACCCCGAATACCTCGGGGATCTGAGCGACCCCTTCGCCATGATGACGAACACCATCAGGGAGTTCGAGGAGTACTTCGCCCAGCTGGCCGAGGACCGCCGGGCACATCCGGCCGACGACCTGGCCTCGGTCATCGCCAACGGCACCGTGGCGGGGTGCCCCATGGATCGCCACGCCACCATGTGGTACTTCACGATCGTGGCCACCGCCGGCCACGACACCACGTCGTTCGCCCTCTCCGGCGGCCTCGAGGCCCTGCTGCGCCGCCCCGGACAGGTCAGGCTGCTCCAGGAGGACCCTTCGCTGGCCGTGAACGCCGCGGACGAGATGATCCGTTGGACCTCGCCGGTGCGGCATTTCCTCCGGTACCTGACCGAGCCCGCAGTGCTCTCCGGGACGGAGATCCCCGTCGGCGAGCGCCTGCTCCTGTCGTACCCCTCGGCGAACCGCGACGACGCCGTCTTCGACGACCCGATGGCGTTCGACGTCGCCCGCCCCAACGCCAACCGAACCATCGCCTTCGGCGGCGGCGAACACTTCTGCCTCGGTTCGACCTTCGCGCGTCGCGAGATTCGGACCATCCTCCCCAAGCTGCTGGCCGCTGTCGACGAGATCACCCTCGACGGGGAGCCGGAGTTCGCCCAGGCCAACTTCGTCGGCGGCGTGAAACACCTGCCGGTGGCCGCGCGGTTGCGCTCGCGGTCCTGACCGGATCGGGAGCGCGACTCCCGGCTCCACCGGCGTGCCGGGGGGACCCGTCGAGCCCGACCTCTGGACCTACGCTGGGGGCCGGCGATGGGTCGACGAGGCTGACGGGGGGACCATGTCCTTGGCGGGGCGCAGGCGTGACGTCGTCCTCCTCCTGCTCCTGCTCGGTTGCTGCGCCTACAGCGCCTGCCGGATCTGGCTGGCCGTGCAGCATCCCGCCGGCGTCTGGCAGGACACCATCGACTACCGCGCCGTCTCCAGACACGGGTGGTTGAGCCTTGCGCTCTGGTGGGGCATGCGTGCACCAGGGGTGCCCGTCATGTTGAAGCTGACCGGCTCGTACACGACCTTCGGCATCGTCCAGGGCGTCATCGGCGCCGTCGCCTGGAGCACCCTGGCACTGACGGTCGCGCACCTCGTCAGATGGGATTGGCGGGCCGTCCTGATGGGATGGGCCGTCCTCGGCTTCGCCATGTCGCCCCTCGTCGTCCAGTGGGACTGGAGCGCCCTTTCCGAGAGTTTCTCGTTGTCCGCCGCAGCCGTGGCGTGTGCGGCGACCCTCTGGCTGATCTGGCGCTTCACGTGGCCTCGTCTCGCCGTGCTCGGAGCCTCGGTCCTCGCCTACGTCGGCCTCCGTGACGCAGACATCTGGGAGGTCATGGTCGTCGCCATCTTGCTGATCGCCGTCGGTGCCTACGAGACCATCCGGGGCGTCGCCATGTCTCCGGAGGGCATCACCGAGGCGATCCGGACCCGTTGGCATCGGACCCGGCGATGGCTGCTCGTGGGTGTCGCCGTACTCGTCACGACACTGATGGCGGAGGCCGGTGCCCTCCACGCTCACCGGAACGTCGTCAACGTGGAACATGCCCTCTATGTCCGGGTCTTCCCGTTCCCTGCCCGAGTTGCCTGGTTCTCGAGCCATGGGATGCCAGACGGTTCGCTCGTCGATCAGCAGGCAACGGCGACCCCCGAACCGGGCAAGAAGACCGATGCCAGGGTGGTGGGCATCGACCTGGACGACGCGGCTTTCACACCGCTGCGCAGCTGGTTCGAGCACCAGGCGGGCGCGACCTATGTCCTCTTCCTCTTGACGCACCCGGGCTACGACCTGACGGCACCGTTCGCGTCACCGCGCCTCACCTACAACGACGCCGAAGGCCAGCTCTCCTTCTACGCCCCGCCGATGGGTCACGCCCTCGACGCCGTGGAGGACGTCGCCGTCCCCAATCGCTTCGCGATCGTGGCGTTCGCGGTGATCGGAGTGGCCGTTGCCGCTCGGCGGCGCCTCTACGAGAGGCCGGAATGGAAGTTCTTCGCCCTGTTGGCCGTCGCCGGGCTGCTCTCGATGTTGATCTCCTGGCACGGCGACGGCGAGGAGGTCACCCGGCACATGCTCGAGGGTGACGTTCTCGTCCGCTTCGCCGTCCTCGCGCTGCTCCTCTTCGGCCTGCTCGGGTCGTCACGACCTCGGACCGAGCGCCGGTTGGCGCACGACGGCGCCGCCTCCGTGCCGGACATGCCATTGCTGGCGCGGGAACACGCAGTCGTCGGCGGCTGACGCCGCCCCCCGGGTTGCGGCCTCCTCGACGAGGAGTTGGGGCCAAAGGCCCCTGTCGCCACGGCACCGTCCCCGGCACGCTGGTCGTGGTCCGGCCACGGACCCCCTTGTGGTCCCTTGTGGTCCGGACGCCCAGCCGGCATGACCCCACGGGCTCGGGCCGGCCGGGCATCGTTCAGCCCGTCGGATCCAGGAGGACGAGCCATGGAACAGGAGAGCAAGGCCGTCGAATCACGGCCTCGACCCGTGCCGGTCGTGGCGCGAGGGCGGGAGTGGTGGCCGCTTCCGCTGTTCCCGCTGTGGCGGACCCTGGGCGAGCTGGTGCACGACATCGAGGGTCGCGGGCTCATGGCCATCGACGAGTACACGGAGGACCGTACCTTGGTGGTCCGGGCGGAGATGCCGGGACTCGACCCGGACAAAGACGTCGAGATCGTGGTGGGAGACGGCCGACTGCACATCAAGGCCGAGCACACGCAGACGGAGGAACGCAGTGGACGCCACTTCCACTGCCGCGAGCTGCGCTCGGGCTCCTTCACCCGCACCATCGCTCTGCCCGAGGGCGTGGACGCCTCCGGGGTCAACGCCTCCTGCAAGGACGGGATCCTCGAAGTGCGCGTCCAGCTGCCGGTCGAAACCGAAAGGACCGAGGCACGAAGGGTCCCGGTCACCCGCGCCTAGGCCCAGGCCGTGCCATCACGTGGCGTGGGGGCGCGCCGTGCGCCACGCGTGGCGGGACCTCCCTTCCGGTGGCGCCGTCATGTGCGCGCTCCCTAGCGGGACTCGTACTCGGCGTCGGTGACGTGGTCCCCCCAGTGCGCGTCGCCCTCGGTCATGGACAGATGGGCCATGAAGTGGTCCGGGGCGGCGCCGTGCCAGTGCTCCTCGCCGTCGGGCGTGAAGACGACGTCACCGGGGCGGATCTCCACGATCGGCTCTCCCCGGGTCTGCACGAGCCCCCGGCCGTCGGTGACGTACAGCGTCTGCCCGAGGACGTGGGAGTGCCAGGCGGTGCGCGCCC
>Ga0187770_10001708_pt1 | contig 11835 bp, 15 predicted proteins | sample 0116_SJ02_MP02_2_FD_133154 | JGI IMG/M metagenome (GOLD analysis project Ga0187770, IMG submission 133154) | Tropical peat soil microbial communities from peatlands in Department of Meta, Colombia - 0116_SJ02_MP02_20_MG | ecosystem: Environmental > Terrestrial > Soil > Wetlands > Peat | place...
TTCACGCGGTCAATCCAAACACCCACGAAGAGTCCGAGGAGAGGGAAAGCAACGAAAGCCAGGGCGTTGAGGATCCCGAGTTCAAATCCCGTGACCTGTAGTACAAGTACGGCAATCGTCGGGATTGCAAGATCCGATACCTGACCTGTGAATTGAGCGATGGTATCTCCGACCCAGAACTTCATGAATTCACGGTCCTTCGCCAGAGACGAAGAAGTGCTGGGCGCAGGAGGACGCGTATCGCCGTCTGCATTCTCTGGGCTCAGGTCTTCGTCTCCCACTCTGTGACCCCTGGCGTCATGAACTCGCAGAGCTGCTTTCTAGGTCTCTTTCAGCCTATCGAATTGCTTTACGGAAATCAGCGGACGCAGGAAGTTTGCTTGCTTCCCTCCCTTGTCGGGTTCGGAAACTCCTGTGTCTAGCCCACTGGCGCCATTCCTCTCTGAGTCTGGCGAGAAGTCGCATGAAAAAGGCGCTCTGCTAGTCTTCTCAATCGGTTAAATCCAAGGCGTTGGCGCCAGGGGCCCGTGGCGAAGAAGATCATCCACCACGTCGACTTCGAGACCCTAGTAGGAGTCAACATGGCGGTGGTCGCCTTGACAAACGAGAGGCACGAATACTCCCCTGCCGACGGCCGGAAACTCCGGAGCCTTGTCAAGGAGGTCGAGCAGAGAGCAGACAACCAGGAGTTCGAGGAGGCTGTCGCGGAGAAGGCGGCCCTGCTCGTATACGACATCGCCCGGGGACAATACTTCCACGCCGGGAACAAGAGGACTGCGCTGGTGGCGGGCCTTGCTTTCCTAGCCAAGAATGGGCACACCGTTGACATCGAGGATGACGGGTTCGTTTCCACCGTAGACAAGGCCGGCATTGCCGCGGCGGACCTCGACGACCTCTATGCCGTGGTCAAGGGATTGATTTCGAAGGGGAAGACAGAGCGCAGGGGCTGGGACGCCGTGGTCAAGGCGGCCGTCCAGAAGCACGAGGATTTTCTGACGAAGCTCGCCTCCTAGCTCGTATGATTCTCAGCGGTAAGAAACGTCTCATCCTTTTATCTCCATTAGGAATTGGCCGAATAATCGACCTAAATTGCGCGTCCCTAAGACGGAGGTCGACTCACCACATGAAGGGTTAGTTAGAGGAGACGCGATAAGGTCCACCTGCTCCGAGGACTGGCGTGAAAGGCTCCGAAAGACGATAGCCGACAGCCGGTGCCCGGTCCACCTTGTCGGGGTGGGAAACGAGCTCAAGACTGACGACGCTGCGGGTCTGGAGATTGTGTCTTCCCTTCGATCAAGGCTGGGGGCGTCCCCAGCGCCAGGTGTGAGAATCCACACGCGCACTCCGATGCCAGAAAGGCTACTCTCGAAGCTAGCCTCACGAGAAGGGCGGATAGTTGTCTTTGATGCCGTCGAGGCTTCGGCGAAGCCAGGAGAAGTCGTTTTCCGATCCATGGCTGACACGAAGTATGGTTTCTTCGGCACGCACAACATACCACTGAAGCTGGTCCCCGGACTCGAAGAGCGCTTAGGAGATTTCTTCCTTGTCGGCGTCCAACCAGCGTCGCTCGAGGTGGGCCTGGGCCTGAGCGAGACAGTGCGGGTGTCCGTGAACGAAATTGTGGCCGCTGTTGCCGAGGGGGTGGCGGAGCGAGCATGACAGACTTCACCGATGCTCTTCTGGGGCCTCTGATCATCATCGTCGCGGACCTCGTGGTCTACGTGCTGGTGGGCAGTCTTGGGAGGCGCAGCCGCGGTCAGGGGGTCAAATACGAGCCCTTCTCAGGTGGGGAGAAGTCGGTGGCGCCGAGGGGGCTCTATCAGTCGAGCCTGTTCGTCTTCGCTGCCCTCTTCCTCGTCGTCGAGGCCTTCGCGCTCATTCTTGCTAGTTCCTTCGAGGCATCCGGTTCTTTCTATCCTCTCCTCTTCCTGGTAGGAGGAGGTAGTGTTGGGATGATTGCAATCTACTGGTTCATATCCTCAGGAGGCGGGACCTTTTAGCTCCGCTCTGACCAACTGGGCCAGGAAGAGGTCCATTTGGGTCTTCCACGTCAATGCCGCGTCCTGCAACGGATGTGACATTGAGATCCTCGATGCCCTGACTCCTCGCTTTGACGCCGAGAGGCTTGGTGTCGTTCTCGTTCCGAGCCCTAGGCACGCCGACGTCATGCTCGTGACAGGGGTCGCGAACCCAATGATGCGCGAGCGACTAAGGACGGTCTATGAGCAAATGCCCGAGCCGAGGCACGTGGTGGCCATCGGAGCCTGCGCACTCGGAGGGGGTGTGATGAAAGACTGCTACAGCGCCGGAAACGGGATAGACGGGATAATCCCGGTGGACCTGTACATACCTGGGTGCCCTCCAAGACCAGAGGCGCTAATCTATGGCATACTGAAGCTGGTGACGGGGATTCCTGACCCCGTCCCAGAAGGTGAGGCACTTGTCAAGTGAAGAGCTAGCTCCGCTCGCCTCCACGCTTGGCGGCACCATAAACGCCGGCCCCAAGACGACTGTCCTTTCTGTCCCCCCCGACAGGGTGGTCGAGGCCTGCAGGGGAGTGTCTTCGCTCCCAGGCTGGTATCATCTGAGCACGATAACGGGAATGGACCTCGGCCAGGACATCGCCATCCTCTACCATTTCTGGCAGGGGAAGAGGTTCGTCCAAGTCAGGACCCAAATCCCCAAGTCCGCTCCCAGGCTTGCGTCTATTTCTGGGGCCCTGGCGGCCGGCACTCTCTACGAAGCCGAGATCCAAGATCTCCTCGGCGTAGCGTTCGATGGCAACCCCTTTCTAGGGAAGAAGCTGCTCCTTCCTGACGTTTACCCGCCCGACGCTCCGCCCCCTCTGCGGAAGGACACGGATCCGCACAAAATCAAGAAGATGATGGAACTTGAGTGACCCTAGCACAGACAGGAATCAGTCGCAAGCGGGCGCGGGGCTCATGCAGTACTCTCCGGAAGGGATGATGCCATTCGGCCCTGTGCACCCGTCACTGAAGGAGCCCGAGTACTTCAAACTCTTTCTCGAAGGGGAGAAAATAGTCGCCGTCGAGCCAAGAATCGGCTACGTCCACAGGGGGATAGAGCGGGCGGCACAGGAAAGAACTTGGGTCAAGAACATCTACCTGTTCGAAAGGATTTGCGGGATTTGCAGCTTCCATCACAGCCTCGCGTACACCGAAGGGGTCGAGGCACTCGCGCCGTTTGAGATTCCAAAGCGCGCCAAGTACCTCAGGGAGCTCGTCGCGGAACTCGAGAGAATCCACTCCCATCTCCTCTGGCTCGGCCTCCTGGGGCACTGGGCGGGCTTCGACACCCTGTTCATGTGGATCTGGAAGGACCGCGAGCACATTCTCGACCTCGAAGAAGCCATCTCTGGGAACAGGGTCAACAAGTCATACACTACCCTAGGGGGTGTAAGGAACGACCTCCCCGACGGCCTCGCCGACAGGATCCGCGCGGAAATGGCCTACATAGAGAAGAGGGCCGAATACTACAAGGGTCTCGTACAGAGCGAGGAGACGATAGTCGTCAGGACAAAGGGACGGGGACGCATCAACCAGGAGATAGCAAGGAAGCTCTGCCCCGTCGGGCCCCTCCTTCGATGCACTGGAATCGCGAGAGACGTGAGGGCGGAGGATCCCTACGCCAGCTACGGCGAAGTCCCCCCACTCGTCCAGACTTCGAACGCGGGTGACATCGCCTCGCTCTTGACCCTCCGCCTCAACGAAATCACGGATTCCTGCAGGATGGTGAAGGAGACTCTGGAAAAGATGCCCCCAGGGCCGTACAGGGTGAACTTCCCGAGGAGCGTCCCCACAGGAGAAGCGACCTTCCATGTCGAGGCGCCGAGAGGGGAGCTCTTCTACTTCGTCAAGTCCGCCGGAGGCTCCGTTCCCGAGCGGGTTAAGGTCCGCACCTCAACCCTGGCCAACATCCTCACAGCGACGGAGATGCTAAAGGGGCATGTGCTGGCTGACGTACCTGTGGTCCTTACGGGCATGGACCCGTGCTTCGGCTGTATGGACAGGATTTCCGTCGTAGACGTCGACAAGTCGAAGGAGTGGACCGTCGGAGGGGAGGCGCTCCGCAGGTACGGCATCGAGTACTACAGGAGGAAGTGAGATTGGACCTACTCCAGATTGTCGAGTTATTGGTCTTTCCCGGTCTTACGTTCTTTGTATGGCTGGCGTTCTTCTTCGAGTGGCTCGAACGCAAGACTGCAGCCCGGATGCAGGGGAGGAGGGGGCCAGTCGTCACGGGGCCCTTCGGCATCCTTCAGCCTGTCGCTGACTTCTTCAAGTTGGCCGCCAAGGAGGAGATAATTCCCGCAGAATCGGACACATTCGTGTTCCGGTGGGGGCCGGCGCTGTACTTCGCCGCACCCGCCATAGGGATAGCGTTCATCCCCGTCCTGGGGTACCAGTCGATCATCAACAATCCGCTTGACCTGCTCTTCATGCTTTTTGTCCTCACGTTTTCGACTTTGATGGCGACTCTCCTGGGGTACGCGTCGGCAGGGAGGTACTCCACCATAGCCATCGGAAGGCTCGTGATTCAGTACACCAGCTACGAGGTCCCGCTGCTGATAGCCATGGTGACCCCGGCAGTGCTCGCAGGTAGCCTGTCCATCGAAGGCGTGGTCTCCGCGCAGGGGTCTGCCTGGTACATCCTCCTCGCCCCCATCGCGTTCGCTGTTTTTGTGGTCGCCGCACTGGCGGAGCTCGAGAAGCCCCCCTTCGACATCCCGGAAGCAAGCACCGAGATAGTCGGGGGTTGGATGACCGAGTATTCAGGAAATGCGCTGGCGTATATCAAGCTCACGAAGAACCTGACCTACGTGTTCCTGTCCGCCCTCGCCGTCAGCCTTTTCCTCGGGGGGGCCGGTGGACCGGTCCTGTTCTCTAACGCTAACTTGCAGGCTCTGGTCTACTTCCTCTACTTCCTCGTGAAGCTTTTCGCTGTCGGGTTCCTGATTTTTGCCATCAAGACGGCCCTTGCAAGGGTCCGAATTGACCAGGCTGCCAGGCTCTTCTGGACGGTCCTTACCCCTCTCAGTCTCCTGCAGTTGGCGGTGGTGGTGCTGCTAAAATGACGAACGAACCAAGGAGGAAGGTCGCCGGCGCCCTGGGGGAGATGTTCAGAACAGTCCTGGAGCACCCGGTGACGGCGCAGTACCCCTTCGGCAAGACTTCAGTGCCGCAGAGGTTCAGGGGGAAGCTCGATGTGGACCCCGTGAAATGCACAGGGTGCAGCATTTGCGAAATCGTCTGCCCGGCTGGTGTGATCACGATGGTTCCAGTCGGGAAGAAGACGATAGGCTCCAGGCAGGTGGACATCAAGAGGCCGATCTTTGACCTCTACACCTGCATCTCATGCGGCCAGTGTGTCGACGACTGCAAATTCGGTGCCCTGACCCTGACCCACGACTTCGAACTGGCGGTTTTCAAGAAAAAATCACTAGTGATGGATAAGGCGCTCAAGGTTGGAAAGTGAGCTCATCGCGCTCCTGATCTCAGGGGCGCTCTTCGTCACGGTGGCAGCATCCCTGCTTACCTCCAAGGTTTCCAACTCCCTCATATCGCTCTTCTACGCGTCCATCGTGCTCGGAGTCGGCTTCACCGTCTACGGGGACGGGCTGCTGGGGCTCCTTACGATGATTACATTCGCCGGGGCCATATCTGTCCTGCTCCTCTCCGTTGTCCTGATTACGGGCGAGTCGAATCTCGATCTTGGAGCGCGTAAGCTAGCGCTGGGGGCGATTCCTCTGGCCGCTGCCATAGGCGGAATTTCGCTGGTTGCCGTCTTTTCGGGGCAGGCGGGGGGCTTTGCCGCCTCTGATTCCTCCCTGGCCGTTCTCAACTTCCTCTGGACCCTCAGGCCCTGGGACTTGCTGATTCTGATAGTCGTTTTTGCCGCCTCCATGGTCGCCATAGTCAGCCTGCTCGGGAAAGAGGATTAGATTGGCCCTCGATCAGACCATCCTCATCGCCACTGGCACCGCTCTGTTGTTCACCGGGATCGCGTCCATCGCCGTCTCGAAGAACCTGCTGAAGAGCATCATGTCATTTCAGGTCGCTGTCTTCGGTGCTAACCTCACCCTCTTCGCGTCCGGCATGGCGTACGGCCCGAGGCTCCTATCTGATGCCTTCGTCGTACTCTCGGTGCTCGTGGGTGCATCGGTGGAGGCGGTGGGGCTCGCCATCATCGTCATGGTCTACCGCAAGTACGGGACGCTGAACCCCGACGAGATCAGGAGGCTCCGCAGATGATATTCTGGGCCTGGCTCTCCTGGGTCATCCCGCTGCTGGGAGTCCCGCTGGTTCCCCTGGTGTCTAGAATCGATGGAAGGCTAAGGGGTTGGCTCGCTGTAGCTGTGTCTGGCCTGGGCATGGTAGCAGCGCTCTACGGGGCCATGACCTTCGGGACTTCGGTCACCGAGGGGTACACCCTCTGGTTCCCGCCACTGAACGTGACACTACAGGTGAAAGTGGATCAGCTTTCCGCCCTGGTGGGCGCTTTTGTTTCCTTCGTGTCGTTCCTGGTGGTCGTCTACTCGCTCGGATACATGAAGGAAGAGCCGGGCCAGAGCCGCTACTACTCTCTCGTCCTCCTGTTCGTCGGCTCGATGATGGGGCTCGTGATGGCGGGGAACCTGATCCAGTTCTACTTCTTCTGGGAGCTGGTGGGCGTCTGCTCTGCGCTCCTAATCGCCTTCTGGACGGACAGGCCCGCTGCAAGGAAGGCAGGTTGGAAGGCGTTCGTGGTCACGCGCCTCGGGGATGCCTCCCTTCTCATAGCCGTGATCTTCATCGCTGTAACCTTCGGGTCGACAAGCTTTGACACGATCCTGGGGCCGAACGGGATGGCGACGCTCGCGACTGGGACGATCTTCGCCCTGGGCCTTCTGATGTTCATTGGCTCCATGGGCAAGTCTGCCCAGGTCCCGCTTCAAGCCTGGCTCCCTGACGCCATGGAAGGCCCCAACACTGTCTCGGCGCTCATCCACGCTGCGACAATGGTCAACGCAGGAGTCTACCTGATGCTCCGCATGTATCCGGTCATCACGCTTCCGCAGCTTTCCGGTTCGCTCACCGACGTCATCCTTGTCATTGGCCTACTCAGCGCCCTGGTGGGCGGCGTCTGTGCGTTCGCTGCAGACGACCTCAAGCGCGTGCTCGCCTACTCGACCATAAGCCAGCTAGGCCTGATGTTTGCAGCCATTGGGCTAGGGAACCTAGACGCAGCGGCCTACCAGATGATCAGCCAGGGACTCTTCAAGGCACTCGCATTCCTTGCCGCAGGCTCCGTCATAACGGCCCTGGGCACAAGAAGCATCAACGAAATGGGAGGACTCGCCCGGATCATGAAGTACACCTACGCTGGCTTCCTGGTCGCGATGCTCGGCATGAGTGGTCTCCCGCCGCTGGTGGGATTCTGGAGCAAGGACGCGATTCTGTCCTCGGCTTTCAGTGCAGGGACGCTCCAATCTTTCCTCGTCCTCTGCGTCTTCGCGTTAACGGCCCTCTACAGCTTCAGGGCGCTTTTCCGTGTCTTCCACGGGAAGCCTGGGTGGACGAGGATGCCGAAGGAGTCTCCTCCGACAATGGTGGTCCCGATACTCATCCTCGCTTTGTCGGTGCTTACCGCCTGGGCAATCCTGCAGGCGCAGCCCCTTCTCTCGTCCGTCTCTTGGGTCCCTAGCGCCGCCACACTCGGTGCGTCACTGACAGTGCTAGGCCTGTGCGTCGCCCTGGCATACTTTGCGTTCCTCCCAGACTACGAGAAGGTCCTGGGCGTCATCCAATCAAACAGGGGGCTCCTGGCCCTGCGGGGCTTCCTTCACGAAGGTCTCGGCTTTGACAAGTTCTACCAATGGGTCTACAGCGGGGTCATGCGCCCGCTCTCCGTCGCAGTTTCCTATGTCCAGACAGGCCTCATCAGAGCCAACATGGCCCTTCTGCTTCTCGCCGCAGCGGTGTTGTTCTTACTGTTCGCCATGGGAGTGCTCTGAAAATGTGGCCCACGACTGTGATGGAAATCCTATTCGCAGGCGGCATGCTGTCGCTGCTTGTCGATGTTGGGGGCAGAGCCTCGGAGTCGCTCAGACGCTACGGGGCCGCAACTGTGAGCGCCCTCGCAATCGCATCCTCGCTCTTGGTCCTCGCTTCTGGCTGGGCGGGGTCTCTGGGTTCCGTCGTACAGCTACAACCAACATCGAATCCCTTCGCCAGCCTCTATGTGGCTGACAAGTACACGACATTTACAGCATTTACCGTTCTTGTGGTCGGGCTCGCTGTACTCCTCTACTCCATGAGGTACTTCGACTCCGGCAGGAACGGACCTTTCTACGCACTCTATTCCATACTGATGTGCAGCCTGGTGGGGGTCGTCTCTGCCGGCGACCTGCTGACCCTCTTCCTGTTCTGGGAGGGAATGGCCGTATCGGCCTACGGGCTGGTGACCTTCGGGCGCTCTCAGCTGAACATGGAAGCAGGCATCAAGTACTTCCTCATGGCGGGCATTGGCAGTCTACTTGCGCTGTACGGAATCGGCGCCATTTACTTCTCAGCAGGCTCGATCCATCTCTCGGCCATCGGTTCGGCACTAGGGAACAGCTTCGGACAGCTCGGTCTCATTGTCCTCGTCCTCGGCCTCGGCGTCGAAGCTGCCATAGTCCCGCTGCACACCTGGCTCCCCGACGTGTACTCAGGGTCCTCCCTGCCAACGGCTTCGGTCATTTCTGGAGCAGTAACGGGGGTTGGCGTCTTCGCCCTGCTCAAGATCCTCGAGCCCCTAGTGCCAGGGAACGGCTACGCGCCGGTCACTGCGATTCTGAGCGGACCTTCAAACCTGCAGCTGGTGCTCATCGGCCTGGCCCTGGCGACCATGCTACTTGGGAACCTCTCCGCCCTGACCCAGGGGAACCTCAGACGGATACTCTCCTTCAGTTCCATCGCTCAGACAGGATACATGCTCGCTGCCCTTTCCACTCTTAACCTCGCGGGAATCGTTGCGGTCGTTTTCACCATATGGAATCACGGGCTCCTGAAGTCCAACTTCTTCATGGTACTAGGAAAGAAACACGCTTCAATGGAGGACTCCCAGCTCGACAAACTCAGGGGAGTGGGAAGGGGAAACAGGGTTCTGGGGTTCCTCTACGCATCCTCCTCCATGGCCATGATGGGAGCTCCACCCTTCGGCATGTTCTGGAGTGAGATTCTGGTGGTCCAGTCCCTTCTGATGGCAGGCCAGTCGACTGGTTCAATCTTCTACTGCATGGCCGCCGCCGTGGTGTTGAATATCGTCATCTCCATTGGCTACTACTACAAGATCATCAACATCGTGGTCTTCGGGGAAGAGCAGGGCGAGAAGGACACGCGCCCATTGGTGGACATGTTCCCTCCTGCCGCCCTGCTTGCCATCAGCGTCCTGACTGGAATCGCCCCGTTCCTGATTCTGGCGAACGTGTTGTAGGTTGGCTCTCAATTGCGAGATTCGGCACTTGCCTTATAATGCCACTTTGTGCAGACGGAACGCCGGGAAACAATGACACGCACCAGACTCCTCAAGGAGATCAATTCTATTGAGGATGCAAAGAAGGTAGAAGAGACGGTGAAGACAGGGTACACGGAGACCGCGATTGAGAACCTAGTGTATTGGGCGGCGGCCGAGGAGGACCTAGCGGAGAGCTACGGGCAGATGGCGCAAGATTCCAAGAACCAGACCAGAAGGGACGCCTTCATACGACTTCAGGAGGATTCGAAGCGGAACATGGTCGAAATCTCCGGGCTGGTCGAGTACCTGAAGGGGCTCGACAGCGCTCGGGCCAAGAGGATCGAGCTGCTGAAAGGGCTGCACTCTTAGCTATTTTCTGTCTTCCTTGGATTTCATTAGCCTGCTTACCAGCCTGATGTCTGCATCGGTATACCGTGCGATGTTCTTCACCTGTCGCGGTGTCAGGACGTCGCAGGCGTAGTTCCAGTGGATGGACACCACGTCCCCAGCTTTGACAGTTCCGAAAGGCCTGATCTCGGGGTTGTAGCGAACCCTCTTCACCACGGGACTGGTAAGTGAGAGTCCGCCGTCGTCCACACTTACCCGTCTGGCCTCCACTTGGAGCTCGTTTTTGCCAACTTTTCTCACGGTCCCCCAGGATATTCTGCAGTTGTCTACTAGCTCGGCTATCTTTCGTTTGGCTTCGTTCCTGACGTTAGGGCCGTCAGGGACTGCCGTAGTCGCGTAGGTGCTCATGACGTAGAAGGTGTGGTGTGGAGGGGCGGTCCCATCCAGCTGTCTGAACACTTCTCGCACCTTCTCCGGGTCCCTCCCCTTTATCTCGTGGTGTGAGAAAGAGTAGAAATCGGAGACAGGTACTAGATCAAGGAGCCGGTTCCCTATCCAGTACGCCTCCGGGACCGAGTAGTCAAAGACCTGTCTGCCTGCGCTCTTCGCGATCAACTTCAAGAAGGGATAGGCGGCTTCGAACTTCTGCAGCGTCTGGACCAGCTCTTCGTCTGACCTGTTCCCTTCGAGGTCCCGTTGAATCTGTCCCTTCTCATCGGGTCCGCAGTACCCGAGGCTGTTGGGCATGAACGCGTGTTTTGCGTGGAACAGTACGCCGTCAGCTTTCATTCACGGGTCGCCCCCACCGCCCTCGCCACCTCGGTCCATGCTTGTTTGCGTCTCTTGGCCTCGGCGGGGCTCAGCACTCCCAGAGCCAGGTTCCCAAAGACCTCGACGAACGCCCCTTTCTTTGCGTTTACAACAGAAACATCGACATCGTCGAGAGCACGGCCATCGAAGAACTCGACCCTCGCTCTCCCTTGCGAGGCTGAGACCACCTTTCCAGCCCTGGTGAGGCACATCTACCTAATTCGCTCCTTCGTACTATAAATTATTGCGGCCTAATTTAGAATCTTTGATTCCCCTTGATTCGCGGAGGAAGAGGGCGGCAAGGGTCATCGCCAGTGCCGGAACAATTGCACCGAACGCGAACGCCGATTTCACTCCGAATGATAACAGGGCTCCCGGGAGCAGCACCCCTATCACTGCCGCGACAGACTGGAAGGTGGTGGTCAGACCCAGGACTGTGCCTGTCCTTCCGCCCGAGGAGTCGGAAGCAAGTGCCTGCATCACCGGGAAGATTGCAGAACTGAAGAACCCGGCGGCTATTGCGCTGACTATGGCAAGAACAAGGTCAGAAGAGGCGAAGAAGATTCCATAGAGGCCGACGACAACGATTGACAGGTAGAGAAGCAACCTGTCGCGCCTGACCGTATCCGATAGCCTTCCGAAGACGGCCTTGCCCACCATTCCGGCCAACAGGACCGCTGCCGCTGTTAGCCCCGACTGGGCGACGGACGTTTCGAACACGGACCGGTAGTAGTACGGTAGGTATGCTACCTGCCAGACCGATGCCCAGGTGGCCAGAAAGGCGAACGCCATGATGGCCGAGACCCTCTTGCTTCTAAGAAGACCGAGTGCGTCCCTCCCAATAGAGAGCGTTCCCGTCTTCGTTGCAGCCACAGAGAACGTTTTCTTTGAGGCGAAGACTCCGGCTATGACCGGGATGCCCATCAGAGGAGCCACGAAGAATGCTGTTCTCCAGTCTGACGTGATTGTGAACGTAGCAGAGCCTATCGTGTTCCCCGCGGCCCCTCCGAGGTCGAACCCGGCATAGAAGACTCCCAACGCGAGTCCCTTGTTCCTACCGAAGTAGTTGGCAACTGCAGACATGGCGGCTGGCCAGAAGATTCCCTCCCCGAAGCCGCTCACCAGCCTGTAGACGAACGCCTGTTGAAAGTCGGAGGCGGTTCCGATCAGCCACGTGAA
>Ga0187770_10001709_pt1 | contig 11835 bp, 12 predicted proteins | sample 0116_SJ02_MP02_2_FD_133154 | JGI IMG/M metagenome (GOLD analysis project Ga0187770, IMG submission 133154) | Tropical peat soil microbial communities from peatlands in Department of Meta, Colombia - 0116_SJ02_MP02_20_MG | ecosystem: Environmental > Terrestrial > Soil > Wetlands > Peat | place...
CTCCCCTCGTGACCGGAATGAGATATTTCTTCTTCTGCTCATGGGTTCCGAAGCGGAGGACCACTTCGGAAGAGAAATCAGCGAGGCTCAAAGCAACGCCGACCCCGGAATCTTTGCGACAAAGTTCCTCCACGACCAGGGCATTTTCAGTAATGCCATATCCCTGGCCACCGTACTCCTCCGGGAAATGAACTCCCATAAATCCCAGTTTGCAGGCCTTCACCCAGACCTCTCTTGGGAAAGTGTGGTTTTGCTCCCACTCCAGGATTCTATCCTTGTCGAACTCTCCCTGGGCGAACTCCCTGGCAGCCTTCTGAATATCCTTCTGCTCTCCGGTTAATTCAAAATCCATTTCTCACTCTAATTATAACTAATTGCTAAATGACGTGCTTCAAACTTCACCCTTTTTTATTGGTCATTCCGGGCTTCACCCGGAATCCAGTATCTTTCAACTGAATTTCCACTTGTAGTGATGACGTTAATTCTTAACTCATGCCTCATAACTCATAACTCTTAACTCTTTTTCAGTTCCTTGACCTTTTCTTTCAAAACGGGAACAAACTTGAATAAGTCTGCCACAATACCGTAGTTGGCAACGCTGAAAATAGGGGCTTTCGGATCTTTATTAATCGCGATCACCGTCCCTGCGCCTTTCATCCCTGCAACATGCTGAAATGCTCCGCTGATTCCGATGGCGATGTAAACTTTGGGTTTCACGGTTTTGCCCGAGGTTCCTACCTGACGGTCTTTGGGCAACCACTTCTTATCCACAACAGGCCTGGAACAGGAGAGCGCTCCTCCCAGCATGTCGGCCAACTCTTTGACAAGCGGTATGTTCTCTGCTTCTTTGATCCCTCTTCCCACAGAGACTAGGACATTGGCCTGAGTAATATCCACTTCACCCACTGCGGCTTCCACATACTGAAGGAACCGCTTGACCAGACCTTCGTCCGTCAGTGGAGAGGGGATGGAGACGATTTCACCTGGAAGGTCCTTCTCCACTACCGGAAAGCCGCCGGTACGAAGGGTGATTATATAGGGCCCGCTTTTCAAAAAGGAAACAGCAGCATTGACCTTTCCTCCATAAAGTTGACGAGTAAGCGCAAAGCTCTCTCCGACTACGTCGACCCCGATGCAGTCTGTGGCAATCGGCATCTTGAGTTGTACTGCCAATGCCGGAGCGATATCCATTCCCATAGCCGTATGTCCAATCAGGGTCAAGGACGGCTTCCTCTCGGTAATCAGTTGTGTGAGAACCTTCTGATAAGTCTCTGAGTTGAACGCCTCGAGGCGATCGTCTTCAACGAGAAGGACTCGATTTGCTTTTGGCTTGAGGGCTTCTGCCAATTTTTTTACCCCTTTACCCAGGAGTGCGACCTCGACCTCTGCGCCCATCCCCTCGGCCAGTTGTCTTCCCTTGGAAAGGATCTCCCACGTTATATCTCGCAATTCTCCCTGCCGATGCTCTGCTAAGGCGATGATCTTCTTCATTAGGTGAGCCCTCCTTTATCTTTCAGGATGTCAAAAACCTTCGATGCGACCTCCTCAGGCTTTCCCTCTAACATCTGCGCTCCTTCGCCCACCGGAGGGAGAAAAATCTTTTCCAACTGGATATACGAACCGGAGACGCCGACCTCGTCGGGCATCAAGTTGAGGTCCGAAGCACCAAAGGCCTTAATCTCTTTTTTAGCCACCTTTCGAATACCCATGATCGAGACATACCGCGGTTGGTTGATTCCAGTTTGAATCGTCAGGACAGCCGGAAGATCGACTTCGACCACTTCCTCTAACCCTCCTTCGAGCTCTCGATGGACCTTCATCTTTTTTCCCTCGACTTCGAGAGAGTTGACAAGAGAGACGTGGGGAATTCCGAGGATTTCGGCCATGGATACTCCGACCTGACCGAACCCATCATCTTCGGCCTGAACGCCCGCGAAAATTACGTCATAGGGGATCTTCCGGACCGCCTCTGCCAACGCCTTTGCCGTGGCGAATCCATCCGATCCCGCAAACGCAGGGTCGGTCAGCCGGACGGCGTCATCCGCGCCCATGGCCAGACATTTCCGGAGGGATTCGTTTGAATCCTCCCCTCCCATGGAGATCACCGTCACCGTGCCTCCCATCTTTTCCTTGAGCACAATGGCTTCTTCAATGGCATAGTTGTCCCACTCATTGAGGTCGAATACCAAACCGCTCCTTTCAATATCTTTTGCCGATTTGTCGATGACGACGTCCGCGTCTGCTGTTTCCGGAACCCTCTTGACACACACAATAATGTTCATTCCGTTTCCCCCTTTCTTGGTATCCCTCTTTCCGCTCGACAGCAAGGGGAGAGAGAGGGATTACTCAGTTTGCTTTCAACCTTTCGACTTTAACCGAACTGATCCCTCTGTCGTCAACGAGGGGACAGGGATAAGGCGCTGTGATGACCCTCGGGACAGGTTTTGAAGAAAGTCTCACCTTCATCCTCAAGGAATGTCCCCCATGGCTTGAGACTTGGATGACTTCCTCCTCTTCGATCTTAAGGTTTCTGGCATCCTCCTCGTTCATTTCCAGGTAAGGCTTTTCAGAGACCGTTTTCAAGGCGTCGCTCTTTGAACTGAGAGAACCGGATTGAAAAAGCGAGGGTCTCTGGATCAGCTGGAAAGGATAGCCTTCCGGAATCGGAGGCCCTGGTATCTTCGCGGCCGGGATCAGTTTTGCCTTTCCGCCTGGAAAACCGTCCGCATAGAGATAAAAAGCATTGTTTGGCCACTGCATTCCGTCCTGGATACCCCGGTAATGGGGGATCTGACGGCATATTTCTTCAAAAACGGCCTCCGGCGTTTCTCCTGGCACAGGACATTCGAGGAGGCGTAATAGATTTAAGAAGATCTCGAAATCCGGTCTTGACTGGTTTCGAGGCGGGCGAAGAGGATTTAACCTCTGAACCCTGCGTTCCAGATTCGTGTACGTTCCGCTCTTTTCCACAAAAGCACTCGCAGGAAGAACGACGTGGGCCATCTTTGCGGTCTCTGTCATAAAGAGATCCTGAACGATAAGACACGGAAGATTCTCCAAGGCTTTCTTCAGTTGATGAGCTTCGGAATAAGTCACGAGGGGGTTTTCCCCGGCGATATAAGCGGCCCTTAGCTTTCCTTCTTCTGCCTTTTGGATGAGGTGCTTCCATCCCCAACCTTTTCCTTTTGCGCCCTCCGCTATATCAATGGCTCCCTGGGCATTGCATTTATCGAGAAGGACAAGAATCCCTGAGGATTCCTTTCCGATATGGCCCGTGATCAGGGCAAGGTTTGAAGCGGCCGTGGCGACCTCTTTTGAGGAAATGTGGGACCAGAGACCAGAACCGATTAGAATCATGGCCTTCTTAGCCGTTGCAAATGCCCTGGCTGCCTTTTCAATTTCTGTTTTCGTCACCTCCGGCAGGGTTTCCAACGATTCATCCGGGCCAGCCATCTTCTTTTTCAACTCATCTATTCCGTGGGTCTTTTCTGCAATGAACCCTTTATCCTCAAGGCCTTCTCTCAATATGCTTTGGATCATCGCGTTGAGCAAGGAGACTTCCATCCCGGGTTTTGCCGTGATCGTCACACTAGGATGAAACATGGGAGAAATTTGCGTGGTTCGGCTCAGGCCGATATTCTGAGAGCCGAGTACGATCAACTGTGTTCTGTTCCGTCGGATAGCCAGATGGATCTCATTCTTGATGATCGGGTGTGTGGCTGCAGGGTTTACACCGATCACGAGAATGCAATCGGCCTTTCGTATCTCCTTGATCGAATTGGTCGAGGCGGCCATACCCAATGTCCTTGCCAGACCCTCTGTCAGACCGCTGTAGGTGCTGTCGCCGCCGTAACCGATTTGATCTGTTTCGATTGCCTCTCGAAATAACTTTTGAAACAAATAATACTCCTCGTTGGTCAGCCGGCTTGAGGCGATAGCCCCAATCGCTTGAGGACCGTGTTTGTCTTTAGCTTCTTCGAACTGACGGATTATGAATTGCAGGGCTTCATCCCAAGAGGCCTCTTTGAAAGATCCGTTCGTCCTTAAAAGAGGGGTTTTGATCCTTTCAGAATGATCGATGAAGTCCCAGCCGAACCTTCCCTTGACGCAGAGGTTCCCGTCGCTTGGGCCTTTGGCAGGATCGGAAAAGACCCTTTTGACTTCTCCGTCCTTCGAGCCTATGGTGAGAAGACAACCGCAACCGCAGTAAGGGCAGGGGGTGGTCGTCTCGTTCAACTCCCACGATTTAACCGCATAGTCGAAGCGATCGCTGGTAATGGCCCCCACGGGGCACGTATCCATGCACTGGCCACAAAATTCGCATTCGATGGGGCGATGAAAGTCTGTATCGATAGCTGTCTTGATCCCCCTGCGGGTAAAAGAGAGTTCTCCCACTCCCTGAACCTCGTCACAGATGCGAGCGCACCGGCCGCAGAGGATACATTTATCGGAGTCTCTCTGGAGGAGAAAAGATCGAACGTCCGAAGGTGTCCTCACCGGTTCCCACGGATAGCGTGTCTCTTCCACGCCGTATTCATAGATCAGATTCTGGAGGTCACATTCACCTTCCTTTTCACAGCGGGGACAGATCATCGGGTGGTTGAGCAGAATGAACTGGAGCTGCAACCGTCTCGATTCAGAAATCTGCGGAGATTGAGTCGTGATCTCCATCCCGTTTCTTGCGGGGGTGAAGCACGACGGTAAAAGCTCGGACTTCCCTTTCTGCTGAACCACGCAGAGGCGGCAAGCCCCAAACGGAATGAGCCTTCGGTCGTGGCAGAGGGAGGGAATCCGAATCCCCACAGATTGGGCCGCCTCGAGGATGGTTTTGCCTTTCTCAACCTCAACTTCATTTCCGTCGATTTTTAGTTTAATCATCTGATTCGCCATAGCAGTCACTTCCCTTTAGAGTGAACGTCGAACTTCGAATCAAATTAGCTGCGTGGATTCAGTTTTTAAAATCCCTCCCAACCTCCCTTTGCCAAAGGGAGGAGATAGAGGTTCCCCCTTTGGAAAAGGGGAACAAGGGGGATTTTATGATGATTCATTTTTCATAAAGTGATTCTACTTATCTTTTTATTCAATCGCCCCAAACTTACAGGCCTGGATACAGGACCGGCAGCGGACGCACTTCACGACGTCGATGACAGCAGGTGTCTTCTTCTCCCATGTGATCGCTTCCATCGGGCACGCCTTCTTACAAAGGCCGCACATCTTGCATTTCTCAGGATCCACATGGAATTTGATCAGGCTTGTGCAGACCAGGGCAGGGCACCTTTTCTCCTTAATGTGCGCCTCGTATTCATTCCGGAAATAGCGGATCGTGGAGAGCACAGGATTGGGGGCCGATTTTCCCAAACCGCAGTGCGAGCTGCTTTTGATATGCTTGCCCAGTTGTTCGAGCAGATCGATGTCTTCCATCGCCCCTTGTCCTGTGGTGATGCGATTCAGGATGTTGAGCATCACTTTCATCCCCACGCGGCAGGGAACGCACTTGCCGCACGATTCGTCGACGGAGAAGTCCGTGAAGAATCGCGCCGTATCGACCATGCAGGTCGTATCGTTCATGGCGACCAGACCGCCGGAACCCATCATGGCGCCGGCATCGTCGAGGGAGTCAAAATCGACCTCCAGATCCAACAGGGAGCTCGGGAGACAAGCACCCGAAGGCCCTCCGATTTGAATGGCCTTAAACTCTCTCTTATCGGAGATTCCTCCGCCGATATCGAAGACGATCTTCCGGAGCGTGGTTCCCATCGGGACCTCGATCAGTCCCACGTTCTGCACAGTGCCGGTGAGCGCAAAGACTTTCGTTCCTTTCGATCCTTCTGTTCCCAGAGAGGCAAACCACTGCCCGCCCTTCAGGAGGATGGGAGGCACGTTGGCAAAGGTCTCTACGTTATTGAGAACTGTGGGCTGGCTCCACAAACCGGCCTCCGTGGACCGTGGGGGCTTAATGCGAGGCATGCCACGCTTGCCTTCGAGCGAGTACATCAAGGCGGTCGATTCTCCACAGACAAAGGCCCCGGCACCCGGGTAGATCCCGATATCAAAATCGAAACCAGAACCCAAGATATCCTTTCCAAGCAATCCGTAATTTCTCGCTTGTTCAATGGCGATGTTGAGTCGATGGATCGCCAAAGGATATTCCGCTCTCACATAAACGTAGCCTTGGTGGGCGTCGATCGCATATCCACAGATGGTCATCCCCTCTAAGACCGAGTGCGGATCCGCTTCCAGGACGGAGCGGTCCATGAAAGCACCCGGATCTCCTTCGTCTCCGTTACAGATGACATATTTGGGGAAAGAGTCATACCGTCGGCCTTCTTCCCATTTTTGACCGGTTGGAAATCCCGCTCCTCCCCGGCCTCTCAAGCCAGAGGTTTTTACCTCTTGAATCACCTCTTCGGGCTTCATGGAGGAAAGGACTTTAGAAAGGGCGGCATATCCATCTCTGGCGATGTATTCGTCGATATTTTCCGCATCGATCAAGCCGCGATTCCTGAGGGCTCTCAGGACCTGATGCTCGAAGAAGGGGATGTCCTTCAACAGAGGAACCTTTTCCTTGACCATTGGTCCGGTATACAAGAATTTTTGCACCGGGCGTCCTTTGAGGAAATGCTCCTCTACAAGAAAAGGGACATCCTCCGGAGTCAATTTTTTATAGAAAATGCCCTCGGGGTAAACAACCATGATCGGGCCTTCCGCGCAAAAGCCGTTGCATCCTGTGATGACGACCTTCACTTCATCCGCTAGACCTCGATCCTTCAGTTCTGTTTCCAGGCGTTCCCTCAACTGCAGGGAGCCGCAGGAGACACAGCCTGTTCCGGCACACACCATAAGATGAGTTCGATACGCTTTCATGCTGTTAACCTCAAGGGTTCGAGGATTCTAGGATTCAAGGGTTCAAGCGAAGAAACATTTCCTTCTCGCCCTCTTCCTACAGGATCTTGCCAATTCTTTAATTCTTCGTAATTCGTTTTGCTCGACTCCTTGACCCCTTGCCCCTTGATTCCTTTTCTTAAGCTAGTACGTCGTCTCACTTCCTCTTGCCAAGGCGTAGGCCTCGACAGTCTCTCCGTTCAAGACGTGCTTGTCGAATATCTCTTTCATTCTCTCTTCGTTGAGGTCGCAATACTTTACAGGCGGTTTTCCGAGAATTTCCACGGTGGCCATCGGTTCCCGGCTGCAAAGCCCTGCACATCCGGAGGTGGTCACCATGACATCCTTAATGTTTTTCCCCTCGATTTCCTTTAAGACAACGGCCATCAGCTTTCTGGCTCCGGCAGCGATCCCGCAGGTTCCCATGTGGATGTTAACTTTCGCTCGGAACCCTCCCTCCCGCAGAACCGTGCTCGACCGAACTTCCTCTTTGATCCGTTTCAAGTCATCAACGGTTAGCTTCGCCATCGCTGTCTCTCTCCTACGGGATGTACCGCATGTTGTGGTGCACCCCTATCGATAAGAACCCACAATTTCAATGGCTTTCCCGGGGGTGATCATTCCGTAGGTATCGTTCCCCACGACGATGACAGGGGCTAAGCCGCAAGCCCCAAGGCATCGCACCGCTTCCAGGGAAAATTTTCGGTCTTGTGTGATCCCCCCAACTTCGACGTGGAGCTCCCTTTGAAGATTGTCGAGGATTTGCTTGGAGCCCCTGACATAACAGGCTGTTCCGAGGCACACCCGGATGACGTACTTTCCGCGCGGGATGGTTGTAAAAAAAGCATAGAATGAGACCACTCCGTAGACCTGGGATGCGGGAAGCTGAAGCCCTTGCGCAATGCGATGCTGCACCTTTTTGGGCAGGTACCCGCAGATATCCTGGACCTCCTTCAACACTGGGATAAGGACCCCCTGCCGATTCTTGAACTTATCGATCACCTGGTCGATCTTCTCCCACTCTGTTCGGGAAATCTCTTCTACCAACCTCATCCCTGAACTCCGATCTGTTTCAGCCCCTCTCTGAGATGCCTTTCCACCTCTCGGATGACCTCTGGATCGACGAAGGGCCGATCTCTAAAATGATTTTTCACCCATGAACTGTCGAAAGTGAATGACTTTCCCTCCTTCTGATGCGTGTACACGATCTCCAGCTCAGGATTTCCGAAAAGGAGTGTCACCACCGTTTCAACCATGTCGCCCAAGGGCTTTCTGTCAATATGATGGTATTGGAAACGGGCAATCACTTTCGTGCCTTTTCCTACTTTCGAGTCAACTCGAAGCGAGCCGCCGGCCTCTTGAGTGGCCTGCGCCATAAAGGGAAGGCCGAGTCCCACTCTGCGTGAAGAGCGGGTAGTAAAGAAAGGATCGATTGCCTTTCGACTGACCTCTTTGTCCATCCCGATTCCGTCATCCCGGATCTCGATCGTCAACCGATCCTCCCCGGGTTCTTCGTCCACCAAGATCTCAATTTTTTTTGCCCTGGCCGCAATGGCATTCTCCACAATATCCAGGATATGGAGAGAGAGATCTTCCAAGCTCGCCTCTCACTGACGTTTCACGCCTCCATGACCCTTCGTCCTTCTTTGCCATGAAGGGCCATTTTAACCTCCTTTGACGTGGTCTCCTCAAGGAGAAAGGGGGTCGTGCTCTTGCCGATGTCCTCAAGGTAATGGGCATCGGAAAACCAGACAAAGGAGTAGTGTTGGTAAGGATGAAACCGGCTTTTGGCCTCCTCCTTAGAGGTGCGAGGAGAGATTTCCAGCCCGTCCAGCGGAATCCCCTCCGGAATGAACCCCAATTGCCCGACGAGACTAAACGCTTGGCGATCGATATGAGAAGCGATGGCTACCCCGTCAAGCGAATGGATCACGGAGACGATCTGTTCAAAGGGCAGCAGGGTTGCCCCAATCAACATTCTCCGATTGACGCCCACCGCTTCGTCTCTTTCGTTGACCACGGTCTGAGGACCGAACACCTCTTCCACATTTTCCCCAGGAAGATTTTGATAAATCAGATTTTGAAGGGCGGCACAGCTCTCTTGGGCATCGAAAAGGGCGATCAGATGGATCTCCTCCTTTGAGGTAACTTCCATCCCAGGAAGCACTTTGAGGCCTCTTGCATCCCCAGCGCTGATGAAGGCTGCCGTGTTCTCCGCCGAATTATGGTCACAAATAGCAATCATATCCAAACCCATGGCCTTCGCTTGGTTCACGAGGGCACGGGGCCTCATTCCTTCATCTCCACAAGGCGAAAGGCATGAATGAATGTGGAGGTCCGCCCGATACGTTTTCAGCATCAACCCATTCCCGAGATTCCCATCTGGTAGAGTTTGCCTGTCAATTCAAAGGCAAAGAGCGAAGAGACCAAAATAGGCATCTCCTCTTCTTCAGCCTTTCGAAGGGTTTCTGAATCAGGTTCTCTTCCACCCGTCAAAATAATTCCTGCCAGTTCCTTCATAGTGGCCACCGCGACGATATTGGGATGGGTCTGGATGGTCACCCAGATACTTCCCTTGCGACTGTGGGCAATCACGTCGCTGAGGAGGTCTCCGGTATATCCTCCTCTCACCTCTTGATCGAGCCGGTTTTTCCCCGCCCTGATCTTCAGCCCAAAGGATTTGACGATGTCGGAGACCGTCACGACTTCCTCATCCTTCCGCGTTCAATAAAGGAACCAACCTGTCCTCTCCTTCCAAACTGATGAGAAACTCAAGATGAGTCCCTTGTCCGAATTTAGAGGTGAGGATCATTCCATCCGTATTGTTTTTTATATTAGAAAGACCCATGCCAGCACCAAACCCCATTTCATGAATCCTTTCGCTAGCGGTCGAATAGCCCTCTTGCATTGCCAGTTCGATATCTGCAATACCGATCCCTTCGTCCTCGACTACAATCTTCAGAAAGTCGGGCGTAATCGAGAGCGAGAGGTTCCCCTGACTGGCATAGCAAATAACGTTCATCTCAGCCTCAAAGGTCGCAATCGATGTTCTTCGAATGACGCGGCTTGAAAACCCGGCCTCCTTCAAAATCTTTTTGACCCGACTTGAAATGGCCCCGGCATTCGTAAAATTGCCCCCCTCGATATGAAACCGCTCATGAAAATGTATACTATTCTCAGTCCCGGACATTCTTCACTTTTGCGAAACATGCCCTCATACCGCTTTGATACAAACGACCGCATGTTTCGAACATGATATAACGGGTCGTCAAGAGAGGGACCTTATTCTCGATCGCCAGCTGCAAGGTCGCCTCATTGGGCCGTTTTCCTCTGACGAAAAGGATAGCCCCCAGCTCGATGGTGTTTGCTGCGTAAATCACCTGGGGATGAACAATTCCCGTGACGAGCAGCGCTCCCGGTCCTGTGCTGTAAGCAAGGACGTCGCTGATCAGGTCGGCCGCATTGACGTACTTGATCTCTTTGTCGAGATTCGCGTCTTCCGTGATCAGCTCTGCATCCAAAAGGTCTCGAATCTCTCTTAGTTTCATCTCACCCCACGGCCTCTGCCAATAATTCCGTCACATCCATCACCTTAAGTTTTTCTTCAAAGCCAGAGGTTTTTGCGGCGTCCTCCAACGTCAACACGCAGAGGGGGCACGCCGTTACCAAGACCTCTGCTCCTAGCTCCACCGCATCTCTCACTCGGACCTCCGCAAGACGCTGGCCCGTATCCGTCGAAGACTCCACCCACATCCTTCCTCCTCCTCCTTCGCAACAAAGACTCTTCTCTCGGGAACGGTCCAGTTCTTTGAAGGTAAGGCCAGGAATGGCGCTGAGAAGGGTACGAGGCTCATCGAAGACGTTATTTTGTTTGCCTAAAAAGCAGGGATCGTGATAGGTGACCACTTTTTTGACTTCCTGCGTGAGAGAGAGTTTTCCCTCTTCCAATCGCTTAGTGAGAAGCTGGGTTGCGTGGAGAACGTTGAATTTTCCCTGAGGGTACTCGTTCTTGAGGGCATTGAAGCCATGAGGGCATCCGGTAACGATGTTATCAATCTGATAGGTCTCGAACTGTTTCATGTTTCCTTCGGCAAGCTCCTCAAACAGGCCAATTTCCCCCATTCTCCGGATTTCGTTGCCGCAACATTGTTCTTGGTTTCCGAGAATCCCGAAATCGACTTCGGCTTGTTGAAGCACGAGAGCAAATGATTTTGCTATTTCCTGAATTCGTGGATCGGAGGAGGCCGTGCATCCGACGAAATAAAGAAATTCAGCGCGGTCTCCTTGGGAGAAGTCTTTGACCTTGAAATCTTCGGGCAGAGTCTTGACCCAGTCCGCCCTCTTGTTCTTCGCTTGTCCCCAAGGGTTCCCGTGCTTGTAAGCGCCTTCCATAGCTTCGATAAGTGTTTTAGGGATGTGGCCTTCTTCAACCAAGGTCCCCCTCATTCCGATGACCAAATCCATGGGCTTCAAACCGCGAGGGCATCGCAAGGTACAGGTCTTACATGTCGTACAATCCCAGAGCTCCTCCTTTTCGCCGATGCGATCGAGATTTTTCCCCAAAATTCCCTCGATCATCAGCTTTCGGATATTCAGCTTCGATTTAAGGGAAACAGGACATCCTCCTGTGCACTTACCACACTGAAAACATCCATAAAGGTCGAATTTTTGGGCAAAAGTCTGTTCCGATGATTCCATTTCTCGCATCCTCCCAGTGTCGAAACTCGACTAAAGTCTCCATATCTAAATGTCAAATATCATAGCTAAAATGTCAAATAGAATCCATAGCTCAAGCACTACTCTGTGAATAATTTCATTTATGCTGTGAAAAAATTTTCAACGTTTCAGTATTTCCCTCGAAATCACGATTCGCTGTACCTCTGAAGTCCCTTCGTAGAGGGTTGTTCCGATAATATCTCGAAGGTAACGTTCGACTGGGTAGTCTTTCATGTA
>Ga0187770_10001710_pt1 | contig 11831 bp, 9 predicted proteins | sample 0116_SJ02_MP02_2_FD_133154 | JGI IMG/M metagenome (GOLD analysis project Ga0187770, IMG submission 133154) | Tropical peat soil microbial communities from peatlands in Department of Meta, Colombia - 0116_SJ02_MP02_20_MG | ecosystem: Environmental > Terrestrial > Soil > Wetlands > Peat | place...
ACCCAAGCGGAACCCATGAAATCCCTCTTTTTTCTCCGGACTATTTTGTGGCAGAGGAAAGCCGCTCGTGTGCGGCAGAAATGGCAGAATAGTGGCCTGCACGTGCCGGCCCTGCTTATCGTGAGTGTAACGAGCAAGTGCAACCTTCGTTGCAAAGGATGCTACGCATTTGCGCACGACAAGGGCAAATCAAAAGGGCTGGAGTTGAGCGACGCCCGGCTTCGTACGCTGGTCGCTGAGGCGCGTGAGCTTGGCATCTCGGCAATTTTATTCGCAGGAGGAGAACCACTGATCCGCAAGGATCTCCTGACCATTACCAAAGATTTCCCCTCCGTTATTTTTCCGATAGTTACGAACGGAACGCTCATCGATGAGCGCACGCTTGACCACTTTCGAAACCAGAGAAACGTTATCCCCGTTATTAGCATCGAGGGCGACGAACGCGACACTGATGAGCGTCGAGGCGTCGGGATGCATGAGCTAGTGCAGAAAGCGATGGAAGAGATGCGTGCGAAAGGAATCTTTTTTGGCTGCTCGCTGACGACAACACGGTCTAACTTTGCGACGATCACCGATGACCGCTTCATAGAAAGTCTTATCCATACCGGGACTAAGCTCATCCTCCTCTTAGAGTATGTTTCAGTGGAGGCAGGCACTGAAGACTGGATATTGACTGATGAGCAGCGAAGCACGCTGGTGGTCAAAACAGAGCGATTTCGCACTCAATTTCCAGCAATCTTCATTGAAATTCCAGGAGACGAGGAACAGTACGGTGGATGTCTGGCTGCGGGGCGTGGATTCGTTCACGTGAGCCCCGACGGAAATCTTGAGCCGTGCCCGGTCTCCCCCTACTCCGACACAAGTGTGCTGCAGCTCTCGCTCAAAGAGGCGCTGCAATCGAGATTTTTAAAGGCAATTCGCCAGCGTCACGAGACACTCAGCGAGGCCGAGGGCGGCTGTGCATTGTGGACTGAGCGGGAGTGGGTACAATCTTTGCTGCAACCCGCCGAACGATCCGCCATTCCTCTACCACAGATTGATTCGAAACGCTACGCTGAAGAATAAACGCTCAAGGAAGGCCAGGGATTTCGAAACGTTCGGTCCAGCTTAAAGTATATATAGTAATATCTTGTTTTATATCTAAAGATATATCAACAGGAGGTTCTTCACATAGATCAGAAAACACAAAAAAATGTGGTGCCGGGCGGGCGAAATTGTGTGGCTAAGGTTGCATTGTCCGGAAGAGGTGACTTACGTGAACAGCTTGTGGGTCGATCTCGTTGAAACGCCGTTGCCCCAGTGCATTAAGTGCAAATATTTAAATCGTAGAACGCTTCAGTGTCCCGCTTTTGGGAAACAGCCGATACCGGATGACATTCAACTTAACCTCAGCGATCACCGCTACCCGTACCCAGGGGACCACGGCATACTGTTTGAAGAGAGACGTTCGTCAATGCTTTCTGGTGAACATTCGCTGCCTCTGAGAGCTGCATAAGCGATCATACTGTAACGTCGTTCAGAAGCAAATGAGTGGTATGGCCAAAACTCTTGCCGACCTGCCGCACGAGTTGTTGCTCACTTAAAAACGGTAAACATGGCTCTGCTGGGCCCGGCCGGAACTTGACGATTTACGAGCTCAACGAGCTCCTGTTTCGAGCGTTCCATTTGCCGGAGGTGGTACGCTTGCTTCATGACGGCTGCATCAAGGGCCGATTCGATGGGCACCGCGCAGTATTTGGTTGGCCTTTCAGTCGATTCCTCAATCATTCCCTTCTCAAGAAGCCCGTTAAGCGTCTTGTAGACGTCCGCGCGAGATACCTCTGTCACATTAACAAGCTCACCGGCAGTTTCAGCGCCGCAATTGAGTAGCGCGAAATAAAAGCGAGTCTCAGTTTCGTTGATGCCAAACGTTCGCAGCCGTTCCACTACCGCCTTCTCCATCAGCGGGTAATATCGTCCGAATGGTTTTATAGATATGGGCACGCACGATGCCGCACGCGCGAAGACGAAAGCTGGTCCTTTGCGCGGATTTAAGCGCCTTTTTTGGGCAAAATCGGCCCTATCTCAAGCTTAGACCCTATAATGCTTTATCGCGACTGGAGAGGCTACAGCGCCCTTGCGGATCGGGCTAGTGCGCAGGCTGCGAGCAGGATGCTATTACGTTCGCTACGTTTTTTTAACCGGCCGAAAATTCGTTGGAATCGATACTGAATCTTTTGTGGCTATGCGCGATTCTTGTGGGCCAAAAGCTCGTCAATAACTTCTCGGAGCACAGTCACGTTGTTGTACCGCTGCTCCCGTGACGCGTAAACCAGCGTGATGTCCCGGTTAGCGGCGTCAGCGATCAGCTTCTGCAGGAGGTGCGTTTTGCTATTGAGCTCGGCTCGGTATCGCATTTGAAACTCGGGCCATTTTTTCGGGTCGTGTTCAAACCATTTGCGAAGTCCGGTGCTAGGCGCCAGGTCTCTCAACCACCCATCGAGTTTGGCATCAAATTTTCTCACACCTCTCGGCCAGAGTCGATCAACAAGGACTCGGTAGCCATCGCTGGGCTCGGCCGCCGCATAAATCCTTTTGAGTTTGATCATAATCCCACCGGAATTCTTCCGCATTCCTCTTGCCCACGCGGTCAGCGCGGGAGGTGACGCGTGCCTTCTTAAGTAGCTGCCTAGTGCAAGAGCTAGATTTTTCGACTGATAGACCTGCGCCGGCCGACACGCGTGGCGTCTTGGAATCGGGCGGTTATGCGGGGACAGCTCTAAGAAGGCAGCTTCACGACAAATCGTGCACCCCTCCCTTCTTCGCTCTGCACAGTGATCGATCCGTCGTGCAGTTCGACAATCCGCTTGCAGACGGCAAGACCAAGGCCACTGCCCTTCGCCTTATTAGTAAAAAGCGGGCTGAATAGCTTATCCTTAATGTCTTCGCGAATTCCGACGCCAGTATCTTCGACGGTCATTAGCACTGCTCCATCTGAGGTAGCGGCGCTGATAGTGAGCTGTCCGCCCTCAGGCATCGCTTGAATTGCATTGAGGATTAGGTTCGTGAACACGCGCTGCATAAGCCGGCGATCGAGGTAAAGCGATAGATCGTCGGGAATGTCGGTCTTCACTTGAACCTTACGAGGCACTTTCATTGTGGAGAGCGTTGATGCAATAAGATCGACCGCTCTGATCTCCGTTTGCTCCGGATTGAGAGGTTGTGCGTAGGCCTGCAAGTCCGCTACTATCTTGTCCATGTAGCCAACTTGTTTATCTATGAGGTCACACAGTCGATCGACGTTATCCCAGTCGGCACCCCCGCGTTCGTCCGGTGACGTGAGCACGCCCTTCTTCTTCTGTAAATCGATTGCAAAACGAATTGCCTGCAGCGGATTACGCAAATCGTGGCCGACCATAGTGGCCGTCTCTCCGATCGCGGCAAGACGTTCTACGTTCTTGAGGGCTTTCTCTGCCTCTAGGCGGGCCGAGATATCAATGCCGGCACCAAGCACCCCGACAAAGGTGCTTTGACTGTCAAAGAGCGGCGTGCACATCCATTCAATCCATACGCGGCGTCCGTCCTTTGTGACAATTTCGCGGACCATTTGGATGTAGCCGTCAGCGGCGTGGAGGAGGTTCTGCGTGAAGCTGGCAAACTCGCTTTCCGTGCTATGCGTGGCCAGCAGCGGCGGACCAACAAGCTTGTGTCCGATGAGCTCTGCTTCAGCATATCCAAAGAGCTGTTGTCCGTATTTGTTGAGGAAGGTGATATTGCCCTGTAGATCTGTCTGCAATATGACGCTGTTGACGCCTTGGATTAGTTCCCGGTACTTGTGCTCGCTTTGCTCAAGCGCCGCTTCGATTCGGTTGCGCTCAGTGACGTCAGTTCCTGAACTAAGCGTGCCAACTATGTTGCCCGCAGCGTCTTTAAGGAGTGCGTTATGCCACTCCATATCGCGTTCTTCACCGCGTGCTGTTTGCACGGGACTTTCAGAGCGTCTGAACGATTCTATCTCTCCAGCAATGATCCGTTCAAATCCGTCAAGCGTCTTCTGTCGGGCGCGATCGGGCACAAATTCCGCAAACCAGTCTTTACCTAGCGCTTGTTCTTCCCGTACGCCGAGGAGCTCGCACCCTTTGCGATTAAGACGGGTGATCCGCCCATCCGTATCGAGCACGACCATGAGGACTCCAGCGGTATCGAGGTACTGCTGCGCTTGATCGCGTTCGCGCCGAACAGTTTCTTCGATCCGCTTACGTCCTGTAACATCCCTCGCCGTCGATATGAGCGCATCAACGGTCCCCTCTTCGTTATAGATCGGCGTGAGAACGTATTCGTAATCTTTCTCGCCGCTAGGATCGACCCAATGCAACTCGTCGGTCACGGGGCGGCCCGTTGCGAACACAATGTCACCGAGGGCAATCATGCGCTGCATCGGCTGAAGTGGCAATCCGAGCTCAGTCCACGTCTTGCCTACCATTTCGTGCGGCTTAAATCCCAGTGCTCGGGCCCCAGGCCTATTCACGTATATGTAGCGGCTGTCCCGGTCAAACACGTAAATTAGATCGGCGGACGCTGATAGAAAACCCTCGAGAGTGCGTGTCTGCTTTGCAACCTTTCCAGCCAGGCTCTCGTACTCCTCGCGCAGGCGTTGTTCGTCAGTGACATCGCGGATAACGATGACAATGCGCGCGACGCGCCCTAACTTCTCTCGAACGGGATAAATCGAGAAAACCTTGCGCTTGGTATCAATCACTGCTTCAGTTCGAATGGGGGTGTTAGAAGCAACCGCCTCTTGCCTCCAAGTAGTTATTTGCTCTGCCAATTCGCTTGAAATAACCGAACCGACCGATGCTCCAACCGCTTCAGAAAAGGTTGTGCCGAGCCAGAGTGCCGCAGCTTGATTAAGAGCAAGGATAACGTCGCTCTCGTCGATGACCAAAACAGAATCGAACAGCGCGTTTAGGAGTGCATATGCAGCGGGTTCTGACTCGCTCACTGGCGTCGCGGCGTCATTCGACTGCGTCTGATTTCCATTTTCGAGTTCGCGCATACTTTCACGCTTCTGCGAAAGAAGACGGCGATCACACGTTAGCGTTAGGAGTTTATTAAGCTTATCTGGCGTCCGGCGTTCAATCGCGGCATCACGGGCGTAGGTGGAGCTTCGAGCACGTAAGCCTGCTCTCTGACTATCAAGCTCCGACTGACGTGCAACGAAGTACGATCTGCGAATAAACGTTGCTAGGCGCAATGAGTGGGTGGCCACAACGATGTCGTTTCTGTCAATAAAAATTAATAACATTAAGCATCTGGACTATTGGAGTTCATGGATAACGCCGTAGATAACCTATTTGAGGCACTTTTCGCCCTTACTGACTTGCGTGTGCTGCTGCGCGAGACCGCCCCGTTGCACAAGTTGAGTGCCGAGCAACAGATGCAAGCGCGAGAAACTCTCGCACGCGCAAGAGCCGCTTTGTCAAAGCTTGAAGAGGAACTTCAAGAATGAAAATCGCAGGGACTATACCGATCCGCGAGGTCGAGGAGAACTTCATCAACATCCAGCCGATCCAAGCCGCAGGCCGTTTGACCGCAGAGGCGATGAAGGCGCTCATCGCCTACGGCGACGGTTACTCAACTTGTGATCAGTGCCGCAAGCCGTTTCGACTCGATAAGATCACCAAGCCGCCCATCGCCGCTTTCCATGAAGATCTCGCCAGGTTCCTCAACATGAATGAAGCCCGCGTTACGCCGGGGGCGCGGCGCGCCTTTCAAGCAGTTTGCCTGGCGCTTGCAGAAAAAGGCGACACGGTTTTGGTCTCGGCACTCGGACACTACACTGAGTTCCTTGCGGTTGAGAATGCAAAGGCCACCGTTCGCGAAGTTCCCACAAATGATCGTAATGTTGTCACGGGCGATGCTGTCGCGCAAAAAATCGAGGAAGTGACGCGCGAACAGGACAAACCGCCCGTGCTCGTGATGCTCGATCACTTCGATTACTCGCTCGCCAACGAGCACGACATCGCCGGAGCGGCAAAGGCAGCACACCAGTACGACATTCCCATCTTGTACAATGGCGCGTACACCGTTGGCATAAAACCCGTTGACGGCAAGGCGCTCGGCGTAGACTTTGTTGTGGGAAGCGGGCACAAGTCGATGGCTTCTCCAGCACCAAGCGGCGTTTTGGCAACGACGAGCGGGTACGCGGACACAGTGTTCAGCACCACGCAGATGATCGGCGATGTTACTGGGCGGCAGTTTGGTGTCAAGGAGGTCCAGATGCTCGGCTGCACGCTTATGGGCGGCAATATCCTTGCGATGATGGCATCTTTTCCGACAGTGAAGCGTCGCGTAAAGGCATGGGACGAATACGTCACGAAGTCGAACTACGTTGTCGATGCGCTGCTTGGCATAAAAGGGAATACGTGCGTTAGCGAGTACCCGCGCAAGCATACTCTGAGCAAGGTGGATACCACTGGAAGTTTTGACACAATAGCGCGAACCCATAAGCGGCGAGGTTTTTTCTTGAGCGACGAACTGAAGCAGCGGGGAATTGTTGGCGCTTTTTCTGGGGCGACCCGCGCGTGGAAGCTTAACACGTATGGCTTAAGTTGGGGCCAGATACGCTACTTAGCCGACGCATTTAAGGAAATCGCTGGGAGGTACGGACTGTAGTAGCGATGGCCACGAATATCGGTCGTCTCGGCGCACACGCCGTAATTCACGGGCCTACGGTTTTTACTTTCGCAGCGTGCAATTTACTTTTAAACAATTGATGGAGTTTTTCCGCGCCGACGATCTCTCTCTGGTCTAAACCCCATTCGGCAGGATACAACACGAATGGCTTGCATTGGGTACCACCCAACCCCCCGTGACTGCCGATCAACTCCTCGAACGCAGCGACCTCGTCGTTGTTTGGGTCGTAGACGCTGTTGACTAAAATGTCCGGGACGTAACTAAAGCCATCTGTGCGCCTTAAATGGTCGGCAGCGCGTGCGCCGAAATTGTCGAGCGGATTCTCTCCTTCATAGCGATCATGGTGCAGATAATAGGTGCCTTTGGCGCCGAGGACGATTGGTCCGTGGGCGCGTGATCGTACCATGACGAAGCCCACCCATTCCTGGCTGACGAGTCCTGGAACTAGCAGCGGAAACGCCTCGTTGATCTGCTCGTAGGTCACACGCTCCTGCCATTCGGTGAGGTAGACAAGGCCTAAGTTACCCGAAGCCAACACGATGACCTGCGCCTCGTCAGCAGACGTTTCGTGTCTTCGCGGTTTACGCTCGACCTGGTCAACGACCGGTTTGATTTTTTGCACCACGTACTGTTCTCGTCGAACAATTGGATCAGCAATGGCTTGGCCAAAGTGGTCTTGATTTGAGTCAAGAGCGCTGAATACTTTGACGTCCTCGCCAATAAGTTTCTTCACTAGGCTTTCGAGGTTGAAGCCACACCGCTGCTTGAAGGTCGCCCCGTTCGCCTGCCCATGGTCCGAGAGCACAACCAATTGGTACGGGCGCGGAGCGTAGCTTGTTGCCCGCTCAATCCGGTGAAACTGCTTGTCTAACTGCTTCAGCGCGCGAAATGAGGCGCTGTCGGTGATGCCGTTGTGATGGGCTATTTCGTCGTACGCCACGTAGGTGGCGTAGGCTACGTCAACGCGCCCCACGATAAGGTCGCCTACTAAGGTCTCAGTGGTAATCTCGCGCAGAAAAACGTTGGCACCGGCCCGAGTCAGATAGTAGATGAACAGCCCCTTGCGCAAGCGCGGTCTGACGTTCAAGACCAATTGCCGCACCCGACCGAAGAACTCGTCGATAGCGTCCCAAATGAAGAGCGCGATAATGCGCGGAAAGTTGGAGGGATTCGAGTAGAAATAGTACCACGATTTAGTGTAGAAGTGCTTCATGTCTTTCAGTCGGCTGTAGGTGAAGATACTATCCTCGGCGTCTCCTGAAAAGAGGTTTGAGCGACTCGCGCCGTTGATCGCTAGAAGTCCCTCTCGATTCGAGATGCGCCCTTCGATCTGAGGCGCATCAGATAGGCCCGTGGAGACCATGATCTTGTTGTCGTGCTCTTTTTCCACCCAGCGAAAAGCGGGAAGGTCATTGTTGTTCCCGTGCAAGATACCGGCTTGGCTTGCGCCGGTCTGACTCGACAAGTCGGTTTCCCACGCGACAATTTTATGGCTTCCTTGTTCAAGCCAACTGGCAAGCGTCGGTACGTATCCCTCAGCGACGGCCCTGCGGAACACCGGTTCTGCAAGGCCGTCGATCTCTAGGAAAATGGTACCTGCCGTGTCTGCCTGAATCGCGCCGCTCGCTTTTTTGACCCTTCTTCTCAAGACGTTGCGATAGTACCACGCGTCATCATCGCTCGTCAGGAGGCTCGCGAGAACGATATTTATTGCTGCCAACCCGATCGGTGTCAAAATAAGCGCTCCGAGGCCTTCGACAGTCACACCGGAGACGAATTCGCTCGTGACCCATATCAATAGCGCGTTTAGCAGCAGTGCTCCTACGCCGAACGTGTATGCCAGGAACGGCAGCGTGAATCGGGAGAGAATTGGCCATAGGATCGCATTAACGATGCCTAGCACTGCTACGAAGGTCAGGGCAGTAGCAAAACTATTGACGCTGAGTCCGGGAATTAAGTATATCAGAAACAAAAGGCCGACGGCCTCGCCGAACCAAATTACCAACGTCCGGTAGATATAGCGCCAATAGGGCCGTGGCTTGCTGCCCATTATAAACCCTCCTTGCTCGCCAACGTAAATACTGTAATTTCCGGCGGGCAATTAATCCGTATCCAGAACACGTTGGTTCCAAGACCACGGCTAGTATACTGGACCATTTCCCCGATGCGATACCGACCAAGAGGGTATTTCTTGGCGTGCGGGCCCCGGACGAGCGTCCCGATGCCAGGCAAGATCAGCTGTCCCCCGTGCGAATGCCCTGAGATCTGCAGGCTAAATCGTCCAGTCGTTGCGCTCACGTCAGCAAAGTCTGGCTCGTGGGCCAACAGAATTGCTGGGCCCGACGGCGGAAGCTTGGCGAGCACGACGTCTAAGCGATTTTTGCGGAGCATAACGCTATCGACGCCCGTTATGTGTAGCGCTGCATCTCCTCGATGCAGCGTATGCACATCGTTGCTGAGGTCGACGATATCGCTGCGCCGCAGTACCTCTCGAACGGTTTCTTCGCCAACCCAGTGGTCGTGATTCCCGAGGACTGCAACGCTCAGGTCCTTTGGGCTAAGCTTACTCAGAGATGCCACCATCTCCGCTGAAAGCCGATCAACCTCGTAAGAGAAGAAATCACCAATAATGGCGACTAAGTCAGGACGCTGCTCGTTGATCAGGCCAATAACGCCGTCCAACCGTGCCGGGGTGATCCATTGGCCTAAATGGATATCGGCGATGCTTGCAATCTTATATCCGTGGAACGCGGGGCTCAAGTCGGGAATGATCACCGACACCGGCTCAATCTGAAAGGCGCTGCGCTCGAACTGATCGGTTCCTATTTGTTCTGACAACGTCGCCATTGCCAATTGCAGATTCCGCCTGAAAGCGTGACGTCTTACGCGGCGCGGCTTCATCATCCTCCTCATTGCACTATTCGCCGTGTGTCGACGACGACCGATGCATCAAAGAGTCCTATGTAATAAGGGCATTCTAAGGTTTTTTGGTGCATTAGCGATCACAAAAACGGACGGTTTAAAACAAAGAAAAGATGCTAGAGACTCTATAAACTGAGTCCAATCTCGCGGTTTTCGTCGTGCTGGACATTGTTCATATCTCCGCAGCTTTTTTTTACACTCTGAACGTAAGAAATCCGTAACGGGACGCGCCTGGTAATTTCAATCCCTCTTAAGCCGGTGCCCCTGAAACCTGCGTTGAAAGCCCTTGCGGTTAAAGCAAAGCTGAAAACAGGCGTGAAATCGACTCCTTCAGTTTAATGGTTGTGGAACGGTTTGCATAACGTTCCGGGGTAAGCTCGGTGCAGACGTCCAGGTCTCTGGCGAACGCGTCCTTCAATCCTCGCGCAACAGGGGTATCATAAATAATTGCATTCGTCTCAAAGTTGAGACCGAAGCTTCGCAAATCCCAGTTTGCGCTCCCGACAGACGCGACCACTTCGTCTACCACGATCGTCTTTGCGTGGAGGAACCCGTTCCCATAGGTGTACGCCCGAACGCCCGAGCCGAGCAGCTGCCCAATGAAGGAAAGGCCTGCCCAATAGACGAAGGGATGATCTGGTCGGTTTGGAATCATGATACGGACGTCAAGGCCAGAAAGTGCTGCGATTCGGAGTGCGTCGCGAACACTGTCGTCAGGGACGAAATATGGGGTCTGAATATAGATGGTATCCGTTGCAGTGTTGATCATCTTCAGATAGGACTCCTTAATTGGGTTCCAATAGGTGTCCGGCCCGCCTGAGACGATTTGGACGCACGCCCCATCGGACGGGGAGCTGTCAGGGAAATAGCGGTGCTCGTAGTCGAGGTGCCGCCCCTTTGTCGCATAGTTCCAATCGAAGAAGAAGCGTAGCTGGCACAATGATACCGCCGATCCGGCGATTCGCACGGCCGCATCGCGCCAGTATCCCCATTTCCGGACCTTTCCGAGGTACTCGTCGCCGATGTTGAATCCGCCGACGAAGCCGATTTTTCCGTCAATGACGGCAATTTTTCGGTGATTTCTGAAATTGGACCGCAGATTTACGGACCGCACCAGAGAAGGGAAAAAGAATGCCACCTGCCCCCCGGCGCGCCTGAGTTCGTCAAAAAAATGTATCGGGAGGCGGGCACAACCAAGCCCATCACAGAGGAGCTTGACGTCCACTCCTGCTCGCGCACGCTCGGCAAGCGACTCTCGTATCTCGCGGCCGAGCGCGTCATTCCTCCAGATGTAGTACTCGAGATGGACATGGTCGTGTGCTTCTTTGATCGCCGCAATCAAATCAGAGAATTTCTCATTACCGTCCGTGTACACTTTGATCTGGTTGTTCGTCGTGAGTATTGAACCGTTATCTTCGATAAGCATCAGAACCATACGGCGGAATGCGGCAGAAAGATGTTCCGTGGCAGCGATGTCGCTTGCTTTCAGCTCACTTTTCTGCACCTCGACGAGACGCCGGAAGGCAGCAGCATCAGCGTCTTGCTTCATTCGAAACATCTTTTTTTTGCGATAGTTCTGGCCGAGGAAAACATAGAGAACAAATCCTACAACGGGTAAAAAGAAAAGGACCAGTAGCCAGGCCCAGACAGTGGCCGGACTTTTCCTCTCAAAAAAGACAATGGTAATGGCGAAAAGAAGATCGGAAACAAGAACGGCGATCAGTACGAGGTCAGTAATAGTCATATCTTCTTTTGAGGAGTTCTTCCGTGGTGGCGCGCTGTCATCGTGGCTTGAATGTTTTCATTGCGCATATACTCTTTAATTGTGTTCGTGCCGCACTGCGCAAGTGTCATCAACGCCGTAAGTCTGAGCGAGCTCTCATTTCGCCAGAAGGCCGACACTTTGCGCATTATCAACCACATCATCATCTTTCGACTGGAGAGCCCGAGACGGCGAAGCTACGTGCCATTAATGCTTGGTGAGCGTATGATTCAGGAGGAGCTGATCCAGTCAGTCAACAGCTATGATCGCCCGAGGAAGTCAGCGACGTGCGCTCCGAATTTGCGCGCGCTCTGTTTGTCAAGCTTGTTGACTTGCGTAATTGGTACCCCCATAAGCTTAGCAAAATCCTCTATGAGCTTCCTGTCCGTTTCGGAGAGCTTGTCAACGTCGAGATAGCCCCCAAACACCTCGATTGCTTGAACGCGCCCTGCAGCACGCGCTTGCAAGTCTG
>Ga0187770_10001711_pt1 | contig 11831 bp, 12 predicted proteins | sample 0116_SJ02_MP02_2_FD_133154 | JGI IMG/M metagenome (GOLD analysis project Ga0187770, IMG submission 133154) | Tropical peat soil microbial communities from peatlands in Department of Meta, Colombia - 0116_SJ02_MP02_20_MG | ecosystem: Environmental > Terrestrial > Soil > Wetlands > Peat | place...
CTCCTTGGCCTCGAGGGCCACGATGGCGCTCCCGACTGTCAGGACCATCATGCCGAGGAAGACGGCGTCAGCCGTACCTGACTTCCCCCTTCTCCGTGTCGAACTCCACCTTGTACTTCTTCCCCTCGAGCTTCGGCGGCACCGCGAGCATGTCTGGGGTGTACTTCAGGGCCATCTTGTCGTAGGCAGACAGCTCGTAGTCGTTCGTCATGTCGAGGGCGTCAAAAGGACAGGCGTCCACGCAGTTACTCGTAGCCAAACCCATTGGAGCGAAGGTGTGGACACCCTCAACGGTCACGTCCATTACTCGATAATCAGCGACGTCATTGGTTTCGATTTTCCTAATCGGAAGATACACAAAGTCGTCCGTCAGATGGAACTTGTCAACAAACTTCGATGGGTGATAGTCAAGGGCTACTGCCCACATCTTGGCAAGTTGGATGGCCCATCTACCAAAGACATTGACATGGTAGGATCGCAGCCTCTTCTGTTGGTCTTCTTGCTCTATCAAGCCAACAATGCCCAAGCGGGCTAGGATTGATTGCTCCTGGAATGCAAGCACTTCTGACGAGGTTCTGAAATTGAGATACTTCTGCCTAGGCTGGTTCACCTTGCATCCATCCCCTAGCCATATCCCCTTCATGAGCTGAAGCAGCTTGGCTTTCCCGGAGTGAAACACCCAATCAGTTATCTTCTTGTTGGAGGCTCCCCTTCCGAACTGAGAGAAGAATCTGACCGCGAGGACAGAACAGAGGACGACATTTACCCCATCGCCGGTCGCTTTTGTCACGGTCGGACTCTTGTCGAAGAATTCCCTGGAAAGCGATGAGATGTCTTCTATGATCTCTGTCTCTTTCTTGTGAAGGCTAAAGTAAACAGCAGATGCATTACAAGAACCCTCGGCAATGTAATAACCAATCAGCCTAAAGAGATCGGGGGTTGCTTCCAATACGATATGCTTCGTCGTTCTAAAGCCAAACGGAACGTCTGTTTCGAACCTGTCAATGTCCTCCGTCTTCTTTACCACTGGATTGACCAGGTAGTCCCCCACCTTCAGTGATTCCGGCAGAGTCAACAACAATGGCTGCGGCTTCCGAAGCAATCTGCCATCCTTGCGGTTGCCACGTAGCCTCGAAGATGCCAATATTCTATGATCCTTGGTACAAACTAGTGGTCTAGGTCTTCCGTAAACGTAGATTCGGTAAAGCCGACCCGTATATCGCATGTCCCAAATTCTCGTAACGGGCTTGTACTCGCCAGTGTGCGTGAGCACCACCTCTCCAACGGTAAGGGCACTCAATGGTTTTACGCCCGGGTTGGTAATGACTGGTGTATCAGGGTCGACACAAAGTCCGCAGAAAACACAGCGCCCGTAGTCCACCGCCGGCCAGATGTCCTTCTTGTTCTGGGGCTTCCCCTTGGTGACCTTCTGCATGTCGATAGCCACCGCAACACCGTCGCACGCGATGGCGCAGAGCTGGCACCCTGTGCACTTCTCAAAGCGCAGCAGATGCCTCCCCTTGAACCCGGGGAGGCCGACCCCCTGGCGGGCGTCGTACTTGTAGCCCGTCCCTTCGAGGTCCAGCTTCTGCTCTGGATAGCGGAGCGTCATCCTCGGATGGAAGAAGTGCCTTATGCCCGTCCATGTGGATACGAGGACCCCCTTGATGTAGTCCCAGGTGTCCATCACGAAACGACCCCCAGCGAGATGATTATCATGGCGATGAATATGTTGGCGAACGCGAGCGCGAGGAGCTTCACCCACCCCGCCCTGAGCAGCATGTCAATCCTGAGGCGCGGCATGATAGAACGGGGGAGCATGAGCAGGATCATCACGACGGTCGTCTTGAGGATAAACCATACCTCGGGTGGCACCGGCGACGGCCCGAGCCACCCGCCCAGGAAGAAGGTCGTGAAGAGCCCAGCCATGATGTACATCCTCGAGAAGTTAGCGAGCTGGAAGGTGCCGAAGAGCATGCTGGAGTACTCTGTCTGCCACCCTGCCACCAGCTCGCTGTCCGCTTCGGGGATGTCGAAGGGTATCCTTTCGAGCTCTGCGAGGGCGCCGATGTAGAATACTATGGCCCCGAGGGGCTGGAGGAAGATGTACCATATGCTGCTCTGGGCGTTCACTATGCCCATGAGGTTGAGCGACCCCGAGAGGAGGACCGCCCCCACAAGGGACAGGATCATGGGTATCTCGTAGGCCACGAGCTGGTGGAGCGCCCTGAGTCCTCCGAGAAACGGATACTTGCTGTTGCTCGCCCAGCCCGCGAGGAGGACGACTATGGGGGTGAAACCGAGGATGGCGAACACGAGTACCGCCCCCACGGAAGGGTTGGCGATGTAAGTCGTCGGGGAGAGGGGGACGAGGGCGATCAGCGCCCCGGCCACGGCCATGAGGGCGAAGGGGACAGCGATGAAGGTCGCGCGGTCCACCCCTTCGGGGATGATCATCTCCTTGAAGGCGAGCTTGAAGAAGTCGGCGATGTTCTGCAGAATCCCCTCCACCTTTCCTGCGTTCATCGGACCCGTCCTCAGCTGGATCTTGGCAGTCAGCTTCCTCTCGACCCACCCCATGAATATGGTGCCGTAGACGGCGACGAAGGTGAACCCCGGGAATGTGGTCAGGGCGAAGAGCGTCTTGTATGGATCATAGGTCAGGAGGTTCAGAGTCCCGGTCATTGCCTGAACAGGCTTGGTGGTCGCAAGGGTAAACGGGTCATAACAAGATAGCAGGTTAGACGACAGTGAGGGCAATGTGGTGTTCTGCGCGGGAGCCGGGGAGTTAGGGAAGCAGACCTGGAACCTGAAGGAAGCATACACGGAGTAGTAGATGGGTACGATCACGACGACTGAGATTAGAGCGACCCAGAACACCACGATTATGATGCGCTTGACGAAGTCCTCGAAGGTCGTGATGGGCTTCGACATGATTAATTGTCTGTCTGCGCTCTGAATTAGGTTTTAAAACTTTGAACCGGGTATGAAGACTTGAGACGGAAGAGGAACTTCGCTAGATTATCTCTATGGAGCCCTCGGAGAAGCCGTTCTCCTTCAGCATCTTGGCGGCGCTCTCCCTGTGGTCCCCCTGAAGTATCATGATGCCGTCCTTCACCGTCCCCCCCGTCGCCAGGGCGCGCTTCATCTTTGAGTTCAGCTCGTGGAGGTCCTTGTCGCTCATCTTGATGCCCTCAATGACGGTTGTGGGCTTTCCAAAGCGTCTCATCTCCATCCGTATTTTCACCCGTGCTTCTTCGCGGTCCAGTTCGGCTAGAATGTCCTCGAATCCTTCGTCTTGGTCCTTGCTCACTGCGACGGAGATTCGATTGATTGGGGGCTATTTAGGTTAAATCCCTCAGGCTGGGAGCCGGCGAACGGGGGGCCCGTAGCTCAGAACCAAGGTGGGCAGTTCGGTTAGAGCAACCGACCATAGCAACCGGCTCATACTCCAAGGAGACACCGGTTGGTCGGGCGTTCAAATCGCCCCGGGCCCACCGGCATCCCGTGTGTATATTGCGCCCACCGCAACCGGGCCGGTCGTCAGGACGGTTTGCTTTTCCGGCCGGTCATCCAGACGTCGACCCGCCTCCCGGCGTTCAGCACAAAGATTGAGCACCACATGATGTACCTGAGAGGGATAGTCGGAGATTGTATGACAACCACGCTCCAGAATATCGGAAGGACAGAGATGATGAAAACCGCTGCTGCTGCTGTCGTTGTGTACATCGCAATCCTGTAGCTCCTCATGAGTTCCCGAGGGATAAGGTGCCTCTCCTCTATCGTAACCTCGTGCGTGAAGTAAGCGAGGACAATCATGAGCCCTCCGATGTCGAGTGCGTAGAGGGAGGAGGTGGTAGCTGATGCGAGTTGAGGGGGTACTGGGGTGTACGCCGAGATGGTCATCAGGTTGTAGAGATAGGGTTCGACAGACACTAGGAAGAGGAGGAGCATGTTGGCCGCAACTATCCGAGTGCTCTCCACGGGTAGAACAGACATAATCCTAGAATACCTCAACCAGACCAGCGCGAGAATGAGGAAAGCAAACCCAAAGCTGACAAGGGAGTTCAGAATATCGCCGAGCCCCGCGGGGTTACGGCTCAGCTGGGCTACCGCGCCTATTGAAAGGGCCAGTCCGAATATCATGTCGGAAAGAGTCTGAATCCTTGGTCTAGGGACGCTATCGCGGGCGCTCGTGACGGTCTTGCTCTCTCTATCGGATGATGACATATGGGAGTCCATACCTATCCCCTTTTCTTACATAACTGCTCGGTCACGCAGGCAGCTTCACAGAGACGAAGACATGATCCCCCTCTACTCGCGTTGGGAATGTATTCCCGCGGAAAGCCAAGACCAGAGCCTGGCGGTGCCGTCTCGGACTCGGGGCGTTGACTCAAGTCGAGACACTCGGAAGGTCGCGAGAAGTCAGCGCGGTTGCCCTGGGGGTCGTGATCGACCACGCATGGTCCACGCAAATGCAATCCAAACTCCTAATACGATTAGGAGGCCTCCCCAGAACACCTCCCACGGCAGGTTGGGGAAGTAGATACCCAGGCCCGCTACTATGAGAATAGTAGCGACGATGAGCCCGCCAAACCCTCTGTGTCCTTCTCGTCTCTCGGCCCTCTCGAGCCTCCTTTGCTCGCGCCAATCAGTCTGGCTGGTGGTAATTGGTCGAGAAGGAACAGAAGTACTTACAGGAGCACCGCATTGTGGACAGAAGGCAGAGTCGGCATTAAGTTGGGCTCCACACTTATCACAAAACCTGCTTAATTCGCCAGGTGACGTACCCTATCACCGTGCAAGTAATCTGTTGGGAGCGATACATAACCGTCGGCTACCTTTCTCAACATTGAGAATTCCTCCGTCGTCTCTATGACAGGCTCAGTCAGAGCGCGTTGCACTAAGCACGACGAAATTGAGCGTGCAGAGCTACTGGCTGCTCGACACACTCGCTGCCATTCTGTTTGCAAGTCAACATCAATTGCGGAAACTTGGGGATGAAGGAGGACCCCGCCTGCGATGAAAGTCAGTGCCCATGCTCAGAGTTGCACGGCCGATAAGCAGCCAGAACACGCCTTCAAACGCCCTCATCCCCAAGACCCCCCTTCCGCCACGCTAGGCACGACTTTGCAGAGCTAAGCGGTCGCTGTTTACGGAGAGAGGACCTCGATGGGCGCAACGTACACACCCCACTGGCATCGCTTCGTTTCTTCCCCAAGCTTAATTGGGATTGAGCTCGACATAGGGGAACGTTGAGCGGTGGGAGTTCGATGTCCGAAAGGCAGGAGTGGGCCTACCCCTACTGGTTCAGGGTCGTCGAGGTCATCTTCGGCCTCTCGTCTGTCATCATATCACTCGTCGTCATTGTAAGCCCTGGCTACGGTGCGCAGAACCTCGTGCCTCTCCTCTCCCTTGCGCTGGTCTTCAGTGCTGTCAGGATGATCGCGGCCGGGGGCGTCAGGGAGCGCCTGAAGAGCCTCGAAGGGATCGGGGTGGCAGGGGCCGGAGTAATGGCCCTCATACTGGTCGTCGCCGTCGCCCTAGTGCCCGGCCTCAGCCTGCAGACCCTGGTCCTGCTGCTCGCGATCAGCCTCACAATCCAGGGGCTGGGAAGGATGCTCTCTTCAGCGGGGCGGGGTCGGCCCAGGTGGCTCAGGGGCTCCTCCCTCGCGACCGGCGTAGCCATGGTGACACTCGCAGCCATTGTTGAGTTCGTCCGGGGCGTGACGCTACTGACGCTGGTCGAACTCCTCGCGCTGACGGTCCTTGCGAGCGGTGCGGAAGCGGTCGTCTCCGGACTGGGGCCGAACCAGAGGCAGATGACTCTCCTCAAGCTGGTTGTCTTCGCAGCGTTCTATGGCATCGTTTTCGTCAACTGGATAGACCTCTTCAATGGCGGCAAGTACATCGACATCGTCCCTGGCTACCACATCTGGGTGATAATCGCTTACATGATCCCCTTCGGACTTCTCCTTGTCCTTCAGGGGCGGAAAGATTGGGAGTTGGCCCTGTCCCTCGGGCTTCTCGCCTCTCTTGGTAATGACCTGGGGTATTTCGTTGTGGGGGACGCGTTCTTCGGCTTCCAGGTGAACCTGGTAGATTGGTATGCCCATCAGTTTGGGCTCTATGGCAACACTACACTGTTCGTATTCAATGGGGGATTCTTCTCGTTCGCCGTCCCGTCATGGCTTATGGGGGCGGCCATCTACAGCAGGATAGCCGTGGTGCTCCTGTCCTTGCGCCGTTGGTGGTATCGCAAGTGGTAGAAACGATAGGCGTGAGTATCGAGGCCGACCCGGCGACCGTCCTGCGTTGTCACGGACTCAGGTGGGACGTTCCGGACGTTTCTGTGCCTGTAGGTCGGGCATACGGCTTAGATGCTCATGGACCGCCTTCCACCCCTTCGGTGTCCGTGCAAGGACCATGGTCACCCTGCTCCGCGCCCGGACGGGCGAGCCTTCGAAGGAGTAGTCGTTGACGAACATCCCAGAGTAGCTAAGGTAGAAGCTGGCTATGGCGACCTCCCCGAGGAGGTCAATCCGGAGTTCGTCGATGGAGTAGTTGTAATCTGAGATGTTCGCGAAGGCAGACTGTTCATATACGAACGCCTCGTCCGAGGTCTGCCGGGTGTACGGAGGGTTCTCATCGAACTTTGTGAACAGGTCGCGAGAAGCGTGAAAGTCAGCGAGAGCGGTCAGGTCCTTGTTCTTTCCAGCTTCGAAGAAGGTCCGAATCGCGGTCTCGATATCGTGCCTCTCCTTGTCGGGGGGGCGGAGCTCCATTGGTCTTGGCAACGCTCAGCAGGGCTTAAACAACGTTTTTGAGCCGACCACTTGGCCCGTCGAATCGCGGCGACGTAGCTCAGCGTGGTAGAGCAGTAGGCTGTTAGCCCGCTGGCAGACACCTATGGGCCGGTCGGCCAGGGATTGGTCGTCGGTTCGAGTCCGACCGTCGCCGCTTTGACTTTGCCCTTGGAGGCCGACCGACGGCTTTCGCCTGGCTGCACAACAAACACCTGCACGTGGGTCTTCCTACTTTGCTCCTTCCGCAAGACCAAAGGAAGCAAAGGAATGTTCGACCTCTCCTAGGAGCTGAAGTCTGTCGTCTCTCGTCAGCTGGAAGTCCGACCTTATTTCATGCTCGACGAGGCTCAGAGCGGTCTGGTCGTGCGCTTCCTCTAGAGCCTTACGGTATCCATCCTTCTTCACATCCGAGATCGCCTCCTTCAGGTCCTGATCGAGGAGTTGGACAGCCTTTGCCCGTTGCATTCAGCTAGTCACCCCCATTCTTCTGAAATCCGACTCCTTTCGGCTTCATCGAGAGGCTGTCGGCGCAACGCCTGCACGCACGCCTCCGTGAGCCATCAATCTCCAAGACCACTCTGTTCCCGTCAACGTTCTCACCGTCTTCGTTCTGCACCCTGAGCCTTTTACCGCAATACTCACACCTGGCCATCTCCCGAATTGTTCCTGTTGCCAACGTGGGGTTACACCATCGTTCTACGAACCCAATCGAATATGAGGACCCCAGCAGACAGAGCGACCACCCAACTTGAAGCTGCGAGGGGCGAAGTGATCAGGTCAGTCAAGAAGAATCTGAGAGATGCTCCCCATGTCAAATTCTTCACATCATTCCTGCTGAATTGATTACCGAAAAAAGATGGGGGCCGAGTCACGCAGTTTCAGCTCTGAACTGTGCCGGTCAGAGCAACCGCATACTCGGTTGATCCAGCTTCGAAGTCTAGGTGTAGAAGCCCAGTGGTCCCTGCGAAACTTCCCCTTGCGAGGCCCTGAAGCAGGAACTGGCCAGTTGGTGTGGTTGTGCCCTGCCCCGATATTGCGTCAGCCTGGGGCCCTGTCTGTGCCGAGCCGGACGAGATGGTGTACGTCGTCCCCCCAACGACAATGCTGCCGCTAGTAATGGACAGAGTGTATCCTTCCGATAGCTTCGATGTCACCGTGAAAGTGACACTCCCTGATGCTGTCCCATTGTTGCTTGGAGTACCCACGACATAATATGAGCCCTGGGAACTTGTCACTGTGATTGTCTGCCCGACCGCTAGGTTGACTGTACTCCGAAGGCCGAACTCGCGACCAGGAACGCCAGACCAGATTGAGGTCGCCGGTCCCCAACCAGAACCTCTTCCTTGCGAGCAGGGGAGATGCGTTTGATAGCTTGCGGAGCTGGTTATCCCTGAGCTTGTTGAGGTTGTGGTCGTCGAAGCGGCAGAAGTAGCCGCCAGGACCCATGGAGATGCGAGAATGGTTGCTGCCAAGACGAGTGCTGTAACTGCCGCCAGCTGTGCAGTTCTTGTTTTCATCTTCCGTCGATTCTCAGGAGGACCGCAGGTATTTACTGGATTTCCGAGATGATTCCATAATCTCTATGGATTTCTCCCCGAAAGGTCCCCCAGTTGGGTAGACGTACGGCCAGCGTACGCGCTGACCCAGATATTCTAGCAAGTGTGTTCCTCACTACGCTTTTCGTTCTGGCTTGAATTCTACTTTCCCCGAGGTTATTTAGACGAGACAATGTTATGTGCTATGACTGGTGACGACGCTGTTGGAATTCAGAGTTGCATCATTGAACAGCGCGAGGATTATACGCCTCGTTGCGTCATTAAACAGCGTGATTGCCTTCCATGGACGCTTTGCCCTCAGCTCCCGGTCCGGGTGTCGAACTCTCCCAGCCTCTTTAGGACAATCAACGCCCTGAGTGTAATCATCTTGCTAGGGCCGCCAACTTCCTCTAATGCGAAGGGGTGGAATCTCCCCTTTCTGGCCTCCCACCAGCGCGGGAACTTCCCGCCGTTGTCACGGTCAGGATGTACCGCGTCCAGGTTCCACCTTCCATCCACCCGTCGCCTCTTCCTCAGGCGTTGGATGGCAGGACGCAACCTCCTGTCGTCCGTGTAGCCCAAGGCCGTGATGAAGTCTAGGCCCACAAGGAGGTCGTAGTAGTAGTGGTACGGGAAGTGGAAGCGTAGCCACGGCTCGTATCTGGCGCCCTGCCTGAACATCCTTCGTTCGAGGTAGAACTCGCAGCCTCGTTCGACGGCAGCCTTCATTTCCCGTGTCCACTTTGGTCGCGGATACACGGCGAAGGCGCTGAGCCCTTCCCATGCGTCAATGGTCCCCCGGGAAGAGGGGATGCAGTGCCAGCCTCCGTCGTCCTTCTGGGTCTTTACCAGTAGGTCTAGGGCGCTTCGCACCCTTGGCTCGTCGGCGTAACCGAATTTGATCAGGCCCCTGGCGGTGTTCCCGATGAGGCAGTGTTCGCTACTCTGGGCGCCGGGCATGTCGAAGCCCCCGTCTTCCCTAGAGTAGGTGTCCATCCACATAGAGCACGCCTTCGATATCCGTGGGTCATCTCTGGTGACCCCGAGGTCCGACAGGGTCAGGAGCATCCAGTTGGTCGACAGATACTTCGGCAAGTAGAGCTCGTCCTCCTCGTCGAGCCAGAGGCCCCCGGGCTTTTGCTTCGAGAGTATTTCGGCCGCCCAGCCTCGAGTGGTAACGGCCGCCCTTGCCTCCCCGAGGTCCCCCCTATTCGTCCCCTCCAAGAGGTCTCTCATAGCCAGATATCGAACGGCGGGTTGGGAAGGCTGCAGGAGCCAGTCAATAACCGATAACACGCTGGTTACCTGTGGGGGGGTGTTCTATGAACGTGTCGAGGCGGGAGGGACTTCGTCAGCTTCCACATCACATTGTTCATCGGGGAAAAGATGCCGACGGGGCCGCATCATTTCGAACCCAGGCAAACTCTAGACGAATCCCGCCATGACGCCTAATTGCTTACGCGCCAGTCACAGACTTGGGGCACTGCTGGGACCTGGCGGCTACAAGGGCGACTACTTCTGGGATAGCCCGCTCCACTTCCGGCGAGAGACCTTCACCGACCTCACATTCCCTGGGTTCGACACCGATTATGGTTACGGGACAGCTTACAAGGCCCATCCGGCTCGCAAAATCAATCAAGTCGTGAAGCTCCAATGAGTGCAGCCCGGGGAGTGAAGACAGTGGGCCTTGGCGGGGCGCTACCTCGTACTCCGTTACAGTCCCGGGCGAGGAGCCGGACCTTACAGCGTCGATTATGATTAGCCTCGAAGCACCGCTGAACTCGGAGAGGAGCCAAAGATCGAAGGTATGATGTGCTCGCACGAGTGTCCCTTCGCCCAAGTTGCGGCGCTGGAGTTCCTTTGCTACCGCTGTTCCAACGCCATCGTCTCTGAGGTACGGGTTCCCCAGGCAGAGCACGACTGTCTTTCCGGTAGCGAGCTCGTCAGGATCGGGAACCGTCGGTTCTTCGAGGGGGCGCTCTCCTTCGTGTTGGAGACTCATGGGCGAGGGCAATCCAACTCGCCTTCATCCTGTGTGCGGGACGACCCGCTCGTCTCGCTTCCCAGTAATCATTGAACTGACAAGACCGAAGATGAAGCTCGCGTAGACGTGCATCATCACCAGGGCAATGAGCGCGAACGTAACCAGCCTGTGGAAGGTGAGCATGAAGGCCATCCCGGTGACGCCCGTCAACGGGCCGCCAATCAGGTCTGCCAGAGTAAAGACGAAGCCGAACTGCTGGGGGAAGGCCAGTGCGAGCCCCGTCAGGGCAAGCACCACTCCGAGGATTGCGAATGACCAGAAGACGACGATAACGCTGGGAACAAGTTTCTCCGAATACTCCCTGTTCACCGTGTCGTAGGCTATTGGGTTGGCCGGCTTCGGGGCGAGACCGAACCATCCCTTTGTCTCCTTGATGATGAACCGGAGGGAGTAGGGTACCCTCCGAAGCCCGACCCAATGGTAATCTCCGCCCGTGAGTATGCCTAGGGCGTAGATCACAGCAGTGGCAATAAACGCGATTCCGATGAGCACGTGGGCAGTAACATTGCTCAGCGGGAAGAGCGACCCGCCCAGTATCCCTCCCAGCTGGAAGCCAGTAATCACAAGCAGTCCCCCTTCGATGAATATGCTCCAGTGTGCGACCCGAAACAGGAGGTCGTGCCTTAGCACGCTCGTTCGTCCGAGGGACGCCACTTCATCCCACCCTCATGTACCGGTTGTTGCCACGGGCGTCGACTGCATGGATCGCGCAGGCCATACACAGGTTGAACGATCTCACGACATAGGCGGCAGGCCGGAAATCGTCGTTCGTTCCGGTCTGGCCGACCGGGGTCCCCACCAGAGAGGTCTCCAGGGGTCCACCGGGAGCAGCGTTCCAGGTGGTGGGCGCAAGCACCTGGTAGTTGGCCACCTTGGAATTCCCGATGCGAATCCAGTGGAGGAGCGAGCCTCTTGGTGCCTCCCAGAGGCCTATACCTTCGGCACTCCCCGGGTTCCGATAACTGGACGTGTACGATGGCTGCCCCACCTCCATCCCGTCCAGCCAGCCTTCGAGCAAGCCATTCTGCGGCAGGCCGAGACCCTGGAGCACGTCCACGGGCGAGAGATTGAGAGGCTGGCCGAGGAACTGCAGGGTGGGGTTCGTGTTTGCGGACCCGACAAGGGAGAGGAGCTCGACAGCCTCGACGGTCATCCTGTCGAACGCCGACCCGTTGGGACTGTAGGGCAGCCCGGCAACCCCCGATGCCGCCCCGTGGATGATTCTGCCTAGCTTGGGGTAGATTCCAGAAATATATTCACGGGCCAGGGGACCGGTCTCGCAGACCTTTCCATCGTACGTCGGCGCCTTCGTCCAGGTGTATGCGGGCGAGCTTGACATGTCGGGGACGGGAGTCTGTTCCCCGATGACCGCCTGGGACTGAGGCTGGTCGTACCACGACAGTGACGTGTTCTCAGTAATCTTGTTTGGGTCGAACGGAGCGGGAC